>Ga0209211_10001364_pt1 | contig 46307 bp, 47 predicted proteins | sample RifGroA2_FD_183992 | JGI IMG/M metagenome (GOLD analysis project Ga0209211, IMG submission 183992) | Groundwater microbial communities from Rifle, Colorado, USA - Groundwater A2 (SPAdes) (version 2) | ecosystem: Environmental > Aquatic > Deep subsurface > Groundwater | place: Rifle, Colorado...
ATCAGCCCTCGCTCCCGCCCGACTGAGTCGGGATCCGCTCGGGCTTCCTACCGCCTCCGCTTCGCTCCGGCGGTTTTCACCCTCTCCCGATTTTTGGAACCGGCAGGAAGACAGAGAGACAGGAGGAGTTGGTCGACTGGCAAGCAGTCGCCCTTTGACCAGAAGTTACTCAACCGGTCAAGACAAGAAATTTTAATTTCGGTCATCTTTCTCTGTCGTTCGGTTCACTCCAGTTATGTTGAGTTGATTCGTTCACCTCTCTCTGTCGAAAGACTCCCTTTATAAAACTAAGGTTAAGGGAAACTGGAGAATAAGGAATATGGTCACCAAGAAAATGCCCGTCCCTAAATCATAGTAACCTTGTGGGAATACTTGAAGGAGTTTGGTTCTATCTTTCTCTCTCAGTTGATTTGGGATATCAAACCAAAAAGGTAATCGTAATCCAAATCAACTCAGAGAGATATGGGTTAGCTCGTTTCTGTAGTTGGGTAGAAATAAAGTTATAGGGACTCGCTCCACTGCGGGTGGGAAACCCCGCAGGCGAGCGGCATTTTCAGATCGACCAATTATAACTTCCTCACCCCTGGACCCCTCTCCTCCTCCAGTAGGCGGAGAGGGGAACTAATCTGTTAATGGTTTTCTGTTCCGGTCGGGGTACACTCTATTTTGCTTTTTAGTAATTAGTCCCGACCGGCAATGTTTATGTTATTGGAATTTGGAAATAGTAAGGAGTAAAATAAAATCATCATGAAAATAATCCGAAAGATTACTTCATCAGGTAAGTATTCAAAAGTAATTACTATCCCACGTGAATTCTTGAAAGCTTTGGGTTGGAGACAAAATCAAAACCTTGAATTTGAATTAGATGAGAGAGGAAAGAAGATTATAATTCGAGACGCAAAAGATAAATGAAAAACAAAACCTTATCTTATGTTTTAATTTTCGTCCTTATACTTCTGTCTTTTTTTAGCGGAAGTTACTTTGAGAAACAAAAGATTAAAATCCAATCCTCTATACCCTCTGATGTTTCAGTTAATGTTAGTCCAATAACTGTTACCGAAGTTAGCGACGGAGACACTTTGAAATTAAGTGATGGTAAGACTTTTAGGCTTTATGGTGTCAATGCTCCGGAAGTTAAAGAGCCTTTCTTTGAAGAAGCGAAAGCGTTTACTGAAAATTTAGTCTTAGGAAAAGAAATCAGTTTTGAGCAGGAAGAAAATTACAAGGAAGATAAATTCGGTAGAACATTAGGTTACGTGTTTGTAGGTGGAGTTAATCTTAATATTGAGTTGGTGAGAAATGGTTTGGCCAGAGTTGTTCTTTATGAGAAACGAGCCAAGATAAAATATCAGGATGAGTTGTTGTCTGCGGAAAGTGAAGCGAGAGAAAATAAGTTAGGGGTTTGGAAAAAGTAAAAATTGTTTTATACTCTTTAAAATCATCGTAAAACCAAAGCAATGTTGGCTTTTTAACTGCTCTGATATTATGTCACCAAAGTTTTAGATTTCTGTGTTTATAATTATAATTAAATTCGTTAGAATGATGTATGTCTAGTTTTACGGCAATTGATCTTTTTTCTGGAATCGGTGGAGTAAAAATGGGTCTTCAGCAAGCTGGATTTAATGTCACATATTCAAATGACAATGATTTATATTGTCGAAAAACGTTTGAAACCAATTTTAATCATGGTTTAGACCATAGGGATATAACATTAATTCCATCGAAAGAAATACCAAATCACGATTTGTTAGCCGCGGGTTTTCCATGTCAACCGTTTTCCATGGCTGGTAATCAAAAAGGGTTTAAAGATCCAAGAGGAGTTTTATTTTTTGAAGTGGCAAGAATCATTAAAGCAAAACAACCAAAGGTTTTTCTTCTGGAAAATGTAAAGAACCTAAAAAGTCACAATAAAGGAGAGACTTTAAAAACCATATTAACCATCCTCGAAAAAGACTTGGGTTATAACGTTCATTATTCTGTTCTAAACAGTAAAGATTTCGGCCTCCCTCAAAGTCGTGCTAGAATATATATTGTAGGATTTAAAGATAACGTAGAATTTGAATTTCCAGAAAAAATTCAAATCAAACAACCAAAAATATCCGATATTTTAGAAAAAAAAGTAGATGAATTTTATTACCTTTCACAAAAATATTATGAGGGTCTCGCTAATCATAAAGCTAGACATTCAGCCAAGGGAAGTGGTTTTGGTTTTGAAATATTAAACCCAAACGGTATATCACATTCGTTGGTGGTAGGGAATATGGGAAGGGAAAGAAATCTTATTAAAGACCGTTTGAGTAAAAATGCTTATTCCGAAGGAATGGACAAAGCAAAAACAAAAAATGCTTTAGGAGTAAGGAAATTAACAATCCGTGAATGTGCCAGGTTACAAGGATTTCCAGATTCATTTTTGTTTCCTGTATCAAGAACTCAAACATATAAGCAATTGGGGAATACTGTATCGATACCAGTAATCAAAGCGGTTGCCATACAAATTCGAAAATCGCTTGATAAATTAAAATCAAAAAATAAATCGCTAATTGATAATCCTAAATTAGGTGAAACAATTAGTCTAAGAGCATTTGTAGATTTATAAACTTTTTTTCCAAAAATATTTTCTAAAACAACTTCGGCATAATGGAATTAAATTTTCTATTGAGTTGTCATTTTTTAACCCGTTTTTATGAAGTACGCATAAATCTTTTCCAGATTTAGCTATACTATCTTTTCTTAATAGTCCGCATTTCAAACATTTTTTTCCATAAAATTCCATCGCTTTTTCTCTATTACCTCCAAAAAGTTTTTTATTAATCAATTCACTTTGTATTTTCTTCATTCTCATCTTTACCTCAGGTCTCTTTATATATTCTTTAATATATTGTTTGACTTGTTTTGTTCGAACTTCAAGATGCCTCAATCTTGAAGACTTCTGAATATCTTTGAATAAGTCGGATTTTTCCCAACAATTCCTACAATAACCACGACATCGATGACGAATTGTATCTGTACCGCAAACCCTACATCTTAAATAATATCTACTCCAGCGTCGACCACCAACACCTCTAGTTCCATTATCTTTTATTCTTTTTATTATGTCAGGAAATAATTTTTGTAAACTAAACATGTTAACGTCTACTGCTTCCGCATATTTTACTACGGAACTGAATTTCTCTGGAATTATTCCTTGGACTTTAGCTTTATTGAGAATTATTAATATTTTTTGTTTATTTTTTTCATCACCAAAAGTTCTTCTTACTTTGAATAAATCTTTGATGTGAGATCGTATCAGCTCTTTACCTTCTTCACTTCTCATGAAGTCGTAATTTGACAAGCTAGAATTATTCACTACCTCTTTTTTTACCAATTTATGAAGTATTTCTTTCTTTAGAATTGTAATAATTACCTGCCTAACTCTTTCTCTTGTAAGTTTATATTTTGTTCCGAGCTGTTGTAGCGTTTGTCCCTTTCTAAATAAAAAATATATATCTGCATTTCTAATCTGTACGGAATCTTCCATATTATTATGAGTTGATAAAAATTTTTATTTATCAACTTCAAAATTTTCTTCCAAAAGGAAACCACCTAAATCTTTAGCTGCTTCTTCTTGTATCTTTAAATAAAAAACTCCAAAAATATCTGCATCTATAGTATCGGGATTAAATCGTTCAGCGTCTCTTTTAAATAAATTTCTTAGCTCTTCTTTAAGAAGAATATCAACATGTCTTTGAAATAAATAAGTTCTCCATTGTTGTGATTTTTCGGTAAATCTATTTAATATTTCCTTTGCCAGTGGACTAGCTGTATTTATCCAATAAATTCCTTCCTGCACGTCTTGTATTCTTTGGTAAATGATTCCCTGTCTTGGGTCAAGGAATAATGTTTCTCCTCGAGGATTAAAAGGGTCTTGGTCCATTCCTGATAATAATACTCTTGGAGACCTTGCTTTTTTCTTGGGAGTATTACCTCCACCTTCTTTTTCACCCTCTCCAGAACCATGTTGCCCTCCATCACCGCCTTTGTTTCCGCCCAACCCACCCGATGAACCCCCGGTTCCTGTGCCAGCTCCAGGTCCTTGTCCAGGTCCTACTAATAACTCAGCTCTAATTCTGTTCATAAATTTTGCACTCCATTTGTTTAATAAATTGTTATAGTTTATTGAATGTTCTTTTTCTATCTTTTTTTGCTCTTCACGCTCTTTATCAAGTATTTTTTCTGCAACATCATTTACCCGTTCCCCCAACCACTGTAAAAGTGCTTTTGTTTTTGAATTTTCTGCTATTAATTTTGACCGATCATTTTTGACACAATCGTCTTCTGGGTCTTCAAGAATAGAACATTCACAATCACCATATATAAACACTGATTGGGGATAAAGATTGACACCCAATTCATACATCTGATAAGAAGCTATTACTCCTAGTTCACCTAATATGTCAATTCTATTAAGTTCTCCGTATCTGCCTGCCCTTTCCATCGCTTCCTCCGAAGTATGTAATACTAATTGACCTTTTTTAAATTTATCATTTGTCATCTCAACAATTTGTTTTTCGCCTCCTTCGGAATACGTTAATGTCTCAGGTATTTCAAAGACATATTCTTGTTCAAATCCAGGTTTTGGAGCAAGTTTGTCAGGCACAAGACTATCAAAAATTATTTTATTATTATGAACCACAGTGACTTTCATTCTTTCAAGAAATTTTCTTATTTGGGGATGGTTTCGAATCTTTTCGCAAATTTTATATGCTTGGATTTTATTTTTCATTCCTGTAGGGGCTATTCCTCGAACGACAGTAAACCCCGTCGAACCTCTAATTATTTTGTCAACAATTTCTTTTGGTATCGAAATACTATTTAATCCAGCTAATTTTATGGCCTCGTCAGGTTTCATTAAAACATCCTTATAATGGTTTGCAAAGCCATATTTTTTATTAGGACTAAATCCGTATATGTTTAATAAACCATTTTTATAAGTAATAAAATATGATTCGTAAAACATTTGACGCATATAAAACTTTCCACCATTACCATGTCCTCCTGGGACTCGTTTCCCATATCCATACGAAGCGGCCTTGGGGTCACCCCATCTTTTAAATGCGGTTATGATTTGGTCCGATGTCATTCCTACAAAATCTATACATTCCATTAATGAAGTATCTTTATCGCTGTCCGTAAATCTAAGATAAATCAACCTTTTATTTTCCTGGACCTCGGTTCTAATATAGGCAGCAACTGAATTTTTTACCAATTCCGAAACACCCTTCTGATGATCAAATTTAAATTCGTTTCCAATAATATCAAGGAGGTGATCGTCGATTTCATTTTTCTCTTCAATAATTATATAATCTTTTGTTTTCATATATTTCTTTCTATTTTTTGAGACATGTTTTTAATTAATTCTTTAAATTTATTTTTTATAAATTTATGGTATTCCATTAAAAGTTTATGAACTTCTTCTGGATAAAATTTACTTGAAGCGTTTATAGCGTAAAAAATAGAATCAAGTCTGTTGAGAAATTCGTTTTTACTCGTATGAACAGTTACCCCAAGATAATAAAATAAATCCGTATCTAAAATTTTATCTTTCTGGTTTTTTCGAAACAATAATAATCCCTCGCTCGATAAAATTTTATCTATTACTTTGGCTATCTCGCGTGAAGGCTTAAGATGTGTTTCAACTTTACCAGATATCATTTTTTTTAATTGATTAATTGCAGTCAACCCCTTTTCTGTTAGAGAAAAACTTTTTTGGTTTGCTGTTAATAAACCTCGAGGTCTCATGTCATATAATGGTTTATGGATGAGATCCCCAGAATCGGGATATTTTTCATACCCCTTTAAATGAAAAGTTTGAGGAAATTTTTTGAACGCAGTCACAACTATATCTTCAAATTTTGATGGAGTTGTAGTCATGTTTGAAAGTTCTCCTAAAACCAGGAGTATTTTTTGCCATCTTGGTAAGTCTTCGGGGTTTATTTTATTTATTTTCATAATTATTTTTATAATTTAAACTCTTTCTCTCTCTTAATTATAAACCTTGTTTTTGTTTCATTTAGTTTATCTTGAATTGCTTTGAAGATTTTGTCAATTTCGTCTTTAGAATATTCGTAGAGTGACCGATTGGAACAGTTACCAAGTATCCGGATTTTTTCAATAATTGTATTTGTTCTTGATTCAGCAACAGTAAGAAATCTCTCTCTTTTTGAAGTAAATTTTTGCTTTGGCATGACAAAATACTAACACAATTTTTACATATTGTCAATATGTATTTTTTTATAGCTATATGTATTTGTGTAAGATTAAATATTTAGTTATCCTAATTTTATTTAAGATATAATAATCCCATGGGGGCATTACTAGGTTTTATTGGAGGGGTTATATTTCAATTATTCACGAAATTAGGTGAGGGGTGGATTAGTGAATTATTTGAAAATAGAAAACAGAAAAAATTAAAAAAAATACAAGCTGCGAAAGATATAAACTCTTTTTGCATTGAAGGAATGCATAAAAATTTTAGGATTAAGGCAGAAAGTGAACGTCATATAAAGTTAAAAGCAACAGAAATTGAAGCAATTGATGAAGAAGTTGGTGCAAAGTTAAGACAATTTTTAGACTTATGGAGTCAATGTAGAAATTTTCTAAAAAACGAACCGCTCACTTTTGAACATGAGAAAATAGCTAAAGATTATAGAGATAAAGCACAAACATTAGGCGAAGAACTTATTAAAGTTGCAAGGGAATGGGCAAGGTGAATAAAAAAATAATTTAAACTAATTTTTTAATCTTTTCTAAAAACATTTAATTTCGTGTTGCCAGATTTAATTATGTGACCGAACGGCAGGATTATCACTGGTCGTTGCCAGATTTAAAACTGTTACCGAACGATACTGTTTAATCTTAGCTAATTTCTTCCTTAAATTTCTTTGTAATTCCGCTGGATTTAATCTCATATATTCTGCCTTCAATTTGTTCTTAACTTCAAGCGAAATCTTATCAGATTCCATTAATCTTTTGTACGGCGTTTTGGCGATTTCATATGATTTAGTTGTTTTACCATTTATCTTTTCTTTTTCTTTTAATTTTAAGGTCGTGTAAAAATAGTTGGTAAGTAACCTGTGTTCATTTTGATACATATCATTAATCATCTCAACTAATACTGGATCAGTGATTCGATCGTACCCAACTACTCGTCTAATCGATTGGTAGTTTTTTCCTTCAATATGAGCCTGGTCATTTTTATGATACGAACGGCTTCTAGTGTAGGAGACATTGTTACGGTCACAGTAACCTTTAAGCACCCAGTTGACAAACTCATGACCGTTATCAAAATCAACAGACAATATTGGAAATGGAAATTGTTTTGTCCTCATTTCATGAAATGCTCCAACTACCTTGGCCTTTGTTTTGTTTAAGAAAATCTTCTTCTCATTCCAGTGAGAATAGATATCAAGCACATTTAGAGTCTCAGCGTAATGACCTGATAAACTCTCACCGCAATGCAAAACACAATCCATCTCTGTGTGACCTGGCTCTTTAGTTTCCTCCGCATTAAAATTAGTCCTAATTGGAATTAAAGTTTTAAGGAGTGGTGATCTTTTAGTACCGGACAAACCATATTCTTTTTTGGAGATATCCTTCTCTGCTTCAAGTAATCTGTCAATTGTAAAGGTGCTCATTTGCTTCAAGAGTTTTTCCTGATTTCCATAAAGCTCAATTTCTCCAAACTCTTTTAACTTTTTAATCGTATCTCCAATATCTGGTTTTAATCTTTTAGAACAGGGTTGACCAACTACTTCCCAGATCAACTTTAATGGTTTGATTAAATCAAAACCATAAATTTCTTTTCTTGACCTTATTGTTTTTCGTCTTACAAAGATTCTTTGTTTTAAAAGCCTAATTGCACTTTTTCTGACAATCTGAAGGTTGGTCACAACCTCAGAGATTACATCTGACTTTTCTTTCCGGTTCTTACAATTTCTATAGCGTTCTCTTACTGTTACCAGATATTCCTTTTTTGATTGATTTGACATACTGATTATTACCCTTAAATTAATAATTTAATTGGGTAACAATTATATATCTGGCAACGCCCTCCTATTTTTTAAAGTTCGGTAACATTTATGATCTGGCAACTCGATTTAAATAACTTCTAGTAACCTTTGCTTTTTTTTGGTATAATACGCCAAACATGGAAAATAAGAAAAAAAATTCATATCGAACTTTTATTTTTTATATTGTTTTTCCTCTATTAGTTACATTAATCTCATATTCTTTTATATCTGGCTCATTTAATTTTTTTAATATTTTATCTTATATACAGACTTCACTAAAAGATTTAATTTTCCCCGCTTTTGTAGCTATTTTAGCTTCTTACGGTAGTTACCTTGCTACATACAATTCAAATAAAAAATCTTTATCTCAAGAAAAACAATTACATAAATTTTATTTTGTTGATAAACTTCTAACCCAAATTAATAAATTTGTCGTCATTACCGAGATTTTGAGAGAAGATAACACAACTCTTAAATACTTTAGTTTCACAAATATATATTTAGCAAGAGAAATTGCAGATAAACTTAAAGAATATGAAAGCGAAGTTTATATTCTCACAAATCTAGAGTTAAGAGGTAAAATTATTGATAGTGTTGAGTCAGTTAAAAAATTAGTTGATGAAATGAACTTTTTAGAAAAAATAGTAATTGATGATAGAAGCAAATTTGAACAACAAATCAAAGATACAACTGAAGAAATAAATAAATTAGATCTCAAAAATTTAGAATTAGATATTTTATTACAGAGTAGTAAAAAGAGTAAAAATGGAATTCTTGAAAATAAAAAAAAGATTACGGATAACATTAAAACAACTTTTATTAATGGATTGAATGAAAAAAATAAAAAACTTGACCAAACAGTCAAAGATATTGAGCGGAGAAGAATGATTATCACGACTCAACTTATAGATGTTAAACGGGAATTAAAAGATTTAGCGAAAATTCTTGATAAAACAAAAATTGAATTATCTTCTATCATCCCATCTGAAGTATTATAAATTATAGGAATTAGTAAAAAAATTTTCTTAATTCATTATTCGATTATTTGAAGTGGTTGAACGGAAAAAGACTCACAAAGTTTTATTACTCCGGGAATCAAAAGTTTTTCAGCAACGACTCCGCCTTCAAGGACTTCTGCGTGAGATGTTGGATTAGGATTTGGAATTGCAGCTTGTCTTAACATATCCTTGTTTGGTGCAGTAACCCGAGGAACAACGTTAGTTGCGGCAGTGAGTCCAATCCATCTGACCGGTCGATCAAAACCATTTTTATCAACTGCTGGGTTATTGAAGTGTTGCATAATCATCGCATCCATCGCAAAAGACATTCCAAAAGCTTCGACTAATTCCGGATTTTGCCTTATTAATTCATCGTACATTCCAGCTACTATATCTCCGCCACCTTCATACATTGGGGCATTGCTGGCTAAGGTATAGATACCAAGATGTAAATTTTTTGGTGGAACGAATCTTTCAAGACGTGTGTAAATGTCTGGATCTGCCACATTTCTTTTTCCGGGAAAACGTGTTCCTAATTTATCGTCATTTGGTCCCATTAATGGATTAACTCCGTGTTGGTTAACATAATCAACATCAACGACAACGTCTCCTTTTTGAACTTTTCCATTGTCTAAAACTCCAGCCGCATTAGTTGTAATTACCCAATTGACTCCGAGTCCTTTGGCAACAACTAACGGAGCAGTAATCATTTTAAGTTGTTGAGGAGAATTGTTTGTATCATAAATATGAGCTCTTCCTGTCTGAATTCCAACTAATTGACCTTTAATATTGGCGATGATTACTTCTTTTCCATGTCCTGGTGCTTGAGGAGAAAACCAATGAGGAATTTCATCAACTGATATTCTATCAATTATTTCTATATCTTCAGAATTAGGTAACGAGGCAAGTCCAGAACCGCAGACTATCCAACCATCAAGACTCTCCTTACTTGTTTTTTCATGAATTCTATTGCGCAAAAAATCTCTTGTTTCAACAAGATGTTGGTAATAAATAAGTTTTTCTTGTTGTCCGATTGCCATTTGAAGATTAACATCCATGTTTACCTCGGCGATTCTACGTGCTCTTTTTTGAAGTCTTTCTTGTCCTACTGACATAATTGGACTATTATAGTACTCTAATTTAAAAAAAGCAAAAAAATTATATGGAAATGAAAAAAATGCCGGTTCCAAAAATCGGGAGAGGGTGAAAACCGCCGGAGCGAAGCGGAGGCGGTAGGAAGCCCGAGCGGATCCCGACTCAGTCGGGCGGGAGCGAGGGCTGATATCTTTAGGACTTGTGGGAGTCGAGTTGGGCGAGCGACTATAATAATACCTTTGTTTCCGCCGACCAGAGTTGTCATCAGGGAGGCGGTCTTGTCCACCGAAGTCCCGACTCAACTGGACGAAGGTGGAAGATGCCCGAGCGATTAGCGAGGGCATGTGGTGTTTGAAAGTTTGGCCGGTTGACAGAATGGTCAGTCGGTTGGTTTGGAGTTTGATTGTCTGGCTGGTTGACTGGTTGGTTGGAAGCTTGAAGTTCCCCGGTGTCCCAAGTTCTTAAAACCATTGGCTCTGATCGCCAGCGCTCCCACAGTCCCCAGTCCCCATATTTGAAGCTCGTCATGTCGCAAAAACGCAAGCGAAGTGTCGCAATCGCCGAAAGAAAAGTGCCGATTGTTTGGTCTATGAATTTTTGATAAAATGAGTTCGAGCTGTTTGATATAATGGCTCCATGAGTTCGACTTTGACCTCCGAAGTCTTGACGAAGGAGGTTTCTCACTCAGGGCTCAAAAAGAATTTTTTAGGCAGCTTTTACTCTTCTATTAAGTTTTCTCACAGCTCCACGCATTCTCTTTTTCAATGGTAGTTTCTTTATTTTCTTGGACATATTTCTAAAAATTTTTAATTGAATCCCAACCACTACCCACCGTTTTTAAGAGTGGGTAATGATTTTTAGTTTTCTTGTTATTAGAATGATCTTCTTTCTTCTCTAGGTTTCGCAATATTGACAACAATTGCACGACCATCGACTTCTTTACCACTCATTTCTAGGGCTTTTTGAGCACTTTCAGGAGTCGCAAAAGTTACGAAACCAAAACCTTTTGATTTTTGTGTTTCTCGATCCATGATGACAACTGCTTCTGTGACTTCACCGTATTGAGCAAATAATTCTTTTAAAGAATCATTATTGATTGACCAAGGCAAACTTCCGACGAAAATTTTATTTTTATCCATTATGTATAAACACCTCCTTTTTATCTTTGTGAAAGATGTCTACAGTATATCAGGTATAATGAATTAAAGCTTGAATATGAAGAATGTCTGTGTTTTTTGCTCCACTAATGAAGTTGATAAAAAATATATTGAAGTCACTGAACAGCTTGGGTCTTTGATGGCCGAAAATGAATTCAATCTTGTCTGGGGCGGAGGTAACCTGGGATTGATGAAAGTTATTTCCGATTCCGTTCAAAATAACGGAGGAAAAATATTTGGGGTGACCATTGAGTTTCTCAAAGACTATAGAAAAATGAACGCCAATGAAATGATAATCACTAAGGACTTTCACGAAAGAAAAAAATTACTTCTCAAAAAATCCGATGCTATTGTTCTTTTACCAGGGGGTTTAGGCTCTTTAGACGAAATTTCGGAAGTAATAGAGCTGAAAAAACATGATTTTCATCTTAAACCAGTTGTGGTCTTAAATACAGATAAATTTTATGAAGGTTTAAAAATCCAGCTGCACAGAATGGAAAAAGATGGTTTTTTAAACAAACCCCTTGATGAATTTTTATATTTTGCTGATACTCCCCAAAAGGCGATCGATTATATTAAAAAATCTTTTTTATAATATGTCAGTTTTTTTCATTATTAGTTTTTAATTAAATAATATGATGCGCTACTGGAACTACGACCTGGGCTATGGTATGAACCCGGGATTTTCGGTTTTGGGTTTTATTTTTCAGGTGCTTTTCTGGGGGCTTGTTATAATGTTGATTGTCAGGCTTTTCAGATCATCTCATTCATCTCATTGTTGCCATAACGATGAAATGGAAAAAGTTGAGGAAGATAAAAGTCTTGGAATCATTAAAGAGAGATACGCCAAGGGCGAAATTGATAAAAAAGAATTCGAACAACTGAAAAAAGACTTGAGTTAAGGGTTCGTCCGTCACGTTAAGCGGGACGGATACGACCCTTTATGCCGCATTGATATCGATTATGTTTTTAATTGATGCGGCCTAAATAGTGAGCGCCGAGGCTTTTGGGACGATTCAAAGCGGCTTGAGTGATTTGAAGCGCAATCTCAACTAAGTTAAGCACTTCAATTAATTGAAGTGAAATTCCAGTTTTTTCTTTTATATCCCCTATTTGCTTTTTACATCCTTCAAACTGTTTTAGTGCTTCAAGCATCTCACTTTTGCATCTCACAATCCCTACTTTCTCCCACATTGTTTTTTGAATATCAATTTTAAATTTTTTAATAGTATTAATATTTGTTTGATCGAGTTTAAATTTTTGGCTTTTGAATTGAAATTTTTGACCTGCCTGCCGGCAGGCAGGCTTTTGCTCTTTTGACTTTTGAATTTTTTTAAGGAATTCCCCGACTCTTTTCCCAAACACCACCCCCTCAAGTAGCGAGTTTGACGCTAACCGGTTGGCCCCATGTACTCCCGTCCTTGCCACCTCCCCTACTGCAAATAAATTTTTTATTGACGTTTTTCCATTAAGATCGGTGACAACTCCCCCACACTGATAATGAGCTGCCGGGGTAATCGGAACACGATCTTTTGTTAAATCATAACCATAAGTTTTTAGTCTTTTATAAATATTTGGAAGTTTTTTTATAATCTCTTTTTTATCAAGATGAGACATGGTTAAATAAACTTCAGATGATTTTTGTTTTTCAAAAATGGCCCGAGTCAGTTCATCACGTGGCAAAAGCTCGTCAACAAACCGATTGCCTTTTTTATCAACCAATTTTGCTCCCTCTCCACGTAACCGTTCGGATAACAAAAATAGCGGTGAAGTGCTACCTTTAAAAGCGGTCGGGTGAAACTGGACAAACTCAAGATCAGAAATTTTCACTCTTGATCTTGATGCAATTGCAACTCCATCTCCTGTGGCTACTTCCGGATTAGTTGTCCATTGGTAGACTTGACCGCTCCCTCCTGTTGCCAATATAATCGCTTTTGCAAAAAACGGAACGATTTTATTGTCTTCTGTCAAAACAAAAACTCCTTCACAATTATTTTCCTTAACGATTAAGTCTATCGCTAAAGAATTTTTAAAAGTTTTTATATTTTTATTTCCTGAAATTTTTTTAAGCAAAGTTTTTTCGATATCAGCTCCGGTAAAGTCGGTTGTGTGAAAAATTCTCGGCAAACGGTGACCGGCTTCAAGCGAAGGCTTTTTGTCAAATAAAACTCCCTGTTTTTTTAACCAATTAAGTGCTTCCCGGCTGTTTTTAACAAGAAGTGAGACGGCCTTTTTTTTATTATGAAAATCCCCAGACTTCATCGTATCTTCAATATGCCAGTCGGCCCGATCGCCCCCACCAATCATCGCCGCCATTCCGCCTTGGGCTAAATTAGTTGAGGAATCGGAGGGATTTTTTTTGGTAAAGATAGCGACGTTTCCTGCATTTCTTAAAGTAAGCGCAGTTGTCAATCCGGCAGCCCCCGAACCAACGATTATATAATCAAAGTTGTTTTTCATTTGATAAGAAGTATATAATAGTCGTGCTAAAAATAGTAATAAATTGTAATAATAAATAAAAGCGAGGCGCAAGCATTTTTCGTTAATCGCCAGGGGCCCCTTTAGGGGTGTGGCGGACGAAAAATGCTGAGCCGAGTTTTTAATATTTGTAATAAAAATATGAATAATCAAAAACTGGTTGAAGAAATTAAGAGATGGAAGAAAAAAAGAGGTGCTTTGATCATTGCTCACAATTATCAGATCCCTGCTATTCAAGACGTGGCTGATTTTGTTGGTGATTCACTTGAACTTTCAAAGTTAGCTGCTAAATCTTCTGAAAAACTGATCGTTTTCTGCGGTGTTCATTTTATGGCCGAATCAGCAGCTATTTTTTCCCCGGAAAAAACTGTTCTTATCCCAGATTTAGGCGCCGGATGCTCTCTGGCCGCCTCTATTGATGCTGATGAACTACGCCGTTGGAAAGCAAAATATCCAGGCGCTGTAGTTGTCAGTTATGTTAACACAACTGCCGAAGTCAAGGCTCTCTCTGACTACTGCTGCACTTCGACTAACGCCGTTGCCGTCGTTAATTCTATTCCAAAAAACAAACGAATTCTTTTCGTCCCTGATATGTTTTTGGGGGCTTACGTTCAAAAAATGACTGGCCGAGATTTAATAATTTATCCAGGAGAATGCCATGTCCATGCCCGCGTCCGCCCGGAAGATATCCTTAACAGGATGAAAGATAAACCCGAAGCCGATTTTCTCATCCATCCCGAATGCGGATGCGTTTCCAACTGCATGCATATGGTTGCTAACGGTGATATACCGGAAGAAAAAACTCATATTCTGTCAACCGGCGGAATGCTCAAACATGCAAAAGCATCGAAAAAAACTGACTTTATTGTGGCCACCGAAACCGGAATAATTCATCGTCTAGAAAAACAAAATCCAGGGAAAAATTTTGCCCCTCTACGCAACGATATGGTCTGTCAGTTTATGAAAATGATCACACTTCCTAAACTATTAAATTCATTGATCAACTTAGAATTTGAGGTTAAAGTACCAAAAGATATTGCCGAAAAAGCCAGGATACCGATTGAGAGGATGTTTGAGATAAACCAACTATAAATATTTGTCAGTTTGCGAGTTTAGAGAGTTTAACGAGTTTAATTAACTCGAAAATAAATAACTCGTTAAATAAAAAAATAAATAATAATGGATAAAATTATTAAACAATATTTTGACAAAAGTCACCTACTCACAGTTAAAAATAAAGTTTACTCTCAAACTTGCCTTGAACTTTTTGACTTTCAAATTAAAAACGATCTCGTCGAAAACGATGTTACTTCGAAAATTATTAGTGGAAAATATAAAGATTCAAAGGCCAGTATTATTGCCAAACAATCTGGAATTGTTGCCGGAATTGAGGAAGTTATTTATGTGATTAACAAAAAAACAAACTTAACGGTTAAACAAATTATTAAAGACGGAACAGAAATAAAAAATAAAGATTTACTAATGGAATTAACCGGCAACCCTTTGGAAATTTTGAAATTTGAAAGAACGATTTTAAACATTTTTCAGCGAATGTCCGGCATCGCCACCCTGACAAATTCCTTGATTACTAAAAATAATTTAAAGACTCCACTAGCCGCAACGAGAAAGACTTTATGGGGATTACTCGACAAAAAAGCCGTTTCTATTGGCGGCGGTCTTACCCACCGAATATCTCTTTCTGATGAAATTCTTATCAAAGATAACCATATAGATATTATTGCACGAAAACTCAAGGTTTCAAAGTTAGAAAGTTTGAAGGTTATAATGGAAAAAATAAATAACGACTCAACCAATAATCCTTTTGAAATTGAAGTTGAGTCGGAAAAAGAAGTCTATTTTCTTAATAATTTATATCAACGATCAAATATTCCTGCCCCGTTAATAATAATGCTTGATAATTTTAAGCCTTCTATTGCTGCAAAAACAATTAAAACAATCCGCGGACAAAAAGGTTCTTTAGAAATTTTTTTTGAACTCTCCGGAGGTATCACAGAAAACAATATTAAATATTTTGACCAGGTAGGAGCTGATATTATTTCTCTCGGTTCCCTAACTCATTCTTCCAAAGCCCTAGACATCTCACTTCAATTTATTTAAAAAATAATTTCTTGTTAAATGTTTACAAATTTGTTATAAGTATAGACTTTATTATTATGTCACATGAAGCAAATAAACAAATATTAACTCTTAGGCCAGGGGGTTCATTACGAGAATCATTATTCTCAGAAGAACAAAAATTACAACAATGGTTTAAGAATCTAGGTAATTTATTAAAGACTCATCCGAGTGATGATGAATTCAAAAGAGAACTAAATATAGACGACCCAAAAAGCATGTGGAATACTCGACCTTTGTTTTTAAAAAAACTTGATTTAGTTCCCCAATTTTGGCTTCATACCGAAAACGTTGGCTTACATATTTATCACGTCGCCATGAATCTTAATACAGAAAAAATTATTAACAAATCAGTTGTTAGAGCAGCTACTTTATTACATGATAATGGCAAAAGAAATGACCCGACTAACCATAATCATCCCCTTGACTCAGCTCAAGAAGCCGAAAAATACTTAAAATGGATGGATTTCAATAAAAAAGAGATTGAGCTATGTCTTCATTTGATTGCTAATCACGATTTTTTAGGAAAAATTGTGAATCTTCAAGCAAAAGAAACTATCGACGATGTTATAAAAATTTGCCCGACACTGGAAATACTTAACTGCCTTTTGGTTTTCACCATTGCTGATATAGGATCAATCGAAGGTCTTATTAAAATCAGGCCAAATATTTTGAATGATATCATTAGTGTTTATGTGAAAGCAAAAAGCAAATTGCTTTCATCTTTACCTCATCCAACTGACGCGATTGTATGGCATAAAATGCCGATTTAATTTGCTATAATAACCCAATATGCATTTGCCTGTCATTGGAAAGCTGATAATTTCTTTATTCTTGGGAATGGCGATTGGACTGGAGCGAGAATCGTATGAGCTACAGATAGATAAAACCAAAAGAAGTGGTGTGGGCAGTCTCGGAATAAGAAGTTTTGCCCTAATCACAACTTTGGGAACCGTCTCTACTATTTTATTTCAATCATATTTCTATCTATTTCTAATTATTTCTTCAACATTTTGTCTTTTGTTAATCGCCTACTATATCCTAGGTAGTTTATTTACAAAAGATAACGGTCTAACGACCGAGCTGGCAATCTTATGGAGCTATTTGATCGGCATATTTGTGGGCTTAAATATCTTTCCAATTCAACTGATCATCGCCATGACAGTTATTTTAATGCTGATTCTTTCTCTGAAACAAAAAATAAAATTATTTGTGGCCGGCATAAAACAGTTCGAGTTAGAATCATTCATCAGCTACGCCATTATTGCCTTGGTCGTACTCCCCTTTTTGCCTAACACTGGATATTTTTTAAAAGATATTCCCTTCTTGAAAAGTATTTTGTCTGCCTTTCAGATTAACTTTGATAAATTTTTGAATCTTGAGATTATTAATCCTTTTAGTCTTTGGAAGGTTGTAGCCTTGATTACCGGAGTTGAGATCGCCGGATACTTTCTTGAAAAAACTATTGGTCAAAAAAAGGGTTGGCTACTGACTAGTATTGCTGGTGGTTTTATTTCTTCAACTTCGACCACTCAATCTCTGGCTCAAAAAAGTAAACACACGAAAAATACTAATCGGCTAATTTCTGCGGCAATTTTCTCAAATTTCTCCAGCTTTATTCAACTGTTTATTTTAATCGCTTCTGTCAATCTAATATTTTTATCAAAAAATTTGATTTATATTTTTTCAATTTCAGTGACGGCCTGTGTTCTAGGTTTTTATTTTCTAAAGAAAGAAGATAAAAAATCGGAGAACCTTGTTGAAACGAAAGAAAATCTAAAAAAAGATAAGTTATTTTCGTTGATCCCGGCCTTAAAATTTACCCTTCTATTTTTATTTATAAAAATCGCCACTAAGTTTTCTTTAATAATATTTGGTAATAATGGTTTTATAATAAGCACGATTTTTGGAGCAGTCACAGGGCTTGATGCGGTCACTATCAACACAGCCGAACTGGCCGGAAAAACTATTAACTATCAAACTGGAGTCATAACTTTGATATTGGCTAATGCTGTTAATTTACTTTCAAAATCAGGCTATGCATTTGCTCAAGGCAGCTTTCCATTTGCCAAAAAGTTTTTTATCAGTGTCATTATTATTATCGCCTTCAGCTTTCTTGGAATGATTCCTTTCATCAGATAAATTTGTATAATGTATATTATCAGTTTCAAATACATATGAAACTTATAGGCAGACTTTTCTTGACCGTCTTTCTTTTTATAATTGCAACAATTGTTTTCGGTCTCGGATACATGGGTTATATTCCAACCATTGCTAATTTATTAGGAACAAACAAACCAAAAGATCTTGGGATACGATTTACCGAGCAAGACCGCGTTGAAGCTCATGCAAAGAGCGGAGTTGAGTATGGCACTCTCCCCGCCACCACTTCTGATGAGTTAAGTATTCAACGATTTGGAAAACACAATGTTGATACCATCTGGACTTCCGCTCAGGCTTCAGCCCTGATGAATAACCGGCCTTGGAAATTTTGGCCATATCAAAATGTTCAGGTAAAATTTAATGCCGACGGATCAGCTGAAGTTTCGGGTGGGCTAAATAAAGCCGTTGTTCCAAATTACGCAGCTGCGATCGGTATTCCTAAGGTGGCTGTTGAATTCGCGATGAAACTGTTGCCGCCCAACCCGGTTTTTTATCTGAAGATGAAAGCTTCGCTCAAAGATAATCAAATAGAAACTTTTGAACCTCAGACCTTTCAGCTCAATCAAATTCCTTTACCTGTTAACGCATTTTTATCTTTTAATCCTCGTCTCATTGGGGAAGTCAATGCCCAATTTTCAGCTAATATGTTGAGTGATTTAGTTAAAGTAAAAAATAAACGAAGTTTGATCATCGGCTATATTAATGACCGTCTTTCCGGATACAGCAGTTTCTTTTATGCCAAAGAGTCTAGGATTTTGGAAAATAAGTTGATTTACAAGGGAACTTTGGCAGATCAGGAAGCGACGGTGAGGTGAGGAGACAAACAAAACGCGCCGGGCCCTCGGAAAATTTCTTTGGACTCGGCGGCGTATAAGTCTAGGATAGATAATTAAATCTATCCTATAATTAAACATTAAAGGATATATTTTTGTTTGTCAAGCGCATTTTAAAATTTGATCTTTGTCATTCCCGCGGAGGCGGGAATCCAAGCTAAATATACTTCTTTAAAAAATGTGATTATAGTCTGGATCCCCTCCTTCGAGGGGATGACACAAAGAACCTATATAAAATTATAAACGGTATGAGGCCTTATTTAAACGAAGAACTAACCGCGAAGTAAGAAACAATCGCCGCAGACACAATTACATTTAACGATTTATTAATCCCCCACATCGGAATTTCAACAATTGTATCTACTAATTTAAGCGTCTCCTCCGTTATTCCGTATGTTTCATTTCCAAGTATTAATGCCACTGGACTTGTGTAATCAGCTTTTGTGTAAGGAACTGAATTTTTCGCCTGCTCAACAGCAATGATTTTTATCTTTGATCTTTGATCTTTGATCTTTGATCTCAAATCTGCGACTGCTTCAGAAGCAGATTTGCAGTATTCCCATGGAACAACCTTATATGTTCCGATTGATGCTTTTTTTATTTTTGAATTAGGTGGGATTTCACTTTCTCCACAAATATATATCTTTTCTATCGCCAATGCATCAGCAAGTCGAAACAGTCCGCCGATATTATATGTGTCATAGATATTTTCTAAAATAAAATATATTGGTTGGCGTTTAAGTGTCTTCAATTTTTCTGCAATATCTTCTTCTTTAACATCTCGTAACTCTTTAGCGTTTAATTTCATACGATATTATAAATTATTTATTTTCTATTTAGCGAGTTTAGAGAGTTTTGCGAGTTTGTTTTAACTCGTCAACTCGTTAAACTCGTAATAAATTAATCGCTAATTCTTTATTATATAACCTATAGTTGACATTTGATTAACCTTATAGTATAATGCCTTGTTATGAAAAAAATATTTGCTTTGCTTGCGATTGTTTTTTCACTTCTTGCCGTTACAGTTTCCGTTTCAGCCAGTTGTGGCGGACAGTACGAATCCCCTTGTCAATCTTATTCAATGTTAGTTGATAAAATGGTCGCCAAACCAGGAACTTCTGAATATGTTGATAACCTTTCCGTTTCCGATCCCCGTTATAAACCAAGTGAATTCGTCATGTTTAAAGTGACAATAAAAAATACGTCTACTACCACTTTTGGTGGAATGACCGCCAAAGATTTTGTTCCAGCCTATCTAACTCCGATTGAGGGGCCTGGAACGTTTGATTCAACTTCGAGAATAATTTCTTGGGATGCCGGAGCTTTTGCTGTTGATGAACAAAAGACTTATTACTTTAAAATGCAGATTAATGCGCAGGCTAATCTCCCAGCTGATCAAGGTTTGTTTTGCTTAGTCAATAAAGCTCAGGCTTGGTCAAATACCACAACTGACGACGATTCATCTCAGTTTTGTATCGAAAAACAGGTTGCCGCTCCTCCTAAAGTCCCTTCCGCTGGACCAGAGATGGGATTATTGCTTTTCACAGGTGAAATTTTAGCCTTAGGAACTGGAATATATATGAATTATAAATTGAGAGGTAATAAATAATATGGCACCACCAGTAGGAGAAAGAGTAAAAATCGGACCACTTCAAGCACTTGCAGTTATTGGCCTTGGCGGTGTTGGAGTAGTTGGAACTTTTTGGGTTGCAAATAAATTAGGTATTGATTTAACAAAAATTGGTTCTCAAAATCTAGAACCTGGTACTCCTGTTCCGACTTTTTTAAACACACCAACACTAACTCCTACCCCAATGTCTGAACCTAGTATTACACCAACACCTACTTATTTTATTGAGCCAACTCCTATTGTTGATAGGGCTTATGACTGGAAATATTTTTGGCCTGATCAAGATTATGAAGCGGCTACAATGTTCGGCGGAAACGCTACTGATTGGAAAGTAAGTTCTGATTGGTCAGGTAATAAGAAAGCTCTTTCTTTATTTTATAAGGATGATTATTATCCAAGAGAATGGAAACCAACCAATGCTGAAAATCCACCTTACTTTTGGCCTAAAAACCAGGCAGACGCAGTCAAATATTTTTTTCCTAGTGCTTTTGGAAATGATGATCCTAAAAAAAACCTTGATCCAAAATGGATGCGCCAAAATCAGTACGGCGGTTGGGAATTAATGCAGGATCATTGGTTAGATGGATATCCAGTTGATATGCAAGCAATCATACACCCAGGTGTCGTTGCCGAGGGTTACACTGTTCATGGAGATGATTTTGCTGAAAATGATAGAAATTTTGTAGCATTTGGTGGAATAAATGATGGACTAAACGGTGGAATCGCTCTTCCTGTAGTTAATGGCCAAGGTATGACTTTATGGATGCCAGGAACAGATCCAAATAAAATTGGGATAGAAGGAAAACCGTATAATATTCCTTATTACAAAGGTAAAAATGGCGAACAATTAGGACCAAATGCAATCAATTTTACACCAATTTACCCAGCCCCAGGATTTGAATAAGATATCTTATAGTAGTATCTTTTTAGCTTCGAATGTGGTATAATGTCACCACATGAAATATCTTATAGAAAAATATAACCGCCAGGATAGTTTGATCCTCATATCCTCTTATCCGGAAAAAAATACTCGCTATAGCGAGAAAGTCTGTGCCGTTGGAGGATTTACAAAAAACATCACTGATAATCTAAAAGATCATAAAATCATCTTTACCACGAAGTTGGGATATAAAAAAGACCAGATCTATGAAGAGAAAAACAGTCTTATCTACCGATTATTTAAAAGAAATGACTTAAATTCTTTCATAAAGCTATTTTTAGCTATTAAAAAATTTACCAACGTAAAAAAGGTTTTGATTCAGTTTGAGTTTTCTTCTTTTGGTGACATATATACGACCGTACTCTTCCCCATCTTGCTCTTAAGCCTTAAGCTATTAGGTAAAAAGGTCTATTTTGTATTCCACCAAGTGATATTTGATCTTAATAACCTGACTGAGTACTTAGGTTGGGAGAAAAATGATTGGCGACTCCCCTATTTTAATTTTTTCCTAAAGCTTTTTTATCAAACGAATGTTGTTCTCTCGGAAAAAACAATCGTTCTTGAAGAGGAATTTAAGCAAAGATTACTAAAAATAAGTGCTCAACCCAATAAAATAATCGTTATCCCTCATGGAGTTGATACAAAATTAAAGATCATTAATCAAAAACTGGCTAAGAACAAACTTAAAATAGAAAATAAACCGACTGTTCTTTATTTTGGTTATCTTACCTGGTACAAAGGGGCTGATTTAATGATCGAGATTGCCAAAGCAAACAAAAACATTAATTTTATAATCGCTGGTGGACCTTCCTTTACTCAAAGGAATAAATCTCATTACCAAAAGTATCTGAAAAAGTTTAGTAATCTACCAAAAAATTTAAAGATAACAGGTTTTGTCAAAGAAAGACAAATTCCTCTATATTTTTCTGTCTCAGATTTGATCATCCTCCCCTACCGATCTATGATTTCCTCGTCTGGACCTTTATCTTTGGCTTTCAGTTTTGAAAAGCCAATGATCTTGTCAAATAAACTTAAATCTTATTTAAAATCTAAAGATTTTAATAAAAATCTGAAAAATATCGGCTTAAATGAAAAATATATGTTTAAAGACTTTGAGAAAAATAAAAGAATTAACCTTAATAAGGTTATTATTTCAAAATTAATTCAGTTTTCTAGATCAATGAAAGCTATTCGTGACTATAAAAAAATCTCAAACCAGTACTTAAATACCTTACAATAAAGATATGAAGAATTTTTTTAAAAAAAACTTGCTTATAATAGCAATATACTTTTTTATCTTTTTATTACTTATTTATACCGGAAGAAACTTGCGTTTATATATCGATGATAATGTGATGATTTTTCCAGTTGTATTAAAATCAATATTTTCCCATTTTATTCAATTTAATTACGACCAAGGCTTTTCGCGGCCTTTTGCACTTATTTCATATTATTTTATATACTCAATTTTCACTTTTTCACCATTTATTGCACACTCAATTTTAATATTATTACATACAATCAATGCGGGTTTACTTTTTAGGATTCTAAAAAAATTCAACACACATAGTAAACTTTCTCTCTTGATATCATTAGTTTTTTTATCGTTTCCATTTGCTACCGAACTGTTTTATTTTTTAGCAAATATCCACGGAATAATTGTTATTTTTTTATTTTTAATTCAAATTGAGATTTTGAATTCAAGTTTGGGATTAAATAAAAAAATCGTTTTAATTTTTTTATTAACACTTATCTCTGTGTTTACCTATGAATTAACATTTTTTCTTTGGATTCCCTTAACTTATGCTCTATTTAATCAATCAAAAAATAAAAAAAGCTCATTTTTATACCTCTCACTTTTTATCCTGCCTAATTTTTTGTATTTATTATTTTCAAAGATAATTTTTCCACCTCACATATTGAATCCAAGATCTGCTTCAATAAACCTCTTTACTCTAAAAAATAACTTTGTAAATCTATTAGAAAATATAAAATATTTATTTTTTAATAAAGATTCGTGGTTAAATTTTTGGCAACAAAATTTTAAGGACGGATTAGTAATCTCAAACAATACATTACTGTTAAAAATAATTTTGATTATTTTTATTTGTTTGCTATGTAATTATTTAGTGAGGAAAAATCATAGAATTATTTCCTACATAAATGAAAAAAATTCAGTCATATTCTGGGGTCTTTTATTTTTATTTAGTTTACTACCACTACTCTTTGTTGAAGGATTCAATTTTCCATTTCGTGCGTTATTTATGCCATCAATTTTATTTTTTATATTTATCATCATGATTTTAAATTTATTCGTTCCTAAACTACAAAACAATCAACCTTTTCTATTCTTAATGATGGCAATAGTATGTTTTTTTGTAATAATTGACGTAGGAATTGCAGATAAATATAACAAACAAATAACTTTTGATGAGAGTTTAACAAAAAGCATTAAACAAACAATACGATCAGTAGGATTTAGTGATCAATATCCTACTTATTTAATTATTAATAACTTACCGCATTCTATTGTTTACAAAAAGTTTTTGCAAGGTGATCATATACTATCTTGTTACAACTACTATTGGTGCGCTCAAGCTTCCTTAAACATGATTACTGGTGTTGTAAAAGATATTGGAATTAAATTTGTCGATGAATCGTTTTCTTCAAAAACCGAACTTCCTTATAGAGAATTCATTAATAAAAGGCCACTGACAATTATGAGTTTTACGGATAATCAAAGTTGTTTAACGGGAGAATGTTTAAAAGTTGAAGCAGTTTATCAAAAACCATACTAATGTTTAAAAAAATAGTTACAAAATATAAATACCAGATTTTATTGACGATAATCGTCGGGGTATTGTTTTGGGTAAACTATCAATCAGGAACATATTTATCAGGGTGGGATAATCTGCAGACGGAGCTTAACCCGTGGCTAGCCGTAAAGCGGGCGTTTTTTAGTGTCTGGGAAGAGTACCAGAGTTTTGGGTTGACTGCAGGAATGGCCCATGCGGCTGATCTTCCAAGAGCGATTTTTCTTTTGATCATGTCTTTTTTAATTCCGCAAGACTTGATCCGGTATTTTTATCATTTTTTGATGTTACTTCTGGGGGGGTTAGGGGCCATGAAGTTAATTATTGGTCTGGATCCCCGCCGGAGCCTGTCCCCGAATGGGGGCGGGGATGACAACAATGATATTTTTGCTTTTTTTGGCGCTTTATTTTATATATTTAATCTGGGCACTGTCCAGATCTTTTATCTTCCATATGAGGCCTTTTCTACATTTTTTGCCTTGCTACCCTGGGGAATATGGATTTTCTCAAAATTACTTAGCAATGGAACAATAAAACAATCAAACAATTGGAAACTCTTTTTTCTAATTAACTTACTAGGCACACCCGCTTTTTATGCTCAACAGCTTTTTATTGTATATTTATTAATTCTTTTCTCTTTTTCCATACCTTACCTCGTTCGCAACTGTAACAACTCTTGGACGGCCGTATCAAAGTTGTTACTTTTATTTTGTTCAATTTTAATTATTAACTCTTTCTGGCTATTTCCACAATTATATTTTTTGAAAACAAATGGCTCAGTTGTGACTGAAGCTAAAAACAACACCCTATCAACCGAAAATGTCTTTTATCAGAACTACGAAAAAGCTACACTTAATAACTTTCTACGTTTAGAAGGTTTTTACTTTGACTTGAAAGGAAAAAACAATACTTTTCTTTTTTCCCCTTGGAAAGATCATTTTAATGGAACTTTAGGATTACTTCCATATGCTTTTGCTGGATTGATGATTTTAGGTTTATTAAAATCTGTTAAAGAGAAAGAATTTAGTTTTTTATTTATTTTTTTACTTTGCGCCACTGGGTTACTTTTGGCAACCCCACCTTTTTCGTGGGTTAATGAGCTAATCAGACAGATACCAGTTATCAATCAAATCTTTCGATCTCCATTCACAAAATTCATTATTCCTTACTCGCTAGTATATAGTTTTTTTGTCGCTAAAGGACTCCAAACACTGGTCCCGACTCAGTCGGGAGACACAAAAAACAGAAATTTGTTTATTTGTTTATTTGTTTATTTGTTTATTTTCTTTTACTCTCTCCCCTCTTTTCAAGGTTATTTCTTTTCTCCAGAAATGAAAGTAAGGATTCCCAATGATTATCAGTCAGTTATTAACTATTTTAAAACTGAGGGTAAAAACAGTCGAATTACTCTACTTCCTGACTATACTTTTTGGGGTTGGTTTTTTAATAAATGGGGATATAACGGATCAGGATTTCTATGGTATGGAATTGAACAACCAATTATATCTCGCACTTTTGATGTCTGGAGTAAATCCTCGGAAAGCTATTTCTGGGAATCCAAAACAGCGTTTGAAGCTGAAGATATAAATAAATTGATAAATGTTTTTGATAAATATCAAATAGATTATTTATTATTGGATAAATCTTTAGTCCCGGTTGTATCTAGTTACAAAGCCTTGCAGTATGATCGCATTAATGAACTTCTTTTAAAAAGCACTAACATTACTCCTATTTTTAGTGGAGAAAATATTTTTCTTTACAAAATCAATCACCAATATATTATAAAAAACTATGTCAGTTTAGCCTCGAATTTAGTTAACATTACTCCTCAAATCAACGTTACTAATGACGATCAAGCATTTCTAGAAAATGGTTTTTATAGTACTAATCAAAATATTGAACCTGATATTTTTTATCCTTTTTTAAGCCTAACTAGTCAACTAAGTTCCAAAGATAAAAACTGGCAGATTAGTGAAGATGATGATTATTTTTATTTAACAACCCAATTAAATTTTGAAATTAACAACTTTGAATTATTTCTTAATAATGCATATGAAGAAACTATTTTTATAAACAATGAGCCGATTAAAGTTTTCATAAAAATTGAGCCATTAATTCAAGGTAATAACTTAACTGTAAAAATTGAAAAAAAAGTTATCAAAAATTATGATATTAACTTAGACCAAACAACTGATTTTGGCTTTACTGACAATACTCTTTCTCAAAATATTAGTTATCTTTTGAAGATAAAATCATCTAACAGCCAAGGACTTCCGTTATTTTTTTATATTGTAGATGAAACTAAAAAACAAAGTTATTTGGAAGACCGTTTAGACAAATCTATAAATTATATTGTCATCCAACCAAGATACAGTCAAGGACTAGGATATACTTTTGCTTTTCAAAATAAATCTTTTAAAAATTTATCCGCTTTGAATAATCTTAAAGAACTATCTCTCTATCTTTTTCCCTACCAATCTCTCAAAGAAATGAAGTTTGTTAAAAATGGTTTTAATAAACCGGAAACTGTTTTTTCCAATAATTTTGAAGTAAACAAAATGAATTATTTTACTTATCAAGTAATTCTTCCCTATTCCCTAGTCACTAGTCCCTATTCCCTAGTTCTTTTCCAATCCTACTCCCCCGGCTGGATTGCTTTTCAGAATGGAAAGCTACTTGAGCACATCAAAGTCAACAACTGGGCAAATGGCTGGAAGCTGGGCGACCAACTAACCCCTAATCCCTATTCCCTAGTCACTATTATCTTCTGGCCGCAGTATCTGGAGTTTGTGGGGTTTGGGTTGATGATAGCCACTTTTATTTACATATTTTTCAAGAAAGAATAAACAGAGTTTTGTTTTCTTTTATAAGAGACTTTAATTTTTCAGAAACGTTCAATTCTTTTGGTAAAATGCCTAATTTTTTCTCATATAAGATAATCTCTCACAACAACAAGGTACTTTTTTTCAATTTAAAAAATCTCGCAATCTCTTTATCTTTTTTTTATCTAACACTACTCCTGTCCATTTTCTTCTTCCGTCAATTCTTGTGTTTATCTCGCAATGACCATTACCAATATCAATCACTAATAATTGTTGCCCACAGTCACAATTACATTTGAAAAATAATTCATTCTCTTTCTCCTTTTTTCCTATTTTTTTTACTTTAACTTTTCTCATAAATTTTTCAAAATAATAACAACTCTTGAACGGCCGTTTCAATGTTGTTACTACGCTTTTAATTATTGAGGTTAAAGTGAGTTTTCAGCTGATTTTCGTGTTCTAATTTTTCGGCAATAATATAATTTATGTACTTTCCGCCTTCAACTATTTTTTTGATTAAACTAATCTCCTTTTCACATTCATAGGGAAAAACATAGACACTCTGATTATAAGGATAAAACCCGATTTCTTTTAAAAATCTCCTTAAATAATCTCGTTTATTTCTTTCTTCTTCAGGGACGTCAAAAACAACTAAAAACCACCTTCCTTGCCAGTTTTTTTTCTTCTTTAAATTTAATATTTCTTTCAAAGAATATTTAAGAATCGAGACGTTGTCTTTGTTCTTAACAGCTACATAAACCTCATTCCCCTTTCTTTTTATTTGAATTAATTCTTTTTTTTCTAATTGTTTGAGTACTCTTTGAACTTTTTTCTTTGGAATTTTAACGCCTTTTATTTCTTCAATAATTCCCAGAATGCTGCCTAAAATTATTGGAAAATTAGGTGTAAACAAAACACTCCCACCTAACACTGCCCCAATTCCAAGTGCGGCTAACACATATTGTTTTAATTCATTTGGTTTATATTTTTTTTCCTTTTTATCTTTTTTTGCTTTCATAATAATTGAATTTGTATACAACTCTTGCTCGGCCGTTTACAAGTGGTTACATCATCGGGAAAATTCAGAAGAAAAATTTTAAAAACTACAAATCCTTTATTAAACTCCCTACTTTAATCTTCAGGATTTTGGCTACTCGATGAAGAAATCTGACTGATGGATTGGCTTTTCCCTCTTCAACTTCGGCGAGATAACTGCGGTCAACGTCGGAAAGAATAGCTACTTGCTGTTGAGATAGTTTGAGTTTTTTTCGATAAGATATAATACTCTCGCCCAATCTCTTGTAATAAAAATTTCCGCGAACCATGGAGCAATAATATTGGAATCAAAATCCAAAAGCAGTAGGTTATAACCTACAAAACACATACTTTAGATTGATATGACAAAATAATTTGTTCAATATACCACATTTTTATATAAAATTATATTCCTCTTAATAGATCGCATATCTTTATTTTTAAAACGCGGCAGATTTTGTTAAGAATTCTAAGCGAGGGGTTTGCCAACCCCTTTTCTATTTTGAAAAGATATGATCGATTAATGTCACAAAGGAGACATAACTGTTCTTGCGTCAGTCTCCTTTTTTCTCGCAGACGAGAAATAGCTTTTCCCAAATTGTTGTAGAAAAAATTTCTGCGCATGCTGAAAGACAGCTTAATAAAATTAAAATTGGCTGTCAATCGCTTATAACCTACAAAAATGGTATTTTAGATTGTTAGAAAAGGATTATTTTGACGATATAGGTGTGTGTTATAATAATCATCTATGAAGCTGTCAATAGGAATCGTTGGACTTCCAAACGTCGGCAAAAGTACTCTTTTCAATGCATTACTCAAAAAACAAGTAGCCAACGTCGCAAACTACCCCTTCTGCACTATCGAACCAAACGTCGGAATTATCGAAGTGCCCGATGAAAGGCTCCCTATCCTCGCAAAGATCGTAAATACAGCTAAAATAGTTCCGGCTGTGATTGAATTTTATGATATTGCCGGACTTGTAAAAGGGGCTTCGACTGGAGAAGGTTTAGGAAATAAATTTTTATCCCATATTCGAGAAGTGGAAGCGATTGTTCACGTTGTCCGACTTTTTGAAGATGGTAATGTTATTCATGTTTCCGATAAAATTAATCCGAATGAAGATTTACAAACTATTGAAAATGAATTAATATTGGCAGATTTGGAAACGCTTTCAAAACAATCGAGCAATGAAACAATTGAACAATTAAAAATCCAACTTGACAAAGGAAACCCTGCCCGAAATGTTAATTTAACCGATGAAGAAAAAATTGCCATTAAACCTTTGAATTTGTTGACGATCAAACCAGTTATTTACGTCTTCAACGTCTCGGAAACCCAACTGCAAAATCTCACAGAAATAGTCCACCCTAAGGGTGTCCAAGCTCATCTTTATCTGTGTGCTAAATTGGAAACTGATATTGTTGCCCTAGACTTACCCGATCAAAAGGAATATTTAAAACAATATGGACTCGAACAATCTGGACTAAACCGACTGATTAAAAAATCTTATGAAACTTTAGGATTGATTTCATTTTTAACTGCGGGAACTTTGGAAGCTCGGGCCTGGACAATTAAAAAAGGCTGGCTGGCTCCGCAAGCCGCTGGAACAATCCACACTGATTTTGAGAAAAAATTTATCAAAGCCGATGTTATTCCCTATCAAAAATTTGTTGAAGCCAATGGTTGGGTGAAAGCGCGAGAAACAGGATTGGTACAGACAGTTGGAAAAGATTATGTGATGAAGGACGATGAGGTCGTGGAATTCAAGATAGGAGCCTAGTTCTCCATTTAATATATATCACCCAATATCGAATTGCAGAAAAAAGACTAAATACAAATCCCGGAAATCCATCCATGAATCCTTTATGACGGAAGTACATCAGGAAGAATGTTGAAAATGGTTTCCAAATAAAATAATTAAAAAAATTAAGATTTGTCCCCTTTGGCATCCTCTCAACTTCTGCAGTTGTATACCTATCCCAACGAAGCAAATAACGGGAAAAGTCCGGGTCCGCATAATGCAGAAGAGGATTCTTTAAAAATCCAATTTTCAATTTACAATTTTCATTTTTCAATGAATTTTCAATGTTTAAATTTTCAATTATCTCAACGTTTTCGTGTACATCCTTACAGGGAAATCTGACGTAACCATTACGATAAAGCCTGATTGTATAGTCCGGATACTGTCCGCCTTTCATCAAAAATCCTGACAAAAACCAATTTTTACGGGGAATGTTGTAGGCGACGATAGAATTGGATGAAATCGGATTTAATCGGATAGAATCAGTTTCTTTCTGACTGATTTTATCTGATTCTATCTGATTGTATCTGATTATATCTTTAATTTCTTGCTTAAGTTCTTGTGTCAATTCCTCATCTGCGTCCAATTGTAAAATCCACTCCCCCGTTGCCGCTTCAATCGCCTTTTGTTTATTTTTATGAAACATTACTGGGTTATCAGAGTTGATAATCTTGACTTTTTTGCCGTAAGATTTGGCGATTTCGATCGTTTTATCAGTTGACCCGCCATCAACAATTATCACCTCGTCAACGATGTCAATTATCGAGTCGAGTGGATAATGTAAGTTCTTTTCTTCGTTATAGACAGCGAGGCAAAGTGAAAGTTTCATCCCTTTATTATATAATAATTCCATGTTAAAAATCGTCACAGTGCCAGCAACTGTTCTAACTCAACCAACAAAAACTGTCCCTAAGGTCGATGAAAAAATTAAGAAAATTGTTTCTGAAATGGAAAAAGTTTTGATCGCTCAAGATGATCCGCCCGGCGTTGGTCTTGCCGCTAATCAAGTTGGACTAAATCTTTCAATATTTATCATTAAACCAACTGAAAAAACAAAGACAAAGGTGTTTATAAATCCGAAGATAATAAAACAGATAAAACCAGATGAAATCAGACAGAGCCAGATGAAATTAGATAAATCTAATTCTATCCGATTAAATCCGATTAAATCCGATTCTATCAAGAAAAATAAGAAAGTGAAATTGGAAGGTTGTCTCTCCATTCCCCGCATTTGGGGACCGGTTAAACGTCGAAATCGAGTTTTTCTTAAATATCAGGATTTAACCGGAAAAGAATATCTAAAATGGTTTACCAGTTTTGAGGCAATTATTATTCAACATGAAATGGATCATCTAAATGGAGTCGTTTTCACACAAAGATCAATCGAGCAGAAAGGACAAATATATAGAGAAGAAGGAGATGAGTTAGTTAAAATCGAATACTAATTTCTAATTAACCTAATTGATCTAATTTCTAAAAAATGACCAAGTATCCAATTGGAAGAATTAAAAAATTGGGGTTTATTTAGGTCAATTAGACTAATTAGGTAATTAGGTCAATTTAACAATTATGAGGTCTTCTTTGCAGCTCTTACTTTCTTCTCTTTTTCTTTTGACCTAACTGATTCAACCGACTTGACAGTTTTAACCGATTTTAACTGTAGGAATGGCTTCTTTCCATCAACCATATCTTTTCGAATTCTTTTCAAACACTTAGCACACAATCTTATTCTGATAGTTTTTCCTTTTTCAATTATGCTTAAACGGACAAGATTTGCTTTGAAAATACGTTGAGTTTTTGGAGCTCTTTTCTTCCATCGTCCTCCGGCAACACCTCGATGATGAGTGTGGGACCTGCCGTATAATAAAGTTTTTTCACAATGATAACATTTAACCATAGGATTTTTATGATATCATAATAGAATTACAAAAACAATATGATTTCTTATCTTTTTTCCAATCCTCTCCTCTTCATAATTTATCTATCTTCTTTATTGGTGGCCATAACTATTCATGAATTCTCTCATGCTTGGACGGCTGATTATCTTGGTGACCCAACTCCAAGGCTTCAGGGCAGACTAAAACTTAATCCATTAGTTCATATTGATACAATGGGAATGGTTTTTTTGCTACTTTTGGGTTTTGGCTGGGGTAAACCGGTACAATTTGATCCTTATAATCTAAAGGACCCTCGGAGGGACGCAGCTTGGATTTCAATCGCCGGCCCAAGTTCTAATTTTATTTTAGCTATAATACTTTCTTTACTGCTTAAACTGTTCATAATTTTACAACTTGATATGCTAACTATTATAGGTAGTCTTATCTTTGTTCCAATGATTCGAATGAATATAATGCTTGGAGTTTTTAATCTTTTACCGATTCATCCAATGGATGGATTTAAGATAGTTGAAGGAATTTTGCCCGAAGAAAAAGCGCAGGAATGGAAAGGATTACAAAGATATGGAATGATTTTTTTGATTTTATTAATATTTCCAATCGCAGGCAGTTCAATGCTAAACGGTATATTACGGCCGATTATAGACTTCGTTTCGAATTTTCTAATTACGGGATAGGAGTAGGAGTTGTCTTTTTCAAACACAAAAAGTAGTCCTGAGTCGAACAACCCTTACCTAACTTTTCCTTAATCTTAGTGCAATCTGTTTCCGTACAGCCTTCTGTTCCATCAGAAATCCGAAGCTTTTGAAACGGCGTTGGTTGTTGAGAAGCGGGTTGAGTAGGAGCTGTGGTTGGGACAACAACCGAGCTCTCTGCCCCCTTTGTTGTAAAAGTCCAAGGAACGCCGCCATTATCATATTTAGTATCGCCTACCCGAATATCAAAATAATAGGTTGTGTTTGGAGAAAGAAGGGTTAAATCTATAGTATGTGTTTTTGTCTTAGTGGCTTCAGGCGCAAAAAAATTTAAAGCGGTTGGGGTGGTTCCGTATTCAACTACTCCTTGAGTATCAACTCCGGTTGCCCAAGTAGCTCGAACAGAATTTTTTTCAATATTAGAAACGATTACGTCACGAGGCTCAAAATCGGCAGCCCTAGTACCAAAAACAGCAAAATAACCAAACACCAGCAAGGTAAAAATAACTATTCCAATAACGATGGCAGAAATTTTTTTGATGATGGGGTTATTCATAAATATTAAATTGTTTCATTGCTCCATTGTTCAATTGTTTGTTTTGACAATGAAACCATGAAACAATGGAACAATTTCTATAAATTTATAATACCAACCTCAAAATCCCACCCAATATTAACATTATAGTACCTGGTACCATAAACTTTACTACATTATCAAATATTCCACTTTGGGGTAATTGAGATGGTGGAGCTGATGTTGGTTGAGTACCTCCACCTCCAATTGTCACTGCCGAGGTTCCGTTTGTACTACAAACAATTACATTTGAAGCGTTGATATCATTTTTAATAATTTTTGAGGTGTTACAGTCAAAGGATAAAGTGGCTGTTCCGTCCTTGAGTGCTTGAAAAGTAATTGTTGCAACTGTCCCAGCCGAAGAAACAGATGACGCTGGATCATTGACCATACCGGCAATGTAGACTTTCCCTGACGTCGAAATATCATTGGACACTGTTGGAAAAAGAGTACCTGCCGAGACGACAGTTGCCTTTAATAAAGTAGAGTCAAAACTGACATAAGCATCAACTGAATTTAAGGCATCACTGCCCGGATCGACGGTAACGGCAATCTGAAAAGTCCCGCCATTGGTGGTTGAAACAGTTGTTTTGTCAAATTTCAAAGCCGCCGCTTGGACACTCAAAAAAAGAGGCAGAAACATAAAAAATCCAAGAACAAAAAATACTTTTTTTAGATATATCATTCATTTATTTTACATCAATTGTCAATTCATTTAACGCCGGATTTAGAATTTCGGTTTTATCGGTGACCAAATCAGTCTTATCAACTTCTATTGACGGTTTTAAAGAAAAGACATAACTGCCGGACTCAACAGGTTTAAAGAAAAGACTGATGATCTTTGTTTGAGTAAAAACAGATGGGACCTGACTAGAGAGAGATTTCGTCCCTAAAAGACTAAGATAGTTATTTTTTTTATAAGTATAGATTTTAAAATCGACCAAATTAGAGGTTGCCTTGACAAAATCAAAAGCTAAAGGATCATAGGCTAAGGCCAAATCATATCCTGAAATATTGTTTTCATTAGAATCGGCTATCAGATCAACCTGAACTTCTTGACCAACGTTTACTGATGTTGTCCGGTTTGCCAATACCAAGCTGAAAGATCCTTGAGTTGGGACTTCGGTTGGGATTTGTTCTTGTTTAACGGTTGATGATGTAACTGATTCTTCTTTTTTAGACGCTGAATTTTTACTATTGAAAGCTAGAAATAGCCCCGTACCAACGAACATAGCAAAAAATACCACTAATAAATAAATAAAAAAACTATTTTTATTTTGCGTAGTATCTTGAGTATTATTATCCATATTATTATTCGTCGTTTTTAATTGATAAAGTTGATATTAACAATGAATAGTCTTGAGTATCACATTTTCCGTCACGATTGACATCACATTTATCGTCAGTGGTACCAATGTTATTTCGAATAAGTGAGGTATCGTAAGCATTGATCGTACCATCTTGAGTTGGCAGGTCACCGGAAAGTAATATGATCCCAGACAGATCAAGATTATTATCTCCTTTTTTTAAAGTTACAACTCCCCTTGTGCATCTGTAAGTACCGCCATCAGTCTCCTTAGGTGTTTCGTCACAGACTTTTTTTCGAACTTGGTAGGGGCCTTTGACAAATAAAGTATATTTATGGCTCGAAATTACATTGTTGAAATCAACATCTCCGGACCAAACGCCGTCGTCTCCTGCAGTAAATACCGAGCCATCGTTATCAGTATACTTCTCAGTATTTTCATTGTACAAACTAAATTTTATATTGAGTGAATTTAGCGCTCCGGCCGGTTTTCCGGCAATTCCCTGAATTTTAAGTTTTATTTTCAATTTTACGTTTACACCACCGGTCGACGTTGGAGTATTACAAGAAACATAGTTATAATATTTTCCACTGTATAACATACAATTAAATGTTCCTGAAATATTAGCTGTACATTCTCGATATTTAATATTTGTATAACCTGCAAAATTACCACAAGCTCCATAGCCACTAGTACAGTTACATTTATAAGCAATCGGAGTTGGCGTCACAATGCCTCCGTTTATATATAAAAGTGCATCGCTACTTCCCTTGATGATTGCAAGACTATTGTCTGCGATAATTTTTTTGTAGAAATATACCTTATCCTTGTCAATAGTTAAATTATTTCCTCCAGAGGCTTTTCGAGCAAATTTTATAGAAACTACGTCAATAAAACTGGTTGTATTTGCAAAGGCCGCTCCAGCGACTGTCTTATCTTCGCCTTGTATAATAATGAAACCATCAGTATTTATTTTTGTCAGGTCAGTATTTGTCTGTCCTAAACCAGCAGAAACAGTTCCTAATTTATAATTTAAATCTTTTATCTGAACTTTAGTCTTATCAAAATTTACCTTAAAATAGTACCCTCTAGTCACCATAACCACTGAGGACTTTACTTTAATTGTGGTTGTCACCTCTTGTCCGTCGGTAGTTAAGTTGGCCGTCGCCGGATTAAAAGATAGAGTCATTGTTTCTCCTGTTGCCCGTGATCCACGTGAGGTAGACGAATTATAAAAGAGGTAATTAAACATTAAAAATGTTACACCAACGACGGCGGTAAAAATCAATACAATTCTAAAAATAAAATTTTTCATTTTTATTGACCTGTAACTAACCTACGAACTATTATTAAGCGATCGACCGCATTTACAATCCCGTCACCGTTAAAATCAACATTAATTAAAACAGGTATTTTGCCACCGAAGCGGGCTTGAACATAATAAAAATAATCAGTTATAGTAATCTTGTCTTCACCAGTAGAATCACCTTTGGTGCGACTGGGACGCTTACACCAATCATTTTTTTGGGCTGCAGTTGGTGGAGTTGAATACAAAGAAGCGGCCGCACTACATTTAATCGGTATATTATAGGTAATTCCTGTAACCCCCGTGTATTTACTAAAGATACATCGATTGGCACAGGTATTTTGAACATTACAAACACAGAGTGGGCTAATGGTTGGTGTCGGGGTAACAGCCCTTATATTGCGAAGTGAAGGAATAAAAATCAAAATTGTTCCTAATAGAATTATAAATATAACGATTTTTTTCATATCTTTTTCTTAATTAAAATTACATCATTTTTTCCAACCACTGTCAAGACTATATTAATCCTAAATAACTTTTAGAACTCTAAACATCAAAAAACTAATAAAATAGAACAAAACTACTTGAAAAATCGGCAAATATAGTGACATAAAAATTGTAATGATCGCCAAAATGAAAAAGGCTTCATTATGAATCGATGGAAGCAGACCTTTGGTAAAGAGCATTAAAATAACCAAAGTTAATAACACTCGTTTATCAAACCACCATAACGGCCAGCCTAAAAAGTAAGCCACTCCTAATAAAACCGCCGCCAGAATCAAAAAAATTTCTTTCGTATCAAAATAAAAAGGTCCTATATACATTTGAAATTAGTTGTTAGAAATTTGTAACTCGTTATAGAAATTGGAAACTGGAAATTAGTTTTTTCTAATCTCTACTTTCTATTCTCTATTACTACGTGACCATTTTCCATCAACTATTTTCTAATTCTCAAAGTACCTAATTTAAATATAAAATATTAATTTTTAATTAGCAAATTATTTATTATTTACTAGTTAAATCTATAACATCATATTGCTTTCCGTTAAATTCCATCTTCTTAATCCTATAGGTAGCTCCTTTTTCCAATTTATATATTTTATGGCCTTCCTCCACTTGATAAGCCGAGACTCCTTTTGAAATTGATTTAAAAAGATTAGCCGGAATTGTGGCCGGATCGATTTGAGCAAATTTAGGTTTTTCAGGTGTTTTAGTTGTAATTGGAATAACAGTTGGTCTGCCGGTAACAAAATTAAAGTTGCCATTCATGTTATTTATATACGGAATCTTAGTTGGATAGACAATCGCAATATCTTTTTTAATACCAATTTTATTTAGAGAAGAAAAGGCTAAATAAACATTATTAACATTCTTTTTAAACTGACTTTGAAGATTAGCCAAGTAATTTGGATTTACTTGCGGCGTATTGGCAATAAAAATATTACTTCCGGCATAGCTTGAAAAAGCAAATGCTACTAACATTGTCATTATTATTAAAAAATATTTTTTCATAAATTAATCTAAATACAACAAGATGTTGGTTCGGGTTGAAATAAAATAGTACCGATAATACTAGTACAATATGCTGCTGGGTCACTCTGTTTAAGTTGCGATTTTATTATTTCAAAACTAGCACAATTCAAGTACGTAACTCCGTTAACAGTTCTTGGTACTCCAATAAATGGAGGTAGTTTTGTGGGAGCAGGTATTTCTGTGGGTATAGGTGTTGCTGTGGGTTCAGCATTTTGATCAGTAGTACAGTAAGTTTTTACTGTAGGCAAATCAACAATTGTTCCTCCGCAATTTCCATTTTTATAATATTGTATAGCACCAGCGGTACCTTTATGATCAAAAGAATAGTTTTGAGTAGCAAAACCATCATAATCTGAACAAGGCTTATTTGGGATACAAGCTTTTCCTGTTTCTCCAGAACACCAACCAGACAATCCATCTGCATTATTAAATTTGGTACTATCATCATCATCATCTGGACAACCCGACACTGTATAATAAGAACTACCTTTATAAGAAACTGGAATATCTAATCCTGAGGTAAGATTCGCAAAGGCTTGACAATTTGTATTTGTACAACCCGGTTCAGGTGTTAAAGTTGTTCCTGGAACAGGAGTGCCTCCTCCGCTACTAATACACGATCCTCCTTCATAACTGCCACCACTGTTGTTACAATATCCCCAGCTTGAAGCACCATAAGCATTCCCATAAGCAGCCGTCGTACAAGCCGTTCCCATACAATTGTTTTGTCTTGATGTGCTGCTTGCATAAACTGTTACTTTTCCTTTTTTACAAAAACAACAAGCTTTACTTGGACTAGGAACTGGACCCGAACATGCCGCTCTTGGATTTGAGGCAAGATTTTTTTTATTATTTACTAACAAAGAGGTCCCGAGGGTGATAAGAGTACCGACGAGAACTAGGCCCAGAGTTAATAATGTTGCTATTTCGCCTTTGTGGTTTTTCATAAAAACAGGGACTAGACCATTAGGGACTAGGGATTAGGAATACATTAATGAACTTATAAGTTTATTTAACATTTTCATAATTTCTTCTAATAATAAATTTAAATCATTGTATTCTTGTTGAGTTAAATATTTAATTTGCAAAGCTATAAATAGTTGAGTCTCAAGCTCTGCCCCTGATCCAAAGGCAATTTTTAAAAACTGTATATACTCTTTATGACCCCGGCTGTGACCTTCAGCAATATTTGAGGGAATAGAAACTGCCGATCTTCTTATCTGAGAAGTCAATCCATATATCTCAGATTTAGGAAAACTATCAGTTATTTGATAAACTCTGACACAAAGACTAATTGCTTTTTGCCAAACTATCAAATCTTTATATGATTTCATATTCGTCTTCCCTAATCCCTAACTGTCTAGTCCCTAATCCCTATTGTTATAATGTATATTAATAGTAACAGGAAATCAAGACTTTAATAAATAACAAATGTCAAATAACAAACATCAATTGAATTTTAAATAACAAATATTAAATGTCAAAATAGTTTTGTTATTTATTATTGGTAATTTGTTATTCAATTGATATTTGAATTTTGTTATTTGTCATTAAATTTATATGTCCAGTCATCGTATCCGCATTCTCTCATCCCTCCTCATCGCTTTTATTATTATTAATCTTTACGGACGTCTATCAAAGACCCCGTTTATATCTCCGATTCAAGCTGAAAATATAAAAAATCTACTTTCTAATATTAAATTTAATCCCAATAGTTTGGTAAAATTTTTTAGTTTAAATATTAAATTTCCTGAAAGTAATGAATTGAAACCTTTAGTTAAATATAACAAAAATGTCAATTTTACCCAAGTTTCGCCACAACCAACGCAAATAGGGTCGGGAAACCCGACCCCTACAATCCGATTCAATCCGATTCCATCTGATTCTATCCAATTATATCCTTCTCCAACAAAAATTCCTACAAAAATACCGACCAGCATTCCCAAACCAACTAAAGTTCCCAAACCAACCAAAGTTCCACCACTTCCTCCGATTACTTCAGATATCAGGCCGGGAAATAATCTTGCAGAAATTTTTCAGGAAGTGAATAAACGTGCTTGTATCCCCGTTCCTTTATTGATGGCCTTTCAAACTGTAGAAACCGGAGCTTGGTTTAATATAAATGAACCGGCCTCGAAAATCAAAATTTATAATACCTATGGTTGGTGGAAAACCGGTGCGGGTAATCCTTGTGTTGGATTTGGTTATCATTCTCAGACTGGAATTGTACCGGCAGACAGTGTTAGTTCCGGAACAAGTTGTCAAAACGCCCTTCAACCAAACGCCTATGATCAAGCAATTATGGGGATTTTGCAGATTTCTCAGTTTGAAGAAGATAGAACTCGAAAATATACAAAGCCAATACTGCCAAACAGTATCGACCGCAGGGTACTTTTTGATAATGCTCTAATTTTTGCTTATGCAACCCGGGCTCGAGTTGGTTCTCCGCCAAAAAATTGCGATGACTGGCCGGCTGACGTAATTAAAATTGCGGCCGAAAAACATTATGGAAACTGCAGTGCTAATTATTGCACAAATATTTTAAAATACTACAATCAATATAAATAAAAAATTCTAAACAGTTTAGTATTTAATGTTTGTTATTTAATATTTATTTGGAACTTGGAATTTAGAATTTATATTTTTTTTGTAATTAGGTTAATTTCAAATTTGACATTTCTAATTAATGCTTTATAATACTTTCTATGTCACTCCCTAACAAAGCATCTGTAAAAATATCACTCTCCGATTTGCCTGATCTAATGACCATCCGTGAAGTAGCCGACTTACTTAGGATTTCTCCGTTAACTATTAAACGCTGGGGAAAAAAAGGAAAGCTACCCGCAATAAGAATTAACTCCCGCGGTGATAGAAGATATAGGAAAGAAGTTGTACTACGATTGCTTGGGGTGGAACCCGCCTAATGGTGACCTATTTAGGAAAATAACTAAAGCCTATTGGATAATCTTCTGCAGAAATTGTTATAGTCTTTAATTTACCAGTCTGTTCATCAAAAACCGAGACATTGACCGATAATAAATTTCCTGATTCATCTTTAGTAATACTTGTTACTAGTCCCATCTGATTAACTTCTGTCACAATAAAATCACCTGGCAAAATATAACCAAAATATTCGTTACCTTTTATCAAACCTCTATTAAATTCAGGCTCTCCGGTAACCTTATCCTTTGTGCCTATATATGCTGTCCGCAAATTATCTCCCGTTGCGTTGGCTTGGTCTAAAATTTTCCTGGGAGTAACTATTCCTTTACCAGTATTGAATTCATGAATAGCATCAAGTAATCCATAAAAAGAATCTTGGCTCTTTGGATTATTTTGAATATTTTTTAATGCCTTTTCAATATTTCCTACTAATTTTCCGTCAGGTCCAATATATCTATTTTTATTTTGAGGATTTGTTGGATTTTTTAAATAATTTCTGATTACTTCATCAACTGGTTGATTCAAAGATTTTTCCGGATCATAAAATCTTGAAATAAAGTTTAGTTCTTGTAGTAGACCTAATGCTTCTTGATTGTCTGACGATACTTTTTTTTCTTGGTTTATTTGTTTTTCTAACTCTGTAAGTCGTTTTATACCTGATTTTTTAAAACCAGGTTTAGATTCTTTATAACTAGTTGTTAAATCCCCAACCGGTTGAGAAATTGGCGCGGGACTTAAAAAAAGATCTTTCCAATTCTGTGCAGATATTTGATCTGCGTTAATAGTAAATCCTGCTCCAGCAACCAGTCCAACGATCGGAGTAGCATATCTAATAAACTTGATAGGATCAACCGTGTTTACAATAGCGTTCACAATTATATCTCTTGATATTTTAAACGGAAAATTTGTTAGTTCTAGATATTCCCTCGGATTTAAATTCTCACTCCCATAAATCTTTCTTCCTTTTATATCTTTTCTAGAAACAATCAATCTTCTATCCTCGTTGATTTGTAAATTAACTACTGTCTTTCCATCAGAAAGGGTAAAATCTAAACTAGTCATTTTTTTTTGTTCAAAATTAATAGTTAAATGTTGTTTTTCTTTGCCTTTTGAAATCTCTAACTTTCTTTTTATTGAGCCTCTATCATTTTTTACTTCCCAGTTACCAAGATTTTTTTCTCTCCGCGGGTTTTTCTGATAAAATTTATTCCCCAGATTATCTATATCATGAAATACTTTTTGTTTTAAAATATTATTTACATTTATTTCCACTTTATTTCTACCAATTTCCCCAGTTGCTGTTATTTCCTGCATATAGACAAAGTATAGCGGAAATGTCATAATCAATTTATGTATGTTTCAATGTCTGAGATCGATTTAGTTGAGGTTCTTAACCTTGATAAATCTATGTCCGTTGGGGAGGTTGAGACAATCCTTGATAGTTTAAGTAAGGAAACTTACTTCCGTTTTCTTTTTGAGGAACTGCCAAAGCTCCTCAAGAAAAAAGATTATGAGGAAATAAATGAAAGATATAAAACAAGTGATGATATAGATGAATTGATGGATGAATTGGTCGATAGATGGCCCAATCTTCACATTGAATTCCGCCTCCAAATAATTTCAAATACTATTAAAAAAGAATTTATCGTTAATTATTTAAATGAAATGAAGTCCGACTACAAAGACAGTCTTAATAAAGACAGTCTTTATTTGGATATTGATAAATTAATTGTTGAAATAAATAAAGAACAGATAAATAAGGACTTGTGTTGGAAAATTAAAGAGGAAATGGGGAAGAAGATTAATATTCTAAATAAATAATTATGGATTGGCGATGCTAATTGAGCCAAAGATTGGGTCAGGAGGAATTGCAATTTCTGTATTTGGATACATTCTGTTTCGCGTTTCCCAAACATCATCTCTAATTAATTCGTTTAAATCAAATATTTTTCTAAACTGTGTCCTTCCATCTACATTAAAATTACTTCCAAAAACTAGTACATATGGTTTGCCGTTGTCAACACCTTTCATCACTACTTTTGTCACGTCTCCAATATCGTCGTCGCCCATCCAAGGGGCTGTTGCAACCAAAGTATCACCCGGATTCAAGTCGACTATTTCATCTACTATCTTTTTAATAAATATTCCATCCTCATTTAATACTGATTGAGTATTTATATTTTCTCTATTGGCTTGAATCAAATCGGCAATCCATCCTTGTACAGGTCCTTTTGGTAGCGCACCCATATCACTAAAATGTTCAGGGTCTTCCAAAACCAATATTCTATTTATCATTAAATTCAAAGCCCCACATTGTCTACGGTTATTACTAAATAGCTCTATATACCCTTTTAAAACACTATCGTTTTTCATATTTTCTGGCAAATTATTATTAATATAATTTATTAATTCCTGTCCTTGAAGTCTACTTGCCTCAGATGATTCCACTATTTCCAAAATCATTTTGGCGTTATTCATAACTAGTGAAGCAGTGGCTCTTTCTGTAGGACTCATAAAATTAAATTTCTCCGGACGTTTTATAAAATTATTTACCAGATCCATTGCAGTTTCTGTTGAAGTTCTTAATCCTTCAATTGAAACACCTGCTAAAACTGGGGCGGGTGGAATTGTTGACCCTATTATTGAGGCTGGCAGAGGAGTTGACCCAGGTGCGGTTGGATTTATACCAATTCCAAGTGATAATAAAATTCTTTGATCAGTCGTTTTATCGAAATTTTTTAATGCATTAATAAAAGCTTGCGATTGTTCTAAAGTCGGAGGTACTCCTCGAGCAATACCATCTGACATTTGATTGTATAAATTATAAGCTTCTATAACATCGGGGGCTAACTCCTTGGCTTTTATGGGATCACTTATCAAATTCTGAAATTGATTTATTAAAAACTGTCTTTCTCCATCTACCGGTTTAAAAATTTGTGAAGTCTTTGTCTCTGCAAATATTTTTAAGAGTTGATAAGACGGATTTGAAGTCATGTCTTTATCATAAATTAGGCTATCAAGTGCCCCAGGTAAACCGCTACTTTCATAGATTGAAGCCATCGTCAGATATTCGCGCTGGGTAAATAACTGCTCTTTAATGACATCGGGTCCTTTTTCTTGAAGCGCTCTAAATAATTCATCATTAACAAAAACCGTTGTCTTAGGATCTAATCCCAAACGTTCCATAACCGCACCATTATCTTCGGCTCCGGTGAAAAGCATTCCTCTTTTTTCCATCAGCTCATGAATAGCAAATAAAGCCGGCGAAGCTTCATAATTATGAATCGGGACAAAATTAATCCCCTGACTCTGGTATTGAGTTAAAAGTCCGCCATATTTTTCCGGCTCTAATTTTGTAGCTTGTGTCAATAGATCGACGATGGCAGTCTGACTATTCGTATCGGAAAAATGATTAATTATTGGCCCGGCCGGTTCTATAATATTTGCCGAGACATTGAGAGTAAATAATTTATCTACCCCATCCTTATTAATAAAATGAATCGCCACCGGCTGGCTATCGCCGTCGATAGGCGCACCAACCAGATCAACAAATAAATATTTTGTCTGTCCCGATTTAATCGCTTCACGTAAATATGCGTATTGATCTTCACTACTCAAACCTTTTAAAAATGGATAGAGTTGTTCGACGCTGATGGCTCCAAGTTGATAGTTTTGAGCGATTTCCGGCGTAGTAAACAATGTATTTAAAGCTAATTTAGCCGAATCTGGTGAAGTTGCAACTCCAGCACTTTCTACAACACCTCGAGCAGTCGAAAGAAATCCGCTTCCCCAATCCAATTCAGTCACACTACCATCAGGTTTTATACCGCCTGTTAATACCAAAGTAGTGGTAACTTCTCCATTCGGTCCTATCTTTACCATAGCTACTATATTTCTGATCGCCATTGGCTCCCCGGTAACTGGGTCAAAGCCCTGTTGGCTTCCAGTTTTTGCAATAACTCCGTCAAAATATTTTCTTAATTCAGGACCAAATATATCAACTTCTGATTTATATTTATCATTACCTAAAGCGTCAGTTACATAAAATGCAGATGGATCACCCTTTACACTCATTTCGCCAAGTTTTTGATAAAATTCCGCCATCTGCATCATTCCGCTTGCTTCAGGAGTGTCACCCCCAACAAAAATATTTCCAACCGGCAAAGCCGCATTTCCAACAAATGGATCACCGGTTACCTCGATAAATTTTCCTTCTTTTAATTCATAAAAATGAATCCCAAACTGATCTTTGGCTAGTGTTTGAAATTCATGCCAAATATTTGGATCTTGAGCAACAAGCTTTGTCCACATATCAACCATTGGTACGTTAGCTGAAGCTGACAAGGCATGTCTCAAATCAAGTGTGCCCTGATTGTCTACAAGATGGGCGGAATTAGAAATAAATTGACCTTGATAATTTGTAGGAACTGCATTAAACTGTTGCTCTCCAAGATTTAATTCCGGGTGAAGTTTTAAGACAGAAAATACCACTAACGGTTTAAATGCCGAACCAAAAAGCTGTGGTCCCGAAGAAAGTGTATTAGTTGGATCAACTATTGATGCCGCACCATCTGCGCCTATTTCAACAATCGCCATGCCTGGAACAGCTATTTCTGATCCAACATACCAAGCCGGTATTTCCACACCGGAATTAGTTTGATAAAAATTTCCTTCCAAAGTTATATCTGTGGTTAAAGCAGAATATTGAGCTGTTAATTGAGCGTCAAGCGCGTCTTGGCTTGAAAGATTTTCTGGCGTCATTAACCCTTCAGGAATGGCTCTGGAAGTTTCATCAATCGTAATATTATTTAATTCAATCACCCGTATTCCATTATTCGTAAATGTCACACCTTTAATCTCTCCATTTTTGATCGCTTCTTCTATTTGAGCATCGGTCATTCCGGTAAATCTGGCTGCATCCGTCGTGGCAGCAAAATTTTGAACATCTGCGGGTAAATGCATATTAAATACTTTCTCCCAACCCTCGTTCTTTACCCGATCATCCATCGCATGTAAATCTTTAAGTATTTGCTCTTTTCCGCTCAATCCACCTGTAATACTTGCAGGAAGATATTTATCTAATTTATCTCCTATTTTTCCATTTTCTATTATTTCAAATGCGTGATTAATAGCTTTAGCTGGATTTGGAACTGAACTAATAAGATTGTCATCTTGATCAAAAGTATTATCATATAAATATTCTCCTGGTGATTGACCTAAAGCCTCAATAAGAAATTTTTCACCTAGTGTAAGCTCTTTAAATGGTTTTGTAAACAATACTTGTGAAACTGCCTCTACCCCTTTTAACTCAATCCCATCGGCCGTCCCTAAAATAACATGATTAAGAAAAACTTCGCCAACTTTATCCTCTCCATATTTTGCAACCAATACTTTCTCAGCAATTAATGTTTCAAATTTATTACAAAGCCTGTCTATCCATGAGGGATCTTTATCATGGATACTTTGGGTCAGATCAGCGTTCGGACCCATTTGAACTAATAATTCATCTGGAACTCTACCTCTAAAATGAGCTATGATTAATTTTGAAAGATAGCCTGGACCATAAGCATTATAGTTATGAAGAGCTGATGGCGCCTCCGGGTTCATGGCCCCGTGGCCAAAAGGTCCGGTCATCATCTCTATCAATGAGCCGGCTGGCGGTGTTGCTCCTGAAGCTGTATCTCTAAATCCAAATATATAGCTAAGATTTCTACCGATGATGGTTGGAAGTGCCAACCGATTATTATCCGATTCAGCGCCTTCAATAGCTTTTAAAATTGCCAGATCCTCGGGAGCATAATCAATACTCACTTGTAAATCAGTTTTAAAGTCTCCGACTACTTGTTCATTTTGAACAAACAATGTTCTTGTATTTCCTGTTAGGCTAACTGCCATTTCTAAATCAGAATTATCAGGACTTAAAGCTCGAATAAGGGCTTCTCGAGGATCGACAAATATTGCTGGATCTTTGCTCAAATCAGTCATTTCGTCTAAACCCATGACAGGAGCTCCAACCGGTCGCAGACCCATCCCAATCATCTCTTGTTGAAGTCTTCTAACAATCTCCTCTTTTCTTAGAGCTTCATCTCCTGGTAAGTTATTTAA
>Ga0209211_10001365_pt1 | contig 46284 bp, 48 predicted proteins | sample RifGroA2_FD_183992 | JGI IMG/M metagenome (GOLD analysis project Ga0209211, IMG submission 183992) | Groundwater microbial communities from Rifle, Colorado, USA - Groundwater A2 (SPAdes) (version 2) | ecosystem: Environmental > Aquatic > Deep subsurface > Groundwater | place: Rifle, Colorado...
TGTACGAAGCATTGGCAATAAAACCTCCGCAGTTTGTCACTACGCCTCCGATAATGGGAGCGGAGGGGAAAAAGAAACTGAGCAAGCGAGACGGAGCCAAAGATATTTTAGAATACGAACAGGAGGGATACTTGCCGGAGGCGATGCTGAATTACCTGGCGTTTTTGGGCTTTAATCCGGGCGGAGAAAGAGAAGTGTATAGGCGGAAAGAACTAATTGAAGTTTTCGACTTGGGTAAAATTCAGCGTTCCGGAGCGCAGTGGAGCAACGATAAGCTTAATTGGCTGAACAAGGAACATATAAAAATGATGTCTCCGGAGGAAATTCAAAAAAATGTTTTGGATCAGCTGCCGGAAGGCAGAAAAAATCCCAAAATTGTTCCCGTTATTTTGGAGAGAATTTCCAAGTGGAGCGATGTGAAAAAAATGGATAGGGAAGGGGAGCTCGATTTCTTCTTTAAGCCGCCGGAATTTGCCAAGGCAAAATTAATTTTTAAAAATACTTCGCCGGAGAAAATATCCGCCAACCTAGCGCGCGCGATAAAAGATCTGAATCAATTGGGCGAGAAAAATTTTACCAAAGAGAATGTGAAGAAAGTTTTGATGAATATCGCCGACAACCTGGACAGCCGGGGGGAACTGCTACATCCGGTTCGCTTCGCGCTGTCGGGGCAGGACCAATCTCCCGATCCGTTTACCATCGCTTCCATAATAGGCAAAAATGAAACATTATCCCGACTACAAAAAGCTATTATTTAGCGCGATAGTTCTCGTGGCTTTGATTATCATGCCTTCGGCTTTTTTGTCGGCGCAGACCGCGCGCGAGATTCAGGATAAAATAGACCAGAAGGATTCCGAAATACAGCAATTGGAAAAAGAAATAGCCACTTATCAGACAGAGCTGAATGGTCTGGAAAAACAAAAAAGTTCTCTGAGTAAATCCATCAAGGAGCTTGATTTGACCCGAAAAAAATTAAACGCGGATATTGCTGTGACCCAGAATAAAATCGATAAGACAAATCTTAAGATAAAAAATTTAAGTTCCGATATCAATACTAAAGAAGATTCAATCAATAACAATATAAATTCCATCAAACTCCAAATCAGAAGCATCAGCGAATTCGAGGAGAAGAGTCTGGTGGAAACTATCCTGTCCGATAATGATTTTACCGCTCTTTGGAACGATGTGGACAATATAGTCACCGTGCGCGAAAAAATCAGGGAGAACACAATCAAACTGCAGGAAGTAAAGGGTGCGCTCGAGGAAACTCGGGAATCAACCATCGATGCCAAGAACGAACTTACCAAGCTGAAAACCCAACTTTCGGATCAGCAGAAGATAGTTGTGCAAAACACCAACGAAAAGAATAAACTTTTGAAACAAACCCAGAACAGCGAAGCTAATTACCAAAAATTATTGAAAGACAGGATGGCCAAGAAGGAAGCGTTCGAACAAGAGCTCGAGGCCTACGAGGCGCAGCTTCAATTTATTCTCGACCCGTCTAAACTCCCCGGGCGGGTTTTAAGCTGGCCTTTGGACAGCATATACGTAACTTCTCCTTATGCCCCCAGATGGGGAGGATTTCACCGCGGGACGGATTTCCGGGCATCAATCGGAACTTCGGTAAAAGCAATGGCAGACGGCGTCGTGGGGGGGATAGGTGATACGGATCTTTGTTGTCCGGGCGCATCTTTCGGAAAATGGATATTTATTGAGTATAACAACGGCCTTTCGAGCACCTACGGCCATCTTTCTCTTATCACGGTTCGCAAAGACCAGCAAGTGAAAAGGGGACAAGTGGTTGGCTATAGCGGCAATAGCGGTTCCTCCACCGGTCCGCATTTGCACGTTTCTTTATACGTCTCAAGCGGAGTCCAAGTAGATTCGTTTCCGAGCAAATCGTATCCCGGGAAAACTTTAATTCAGCCGATATCGGCTACCAATGCCTATCTTGATCCGATGCGTTATTTGCCTCCTTTATAGTTTGTAGTAAAATAAGAACATGACTATGCACAAAATATACAATCAACAAGGAGGATTCTTTAAGATTATCATCCTTATAATTGTTCTTCTTTTAATAATGAAATTTTCCGGAATAACTGTTTCGGAAGTTGCCAGCTGGTTCAAATCGTTTTTTGGCAATGTTTTGAAATAAATCACTATGGCCCCTCAATAAAATTCAGGGCCATAGTGAGTTAAAACCGAACTATGGAAAAAATTAACGGCAAACAGAAGGGGATAAGCATATTGGGAATTCTTTTCTTCGGTTTTATCCTTATCTTGGTGCTCAGTTATTTCAATATAAGTATCAAGGCGGTCGTGGAAAGCCCTTCCGGCCAGGAGAACATAAACTATATCGGGGGAGAGGCCAAAAGCTTTTGGACTAAATATTTGGCGGAGCCGGCATCATATCTTTGGAATGATGTTTGGATAAATATTTTTTGGAAAGGTTTTATTTCCAACATGGAACGTATCCGCGACGGCAAGCCCACGGATTTCGACAAAGCCGCGGAGAATCTAGAAATACAGCAATAAAATAAACGGAGGGTAGATTGCGCGACATTACAGTGTTGAGCAATCGCCCATGTTGTGGTAAGTATTACTTTTCCACAACATATATTGTGCGACACGATACTAAATATATAAATTAAGGCTTTTGTCTACAAACACCTCCCCTCCTCAGCCACGAATGCTATAATTGGGGCATGACAAACAAAAACGAAATAATCGGTTCAGGGCCCGACTATTATAAAAATATGAGCCTTGATTCATATAGGGGGAAAGTAAATAGCCCCGCAGAAAATCGCGAATATGCTGAACGTTATCACATTCCCATGGTAACGCGGGCCAAGGAAAAATTTGGCTCCCCTATCCATGTCCTCAGTATAGCCTGTGGACCGGCAGATGAACTTAATTTCATAAAAAATGATCCTGATACAAAAATAATCGCAACGGATTTTTCTTCTTACATATTGACCCATGCAAAAAAAGCGCTAGGTGAAGGCGCGGGTGTGTTTACAAGCGACGCGAACTCTCCGGCGTTGAAAGAAAATATCGCGGAAGCCGGCATATTAGTCAATGCCATGATTTATGCTCCGGATAAAATGCTTGAGGCTATGTACAATGCTTTAAAGCCAGGCGCACAATGTACTCTCAATTTTCGAACTTTTAGTCTTGTTGAACAAGAGAGAGGTGTCTTCGGATATTTTTTAGAACATGGAGGAAAAGTTTTAGATAGAGAATTGCCTGTCCAAACCAGGGGCGAATCAAGGGTTTTTAATGTTAAAGTTTTAGATTATAGCGAAACAACCAAAGCCGGATCCAAAATGCCAGATTTAGAAAGGAGACAATTAAAGCAACAGATATTTTTTATGTCTTTGGACGACATGCGAGAATTAGCAAAGTTAATGGGTTTTAAAGAGATTGAGTACAGCAGGTTTGTATTACCAGGTCTTCACAAAATTTATTACGTGCTTATTTTGGAAAAACCTTAATAACTAATAACACGAGCTGGAAAGCTCATATCCAGCCTTTTCGGCCTCTTCCCTGGTCGCGAAATAAACTCGGTTTTCTTGCTTGATGTTTTTGCCGGCGGAACAAGCAGCGGGATAATATTTATTTCCCCTATTCGAGGCGAAGAAATAATTCTCTTCTGAATTTTTTGGGGTTGGAGAAGGAACTGCGGCGGGATTGGTGTTCTCGGTGGCCGAAACGGCGTTTGCCTGATTTGGGGTCTGTTCTTGCCCTTGGGTGGCATATTCGATCTTTATACCAGAAGAACTGGCCTCTTTTGATAGTCTACCTAGCTCAAAAGACCCCAAACTAACTAAAATTATGATTAGAACTATCAAAATATCTTTCCCCTTCTTGCTTTCTAAAAACTGCTTGATTTTTTCCATAAAATTGTTTATACTGCTTCCGTATTAATTACAAACGGATTTTACCACCAAATAATATAATTTCAAATGGCACATAGAAAAGCCGGCGGTACAGCTAAAAATTTAAGAGATTCACAGCCAAAGTACCTTGGTATTAAGCTTTCTGACGGCCAAAAGGCCCAATCCGGCTCTATTATCGTCCGCCAGCGCGGTACGGTCATTTTGGCGGGTACCAATGTATCTACTGGTAGGGATCATACCCTCTTTGCCCTCAAAGACGGCATGGTAAAATTCGGTTCCAAGCGAAAAGTTTCTTTCCACGGAAAAACTTTGGTCAAAAAAGTAGTTAATATAGTTTAGTGTATGAATACAAAAATTTTCCTTCTAATTTATCTTATTATAGGTATTCTCTTTTATGTTCAAGGATATGTACCTTCTCCAACTTTGTACAATCAAGTTTTTACATTTTTATACATGGTATTATTGTGGCCTATAGTTATAGGCCTTCATATATTTTTAAACTAATTCAAATTTTCTCCACCACCAGCTTGAACGAGGATTTTTTTCTCTTAACTTCAATCGGGATTTCAAACTCCCCTACTTCTTTGATTGGTTTTAGAAGAACAATAAATTCTTCGCTGATGTCGGCGCGGTGCTCGTTTTTCATCGCCTCCACGATTTCTTTTTTATGAATTCCGGAAAATAAATGCCCTTTTTCGTCTGTTTTTGCCTTGATGTGCAGAACTTTTCCCTTTATTTCCTCCAAATTCTTCAACAGAAGCTCTCCCTGCACTACCTTTTCGATTTCTATACTTTTTTTTCTGATTTCCAGTTCGGCAATAGCGCGCGGTGTGGCTGGTTCCGCTAATTTTCTCGGAAACAAAAAATTCACAGCATAACCGCCATTCACTTCTTTTATGTCGTGCCTCTTCCCTACCCTCGGCACATCCTGCAAAAAAATTACTTGCATTTTCTCTTTACTTTATAACTTTATAAACTTTACAACTTTTTACTTAAACAGCAGTTCGACCGCTTTATCCATTTGCGGATCTTTTTTCGCGTCAATGTCTTCTTGGGTGATTTCCACCAGATAATCCGGCGTCAGACCCTTGTCGGAAATAGAAATTCCACTGGGAGTCAACCACTTGGCCACTGTGATTTTCAGAATCGTGTCCGGAGTGATATCGACGACTTCCTGCACGGAACCCTTGCCGAAACTCTGGGTGCCTACCAGCTTGGCGCGCCCATTATCCTGCATGGACCCGGCCAAAATTTCAGAGGCCGAGGCGGAGCCACCGTTTATTAAAATCACAAATTTTAATTTGTCGTTAAATATATCATAACCCTTGCTTCTAAATATTTCTGGCTCTTTGTCATTGCCGTAATCTTCGGTTACAACAATTTTTCCCCCTTTTAAGAACCAGCTGGCCATATCGACGGCCGCAGAAAGATAACCTCCTGGATTTCCTCGCAAATCAAGCAGGAGCTTATCATTGCCCGATTCCACAAATTGTTTTATGGCCTTGCGGAAAAGGCTGGTTGAATTGGCGGAAAAACTGTAAAGTTTAATTACAAAAATTCCATCCTTCCCTATTTCCGTGTCCAGGGTCGGAATACTAATAGTATCTCTCATAATCGTTATTTCTTTTGGTTGCTCTATTCCTTCGCGGAGAATAGTAAGCATAACGGATGTTCCTTTCGGTCCCCGTATTAATTTAATCGCTTCTTCAATACTTAATCCCGCCGTGGGTGTATCGTCAATTTTAATGACCTTGTCGCCGGGCCTGATGTCGGCTCGGTAGGCCGGAGTATCTTTAAGCGGAGCGATAACTGTGAGCACTTTATCTTTCAGGCCTACTTCCATGCCGATACCGTCAAAATTGCCGGCTATTTCTTCCTCAAAGGACTTTGTTTCCTCTGGATTGAAAAATACGCTGTACGGGTCGTCGAGCGAGCCGATCAGGCCGGAAATCGCCCCGTAGACCTTATCCTGGTCGGATATTTTGCCCGCGTTCGGACTTTTTTCATTGATAACGTTCCAAACTTTCCAAAATGGAGAAAAATCGGCATTGGTTGCAACTGCCGTTTCCTTTCCGGAAATACCCATCACCTTTTCTATCTCGGGGCGATTGTTGGTTCCGACATAAACGCCCACAACAAAAACGAGCGCCAGGAGCAAGATGGCGACAACGAATTTGACGGGCTTGGTTGTAAAAAATTGATTCATGCGGCAGTTACGCGTTTAAATTTTCTCTTCGCTGAAATTATTGTTTTCGGAAAAATTATCAAAGGTTTTTTCTTGGTTTTCCTTTGCTTTATATTCCCGGTACAGGACAAAACTGAAATAAATAAGCGCCAAACCGGAGACAGTTGTCAAGATGTCTTTCCAGGAATACGGGAAGCCCAAATATGGCAATATTGTCACCCAAACTCCCAAAACCAAAAGTATTCGTGCTTTGCGCATGGATGTATTATACCAACAAGCGGAAATTAACGCAAAAGCTTTTTAATTTATTCCGAATTTTATAACAGCGGCGGGAAAGCCGGATTTGCGGTAATAGGAATCAGGTTTGTCGGTACCGGTAAATTAAGCGTCGGGCACATGATGTTATTTATTTCCGTCGTGGTCGTCAAGTAAACGATTCCGGTCGGACCGTTGAGGCCCCAAGGGGTCAGGACTTTTTCTTTGTGGCTCGCCTGGAATATTCGGACATATTTATCGGTTAAGGGTCCAAAAATGCCGTCTTCTTTCAGTCCAGCATGCAGATAATCATTTAAGAATTTCTGCAGTTTCTTGACCGATTCGGGATTGTTCTGTCTGCCCATCTTTAAATATTTATCCAAATAAATTCCGCAAGTCGTCTCCGCTCCAAGGACTTGGCCGGTTGAGGCTCCAAGGACTTGGCCATCTTGTTCGTCTCTGTCGGATGGCACATACGAGTCGTCGTTGTTTGCATCTCCGTCCGTGTGGCATCCGGGGTCGGCGCTGTCCTCCAATCCATCTCCGTCATTATCTTTTTTATCGGAACACTGCACATGACTACCGCTACTACTTCCGCCACCTCCCCCTCCTCCATTCGTGTCCTCTTCGCAATTTCCATTGTTTAAATTAAAACCATCCGGGACTTCCGACTGATTGCCGTCAATATTGGGACAAACATCAGCCGGAGGATCCGTTTCATCGTCGTCATTTGCATCGTATGATTCGGTATTGTCCACATCTCCGTCCGTGTGGCACCCCGGGTCATTTGTATCTATGAGTTGATCCTGATCATTGTCTTGGCTGTCTGAACACTGAGGTGGAACAGTATTGGTTTCATCATCGTCACTGGGAACATAAGAATCTGGATTGCTGGCATCACCATCAGAATGACATCCGGGATCAGCAGCGTCCATAAGTTGATCTTGGTCGTTGTCTAAGCTATCTGAACAGGCTGGTGTTGGCTGCGAAGAAACGCATCTTACACTTACGCTATCAATATACCCGCCATAACTCGTATCTGTTCCAGTGTCGTTGAATTCGATTTTTGTCATGTCGCCGGTAGCAGTGAAATTGCGAGTTTTTGTTTCCCACACAGTATTAGAGTTTGAAGTTCCGTCGCTGGCCAGAATCGCGCCAAGAATATTTCCGTCAGCTTTTACTTCTATTGTGTTATCAGCCGCATTTCGCCCTGGACGAGCCGAATACTTAAAGTTAAGCGCATAAGTTGTACCAACAACGGTTGGAATATCTTGAGAAATATTTACGGGATGATAGCCATCAAGTTCAGCGTGTTGGTCGCCGTCTGCCGGATCGCCCGCGACATGGTTTTGAATTTCAAGACCCAGTCCGCTTTCATGAGGATTTACCCAAGCAACAACCCATTTAAGTAAAGGATTCGAATCGGGAATAATCTCATACGTTGCTGGAGTGACTTCTGGCGATTCAAACGAACCGTTTTGTATAAGCTCTAGACTTGTGTCACAAACCTGTGCCGGAGGATCTGTTTCATCATCGTCACTTGCATCGTATGATTCGGTATTGTCCGCATCGCCATCCGTGTGGCATCCCGGGTCAGCAGTATCTACAAGCTCATCCTGATCATTGTCTTGGCTGTCTGAACAGGCTGGTGCCGGCGGAGGAGGAGTTGTCGAAACATTGAATGCGACACAGTAATAAATCTGTCCTGTTTCCATAGAACTTACAAAATCATAATTATCATAATGTAATACATCATCATTACAATAAAGTTCTGCCGAAACATTTTGAGTGGTGTTCAATCCTGTGAATGGAATATATCCGTCTTTCATTTGTTCACGAACCCAAATAGAAGCCGAAGGAAGAGGAATTGTGGTTGTGCTGGTAAACGGCGTCCAGACGCCTCCGGCTGCCCCGATTATATTGTCTCCTGGGTTTTCTGTATCACCTGGCGCCAATTCAAATGTCCAGTCTGCGGCATGGCAGGAAGGATTTGCCAGCAGAAAATCACTAGCAGTCGTAGAAGTTACGTTTGGTCCGCCCGCTCCCCAGTTTGGAAGATCTGATTCGTCATCGCAGACAATTTTTGTAGCTGATATCGTCGCAGTATCTGGAGACGAACAGTCATTTACTACCAATTTATACAAAAGTCCGGCCGGGTTAAGCTCTGGAGTACTTCCTTCTAGACCGAAATTTTTGACCGTGATTTCGAGGGTGTTGTTGCCTGAATTGAAAATAAGGTCGTGGCTACTCAACGCTTCGTAATTGTGTTCTTCCGATAACTTATCCACAACTGTAACGTCGTTTACTTTAATCAGATAGCCATTATCAGCAGCAATTTCAATATTAGCGGAAACAAAACTGCCATTTATATTGATGGTTTTAGTAAAAATATCCGTGTGATCGGATGTTGGATCGCTAATATTGGCTTCATGCCAAATCCAAACTGCCCCAGACCCAAGATCTGCTGATGGATACCAAGCAGCATGTTCAAATGACATGGCGACGGCAGAACCGCTGCCATCATTTACAGTGTCCCCGACAGAACTAATAATAATCTGTGAACCGGGAGTGCATTCCTGACTCTCTACGGCAGAAGTTGTTTTCACAGAGAAAGTTCCCGAAACCAATAAGACCATCAAAAACATCATTAAGGACAAGGATATTTTTTTCATAAAAATAACAACTAATTTAGTTAATAATAACTTTAGTTTTGACCTTTAATTAATTTAATAATAGAAATATTTAAAAACAACAGCAAAATGAGTCTAACATATAGAAAATATGATGTCAAATGATAATGTGCATAACCTCTTAATAAATCAAGATAAAAACACCTTTTAATTTTTAACTTAGTTTAAAGGACATTAGAATGTCCGATATAAAATATAGATGTCCTTTATAAAAGGACGTTCATTATTATTTAAAATAGCCCGGAGTGTTAACGGACATCCAATCTAAAAGTTCTCGCATTATAGAAGATGCGCCAGTGCTATTCGTCGAAGGTCCAGCTTCCATCATCATTACAAACGCATATTTAGGATTTGTGTACGGGAAAAAACCAATAACCCAAGAATTGACTTTATTTTTGGCTATGCCGATCTGAGCAGTACCGGTTTTGGCGGCAACTTCCGCATAAGGCACGTTGAGCGCTAGGGCTGTGCCATATGTTACCGCTTCTCTCATTCCCTGACGCACTATATCGAAATATTCTTTTTTTAAATCTATTAGGGAAATCTGATTTTCTTTTTCAAAATCGCTTAATACCAAATGAGGTGTCAATAATTTTCCGTTGTTCGCGATAGCTGCCACCGCGCGGGCCATTTCCATCGGAGTTACCTGAAAACCATATTGTCCAATGGCGGTATGGTAAGTATCCCCGATGCGCCAAGGATCCCCTTTGAAATTTTTTATTTTCCACTCCGGACTCGGCACCGTCCCTTCTTTTTCGTCGGGTAAATCTATTCCGGTTTTATTTCCCAAACCGAAGAGTGTCGCGTATTTTCCGATGTTTACAATACCGAGACCTTTTTGATTTTCAAATCCCCCTCCGATTTCATAAAAATAAACATCGGAAGACACAGCTATTGCTTCCATCATATTTGTCCATCCGTTCACTCTCCAGTCCTTGAAAATGGTTTTCTCTCCCGGGAAATAGGGATTGGGAATTGAAATGGAACCAGTCGAGAGAATTTCTTTATAAGGATCGATTACACCTTCAGCCAAAGCGCCCAGGGCGAAAAACGGTTTGACGATCGAACCTGGAGTGTAAAGTCCGGAAATATCCCTGTCTAAAAAAACTTTTCTTTCATCGATCAGATAATTATTAATTTTAGATGCATCTTTCCCGAAAGACAGAATTTCTGAATTATATTCCGGGAAGCTGGTGGAAGTTATAATTTCCCCGTTCCCCACGTCAATTATTATTCCCGCTCCGCCGGCGAAGCCCTGGCTTTCCGATAGTTTTTGAATGAGAGAAAAGAGTTCCTTCTGAATGCGCGCGTCGATTGTTGTCATAAGATCAGAGCCCTGCTTTGGAGCATTTATAATATTTTCCGAATAAATTTTCCCCAATGCGTCTGTCTCCACTATTTTAGCTCCGTTTTCACCTTTAAGTCCGTCATTGTATTGCTTTTCCAATCCATCTTTCCCTACAAACTCGTCTTGCCAATAATTGCCGGCGCTATCTTGATTAGGGTAGCTCACATAGCCCAATAAATGAGAAAAACCGGGCGATAAATATGCGCGCGTAGGTATGGTTGTCCCCTCTTTTTTATTCCAGGCTAATTCTATCTTGTTACGGTCGTAAATTATCCCCCGGTCGGTAAAGATAATCGCCTTTTCCAGAACGTTGTTTTGACTTCTCATAAAATAAGCCTCACCCTTTTGTATTTGCAGATAAGCGAGGCGGATTCCAAAAATAGAGGCGAAAATTATAAAGAAAATTCCTATAAAAAAAATGGTTCTTTTGGGTATGGGCTTTTCTATCCGCCCTTCAAACTGCTGGCGGTCGAAGTTCTGCGGATTTTTTGAATCGAGAAAAATTTCATCCGGCTCCACGAAGGAACTTTTATTTTTTAATTTATTTTTTTTGATTATTCTGGTTATCATTATTTAAACATTAGGATAAAACTTGAGTTTCTTTTTTACGATTTCTATCGCTATAATCGCAATAATGGCTGAAACAAAAGATACAAAAACCGCGCCGTGGAACTTTGCCTCCCCTGCCCCATAAAGCAGATCTGATAAAAGGAATAAAACAACCGCTTCCCAGAAGACGGAAAAATAAATCATGCCCGCGAGCGCCAGCAAGACCGATACCCAAAAGGGCATAAAAAGCACCGAAAAAAGAAGCAATACAGAAGCCAAAATCCGAAGGGCCATAATTTCATTTTACACGCTTTACACGAAAATTCAAACTAGTAAACTTCTTGCTGATAGCATTTTTCGCAGTAAACAATCTCCGGCCGATTGGGAGCATAACTTGTCTCAAACTCACTCAGACATCGGATATCCAAATGGTGGGGATGGGTAGTTTTGTCGCACATGCAAGTTCGATGCCAGAGCTTCAAGGGATTGCGTTGTTTAAGTCTGGCGTAGTGCCTACAATTAGGACAAAGGTGAGGAACAGGTAAATTCATTTTTTTATAGAAAGATAGTTCATCTGGGATAATTTTGAAGGCCTCAGTGCATTGTTCATTACAGGTTCCTTTATGTTCGCATTCTACGATTTTACCTATAATTTCATCATTTGTATTTTTAATATTATTAGGAATATTTTCACTTTTAATTTCTATTTGATAATTCCTTTTTTCCTTTTCCTTCCACCTATATCCCTGTTCCAAAGCTTCTTCTTTGGTTAAAGGGAAGTATTCTTGAGCGATTGTTTCGTTGTAAGAGAAGGGTGACAGTTCCGAAGGGAAGAACTCTCCGTATTTATAAATCCTTCCCTTCTTGTCTATGTAGGGCATATCGTTCATGTGCTGTATGATCTTTGGGACTAGTTCTTCGTATTGTTCTTTGGTGTATTGTTTGTTTAGTATACAGTAAGATTTATTTCTTAAACCCGTGCAAGCAAATAAATTAGAAGAATTGTGACAATTATAAGCATACGCTACATTGCGACATTCATGAACACAAACCGTAGATAAAAGATTGGAAGCATTTACGCCAGAATCTATAACTTCATAGGCTTGCTCCGCATTGTCCCCTACTCCATAACCATCATGACTATCTTTTAAAGATATAGAGTGTACGCAAAAAGCACAATTCTCTAAGTCTTTGTAAGCATCAAAGCAGGATTTGCAATTTTTAGAATTGGTTACATTGTCTCCCGTAACGGCATAGCAGCGAAAGATATTTGCATATCTCTTTGGTAATGTTTTCTTAAAAGCAGAGAATTTTTCTTTAAATTTACACAAATTATCATAATTACTAAGGTTTAGGTCTTCTGTATATTTTTTGTATTCTTCTTTTGAGTAAGGCTTATTAAAAATATGGTAACCGACATTTCTCAAATTTACACAACCAATACAATTATTCAAATTTCTGCAGTCCGACAAAAACATGGAATCAAAACACTCCATACTTCTTTCACTGAAAAACAAATGATTTGATTTATCACATACTACATTTTCATAACACATTTCTTGATCAGATCCGCCAAAAAGATCCATTGAATCTTTGCCACCGATAACACGAGTAGAATAAGAAACATTCTCCATATTCATAGAAGCAACCGATAAATAACAATTTTTTACATTATGGACACAATTACAAAACGAGGAATTAATTACGTTTTCATTGAGAAGGCTAGGAAGGGGCACTTTGTCAAAAAGTTCATGGAACTGAGTAAATAATGTTTTTTTGAAATCTACATCTTGGCCGTGTTCAAGTGGATCAAAATTGTCTTTCCACCAATAATCACGATCATATACAACCATTTTCTTATCGGGGGAAAACATTGTAATTATATTTTTCTGTGTTGCGTCACAAACTCTTTTGTATAAATTTCTTTCATTTCTCCAAGACATTCTTCTTTTATTACGACAGTCAGAGCAGAAAGTTGGTAACGGCACCTTTATTTTTTCGTAAAATTTAAAATCTTCAGTTTCTATCGTGAAATCTTTTTTACAATTCTGACAGATTTTGGTTTTTGGTTTCATTTTAAAGTAGCGAGTTTTGAAGCAAGGCCGATATAATTTTCCGGCGTAATCTTTTTTAGCTCTTTTTTTACCTTATCGCTAACTTTTAGATTATCGATAAAATTTGAAAAATCCTGCATGGTCACTTTTTTCCCTCGAGTAAGCTCTTTCAGTTTTTCATACGGGAATTCTGCGCCTTCCCTTCTTAAAATCGTCTGAATAGCCTCGGCGATAACTTCCGGGTGGCTGTTCAACGCCTCCAGAATTTTATTTTTATTGACATTGATTTTGCTTAGGCCCTTGAGCAGATATTCATAGGCAATCAAAGAATGGGCGAAAGCCACACCGAAATTTCTTTGCACTGTGGAGTCGGAAAGATCTCGCTGAAGCCTGGAAATAGGCAGTTTTCTGCCAAAGAATTCGAACATGGAGTTAGCTATTCCCAAATTTCCCTCGCTGTTTTCAAATTTTATCGGATTGATCTTGTGAGGCATGGTGGAAGAGCCCACAGTCCCCTCCGCGGGCTTTTGCACAATCCAATCATCGCTGATGTATCGCCACATATCCTGGTTAAAATCGATTAGCATATTATTCAAGCGCTTAAATCGATCAAAAAGTTCGACATAAGAATCGTGCGGCTCTATCTGTGTGGTGTATAGATTAGGTTCTAGGCGTAAGATTTTAGGTTCTAGATTATTTAGACGGGCGATAAAAGTTTTTGTGAAATTAAGCCAGTTAATATTCGGAAATGCCACAACGTGGGCATTGTAATTGCCGGTAGCGCCATTTAGTTTTACCAAAATTTTTTGCCCGAATAGATGATTTATGCCCCTCTCAAGCCTTTGCGCGAACACTTTCATTTCCTTGCCGAAAGTAGTCGGGGTTGCCGGCTGGCCATGGGTGCGGGCGAGCATCGGTAGGGATTTATGAGTTTGAGCCAGTTTAGCTATTTCTTTAATTATCTCTTTGAGTTTTTTTATTAATATTTCTGTTCCGTCTCGAAGCATCAATCCATAAGCTAAATTATTCGTATCTTCGCTGGTCAGCCCAAAATGAATCCATTCTAAAACGTCTTTTAGGGTAGTACCTGAAAGCCTTTCTTTCATAAAATATTCCACTGCTTTGACGTCATGATCTGTTGCCTTGATGCTTTTATAGCCCTTGGTTTCAATATCACAAATTACTTGCGCATCTTTCTTTGACAGGTCATATAAGTCTCTGATTATTTTTTTCTCTTTGTCTGATAGTTTTCTTAATTTGGTTTTTAATTCCGATAACGCGATCAAATATTCTCCCTCTACTATTACTCTGTAACGCATAAGTCCCCTTTCACTGAAAATCGGGGCCAAAGCGGAGCTGGCTTTTTCATAGCGCCCATCTATCGGTGAAATTGAATTTAGGGACATGTTATTTTTTTAGCAAATTATTGGTAATTCTTTGCATTATCGGCAACGAAAAATCGTGCTCGAAACTTTTGCCGGTGATTTGCTCGTAAATCTGTATGTATCTTCGGGAAAGCTCCGCCACCATGTCCTTCGGGGCTTCCGGCAGTTTTTCATCGTTATAAGGGTCGCAATTTTCCCGGAACCACAAACGCAGGAATTCTTTGTCGAAATTCTCAGGTTCCAGGCCTTGACCGATTCTTTCCCGGTAAGAATTCGCCTGCCAGTAGCGGGAAGAATCCGGCGTATGGATTTCATCTATGAGCATTATATTTCCGTTTTCATCCAGGCCGAACTCATACTTCGTGTCTACCAGAATCAGGCCCCTTTGGAGGGCGATTTCCTGACCGCGAGCAAAGAGTTTTAAAGTGATTTCGCAGGCCTTTTTCCAAATTTCTGGCGGCAAAATTTTTTCTTCCAAAATAATCTTGCCGGAGAGGGGCCGGTCATGCGCCTCGAATTTAGTGGTGGGAGTTATGACCGGCTTGTCGAACTTCTGATTTTTTTTCATTCCGTCCGGCAAAACGAAGTCCCCGAAATCCCTTTGACCCTTCTGATACAGCGTCCAAGTGGAAGTGCCGGTAACGCCGGTAATGTATCCCCGAACCACCATTTCGACCGGGAGAACGGTACATTTTTTCGCCACTATCACGTTCGGGTCCGGACTTGCCAAAAAGTGATTTTGGACTATGTCTTTGGTTTGGTCGAACCAGAACTTGGTTATCTGGGTCAGAATCTCTCCCTTGAAAGGAATAAGAGCCAAATTTCTGTCGAAAGCCGAATATCTGTCGGTCGCGATAAGCACGAGCTTGTCTTTTTGGTCGTAAACATCCCTTACTTTCCCTCTTTTTTTCTCTCCGAGCTCCGGAAAATCTGTCTCTATCAATACGTCATCAATATGCTTTTTTATTGTTTCTATATCCATACTATTTATAAATTATATTTTTACCTGGTGTTAATTTAGAATTAATAGAAACCTGAGGAGTATTTTCTTTCGTTATTTTCCCGGCAATTTTTGCCTTGATTCCAAAATCATTCGCTCTTTTTATGCAATGATCAGCGTCTTGTTCATCTATTATTAATAACATACCTTGTCCCCCGTGCCAAACTTCGTAAAACTCTTCATCCGTAATTTTTCTCCACTCCGCGCATCTACGCATTATTTCCGGCGGTTCCCATAGATCAAAAAGTTCAGCTGAAAGATTTTTCGGGAAAAGAACATCTTTTGCCAATTTTTCTTTCAATGCGCCTCCCGACAGATGAACGATGGCATGGATCGTAATTTCGGGCTTGAAATCTTTATCGAACCAGCCGTGAAGCGTATTTATATACATATCATAAAGCACCGACGGGTGCGCCGCCTGTTTTATGCTTTTCCCCGCTTCGGGATTTTTCCACCACTCTTTTCCAAATCTTTCCTTTAATGCTTTGCGCATAGAGCTTATTCCATTACATCTGAAACCCTCTTCTTTCAGCGCAATAATAATTTGTCCGGGAGCTAGTTTTTCTCCCGTAATCATTTTGTCCTTATGATATGCACCAATCATTATTCCCGACCAGTTTAATTTTGTTTTTGAATCGGCAATCTCCGAGCCGATAGCGTCGCCCATTTGAGCCGTTTCCCCTTTCAAAATCACTATCTTATTTTCCTTGGCTACTTTTCCCAAACCCGCTATGGCGCTTTTATAAATTTTACTGACCTCGTCTCCCTCGTTGCCTACCGAGGTAGTATCAAAAATATTTACAAAAGCAATCGGCACGCCGCCAAAACGGGTGATATCGCTTGCGGTCATGGCTATGATGTCGTAAGCTGCCAGATGATGAGTTTTGGCCGCGTCGATTACGATGCCCTTGGTTCCGATTCCGTCCGCCGAGGTCTCGATAAAATATCCTTCCGGAAGATTTTTAAAAACAAAAGGGCGAGGACCGCGAAATTTCCCCTCGGATAAATCTTTGACTTCCAAAAAAGGAGAGTTGTTATAGCTTGCCTTACAGATAGATCCAGCAAAACTGCTGAACAAAGCTTCCTCTTCCACATCGACTCCGTCTTGCGAGTAAATCTTTGCTTTGGTTAATTCACTCATATTTTATTTCTCCAAATATTTTTTGTATCCAATTTCAGAAAGTTTCTTGCCTTTTGTTTCCACTTCGTTGCTCATTTTTTCTTTGTATATGTTCAACTTTTCTTCTAAATTTTTGTCGCTAAGCGCCAGAATTTGTACAGATAATAATCCGGCATTCTTGGCGGCATTGATTCCAACGGTTGCCACCGGCACTCCCGGAGGCATATTCACCGTGGAAAGAAGCGAGTCGAGCCCATCTAGATTTTTTGCCTTGACCGGCACGCCGATGACTGGAATAGTGGTAAGCGAAGCCATGACTCCCGCCAAATGCGCCGCGCCCCCGGCCCCGGCGATGATTGCCCTAAGCCCGCGAGATTTCGCGGTTGTAGCGTATTTGTGCGCCAATTCGGGGCTTCTGTGCGCTGAAGCCACTGCTATTTCGTAAGCCACGTCAAATTCTTCGAGAACTCGGGCCGCTTCGGCCATCACTTCCAAATCCGAATCCGAACCCATGATGATGCCCACCTTCGGGTTATTTTTCATAAGATTATCTTAGCATTAAATTGATAAAAAACAATTAATTTATTTTTTAAACGAAAGAGCTTTTTGGCCGACATCTTTCCTGTATTGTATGCCTGCAAACGAAATTTTTTTCGTTGCTTTGTATGCTTTAGCAAGCGCTTCTTCTAAAGTGTTTCCCATCGCGCTTATTCCCAGCACTCTCCCGCCATTTGTGACTAAATTGTTATTTTCGATTTTTGTGCCGGCATGAAAAACAACAATATCGGACTCCGCTTCAGCTTCATCTATGCCAGAAATTATTTTTCCTTTTTCATAATTTTCCGGATACCCGCCGGACGCAAGTACAACCGTGCAAGCCGACAGATTTTTCCATTTTATTTCAATTTCGTTTAGTTTTTTATCAATGCACGCGTCAGAAATGTCCAGCAAATCAGTATCAAGAAGACGCATGTAAGTTTGCGTTTCTGGGTCGCCGAAACGCGCGTTGTATTCCAAAATTTTTGGGCCGTCTTTGGTCAATATAAGTCCGGGGTAAATCAGTCCCGAAAAAGAATTTCCGTCCGCGTTCATCCCTTTCAAGGTCGGGGCGACAATATTTTTTTCGATACCCCGGAGAAGTTTATTGGAAACAAAGGGCACCGGAGCGATGGTACCCATGCCACCGGTATTCGGCCCGGTGTCGCCCTCTCCTATTTTTTTATGGTCCTGGCTTGTCGGAAAAATCGAATAATTCTCTCCGTCCGTAAACGCGTGGATGGAAATTTCCGGACCTGTTAAAAATTCTTCTATTACCACTTCATTGCCGGACTCTCCGAAAATTTTCTTCACCATGATGTTTTCGAGCGCTTCGCTAGCCTCCTTCAGTGTCTGGCAGATAATCACGCCTTTCCCCAAGGCGAGCCCGCTTGCTTTGATGACAATCGGGAATGATTGTAGAGCGGCGTATTCCTTTGCTTTACCGAAATTATCAAATATCTTGAATTTTGCCGTCGGCAGATTGTGCTTGCGCATAAAATCTTTCGCAAAGGTCTTGGAAGATTCTATCCGCGTTGCCTTCTTCGTCGGTCCCCAGATTCGCAATCCCACTTTTTGAAATTCATCTACGACACCGAGCGAGAGCGGATCATCCGGAATGGCCAGCGTCAAATCAATCTTTTCTTTTTTGGCGAAATCTAAAAGTTTTGTAACATCAGTGGCTTTTATGTCTATGTTCGTTCCGATTTTTGCCGTTCCTCCATTTCCGGGCGCAAAAAAAATCTCCCCCGCGCGCGCCGACTGCGCGACTTTCCAACCAATCGCGTGTTCCCTGCCCCCTCCGCCGATTATCAAAATTTTTTGTTTCAACATAATAATTATTATGAATAATTTTCTAAATCACTATTATTTACGTTGTTAATAGCTTGTTTATAATAGTATTCAACCCTATCTAAAAATATTTTTTTAAAATCAGGGCTGATATTGTCTCTCCAAAATCCAACTAGTGCTGTTCGTATGTTTTGGACATTGTGCAACCCGATAGATTTTGAGGGTTTATTTTCCCGAAAGTTATCAAAATCACCCAGGACAAAATCAATTTTTGTTGGTTGACTTTTACTTATAATAAAAAATGGTGCGTCGTTATAAAATTTTATCCCTTTTTGGGCTGCTTTTAAACCTTCAGCAAAAAAACTGGCAAGAAATTCATCCAAGTTCTCAATTTCTTCAATTAAAGGTTGTTTAAAATCGACTATACTTAATTCACTATTACTTCCTATACATATTTGATCATTTAAAAAACCTGTGGTCATCAATATCTTTTTTTTATCCTTACTTATTCTAAAAGTTGGAAATACCCTTAACCCGGCTTTTTTAGCTAAAGAATAATTTTCAAATGCTCGTTTTGCGTCCTTTTCGGCTATATCCAACGAAACTGGATCGCCACTGAAAGAATATTTTTTTATTATAAATCTTTTTCTATGGCCGCCAATTTCAATAACAGTATCAAAAACCCTACCAAATGCCCCTCTAGTGATAAGATTTTCACTGATTACATGGGTTGACACTTCTTTTCCAGTATGTTTTTGAAATATGTCTTCTCTCATTTTATTAAAATTTTTAACTTATCTTTTATTAATTTTATTCTAATGTTCTAACGAACTTTAGAACTTGTAATCCACGTTTAGTAAGTTTATGTCGTACGGAGTGAAAATCATTTCTTTTCATTACTAACCCAGCTATAGACATTTTAGCTATGTGTGAAGATATATTCTTGAATTCAGATTTTACTTTTTCCGCAATCTCTATGACCGATAATTCAGGTTCTTTTTGTAAAAGGCTAAGAATTTGTATTCTCCTGTGGCTGGCAAACCCTTTTATTATTTTTTCTAACTCTCGATTGGATCTTTTCATAGTTATTCTAATATTCTATAGAACTTTAGAATTAATTTCAACTACAGATTTTATTGTTTCGTCAGTTTTTCCAAAACTTCCACATACAGCTGATTTTCTTTTTTCTTCAATCTGGAATAAAGGGATTCGACGTTGTCGTAAGCTTCAATTTTTTCAAAGGTTCTTCCCAATACCGGCCCGAAATCAAAATTGGAAGTCAGAAAGTGAACGGAAGAGCCAGCAAAGGTTGATTTTTTGTCCAGGAAATTTTGGATGGCTTTGGTTGTCAGCATTCCCTTGTTCCAAAGCGCTTCCGTGCCGTCGGGGTTTTTTACGCCCCCGCCGATCGTATCCGGCACGAGTCCGGGGTGCAGATTTAAAATTTTATGGGGGTACGCAAGAATTACTTCGTTTAAGATAATTTGTTTCCAGCCGGCCAGGCAGGCGTAATCGAGGTCCAATTTTTGCAAAAGCGGCAGGAGATCCTCTTTTTTCTCACAGATTTCGATTTTTAAATTATGTTTTCTGGCGCGTTCCAATCCCGGCACGCCGGCTTTGTCGGAAATAACCGCGCGGATTTCGGCTTTGATTTTACCCGCCTCGACTCCGTCGATTATAGCCTGAAGATTAGTGCCGGTGCCGGCGTCGGAGATAAGGACCGCTAATTTCAATTTATTCTTTCGGGACATCATAATTTACCTCTTTCTGTCGCTCTTTTAAATCAATCGGGTAAATGCCCGTAAAAAAGGAAGTGGAAAGATGGCTTTTGGGCAGGCCGATGGATTTTATCATGTTGTCCAAAGATAGATAATGAAGAGAGGTAGCGCCAAGGAATTTGCGGACCTGCTCCACTGTCTTGTTCGAGGCGACAAGTTTTTTCTGTTCCGGAGTATCAATCCCGTAAAAATCAGGAAAACGAATCGGAGGCGACGATACCAAAAAATGCACTTCTTTAGCGCCGGCTTTAAATAGCGCCTTGACCAGTCTTTTGCTGGTTGTTCCCCGGACGATGGAATCGTCAATGACCGCTATTTTTTTGCCTTGGAGAATTTTTTTTAAAGGTATAAGTTTAAGAGCGACACTATGCTCTCGTGATTTTTGGTTCGGTTCAATAAAGGTTCGATGCACATAACGATTCTTGACCAGGGCCATTTCGATCGGCACGCCGGAAACTTCTCCATATCCCAAAGCCACGGGCATTGCCGTATCGGGTACTGGCACTACCGCGTCAACTTTCAGTTTAAATTCACGAGCCAAGGCCCTACCAAAATTCTTTCTGACTTCATAAATCAACTTTCCGGCCAGCACGCTGTCCGGACGGGAAAAATAAACATATTCGAATATATCATGTTTTGGATTCGGTTCGGCTAATTTTATGCTTTTTAGCCCCCGCTTGTTTATCACGATCATTTCTCCCGGATTCACTTCTCTCATGAAAATTGCGCCGATGGTTTGCAGCGCGCAAGTTTCCGAAGCAATAACATAGCCATTTTTAATTTTTCCCAGTGCCAGTGGGCGCATTCCATAAGTATCGCGTACTGCAATTAAATTATTTTTGTCCATCATTACCAAAGAAAAAGCGCCGGTAATCAACGGAAAAACTTTTTCAACCGCCTGGGATATGGGGTCGCCGTTTTTTATATAAAAATCAATAGCGTCGGCCATAAGCTCCGAGTCGCTGCGATTTTTCTTTAATATTTTTTTTGCGGAAAGAAATTTTTTCAGAGCTTGCACACTCGGTAAGTTCCCGTTATGTGCCAGGGCGAAAGTATCGTCATTATTGAGAACCGGCTGAGCATGATCTAGCGCTCCCCCACCCGAAGTTGAATATCGGTTGTGCCCTATCCCTATTGTCCCCTTCAATTTTTTTATGTCTTGTTCCTTGTAAACTTGAGCAACGAGTCCGGCGCCTTTATGCGTACGAAGTTTTTTGCCATCATTGGTCGTGATACCGGAAGCTTCCTGTCCTCGGTGCTGGAGGGCAAATAAAGCGAAAAATGCCAGCCGAGAAACGGGTAACTTCTTACCGTATATGCCTACGATTCCGCATTTTTCTTTTATTTCTTGGCTCATTTAAAGTATTGAATCGCGTTTTTAAAAATTTTTAAACCTTTACCCTCTTTCTCAATTTCCTTTTTCATTTGCCTGTCCCGTAGGGAGCTTGCTTTCCTTCGGGACCACAGCGGACTTTGGTGGGAAAACATCGCGCGTTCCGGATGAGGCATAAGGCCGAGCACTCTGCCATTATATGCCAAAACGCCGGCAATGTCATAATCCGACCCGTTCGGGTTCTTTTCAAGATTTTGGAAGCGGCAGATTTTCCCTTTTTCGTAAACAAAAGCGATTTGAGTGGATTTTTTTCCACCAGAGGCGGATCCGCCTTGGGCGGACATTTTTTTGTCTTCTTTTTTTTCAATGACGTAGCGTCCCTCACCATGCGCGATTGGCAGAGATATTTTTTTAATCCCTACGAGCCAGGGACTCCTCCCATTAACTTTTAAATCCACCCAGCGATCAAGATATTTTCCATTTTTATTGTAAGTGAGCCCTCCGGGCAAGATTCCGAGGTTGGTCATTATTTGGAATCCGTTGCAAATGCCGATAGCCAATGTATCGCGGGACAAGAACTCCGCCAGTTCTTTGGCCAGATGATTTTTGAATTTATTGGCGTAGGCCTTTCCGCTGCCGGTGTCATCGCCATAAGAAAATCCCCCCGGAAAGGCCAGTATCTGGTATCCCGACAGCATTTTCGGGTTTTTGATTAAATCATTGATGTGTACGATGTCCGCGACTCCGCCCGCGCTTTCAAAAGCGAACTTCGTTTCTTCTTCGCAATTGAGCCCGTACCCCGACAGTATTATAATTTTTGGTTTTGATTTTTTCATGTGATTTAGTAAAATCATGCTGGGCATTAATAAACTTCTTGCTGATAACATTTTTCGCAGTAAATAATTTCCGGCCGGTCAGGAGCGTAGGAGGTTTCAAATTCATTAGGGCAACCCTCCTTCATGCATTTCCTGTGCCAGAGCTTCATAGGATTACGTTTTGATACACGCTCATAGTGTCTTTCGTTAAAATGTTTTCTGGGTAAAGGAACATTTAATTGTCTGAGAATTTGGAGTTCCAACTCAGATATTTTATAAGCCCGTTTATTCTCTTCATCTTCAATAACCTCTTTCAGAATAGTATCGTCAACGTCTTTTATGTTGTCTGGCAGTTCAGAAGATTTTTTTGTTATCTCGTGTTTATTAAATTCTATTTTTGTCCAATTTAATCCTTTTTCCTTCGCCTGTTTTTCTGATAAAGGAAGATAGCTATAAGCCAAGGTTTCATTATAACCGAAAAAAGAAAGCTCGCTTGGAAAAAATTCTCCGTACCCATATACTCTGCCTTTTTTATCAATATAGGGCATTTCATCCATGTGTTTTTTTATTTTTTCGACCATTTCAAAATACTCGTCTTTTGTATATTGTTTATTTAAAATACAATATCTTTTGTGCTTTAGCCCAATACAACCAAATAAGTCGTCATTGGACGCAACAATGTGATAAGAATATTCAATATTAGAACCTTGAGCCCAGCAATCGATTGAAAACTTGATCATACTTTCATTGTCTCCTGCGCCCATGCAATCATAGACGAATCTAGCGTTCCCGCCCCAGAAAGTAACATCCTGGGAATCATAAACCGGCTTTAAGTGACAAAACTGGCAGTTCTTACAATCCTCCAACCCAACCGAATCAAAGCTGCTAAAAGAATTTTTTGATTCATACAAATAATTACCGGAGACATTATTGTTTTTTGTTCCCTCCATAAATTTTTTAGGATATTTCAAATCTTCTTCCGTGAATTTATCAATTAATTTTAAGACAACTGCATAAGAACCAGTGTCATATTCTTTAATTTTTTCCCCATATTCTTCTTTTGTATATTGTTGATTAAAAATACAATGGGCCTTATTTCTCAGATTGAAACAACCGAGACAATCATGGCACCCTCGAAGATTTTTTGAAAAAGAAACGTTCAGGCAGTCCTCGCAATCAACGCTATATATCACCCTGCTGCATTTTCTGACATTTATACATTCAAAACACAGTTCTGAACTATCGCACATATAACAATCCAGGCATCTGTTGCTGTGAGGTGTGAAAGTTGTATAAACACAATCTTCCGAATATTGGGTATTGGTAACCATAAAGCAATTTCGGTTGTAAGTACCCATCATTGTGTATTCACTGTTTACTAAAGTAGTGTATTGACTCTGCATTGAAAATTGGGGCACTTTGCGCATTAGTTCCCTAAACTGTGTAAAAAATGGTTTTGAAAAGTCATAATCTTGGCCGTATGATATGGCATCCCAATCATCAGACCACCAAGCTTTGGGAGAATATATTGGAGTTTCAAAACCTTCTGGAAATAAAGAAATGCATCTTTCTCCGGTTTTATCGCATTTTCGCACATAAAAATTGCGGTCGTTTAGGAAGCTCATTCTTCTTTGCATTCGGCATTCTGGGCAAAACGTCGGCGGAGGGACTTTGATTTTCTCATAAAAATTGAAATCTTCTTTCCCCACACCAAACTCATTTTTACAATTTTGACAGATTTTTGTTTCGTTTTCCATATTTAATATACCTCCTGTTGATAACATTTTTCGCAATATAATTTATAAATTTTCTGATCTGCTGGTTTGTAGGAGGTTTTTATGTGCGAATCGCATTTAAAGCAAGTGGTATCCCAAAGAACTCGTGGGTTTCTTTTTTTCATTCTGTCCTCGTGGCGGCAGTTAAAGCACCTCTCGGGAATTTTCAACCCTATTCTCTTATAAAACGCTATTTCTCTTTGGATTAATTTGTAATTTTTACCACATTTTTGGCATGCCAAGATCTCCTTTATCAAATCATCGCTATAGTCCTTTGGATTTTGAGGCAAATTGGAAAAATTTATGGTTTCCTGACCGCTAGTACTGGGAATATTGTTCTGCCATTTAAATCCTTGCGCCAAGGCGGCTATTTTTTCAAGGGGCATATATTCGTTTGCAATTGATTCGTTGTAGCCGAACGAGGATAACTCTTTCGGGAAAAAATATCCCCATTCATTACCTTTTTTCATCAGTTCTGTTAGTCTAACTAAAATTTTTCCATACTCCTCTCTTGTGTATTGCTTATTAAATATGCAATATGATTTTTTTCGGAGGCCGCAACAACCAAAAATGTCATTGCAATTATAACAATTATCTGAATAGTAAACATCATTGGATTCCCAGATATTGTGGGACCCGATAACTCTATTGCAATTAACCATTGTCAGACATTCATAGCATTCCGACAGGTCGCCAGTAAAAGAGATGTCATAAGAATCCATAGCCTTTCTGACGGTAAAACAATACTTCGAATCCTCACCGCTTTTAATATCAAAAGAGTAATGCACATTATGGGCGTTGTATATATGATTACCGGAAACATTATTATTGCGAAAACCGAAAAAAGATCTCTGAGGCACTTTTCGCCTTAAAGATTCCCGGGCGGTAAGAATTTTTTCTAAATTTTCTTTCTTATTAATTGGGTTATCTTGTAAAAACTTATTGTAATCTTCCCTGTTTTTCTGTTCGTTAAAAATACAATACGATTTGTTTATTAATCCTACGCATCCGATGCAATTCATACACCCTTTACAGTCAAAAAGACCGATACTGTCAACGCAAGCTTCACACTCTTGGGAGTAAAGCAATTTACTGGAGTCTAGACAATCAATACACTCATAACAATATTCGCATTTGAATGCATACAGATTGTCAACACAGTCGCGAGAATTCCATACTATATGGCCATAGCTGCAATCCTCGTCATTCAGGCCTCCAAAAATAAGATAACAGTTTTTACTTTCATTAATTTGGTTGGAATAGTTAGAATTTTCACATTGAATATTAACCACGCTCATCCGAGGCACAGTGTTCAATAACTTCTCAAACTGCTGGGAAAAAGGCTCATCCCAATTTATTTCGAACCCGTATGCCATAGGATCCCAATCGTCTTCCCACCACTCGGAGACATCATAAACCGGAAAAGGCGCGTCCGGATTGAAAACGGATACAATCATTTTTCCCGATTTGTCCGAAGGTCTCTTGTAAAGAGTCTTGAAATTTCTAAAAAGCATTCGAAGCTGTTGTCGGCACTGCGGGCATTTTTCTGGTGTCGGTACCCTCATTTTTTCATAAAATCCAAAATCATCCGGTTCTATAGTAAACTCTTGTTTGCAATTTTGGCAGGTCGTAGACACTGAGCTCGCCGAATGTGTTTTTGTTTCGTTTTCCATATTTAATATACCTCCTGTTGATAACATTTTTCGCAATAAACTATTTCTGGTTTATCTGGAGCGTAACTTGTTTCAAATTCATTAGGACAAAATTCTTCACCATGAAGATAGTGCTTTGCTAGATTTTTATAAATACCATTTTCTGATTTTGTGCCCGCGCATTGGCACTTTCTATGCCAAAGTTTGAGAGGGTTTAATTTACTTATTCTTCCATAGTGACGGCAGTTTGGACAGAGACGAGGCAAGGCAAGATTCATTCTTTTGTAGAACTCAAGTTCGCGTGGGATCATTTTAAAAGCAGTGCTGCATCCATGCTCGCAAGCACTTGCGTGAGCGCAGCCGATGGTTTCTTTGAGAATATCTTCATTTACAAATTTAACATTATCCGGTAAATCTTCCGGCTTTACCGTAATAGTGTAACTTTTAGTATCCGGATCGTTCCACCTTAACCCTTCTCTTAATACCTCTTCTTTTGTTTTGGGGAAATATTCCTGCGCAATTGTCGCATTGTACTCAAATTGCGACAAGCTCATGGGAAAAAACTCGCCATATTCCCCGGTGCGTTTCATGTGTTCAATGATCCTTTCTTTTAACTTTTCATATTCCTCTTTTGAATATTGTTTATTTAAAATACAATATTCTTTATTCCTAAGCGATATACAACCAAATAAATTCTTTGAATCATGTATGTGCATTGAATAAGAAACATCATAACAATCAGGTGCGCGAACGCAAAAATGGCAATTATAAGATCCTGCCACTGCCGTGCATTCGTAAATAAGTTCGTTATTTCTACCTCCGCTATAGCAGTCCATTGAATTCTTGTAAAGCATTACATCCCAGAGATATTTCACATCTTCAACCGACTTCGCGCCGAAACACATAATCGCATTTTTGGAGTTTATTATGTTGTCGCCGGTGCAATTCTGAGAGTTGGTAATATTTAAATATTTTCTAATAGATTTTTTATTGAACTCCTCAAACTCCTTTTTTGTCTTTTCCAAATCTTTGAATGAATTAAGTTGATATTCAGCAACTTTTTGTAAATATTCTTCCTTTGTAAATTTTTGGTTTTTGAAACAATATTGTCCATTGCGAAGATTAGAGCACATAAAACAATCTAAACAATTTTTACAGTTCCAAAGAAAATTAGAACTAGAGCAATTTTCACAAAAATACAAAAAGCTCCCGTTACTACAAGTGGCGCACTCTATGCATTCATATAGAAATTCGGATTTTTTTACTGCTTGCGTACAATCCACGCAATCTCTTGAATGATTACCTCGATATGTATAAAGCATATTACTAGAATCATGCGTACGAGAACATAAATAACAGTCTTTGGACCTACTCATATCGTTGTTGTATTCGCAATTTTCTGAAACACTAACGCTCAAAGCTGGAAAAGGTACAGAAAGCATAAGCTCTTTAAATTGTTCAAAAAAGGGACGAGAGAAATCAAATTCACAACCAAATACCATAGGATCAAATTCACCATTGTCAAAATATGCACGATTATAAACTTTAAAGGGCGAGTTGGGAGAAAATACAGATATGATATTTTGCCCAGTCTTGTCGCATTTTTTCTTGAATAGATTACGTTCATTGCGGAAACTCATTCGTCTCATCTGCCTACACTCCGGGCACCAAGTCGGCGGAGAAATTTTTATCTTTTCGTAGAAAGAAAAATCATCCGGCTCGATGGTGAATTTATTTTTACAATTCTGGCATTGTCTGGTTTCAGGTTTCATTTCATTTTATTTGAAAAACTATGATAAGCATTATATAACTTCTTGACGCCCGCCTCGACCACCTTTCCCTCATCCGAAATTATGAGCTTCCCGTCCCCTGCCACCTTTCCCAGCTTGGTGTGGGGAATTTTTTTTATCATTTTTTCAAATTTCGAAATATTTGGAGGCGATACGGAAACGAGAATTCTTCCCTGGCTTTCAGAAAATAGTTTTATGTCCGGTGCGATGGCATCTCCGGGCATATTTTTTATTGAAACCTTGCACCCCAGCATTCCACCGATGCAGGCTTTGGCCAGTGCAATGCAAAGCCCGCCGGAGGTTACGGAAAGCGACGAAGCAACAAACTCTTTTTCTATTGCCCGCTCCAGCGCCAAATAAGTTTTGAGATTTTTTTTCAAATTTACTCTTGGCACATTATTGCCTATTGCGTTATCCCCTTCTTGCTCGGCGAGCATTTTGAAGTATTCTCCTCCCCCGAGTTCGTCGTACGTTTCTCCCAACAAATAAATCGTGTCGCCCGCTTTTTTGAATTCCGGAGAGACGGTTTTATACAGGTTTTTCATCACGCCAATCGCGGAAATTAAAAGCGTCGGCGGTATAGAAATAGCAACCGGATTTCCCTTCTCATCATAGCCCTTGAAATCGTTGAACATACTGTCTTTGCCGGAAATAAAAGGCGTTCCGTAGCCGACAGCGTAGTCGTAGCAGGCTTTTACGGTCTCCTTGAGCTGCCAAAGGCGCTTCGGATCATTCGAGGAGCACCAGCAGAAGTTATCGAGAATAGCCAGATGAGAGAGCCTGCCGCCGGCCGAGACGGCGTTTCGAATGGCGGTATCTATGGCGCAGGCGGCCATATGATAAGCGCTCTCGTCTCCGTATGAAGGATAAACCCCGGAAGAAAGCACAATCGCCTTATTAGAATTTAAAATCGGACGGAAAACTTGCGCGTCAGTATTAATGCGGCCCGGGCCCGAGAGCGGTTTTAACACAGATGACGCCTGCACCTCGTGGTCGTACTGCTCGGAAATGAAAGAAAAACCGGCAAGGTTTTTATCTCCTAGTAATTTTTCCAATTCCGGCGTGTAAGTTTTTTTTGTTTTTAATTCTGGTTCTGAATATTTATGAATGACCGGACTCGTTGTCAATTGATGTTTCGGCAGCCCATCATGCAGAAAATCCATATCAATATCCATAATTATTTTGCCTTTCCATTTGACGACAGTTTTGCCAGAATTCGTGAATTTTCCTATCGCGGTCGCTTCCACTCCTCGGTTGTCCATCAGCTTTTTGAATTTTGCCCATTTTTTCCTCGGTACGGCGAGAGTCATGCGTTCCTGCGATTCGGAAATCCAAATTTCCCACGGGCGCAGCCCCGGATATTTCAGCGGCACTTTTTCAAGCATCACTTCCGCTCCGCCGCACTCTTTGGCCATTTCGGCGACCGAACAAGACAGCCCTCCCGCGCCGTTATCCGTAATGCTGTCGTATAAATTCAAATCCCGCGCTTCTTTCACAATCGCGTCGCTTAATTTTTTTTGAGTTATCGGGTCGCCAATTTGCACCGCCGTCGCGGGCGAATTGGCATCCATGGCAACGGAAGAAAATGTCGCGCCATGGATGCCGTCCAGCCCCACCCTTCCACCTACCATCACTATATAATCTCCAGCTCTGGCTTTTTTAAGATGAGACAGTTGGCCGTTTATTTTTCTCGGAATAATTCCGACCGTGCCGGCAAAAACCAGCGGTTTGGCACGATAGCGATTGTCGAATTTTATGAAGCCCGAAAGAGTCGGAATGCCAGAACAGTTTCCGCCCGCGTTGATGCCTTTTATCACTCCGTCCATTATCCTTTTGGGCGGGAGCATCATCTGGGTTAGATTTTTGTCTTTGAAAAATTTCTGCTCGTCTTTCGGGTCTCCGAGGCAGAAACCGTAAATGTTGGCGACCGGTTTGGCGCCCAGTCCGAAGCCGATCGTGTCGCGATTGACCCCGACGATGCCGGTAATAGCGCCCCCGAAAGGGTCCAGAGCCGAGGGGCTGTTGTGCGTCTCCACTTTGTGTGTTACCAGATAATCCTGGTCGAAAATTATCCCGCCGGAATTGTCCGAAAAAACCGAAACGCAGAAATCCTTCTTCCCTTTGTTTTTTCTGATTAAGTTTGTCGCGCCCTTGATGTATGTTTTGTACAAGCCGTCTTTTATGTCATCAATTGGGTTCGCGAAAATAGTATGCTTGCAATGTTCGGACCAGGTTTGCGCCAACGACTCGAGTTCAATATCCGTCGGGTCTCTTTTCAACTTTGCAAAGTGTTCTTGTATGACTTTCATGGACAGCAAATCAAGCGCTAAAGGACCGCGGCGCGCACCGTTTTCTTCCATTATGCCCTCTTTGCCGATTCGCTGGAGTTCTTCCCCACTCATGTTTGTCAGCGGAACTTTGATTATCGGAATACGTTTTTCCAAGATTACTCGGGGAGCTTTTCTGGGCAAGTCGCCGTTCTTTTTAATTTCGGCGAAGCTCGCGATGTAGGCGCGCTCTATCAAGGGATTGTGGAGCGAAAAAGCGATTTTTTCCACCCCCTTGCGATTTACAGATTCATAAATTAAAAAAATTTTTGAAGTATAAACCGCTAGATCCGAGCTGTCTTTTAGGTGGAACAGATCGCAGATCGTTTCTTTGGCGGTTTGCCCGGCGTTGTCCGTCACTCCCGGCAAGAACCCTATTTCGATGGCATAAGCAAAACTTTTTACTTTTGGAAATTTGTTTATGGATAACTCTTCAATGATAGGGTTGGTTAAAGCTTCGGCTATTTTTAGGATTTTTCCGTTCTCGAATTTATGCGCTATCAGATAGGAGTTGATAAAATCGGTCTTCCCTTTCGGCCTCACATAAATGCGCGAAATCATATAGTTAATATATAATATATGGGGATTAAAGACAAATCTGAAATTTTTGCTATACTGTGGTTATGAAAAATATTGTGACGGTGGGCGGAGGCACGGGGAGTTTTACGGTGCTCTCGGGGCTGAAAAATCTGCCGGATGTTTCTTTAACCGCGCTTGTTTCCATGGCGGACAATGGAGGTTCCAACGGAAAAATGCGGGATGAGCTCGGCGTCCTGCCTCCGAGCGATGTGCGGCTGTGTCTGGTGGCCCTCTCCGAACATACCGACGTGGTGCGCAAGCTAATGCTTTACAGGTTCAGCGAAGGAACTCTGACCGGCCATACCTTCGGCAATATTTTTTTAGCCGCGCTTCAAAAAATTACCGGCGATTTTGGCGAAGGAGTGGAAATAGCTTCTGAAATTTTGAAAGTAAAAGGCGCCGTTGTTCCCATAACCAAAGACAAAGCGGACTTGTCTGTTTTGTTTTCCGACGGGAGCGTTATTGTGGGTGAGCACAATATCGACGAAACAAATTTGGAAAATTTGTCCGTTGATAAATTTTTCTATAAAGATGCGGTAAATTTGAATCAAAACGCCGAGCAAGCAATCCTCTGTGCCGATTATATTATTGTCGGCCCGGGCGATTTGTACACTTCTCTGATACCTAATTTTATCGTAAACGGCTTTCAGGACGCGATTCTCCAAAGCAAAGCGAAAATAATTTTACCGATAAATCTCACCAACAAGCAGGGCCATACAATGCGCTGGAAAGTGAGCGATTACGTTTCCAATATAGAAAAATATCTGGGTAGAAAGGCGGACTTTATTTTAGTGAACAGCGAAATGCCGCCCCGAGAGCAAATCGAACAGTATAAATCGGAAGAAAGAGGCGACGTGCTGATCGAAGATGATTTAAAACAAGATGAACGGGTGATAAGAACTCCTCTTCTCTCTCATTTAATTTTTACCAACAGCAAGGCCGATACGATGAAGAGAAGCCTTATCCGGCACGATTCGGAAAAACTGGCCGAATGTATAAGGAAAATAATAAGCAAATAGCATGAAATACATTTTTGATTTTGACGATGTGCTGTTTCATAATACCGCGCAATTCAAAAAACATATGTATTCATGTTTGGAAAAAGCCGGTGTCCCGCACGGCCGACCTGAAGAGCACTATAAAGAAATGCGAGGAAATATATTCTTACCGAAGAAATACATATCCGGACTCTTAATTCGAGAAAAAATCGACAAAAAAGCAGAAGATGTTTATCGGGAAATGCTTTCTAAAACTAAAAACTTTTTAAATATTGAATTATTGAAAACCGTAAAAAAGCTGGGAAAAAATAACTGCTATCTGATAACACAGGGCGACAAAAAATTTCACCAAGATAAAATTAAAAAAAGCGGCGTGGCTCCCCTCTTCCGCGAGGTTGTTATTGTCCCGGAAAGAAAAAAAATAGCTATAGAAAGAATTTGCAGAAAACACAAAAACGAAGAGGTAATTTTTATAGATGACCGGCAGAAATTTTTTGATGAGTTGGATCTCAAAAAATGCCCGAATTTAAAGACAATTCTTTATACCGGGCAGAATTTGGAATCTTATTTCCAATACCTCTCGACTACATGATGCTCTTCCGGGCCGGTGCCGACGTAAATAATCTTGGCGCCTAGAGTTTTTTCCAAAAATTTTACGTAATCGAGCGCCTCTTTCGGCAGTTTTTTTCCGTAATCAGACAGCTTCCCTTTCCAAGCGGGAAAAGATTTATAAATCGGCTTTATTTTTACTCGGGACAAATCAAAGGGAACTTCCTTAGTTTTTTTGCTGTCAATGATGTAATACGTGCAAGCTTTTATTTTCTCAAACCCGCTTAAAACATCGAGCTTAGTCAAAACTAATTTCGTCGCCTGGTTCATTTTTACCGTGTATTTAAGGAGCGGAATATCTATCCAGCCGGTGCGGCGCAAGCGTCCGGTGGTCGCGCCTATTTCATTTCCAGCTCGGCGGAGCGCGATTCCCTGCTCGAACTCACTTTTGCTGTTCGGATTGGGTTCCGGAAATTTCATTTTTTCATCGGCAATTTTTTTGTCCCGGCACCAGACGGCCGATTCAATCCCCCCGAGTTCCGTCGGGAAAGGCCCTTCGCCGACTTTCGTTGCGTAGGCTTTTAAAATTCCAATTGCCCCTCCTATATAAGACGGTGGAATGCCGAGGCCTGTTCCTATTCCGCTAGAAATAGTGTGCGAAGAGGTAACGAAGGGATAATGCCCAAAACGCACATCGAGCAAGGCCCCCTGCGCGCCCTCGGCGATAACTTTATGCCGGCCAGAAAGAGCTTCTAAAACTATTTCCGCCGAATCGGCTGATCGAAGAGAACGCAAAAATTTTATACCCCGGAAAAATTCTTTTTCTTTTTTCCTTAATTCATTTTCCGAGATTTTATATTCAAAAACTTTCTGCAAAGTTGTTTTATGCTCTTTTTGGAGCATTTTATATTTCTTTTTGAAGTCATCATAAAAAATGTCTCCAACCCGAAGCGCTCGGCGCAGGGTAAGGTCGGTGTAAGACGGCGAAATTCCCTTACCGGTCGAGCCGATTTTCCTCTTGCCTTTTGTTTTTTCGGAAACGGAATCAAGAATCAAGTGCGTCGGAATCGTCAGTACCGCGTGCGGAGAAACGGACATCCGCTTTAACAATGGAATTTTTTTGGGAATCATTCGCGCTTCTTGCGCGAGTGCCCCGGGGTTGATGACCATCCCCGCTCCCAGATGAATCTGGGCCTGGCCAAAAACTCCCGACGGAATCAAATGAAAAACGTAGCACTTGCCGCCGTGCCAAATGGTATGCCCGGCGTTATTTCCCCCCTGAAATCTGACGATTAGATCTTTTTTTGACAAACCAGAGGCGATGCGAGCGACGCCTTTTCCTTTTCCTTCATCTCCCCATTGCAGGCCGATTATCGGGGTAATTTTGGATTCTTTTTTTCTGGCCATTTTTATTTTATGACTTTTTGTAGTTAGGCGCGGGATTAACCATGAACAAATCGTGCACGTGGCTTTCATGGAGTCCGGCGCCAGTTATGGTGTAGTAGGAAACGTTTCGCAATTTGGAAATATCTTCTGCCCCCAGATAGCCCATGCCAGCGCGCAGGCCTCCGACATACTGGTGAATGACTTCGGAGAGCGCGCCTTTGTAATATACATGTCCGGAAACCCCTTCCGGAACCAGTTTAGTGAAATCATATTGGTCTTCCTGAAAATATCGGTCTTTAGAACCCCGTTGCATAGCGCCCAGCGAGCCCATGCCCCGGTATTTTTTGAATTTCTGATTTTCGATTATATTTGTGTCCCCCGGGGATTCGTCCGTGCCGGCGAACATGCTGCCCCCCATGACCGTATCGGCGCCGAAGGCGAGCGCTTTGACCACGTCCCCACTGTGCTTAATGCCTCCGTCGGCGATGACCGGAATGTTGAATTTCTTGCATATTTGATAAACGGATAAGACAGCCGAGAGCTGTGGCACGCCGACTCCGGAAATAATCCGAGTCGTGCATATAGAACCGGGGCCGATGCCTACCTTGATCGCGCTGGCGCCGGCTTTTATCAGAGCCAGGGCCGCCTCGCCAGTCGCGACGTTGCCGGCGATAATATCGAGTTTAGGATATGCCTTGCGGATTTTTTTTACAATATCAAGCACGCCCTTTGAATGCCCATGAGCGGTATCCACGCAAACCACGTCGACATCGCCCTTTACCAATGCTTCCACTTGGGTAAGAGCGTCAGTGCCCGCGCCGACAGCCGCTCCGACGCAAAGCCGGCCTAATTTATCTTTGGTGGCATTCGGATATTCCTGGCTTTTGGCAATATCCCGATAAGTAATCAGCCCAACCAGTTTATTGTTTTTATCAACCAGCGGAAGCTTTTCAATCGCGTATTTGTCGAACAATTTGTTGGCCTCCTCGATGGTGGTTTTCGGCCCGCCGGTTATTAATTTAGTGGTCATTATTTTTCTTACCGGGGTGGACTCATCTTTTTGAAAACGCAGATCGCGATTGGTGACAATGCCCGCCAAGCGTCCGTTTTCGTCTAAAACCGGGAAACCGCCGAAATGATATTTTTTTCGTATCGCAAAAATATCGCCCACCGTCGCATCGGCGGAAATCGTAATCGGATCGGCAATTCGACCGGATTCATATCGCTTTACGAGTTCCACTTCGTGCGCTTGGTCGACAATTGAAAGATTTTTATGAATGATGCCGATGCCTCCCTGTTCCGCCATTGCTATCGCCATTTTGGATTCAGTAACCGTATCCATGGCCGCGGACATGAACGGAATTTGAAGAGAAATATTTTTTGTCAGTTTTGTTGTGGTTATCACATTTTTAGGCAGGACTTCGCTGTAATTCGGCACGAGTAATATGTCGTCAAAAGTTAGTCCCTGGCCCAGATTTTTCAACGAGGAATTCTTATTTATTGGTTTTGTCATATAACACTTTATAACATATTTATTGTTTTTTCTCAAAATCCGCTAAAACCGCTGCGTTTACTCCTCCTTGTTATTTTTTTCTCTCCATTTGAGTCCGGTCTCCAGAAAAATGCCGGCTTCCCGGGCGGAGCTTTCCGAATCAAGCAGTTTCAGATAAGCATCGTGAAAATCTTCTTCCTCGTTTTCCTCGTCCACTTCTCTCAAAAATTCTCTGGCCTGATTAAGCGTTTCGTTGGTGTCTTCGATGATTTTCTGTTTTACGGGAGAAGAATCGGCGCTGACGCGGTTGATGTCTATCGCCGTCGAGTCAATGATGGATTGCACGGCGTTTTTTCTATTTTCGTATTTGTGCGGTGTTTCTTCAGCTTCCCTTTGTTCCATGTTATTTTTAAAAGCGTCCCTTACTTTAGTGGCACTGTCTCGCGCGGTTTTTGAAATTTTGATATTAGCCGTCGGCTCGCTTTCTATTCTTTCTTCACCCTGGCCGATAAAATCCAGCACTCGGGCGTGCGCGTTCATCTCCGCCTGGAAATTGATGACTATGTCATCGCTTGCGTTTTCGCTCACGGATTCTTCCCGCCCGTGATTCTCCATTATTTTGCTGAAGTTCTCAACGTGCTTTTCCAAAAGAGCGGCAAGTTTTTTTTCCTTTATTATATCGAGCCTGTTTTCGCTTTTCAGGGCTTCCGCCTCGATCAGGCGCAAGGTTGCTAGATTACTCTGGTAGCGCGCCCTGGTTTCCGGAGAAAAAATGAAAACAGAATGTACCGGCTCAATGACGCCGACTTTGAGTGAATAGAGGATATTTCCCGGCAAACTCCCCTGCGAGGCGAAAACTGCTCCCCCACCCAAAACAACCGCCAGGCAAAACACGGCTACATAAGCGAAATGTTTTTTCGAAAATCCGGACAGAAGAGTGTGAAAATAATCCGCGTAGGGGCTTCGGACGGGTAACGGAGACATAGGCGAAGAACTCAAGATGTTTTTTAGCACGCGCTCTTTCTCTTCGGCAGTCATTCTAATCTCCCTTATTTCTCTTGCCCCTCTGTTTAATTTTTCTTCTTCAAAATTGCTCATATCATTTTTTTTATTTTAATTATTATACCCCGTTTTTTTCCGCAGCTCCGACAGGCCTCGGTTGACCCTGACCGAGGCCGCGTTGGCCGAGATACCCAGAATTTTGCCTATTTCCTCCGGAGACAAACCTTCCACAAAGCGCAAATAAACGGGGTGCCGGGAAGTCGGCGACAATTCCCCGATCTTGTCTAAAAGATATCTCCCTTCGGCTTCCAACCCGAAACCGTCGGATGTTTTCTCATCTACCGGCTCGTATTCAGTTTCTCCTTCTTCCTTGTGCATAATGCTTTCCAAAGAAATGCTTTTCTTTTTGCGGTACCAGTCGATAATCAGGCGGTGGGCCACGGTAAAGAGAAAAGCCCGGCTGTTGCGTATTTCTTCCTTCTTCTCAAACAAGCTTCGCCACAGGCGCAAAAACGTCTCCTGCGTTATGTCGAGCGCCTGTTCCCTGCTTGATACGCGAATCAGGCAGAACCGGAATATGGCATCTGACTCTTCCCCGTATATTTTTTCAAATTTATTAGTTATGCCGGTCTCCATAGGGTAAGACGGGCGTGCCGTTTATTTATTACACGCCGTCTCTGCGTAAAATAATAGCATAAAAAGATGATAGCGGCCTTTATCTCCAAAAATTTAACGCCTAAAAATAAAACTTGAGCTCATAGGAAGGATCTTGGAGGCCCTTCCGCGGATGTTTTGTTTTATTGTTGTCTACTAAAAAAGTATATGCGGAATTAGTAGACATAACGATATATTGCTATTTAATTTTTACCTTTTCCTTTTTTAATAAGGCTCGTTTTGTCTTGATTCCTCCCTTGCCGGAATATCCGCCGAGCGAGCCGTCGCTTTTGACGACCCGATGGCAAGGAATAATTATTGGCACAGGATTTTTACCGACGGCGTTCGCCACCGCCCGCACCGCTTTTGGCTTACCTATTCTCTTGGCGAGCTCTTTATAAGTAATTGTTTCCCCTTTCGGTATTTTTGCGATTTCACTCCAGACTTTTTTCTGAAACTCCGTGCCTTTTAATTTTTGAATATTAATTTTTTGCATTTAAATTAAAGCGACCAAGCGGATAGGCGCTTCTGTCCCGTCCTTGATTTTCATCGGCAATACAAAAATTTTTGCTCCAGTTGGCGGCAGATTTTTCGCGTTTGCGATATTTTCCACAAGATACTTACCTGCCCCTAAAACGGCGCGGTGGACCGGGAATCCGCCGGCTCCCGTATCGGCCGAAAGAGTGTCTATCCCCAGTCCGGCGATTTCTCGCCCTAGAAGCATTTTGGCTGTATTTTCATGTACGCTCGGGAATATGTGGTTATTGATGTACTTTTCGGGGGTTTTCCAATACCTTTCCCATCCCGTGTAAAAAATAACAAAACTGTTTGATTTTATTTTTCCGTGTTCCTTTTCGAATTTTTCTACAACTTGAGGCATTATTATATAATTTTCATTGGCCTCCTCGCTTACATCGATAACGGCGCAATCGGTAGCCAATTCTTCAAGAGTGAGCTTATCTATCGTTTTCCCGCCGGGGACGACGTGTGCAGGCGCATCCATATGGGTTCCAATGCCGGCTCCGCATTTTATTTTTTGCGTACGGAATAGATTCGGCGGAGTGCAATCTTTATAATCGCTATTAATCGATAATTCAAAACCGCAACTGCCATCCCAGGTAGGGATAATTTCCGAAAGTGTGTGAGTAAGATCGACAACCTTTAATTCTTTATCCATGTTTATAATTGTAGCAAATTTGCGGAATAAATATTTTTTGAATGTTATTTTTCTTTTTCATAACTAATCAATATTATAAAACCACTTGATGCATTTATCTTCATCTGGAATTAAATTAAGTTTTAAAGCATCTTTTGGCGTTATCCACTTCATATCTTTATGTTCTTTTAAATTTAAATTTATGACTGGTTTTTCTTTCAAGAGTAAATGATAGACATGATATATATAATCAAATTCTGGATATCTTGAATAATACCCATCAAAATATCTGCAATCTTCTTTTTTAATCATTAAACCGATTTCTTCTTTTACTTCTCTGACTAAAGCGTCAATTAAATCTTTGTCGCCCTTATCTACTTTGCCGGCCAACATGGCCCAGGTGTTGCCTTGGGGTTTATGATCTTGGCGATGCATAAGGAGTATTTTACCCTCGTGTTCTATAAAAACACTCACCACGTCGAATTTTTTATTGAAATTTTGAATTTTAGTTTTAGAGATCATTATTTTTTCATTTCTGATTGTGTTTAGCACTATCAAACAATGCCGCTAATTCCTTGACGGTCCTGAAAGCGTTGATGGATCCGACTTCTTCCGGTGATATAAATCTTAACCCCATACATTCTTCAGACTGGGTAAAATTCAAATCTTTAACTTTTATTTCAAATACAAGATTAAGGGTCCAGTTTTCTCTCATATTTTTGCCGATTAAATAATATGAAGGAAGAGGAGCAACTTCAGTTACCGTTAAACCCATTTCTTCATGTATTTCGCGTTTCAAACATTCTTGCGGGGACTCGCCCCATTCGAGTCCGCCACCGGGCAATTCCCACCAGCCTTTATTTTCGAAGCCGTCAAGAAGGACGGCAAATTTCTTCCGGGTTTCGTCGAGAATAAGCCCCTTAATACTTACCCGATAAAATCCTTTTGGAACCTCGGATGGTTTTGGTTGCATAATTTTATTAATCAAATTTTCTTTAAATTTTTAGCGTATTTTCTAAACCTATCCGTAATTTTTAGTTTCAAAAATTCATCTATTGTAACCCATTTATATAAATCGTGTTCCCAGCTAATTGCCAGTTTTCCCTTATGTTTGAAAGCTTTAAAAGCTACAGTAACCCAATAGTCGTTTTCTGAATCAAGGCCAGCATAAACATCAAAAGGAATAGGATTTTTAACAGTAAGGCCAGTTTCTTCTTTGACCTCTCGGATTATAGATTTTATCGGATCTTCCCCAAATTCTATATCACCCCCCGGCAGATCCCATTCAAGCGGACCAAATGGCGCGGTTTTTGTGCGCCGCATAATTAAAAATTTTCTATTTTTATTAAAAATAAAGGCTTTTTGAGAAAACCCCATTATCATTGTTCCATTTTTAAATTGTTTTTTGTGAGCCATGTTTTTATTAATTGTTTTTCATAAAAATTTTACCACGGAAACTTTTTTCCTTTAAACCAAAATTGTCCTGTTTCCGGTTTTGAAATGGCTAAATCATAAATGTACCTGGCGGCTTCTTCGGGTTCCATGTCTGCGTCAGGCGGAGCCATCGTTCCACCCGATTTAACGGCTCCCGGATGAACTGACGATACTGTGGCCTTATCCTTTAATTGGTAAGACAGGATTCTGGTAAACATGTTCAAGGCCGCCTTAGAAATTTTCAAGCCCACGTGAGATTGACCACTAATAGGATGACTCATTGAACCTTGTCTGGAAGAGATATTGATCACATGCGAGCCTTGGGCGAGTTGTGAGACAATTCGCTCCGTGAAATCAATCGTCCCGAACAAATTCACTTCCATAACTTGTCTTATGGGACCAACTTCGAAAGTCGAATCATATTTTTGAGGCAGGAAAATACCGGCATTGTTGATTAAAATATCTATTGGTTTATTAAGCGCTTTAACTTTTTCCGCACAAACCTTAATGCTCTCAGAACTACTTAAATCTAATTGCAAAGTAATCAAATTTTTATCGTTCAGATTTGAACTGCCACTGGTTGAAGTGCCAATAACAAAACATCCTTCAGATAAAAACTTTTGCGCCAGGGCTTTTCCTATGCCCCTGCTTATTCCCGTGATTAAAACAGTTTTCATAATTTTATTATATCAAATTACTAGTTGTATCGTATCCCAATTCTTTTGCCCGAACAACGGATTTTTTCAGAAAATAAATATAATGGTCATAATTTTTATCTTTGTTATTGGCTTCCCAGTTGGCGACAATTTCTTCCGGGGTTGACCAGATCAGATAAAATTTTTCATGCTCTTCCAATTTCGCTTTCACGAGCTCCGGACTTTTCAGTATCACCAGAAAACAAGTTGCCTTCGCAATTCGGTTTACATTTTTTGAATTATTATGATAATGCGCGAGCGCTACGGCAATTTCTTCCACATATAAAAAGTCATAAAGTCCGCTTTCCTCGACGACTTCCCTAAGCACCCCCTCTTTCATATCCTCGTCTTTATCCACTCCTCCTCCAAACAGCCGAAATATTCCATCCCCAACATTTTTCCCAACCGCGTATTTTTGCGTTTTCGGATCAAAAACCACCGCGCATCCCCCGTCTCTCTGTTCCTCATTTTCTCTTTTAATCCCGAATTCGGGGATGTTAGCAAGCTCATTCATAATTTTTCTATATAATCCAATAAACGCCTATATTCTTCCTTGCGAGGAGCAAGTTTATATTTTTCGTTGCTCATTAATAATTTAAATCCGTCCATACTTACCCATTTTATTTCGGCAACTTCTCCCTTACCAAATTTTATTTCTTTCCGGGAAATATCCAAGTGAACCAAATACACATCCTGAAATTCGTTATTAACATATGTACCCTGATTTAAAATAATATGTTCTTGAACAGTAAATAAATATACAAACATATCGTCTGGCAAAGACAAACCCAATTCTTCCTCAACTTCCCTTTTTGCCCCCTCTAAGCTCGTCTGGCCGGCAGAAATGTGCCCTGCCGCAGATATGTCCCAACAATCTGGATATACTCTTAAACCGCTGGCGCGTTTTTGAAGCAACAATTCTTTTTTTGAATTTAAAATCCAAACATGCGCGGTGCGATGAATAAGGCCTTTTTCATGAGCTTCCTTCTTTGAACGAGATTCACCCGTCTTTTCTCCTTTTTCGTTTAGAATGTCAAAATATTCTTCTGTCATGCTTTTATTATATCTAAAATCTATTTTTCTATACAATTTTAATTTCTGGGCACTGCTGGGAGATTTGGATTCGAACCAAAATAGCCTCCTTCAAAGGGAGGAGTCCTACCATTAGACGATCTCCCAGCGGTAACCGGAAATTATTTGCATATTATTTTTTCAAAAATTCCTTCCGCCCAACCGGCTGTTTTACGAACCAAATCCGAACTCCGCTTCACCTTAATTTTTAATACCCCATAATATTTTTCTCCGGTATTTTTACGATTCGTATCTAATTTATTCTTTTTCCAATATACCGTTTCAAAATTATTTATTGGAAAATTGGTGACTTTAGCCCAATATTTTTTTACCTCTTCCAGCCTATTTTTATGTGTTTGGTGAAGGAATATATTGAAGATTATCATATTTTTACCAATTTTGCACACATTTAAAAGCCAGACTAAAAAAACCTGTATCATTTTTGGATCCATGTTGGAAAACTGAAATTGGGAACCGGGATAATATTCTTTCTCTTTTGCACCCTCAGCCCAATACAAGCAAACTCCTATCAGAAAAAGTTCGTATTCAGATAATGTTTTTATTGTAGATTTTGCTTCTAAAAATATTTTACTTTGCTTTTCAATTCGCTGTTTTTTCTTAGCTTGTCCACCGCGAAGAGATGCTAATCTTTTAGCCTCGGTAAATTCCTGATTTTCAGGCTTGGAAAGCTTGGCCTCCTTAAGCCAAAGACCCAAGGTTGACCTCGCCACAGAAACAATCCTTAAAATATCAGAGTAAGTTTTTCCTTCCCTTCTTAACTTAATAGCTTTTTCCTTTTCTTGTATTTTTTGTATCATAGGTAGGACATTGGTATTATAACATTTTATCTATGTAGGAATCAATTGTTTTTTCAATATAACCACACAGTCAGCAAATAAATTTGTTATAATCAAAGTATGAAAACCGATTTAGGTTTGGGTAGAACAACGGTAACGCTCAAACAACATAATAAAAATTGGAAAAAACTTTTTGATGAAGAAAAAGAATTTTTGCTGAGCCATTTTCCAGATGATATTTTCGAGGTGTCTCATGGAGGAAGCACTTCAATACCCGGCATCCCCGCCAAACCAATTATTGATATGTTTGCGGTTGTCCCATCTTTACAAATTGCCCGGCAATTAAAAGATCGACTGGCAACTTTTAATTATCACTATCGCGGAGAAGAAGGCGTGCCTGGAAGAATTTTATACGCAAAGGGGGATGCAGAAAACAGAACTCACTATCTCCAACTTGTGGAGAAAGAAAGCAATGAGTGGAAAAATCACCTTCTGATAAAGAATTATTATCTTCATCATCCCGAAGTAGCTCAAGAATACGCGAAGCTGAAAAAGACGCTAGCAAAAAAGTATCCCAAGGACAGGAAGGCATATAGTGCAGGGAAAGATGTTTTTATTAAAGGAGTAATAGCGAAAGCTTTACAGGAAACTGGCATTTAGATTGGTTTCAACTTCACCCCACACAGTTAGCTCGTGATATAATCCTTATGTATGACAGAAAATATAAAAGTTTTTAATCTAGACGGAAATTTTATAGGAGTCCAGGATCGCGCTACCTTTTATAAAGAAATAAAAGATGAATTTAAGCGTACTGGCAAAATAACACGGAAGATAGAAAGCATCCGAATTTTATTGTTAAATTCAAAAGGACGCATCTATCTACAAAAAAGGAGTAGTACTAAAAAAGAAAATGCAAATTTGTATGATAAAACGATAGGTGGTCATATTTCAAATTCAGAAACCAAAAGTGTAACTGTCATAAAGGAATGCGCAGAAGAATTAGGATTTCCAGCTGTAGTTCTTTCAGAAGAGGAATTCAATGATTCCATCTCATCTCTCGACCTTTCTGTTGTTGGAGTTTTGAAACAGGTAAGTGAATCACAAAATTTTCTTTCGGTGAGAAAAACCGAAGATGGTGATTTTTTACAGCCCTTCATCACTTATTTTTATATTGGATATTACGACGGTTCTATCACCTTTAAAGACGGTGAATCCTCGGGTTTAGAGACTTTTTCAATAGAGGAATTATTAAAAGAGTTAAAAAAGAATCCAGAAAAATTCACAGATGATTTAAAGTACATGGTTGAAAATTACAAGGAATATCTTATTCCTCTTAAGAAGGATTAATTAAAGAATTCCCAATTTCCCGCCGTATGGCCACCACGTAATTTTTTATGCAAGAATTCCTTATTTTCGGCATCAAGCAGGCAAGGGCTATATTGTTCTGATATAATTAAGCCATGTTCAATGCGCTAACAAATAATTTTCTTCTAGGCACATCACTTGCGCACTGGCTTGTAATTATTTCTTCTGGACTGAGCCTTACAGGTGCTTTTGCATACATTCGTGATATGTTCAAAGGAAAATCAAAACCCAACTTGGTGACCTGGGGCCTTTGGGCTTTTGCTCCGCTGGTTGCGACAGGGGCGGCACTTTCTGCTGACGCTGACTCGTGGGCTACACTACGTATTTTTATGTCCGGGTTCAGTCCACTTTTGGTTACTATTTTTGCGTTATTTATTTCACAAAGTCACTAGAAATTATCTGTGTTTGATTATATTTGCGGATGTTTTTCAATTATTGCGCTTGGTGCATGGTTGTTGGCTAACTCGCCCTTATTGGCGATACTTTTAGCGGCTATGGCAGATTTATTTGCGACATTGCCGACAATAATTAAGGCGTGGAAGTATCCTGGCACCGAAACACTATATTCATATTTCATCGGATTATTTACAGCCAGCCTTATTATACCAGCGATACCGATTTGGAATATTGAAAACTCCGCTTTTCAAATTTATTTAATATTGACCAATACCACCTTATTTTTTGTTGTTTCTCGTAATTATTTGATAAGAGCAATTTTGAGGATTAGGAATTTAATTTATATTAATGTGTGTTAAAATGAAGGAAATTAGAAATAACCCCACAAGCTTGAATTTTTTTAAATAAATATCATAATAGACTTATGCCAATAGAAGGACCCACTAGAAAATTTTATGCAGTTCCTGACGAGTCAAGAATTCCACCTGGCCAGAAAGACAGAGTGATGGCAGAAGTTGCTAAACTAGAAAGTGTCCTCAAGGAACTATTTCCTGTTCCATGCCGGTATGGTGCATGTGAGGCCGGACAGTATTCGGGGTTAACGATAATTGATCGCCTTATAGATACCGAGGAAACAAGAATAGGCGCGCCTCCGGAGGGATCAGCAAAAAATAGTTTGATAAAAGAGGCAAACCTGGCGATTGAAAAGAATTCTCCCTTGGTTTTGGTAGGAATATATGGGACACCCAGAAGTTTAGACCACCCTGAATTAAATTGTGCCCAGTTGGCTGATTTGTCTGCGGTAATGATGGTGCAAGCAGCGCTTGATAGAATTCATTCAGCTCACACGCCCGGCGCATCTTATCGGGCAATTGATGAAAATCTTACGGCACTGTGGTTGGATATAGCACAGCATCCGTCCGGAACAGAGGGTAAGGATAAATTCAAGGCAGTTTATCAAAGATACTACGAGGAAAGACTGCGTTTGCTTAAAGTTCTAGAAAAAGAGGGTTTGATTAATGCCGGAAATACAAAAATAGAATTACTGTCCGAGACCGATCTTTATGAGGCCGCTAGAAAAAAGAAAGAATCCTTAGATATTTCAGCTGAAGAAGATTTCATGGCTAAATGCGAGGCTGTCCGGCCAGAAATTTTAAATTATTTAATTTCTAGTGGTGAAATTATAAGAAAATGCTATGGCGAAGATGATCGTCAGTGGATTAGTACCGAGGATAATCCAGAGATGTGGGAACAGTGCCAGGCAAAAATAAAGGAGACAAACGAGTATAAAGCTTTAAGAGAAACAGGATGGCAGGGCCTCATTCCTCCGGAAATGAGAAGATATTACTTGGAAAAATTTAGAACAATTATAGGTAATGCAAACCTGAAAGCCGACGACCCAATCCTTCTTTTTCATGTAGCAACTTATTTGTCGTCAACATTAACCAAGTATAAATCCGGTACGCTGACCGAGGGAATTGCCCCAGGAACTCCCGTGTTAAAGGTGCCTATTGTTCGACCGGTCGACGGTCGACCTCCCTCGCACCAATCTCTGATACCACTGAGAACCTTGCCGAAGCTTAAAGGTTGGGTTGGTAAAAGAGTAAGTCACAATAATCGTGCTGCTTGGCTTAGTATGGCTGTGCAAGGAGATAGTAAATTGAGATTGGTGGATACAGACAAATTTATGGAAATTCCAGAGGAGTTAATTGTTCCAGTACAAATTTATATGGTGGGTTCCGACAATGGAGCCGGATCATATTTAGTTGATACAGCCATTTTACTTTCTGGTTTAGAAAAATCTGCAGATTAATTTAATGAATGTTAAGTCAAAAATACAGCCCGCAACTCATTCATGCAAGAATTCCTTATTTTCGGCATCAAGCAGGCAAGGGCGGCGATATTTGCCGGCTCTTTTTTTCTGCTTCTTTTTATTTCAAACCACATTCCCCTTTTCGGCCTGGCCCGGTATGATTTTCTTTTCATCGCGGCTATTGCCATCCAAGCGGTGCTGTATTTTTCCAAATTGGAAACCAAGGACGAAGTAAAAGTCATTTTTCTTTTCCACATTATCGGGCTCGTCTTGGAACTTTACAAAACAAATCCCGCCATCGGTTCTTGGAGTTATCCGGAAGACGGAATTCTAAAAATTGCGACCGTGCCCCTATACAGCGGATTTATGTATGCCGCCATTGGAAGCTATATCAGCCAGGCTTGGAAAATATTTAAACTGGAACTCGTAAATTATCGGCATTATCTCTTGAGCGTTTTTCTGTGCTTGCTCATTTATATCAATTTTTTTACTAATCACTTTATTTACGACATCCGGCTGTTTCTGATAGTCGCGGTTTTTATTTTATTTTGGAAAGTAAGAGTGTATTTTACGGTGACCAATATCCGCCGTTTTATGCCCCTAAATCTCGCTTTTCTTCTTATTGCTTTTTTTATTTGGGTAGCGGAGAATATTTCTACTTATCTTGGTGCTTGGCAATATCCTAGCCAAGTTCACGGTTGGGCGATTGTCTCCACCGGCAAAATAACTTCCTGGTTTCTGATGGTTATCATCAGTTTTATCTTAGTTGCTTATCTGAAGCATTTTAAAAAAGATGTACTGAAGAGGTTGAAAATTTTCACATAAAAATAACAGCAGCCCCCTCGGGAAGATTCCCTCGGGGGCTTGATGCGTGCGGCCACGGCCACGCTTTCAGATTTTTAGACCGGTGATCTTCTTCTCGGATTTCGGGGGTGAGAGTGAGAGTAGGAAAACGAACCCTTCGGCTACTCTTTCTCCCAATTCCTTGGCCATCGCGGTGAGGAGGCCATCTTGGGTATTCAACAACGCGGCGAGAAAATTTGCCTCGACGCTGGTTGTGATCACGTAGCCCTTACTACACAGTTCTACGCTCAGGATCGCGGGCTTGATGAACC
>Ga0209211_10001366_pt1 | contig 46280 bp, 45 predicted proteins | sample RifGroA2_FD_183992 | JGI IMG/M metagenome (GOLD analysis project Ga0209211, IMG submission 183992) | Groundwater microbial communities from Rifle, Colorado, USA - Groundwater A2 (SPAdes) (version 2) | ecosystem: Environmental > Aquatic > Deep subsurface > Groundwater | place: Rifle, Colorado...
TTTGCTTAAAGTGGGTGGCAAGCCGATTCTGGAGACCATTCTCGAGAGTTTTGCCGAACAGGGCTTTAAACAGATATTCTTATCGGTCAATTACAAGGCAGAGATGATTCGCGATCATTTTGGTGATGGCGAACGTTGGGGGGTGCAGTTGGGTTACCTGCACGAAAATGCCCGTCTCGGTACTGCCGGTGCGTTGTCGCTGCTACCCGAGAAACCCGATGCGCCTATTGTCGTGATGAACGGTGATTTGTTGACGCGCACCAGTTTCGACAAGCTGCTGCAGTTTCACCATGACCAGGGCGCGGCCGCCACCATGGCGGTGCGCGAGTATGACTTTCAGGTACCTTATGGTGTGGTCAGGCTCGACGGCACACGTATCGAAGCCATCGAGGAAAAACCGGTGCAGAAATTTTTCGTCAATGCTGGCATCTACGTGCTGTCCCCGGATGCACTTGATCACCTGCCTGTCGAGATGTTTTTCGATATGCCTACACTGTTCGAATACCTCATTGCCGCCGGCAAGACCACCGCTGCTTATCCGCTACGCGAATACTGGCTGGATATCGGACGGCTGGAAGAGTTCGAGCGCGCGCAGCGGGAGTGGGCGCTGGATATCCATACAAGCGGTTAGCAGGTTTAAAAATAATGGTGAAAGCGTTAGTTATAGGCTATGGCTCCATCGGGCAACGTCATGCGAGACTATTGGTAGAACTGGGATGTCAGGTAGCCGTAGCGAGTCGTCGCCCCATCGACTTTGCACCCCGCTACTCCGAGCTACCCCAAGCACTTTCCGAGTGGCAACCAGATTATGTCGTGGTGGCGGACCGAACCAGCGAACACCGGCAAACTATTGAGGCTCTGGTCGAACATGGCTTTCAGGGGCGCGTACTGATTGAAAAACCGCTTTTCGACCATCTTTTGGCGCTTCCAGACCACAGTTTTTCGCCGGCTGCCGTGGCCTACAACCTCCGCTGCCACCCACTGCTGATTAAGCTGAAATCCCTGCTGGATGAATCTGCGCAACTGGCTACGGCGAGCATCCATGTCGGTTCGTATCTGCCGGAATGGCGGCCCAACACAGACTATCGCCAAAGCTACTCGGCCAAACAGGATCAGGGCGGCGGTGTGCTGCGGGATATCAGCCACGAACTGGATTACGCGCTGTGGCTTTTTGGCCCATGGCAACGGCTGACCGCAGCAGGGGGGCACTTGAGTCAACTGGAGATTGACAGTGATGATGCCTATACGCTGCTCATGGAAACGCAACGCTGCCCTCTGGTTTCGATCCACATGAATTATCTTGACCGTGTGCCGCGCCGGGAGGTATCGGTGAATACCGATCGGCATACGATCAGAGTTGACCTGATCGGCAACACGCTGACGGTGAATGGTGTTCAGGAATCGGTGGTGGTCGAACGCGACGACACCTACCGCACAGAGCATCAGGCGATGCTGGCCGGCAATACCGGGGGACTTTGTACCCTGGAAGAAGCGATGGAAACGTTGGTTACCATAGATGCCGCCGAGCGTGCGGCGGCATCGCATGCCTGGGTGGAAAGATGAGCCGCATCTGCACAGTCTGCGCGCGCGGCGGCTCCAAGGGTGTCAAGAACAAGAACATCCGCGAGCTTGCGGGCAAACCTCTGATCGCATATACGCTCGAGCAGGCACGCGCCAGCGGCCTGTTCGACCTGATCGCGGTGAGCAGCGATTCCCGCGAGATTCTCGAAACGGCACGGGAATACGGTGCCGACCTGCTGGTCGAACGTCCCGCAGAGCTGGCAACCGACACGGCGGCCAAGCTGCCGGTGGTGCGCCATTGCGTCGAGCAAGCCGAGCAGATTTGCGGCAAACAGTTCGATGTGGTGGTGGATATGGATGCCACTTCCCCGTTGCGTCTGGTGGATGATATCCGGGGCGCGGTAGATATACTGGAACGCGAGAAGGTATCCAATGTCATCACCGCCGCCCCCGCCCGGCGCTCACCCTATTTCAATCTGGTGGAATTGGGCGGAGACGGCGTGGTCAGGCTTTCGAAAGCACCGGAAAAACCTATCGTGCGCCGACAGGATTCGCCGCAGTGCTTCGATATGAATGCCTCGATCTATGTCTGGCAACGGGAGGCGCTTTTCAAGTACCCCACGGTGTTCAATGCCGATACGCGCCTGTTCGTGATGGCGGAAGAACGTTCTACCGACATCGACAATGAACTGGATTTCGAGATTGTCGAATTGTTGATGAAGAAACGGAACAACTTATGAATGAGCTGTCTTATCGAGACCAATTCGACCTGCATGGCAAGGTCGCCGTCGTCACCGGCGGCGCAGGCATCCTCGGCACGCATTTTTGTGCCGGACTTGCCGAATCGGGAGCTGCGGTCGCGGTCGTGGACCTGTATGAGGACAAGGCGCAGGAACTTGCCAGATCGCTTGCGGAGCGTTACAAGAGCAAGGCCATCGGCATCGGCTGCGACGTTGCAGATGCGGAATCCGTCCGAGCTATGGTCGAACAGGTTGTCAGCGAGTTCGGCGAAATCAACATCCTCCATAACAATGCTGCCGGCAAGTCGGATGATCTGGAAGCCTTCTTTGCACCCTTTGAGGATTACAGCCTCGACCAGTGGCGCGAGATCATGGCGGTCAATCTGGACGGCATGTTCCTGGTGGCGCAGGCGGTCGGCAGGCAGATGGTCGCGCAGGGCAACGGCGGGTGTATCGTCCAGACCGCTTCCATCTACGGTGTGATGGCACCCGACCAGCGTATCTACGAAGGCTCTCTCTACCTGGGGCGGCAGATCAACACCCCGGCGGTTTACGCCGCCTCCAAGGCAGGCGTGATCGGTCTGACAAAATTTCTGGCGACCTACTGGGCTGACAAGGGGATACGCGTTAACACCCTGACACCCGGCGGGACGGAAAGCGGCCAGAACAATGAATTCAAACGCCGCTACTCGGCCCGAATTCCGATGAACCGCATGGCGAAGGCCGATGAAATGGTAGGAGCCTTGCTGTATCTTGCTTCGGATGCATCGAGCTATGTCACCGGACAGAACATCATCGTGGATGGCGGGCTGGATGCGTGGTAGCCCATCAATCAACCCTGAACAAACAACCTGTTTTTCTTGAGAGTATAAAAACATGAATCCTTTCCCGCGTCGCCGATCCTTTGATATCGAACCGTTCAAGATGGAGGCCGGCCCTTTCGGCACACGCTACGGCCTTACGGAAGAAATAGCCTTTTGTAACCGTTGCGTGATCTCGAACCAGCGGCCCAATTCGGCGGTCGAATATGCCCATACCAAGGACAGCAAGAAGAAGACCATCCACTTTGATGAGCAGGGCATCTGTGATGCCTGTCGTGTGGCGGAACAAAAGAAAGAGATCGACTGGGCAGAACGCGAGGCGCAACTGCGCGAACTATGCGACCGGCACCGCAGCAGCGACGGCTCCTATGATTGCATTGTGCCCGGCTCCGGAGGGAAAGACAGTTTCTATGCTGCGCATGTGCTGAAGTACAAGTACGGCATGCATCCGCTGACCGTCACCTGGGCGCCGCACATCTATACAGAATGGGGATGGAGGAATTTCCAGCGCTGGTTGCATGCCGGATTCGACAACTTCCTCAGTACGCCGAATGGCCGTGTACATCGTTTGCTGACAAGGCTTGCAGTCGAAAACCTGTTCCACCCCTTCCAGCCATTCATGCTCGGCCAGAAGGCCATCGCTCCCCAGATGGCGCTGCTGCACAAAATACCGTTGGTATTCTATGGAGAGAACGAGGCCGAATACGGCAACCCGGTCGAAGATTCCAACTCGGCCAAACGCGACTGGTCCTATTTTGCCGCCGAAGACAAATCAAAAGTGCATCTGAGCGGGGTATCCATTCCCGATTTGAAGACGTACTTCGATGTGGATGAGCATGATCTGCAACCTTATTTGCCGGCAGATCCTGCGCAGCTCGAAGCGCAGAAGATCGAAGTGCATTACCTGGGTTACTACCTCAAATGGCATCCGCAAGGATGTTATTACTATTCTGTAGAAAATGGCGGCTTCGAAGCTTCACCGGAACGTACGCCGGGCACCTACAGCAAGTACAACAGCATCGACGACCGGATAGATGATTTCCATTACTACACGACCTTCACCAAGTTCGGGATCGGTCGCGCCACTTACGATGCGGCACAGGAGGTTCGTTCCGGGGATATCACGCGGGAAGAAGGTATCGCCCTCGTCAAGCGATTCGATGGCGAATATCCGACGCGTTTCGCAGACGAGATATTTTCCTATCTCAGCATACCACCCAAGGAATTTCCCATAGCCTCGAAGATGTTCGAGCAGCCCATCATGGATTATGAGTATTTCATGCATCTTGCAGATACCTTCCGCTCCCCGCACATCTGGAAATATGCAGAGGGCGAGTGGAAACTGCGGCGGCAGGTGTGGCAGCAGGGGCAATAAGGGGTGTCCGGAGTCCGTCTTATCGCCCGCCTCGATATCAAGGGATCGAACCTGATCAAGGGCATCCACCTCGAGGGGCTGCGCGTGATCGGAGATCCGCAGGAATTTGCGCGCCGTTATTACGAACAGGGTGCGGACGAACTGATCTACATGGACACCGTTGCGAGTCTTTACGGACGCAATAGCCTGCATGAGATCGTGCGCAAGGCGGCACAGGATATTTTCGTTCCGCTTACCGTGGGCGGCGGCGTCCGTTCGGTGGACGATGCGCGCGAGATTTTGCGGGCAGGGGCTGACAAGGTTGCCGTCAACACCGCTGCCGTGCAACGCCCCGAATTGATTCGCGAGATGGCTCACGTGTTCGGTTCGCAATGCATGGTCTTGTCCATTGAGGCCAAGCGTCAAGCCAGTGGGCATTGGGAGGTCTATACGGATAATGGTCGCGAACGTACTGGTCTGGATGTGGTTGAGTGGGCGCGTCGCGGGGTCGAACTGGGGGCGGGTGAGATTCTCCTGACCTCGGTGGATCAGGAAGGCACGCGCAAGGGGTTTGACTGTGAGCTGGTGCGGGCAGTGAGCGATGCAGTATCCGTTCCAGTCATCGCTAGCGGTGGCATGGGCGATCCGACAGATATGGTTGCCGTGGTGCGGGAAGGTCATGCAGATGCCGTGGCCATGGCAGACATCCTTCATTACAACCGCTCCACCATTCCGGATATCCGCGAAACCGCGCGGATGTCCGGCATCGAAGTGAGACAAGTCGCATGACGGTTGATGTCGCAATCATTGATTACGGCATAGGCAACCTGTTCAGCGTCCGCCGCTCTTTCGAGCACTGTGGCGCCAGCGTTGTGGTTTCCGATGACCCGGAAGTATTGTTGGCGGCGCCACGACTGGTATTGCCCGGCGTTGGCGCTTTTGCCGACGGCATGCGCGGGCTGATTGAGCGCGGATTGGATAAGGCGGTTGTGGAATTCGCCGGATCGGGCAAGCCGTTACTAGGTATCTGCCTGGGGATGCAGATGCTTGCCAGCGTTAGCGAGGAATTTGGCGAACACAAGGGGCTCGATATCATTCCTGGGCGCGTGGCGCCTATCCCAAAAACGACGCTTGAAGGCAAGCCGCACAAGATTCCGCACATCGGATGGTCAGGGTTGCTGTTGCCGGATGGTCTTTCAAGCTGGCAGGGGACGGTTCTTGAAGAGTTGGCTTCCGGTGACGCGGTATATCTGGTGCATTCTTATGCCGTCCAGCCTGCTGACGAAGCTCACCGGCTGGCGGATTGCGATTATGGCGGTCGAAGGATTTCGGCCGCGATCCGCAAGGGGAATGTCCATGGCTTGCAATTCCATCCTGAAAAAAGCGGTTCCATCGGGCTGCATATCATTCGCAATTTCTTGAGTTGAGAGAGGCTGCACGCAATGTTGCTGGATAAATTCAGTCCGCTGAAAAATGACATCATATTTGTTGACGGTCTATGGGGGACAGGCAAAAGTCTGATCGGCCCCATAGTCAGCGGCATGGAGCGGGTCGAAAAGGTCAAGATCGAAGAGATATATGAATGGGTTTGCATCATGCAGCATCTTGGCAAGATTGGTTCGGATGCGGCATCCTGGTTGCTGAAGACCCATGCGGACGAGTCGCAATACAACAATTTGATCGGGCGCGGGATCAACTTGCGCTGGGGTGATGACTCGGGCTTCGCGAACAACCCCAATAGTTTTCGATATATAAAGCGAATGTTCGGCGGTGAAGGTGACGCGAAGATCGCCGAGATCAACGACAACAATCTTGCCCTGAACATCATGTCGCATATGCTCATGCTGGTCGCGGATCCGGTATTCGAAGCCTTTGGGGACAGGGCAAGGGTCATCGAGATCGTCCGTCATCCGCTCTATATGGTGAAACACTGGCATGCCTATTTGCAGCGGTTCGATTCACCGCGCGAATTTACGGTTTGCTTTGATCACAAAGGACACAAGGTTCCCTGGTTCGCGGTCGGATGGGAGGATGAGTTCATCGAGGCGAACACGATGGACAGGGCGTTGCTTTCCATTGTCCGATTGTATGCATGGCTGGATGATGCGCTCACAAAAGCGGACGCCAAAGGCAACCGCATCATTACGCTCAGTTTCGAATCGCTGGTCATGACACCGGAAGAACCGTTGCGGCAACTGGAATCATTCCTGGGACGCCGGCATCATCCGCGCCTGCAGTCCATTCTAAAAAGGCAGAAGATGCCCAGAAAAACCCTCTCGCAGGGCAGGGGGCATGCGGCTTATGGCTGGTCGAAGGATTCCGTCGACAGCGAAGAGCAGGTATATGCCGGAAATCTCGAATTCGTCAGGGCGAAAGGTTCATCCGGCAATGTGGATGAGTTGCTGAAGCTTATCGCGCAATACAACATCAAATATCCGGGTGTGCTGGCTCAGTATCAGTAGCTGCCGGATGGAAAGATCGTGACAACACCCGGTTTGGTGGGTAGCGGGATCAGGGGCGGCATCCTCGCCGACCCCGTTTCCCTCGGCCTCTACGCCACCGATGCCAGCATGTACCAGATGCAGCCGCTGGCCGTGGTGGCGCCGCTGGATCGCAACGACACACTGCGGGCTATCAGGTTCTGTGCGGAGCAGGGTTTGCCATTGCTGGCGCGGGGTGGGGGTACCAGCCTGACCGGCCAGTCGATCGGCGAGGCGGTGATCCTGGATGTCTCGCGCCACCTGACGCGGGTGCTGGATCTGAACCTTGACGAGGGCTGGGTGCGCGTGGAGCCGGGCGTGGTATGCAGCGAGCTCAACACGTTGCTCAAACCGCACGGCGTTCATTTCGCGCCCGACCCGGCCACGGCCAACCGCGCCAACATCGGCGGCATGATCGCCAACAATGCAGCGGGCATGCGCTCGGTGCGTCACGGCATGACCATAGACCATGTGCTGGAGCTGGATTTGGCGCTGGCCACGGGCGAAGTGCTGAACCTCGGTCCGCTGGATGCGCGGCAACTGGATGCCAAGTGTGCGCTACCGGATCGCGAGGGCGACATCTATCGTGGCATGCGCGAACTTGTGACGTGCCATGCGGACGAGATACGCAGCCGTTATCCCAGGGTGATCCGCCGCTCCGGCGGTTATGCACTGGATGCACTGGTCGATGCCGATCCGTGGAATCTGGCCAAGCTGATCTGCGGCAGTGAAGGCACGCTGGGTGTGATTCTGGAGGCGAAGTTGCGCCTTACTCCGCTGCCGCGCCACAGCGCTTTGTGTCTAGCGCATTTCGCCAGCCTTGATGCCTGCCTGCGCACCGCTGCCCCTGTTGTAGCCGAAGGGCCGTCGGCAGTGGAGCTGGTTGACGGGATAATCCTGCGTCAGGCACGCGCCCATCCGCTGACGCGCGACATCTGCGTGCTGATCGAGGGCGATCCCGCTGCCGTGCTGGTGATCGAAGTGCAGGGCGACGACGAAGCTGCCGTGGCGGCGCACATCCGGCAGATCGCCGACGGGTTGGCGGGTCGCGCCTATGCCGCGCCAGTGATGACCGAGGCGCGCGCCATCCGCGAGGTATGGCAGTTGCGCGACAGTGCGCTGGGGTTGATGACCACGCTGCAAGGCGCAAAGAAACCCGTGCCCTATATCGAAGATGCGGCGGTGCCGCCCGAAGTGCTCGCCGATTACGTGGCCGAGGTGCTGGAAGTCTGCCGCAAACATGGTCAGGCGGTATCCATGTTCGGCCATGCCAGCGTCGGGCTGATTCATATCCGTCCGTTGCACGACCTGCATCAACAGGCCGATATCGAGTGCATGATGCGGATACAGGAAGAAGTCTTCCCTCTGGTGCAGAAATATCGCGGCTCCTGGAGCGGCGAGCACGGCGACGGCATCGTGCGCGGCGGCTTCAACCGGCGCTTCTTTGGCGAGCAGTTATATGAGGCGTTCCGCGAGGTGAAGCGCCTGTTCGATCCGGAAGGCCGCATGAACCCGGGTAAGGTGATCGACACGCCGCCGACCGATAGCCATTTGCGTTTCGGTTCCGGTTACCGCCCGTTGCCGGTGCAGAGCGAATTCCACTACCGCGCGCAGGGCGGCATGCTCGCCGCCGCTGAACAATGCACCGGCGTTGGGGCGTGCCGCAAGATGTCGGCCGGCGTGATGTGCCCGTCCTATGCTGCCACCCGCGACGAGATACACAGCACCCGCGGGCGAGCCAACGCGCTGCGTCTGGCGCTGACCGGACAATTCGGTGCGGAGGCGATGGGCAGCGACGAGCTCAAGGCGGTGATGGAACTGTGCCTGAGCTGCAAGGGCTGCAAGGGTGAATGCCCGAACGGCGTGGACATGGTGCGGCTCAAGTCCGATGTGCTTTACCGGCACCATAAGCGGCACGGGGTTCCGTTACGGGCGCGGCTGTTCGCCTGCCTGCCACGGTTGGCGCGGCTGGCATCCGGGCCGCAGGCGTCTCTGGTCAATGCCTTCCTGCGCAGCTCGCCCGTGCGCGGGATGTTGGGAAAGGCGCTGGGACTCGATAGCGCGCGAACCTTGCCGCCGTATGCCGTGCAGCGCTTGAGCCGATGGTTCGCGCGGCGTGCAGGATTGCAACGCAATGCCGGTCGCCGCGTGGTGCTGTTCAACGATACCTACAGCGAACACTACCTGCCTGAAGTCGGGCGCGCCGCTGTCGAAGTGCTCGAAGCCGCCGGCTACCGGGTCGAGCTGGCCACACTGGGCGACAGCCAGCGCGGCGCCATCTCGCAGGGGTTGCTCGATCAGGCCAGGCGCGACGGCACACGGCTTTTTCAGCGACTGGATGCGCTGCTGAAGGAAGGTGCGCCGCTGCTGGTGTGCGAACCCAGTTGCGCCACCGCGCTGGCCGACGATCTGCCCGACCTGCTGGACGATGCCGAATTGGCGCAGCGTGTCGCCGGTCGCGTGCAGATGCTGGATCGCTTTCTGGAACAGGAGCTGTCAGCGGGCAATTGCATATTGCAGTGGAAGCTCCTGGAGTCAGAAATGCCACGGCAATTTCTGGTGCATACCCACTGTCATCAGAAAACCCTGGACGGCGGTCGCTGGACCCACCGGCTGCTGGCGCGTATTCCCGGTGCCGCCGTCGCCGACAGCGAGGCGGGTTGCTGCGGCATGGCCGGGAGTTTCGGCTACGAGGCCGAGCACACCGGGCTGTCCCATGTAATTGCGGGGCAGCGGCTGCTGCCGAAGCTGAACGAGGCCGGCGGCGCAACGCGCGTGGTGACCAACGGCTTCTCCTGCCGCCACCAGATCGCCGACCTGAGCGACAGGCGACCGCTGCATGTGATGGAAGTTGTTCGGGAGTTTTTGTTATTGCGGAGCTATGGATTGTATGAACATCAAACTACTTGATTGCACCCTGCGCGATGGAGGTTATTACAACAACTGGGACTTCGAGCCGGGCTTGGTGCAGAGGTATCTGATGGCCATGGCATCTTGTGGGATCGATATGGTCGAGATTGGTTTTCGGCTAAAACCGGCTCACACCTTTCGCGGGGCATTCGCTTATTCCACGGATGATTATCTTGCCAACTTGAATGTTCCGGCCAACTTGAAATTGGCAGTCATGATCAATGCATCAGAGTTTGTAGCAGAAGCACATGGGGCAGCTAATGCTGTGGATGCTTTTTTTGCGCCCGCTACATTGTCGCCGATTAGTATGGTGCGAGTGGCGTTGCGCGCTCATGATGTTGCTTCAGTCAAACAAATCGCATTACGTCTTAAAGAATTGGGTTACATGCTGGCCATCAATCTGATGCAGGTCGATGCGTTGGATGAAGAAGAGCTGATTTCTGTGGCGCACGAGATCGCCTCTTGGGGAGCGGTAGATGTGCTGTATTTTGCAGATTCTTTGGGGAACCTTGATCCTGAATCTACCCGGAGGATTATCAAGATACTTGCCACCGCCTGGCCTGGTGACTTGGGATTCCATTCCCATGACAATAAAGGGCAGGCGCTGGTGAATTGCATGGCAGCCGCCGATGCGGGAGGTGCATGGCTGGACGGGACGATACTTGGCATGGGGCGTGGGGCGGGCAATGTGCGTACTGAAAGCTTGCTGATCGAGCTCGAACACAGGGAGGCTGGCTCATACAATGTGCAGCCGTTATATTCTCTTGTGTTGGAAGATTTTGCGTGTTTGCATAAACAGTATGGTTGGGGCCCCAATCTTTTTTACCACTTATCGGCGGTTGAGGGTATTCATCCGACTTACGTCCAGGAATTATTGATATCGAATCGATATTCGCCGGATGAAATACTCTCTGCACTAAAATACCTGAGCGGTACAGAAGCGCGCTCTTATAGTCCGGGCGCATTGGGAGTGGCAGTTCGTGGTTCCGAGTTGGGTGGCGAAGGCGCATGGCACGCAAGCGGCTGGGGGCAAGGTAAAAGCGTGCTTATTATCGGTTCGGGAACATCGGCAGCGCAGCATATGGGGGCCATTGAGCAATATATCCGGCGCAAGCAGCCCATCGTTCTGTGCCTGAATGTCAATCGTGCGGTGCCGGTCGAACTGGTAAGCGCCTATGTAGCTTGCCATGAATCGCGTATTCTTATCGAGGCTCATCATTATCGTGAATTGTGCCGGCCGGTCATACTCCCGCTAGCCAGGGTTCCGGTTGGGGTGCGGCCATTGTTGGATGGCGTGGATGTGTTTGATTACGGATTGCGCCTGTCTGATGGTCGGGTTGAGATTGAAGATACGGGCTGCGCCCTGCCTTCGACATTGGCTGTTGCCTATGCAATCGCTCTTGCGACGGCAGCAGGAGCAGAACAGATATTGATGGCCGGTTTTGATGGCTATGCCGCCGGGGATCCGAGACAGGAAGAAATGATCGAAGTATTGGCGCAATATCAGCAAATGAACAAATCCATTCCGATCATGGCAGTTACCCCGACTACCTATCCCATCATACAACGCTCGATCTACGAGCCTGGCCTATAACAGAGAAGCGGAGTGAAAACGATGAGCAGATTTGAAGTCATGCGTGACCTGCTGGCACGCGGGAAATATTTCAAGCTGGTGTGCGGGGCCGGCAATGAGAATGCTGGGGAGGTCAAGCGTCTGGCGCTGGTCTATACCTTGGCGGGCGCCAACGGGTTCGATGTCTCTGCGACACCCAAGGTCGTGGAAGCATGCATGGAGGGCATAGATCTGGCTTACCGCTACGCTGGCGAACTGGGCAGAGAAATACAGGTCCGTCCCTTTATTACGGTGAGCGTTGGAATGCCCGGAGATAACCATGTCCGAAAGGCATTCATCGTGGACGATTGTGTTGAATGTGGTAAGTGCATTCCTGTTTGCCCTGCCGAAGCTATTCCAGAAGACTACAACATCATTCGCGAAAAATGCATTGGTTGCGGAAACTGCGAGGCCATCTGTCCGCCCAAGGTGGCTGCCGTGCGCTATGAGCACAACGACAAGGCATTAAGCGAAATTCTGCCGCTCTGCTTGAAGGCGGGCGCAGAGAATATTGAGCTGCATGCCGCCGTTCCCGGTGACGATAAGATACTGGAAGAGTGGAGGATGGTGAGCGATGCTCAACCGGATAATTTCGTTTCCATGTGCCTTGACCGGCATCACCTTTCCAATATGCATCTGATCGAGCGTATTCGCGCAGCGCGAGAGATTGCGGGAGAGCGCACCATAATCCAGGCAGATGGCGTACCCATGAGCGGTGGTGCAGATGATTTCAACACGACCCTGCAGGCGATTGCCATTGCCGATGTGATCCAGAAAAACATAAAGACAAAAGACAAGGCCTTCCAGAACATGCCTATACTTCTTTCTGGCGGCACCAATGGCAGAACCGCCGAGATGGCGAGGATATGCAATGTGCCTTACCAAGGAATTTCAATCGGCACTCATGCGCGCAAGATCATCAAGAGCTGGATCGGTGAGGCGAATTTCGAGAATGATCTGAATGCGATCCGTGCGGCGGTCGAACCCGCGGCCGATCTGGTTGAGCGAAGCGTCTGCCAATGACTGCGCTTTATGCGAACGGAGTAGTGTTGCTGGAAGACCCAGAGATGGTGCTGCTGGATAAAGACGGCACCATCATCGACATCCACCACTACTGGGCTTCGATGATTCGTCTGCGCGCTCGGCTGATCGTTGAGCAGTGGTTCAAGGGACGGACTGACGCAGATGATGTGGAGCGCAGTCTGATCGATGCGATGGGCGTAGATATTTCCAGCGGAAGGATGAAGCCAGAGGGGCCGGTAGGTGTCAAGCCTCGCCCGTTCATCGTCGGGGTGGCCGCCACCACGGTGAGTCAATCAGGCGTGAATATGGATGATGCGCGCATGGAGGCGATCTTCGCGGAGATCGATCGGAGGACCGCTGAAGATTTGCTTCCACTGCTAAGGCTCTTGCCCGGAGTAAAGGATTTTCTGGAAGGGTTGCGTGCCCGCAGGGTCGCTGTTGCTGTCGTCTCAACCGATATCACCAGCCGTGCCGCTTCGGCCATGCAAGCCTTGGGCCTCGCGCATTACTTCAGCGCCATCATTGGCGGTGATGCGGTAGCGCATACCAAGCCCGCTCCCGATCTTGCTCAGGCTGCCCTGACTCCCAATGGTTGCAGCCCATCCCGTGCTGCGGTGATCGGCGATCACCCGGTGGATATTCAAATGGGGCAAAATGCCAGCTGTGCCGTCAACATCGCAGTACTGACCGGCTTGTCCGATGCGGATGCCTTTATCGGGCTGGAGTGTACGCTGGTTGATGATTTGACGCAGGTAACGGTGAGGTGAAGAGATGCTGATTCAATCGTCTATGCGCGAAAAACTGGCTCGTGGGGAAGCTGTTATCGGAACCTGGAATACGCTGGCGTCTCCCTTGGTTACCGAAGTCATAGCGCAAGCAGGATTCGATTTCCAGATCATCGATCTTGAGCATGGCCCGTTTGTTCTGGATCAGGTGCATCTGCATGTTTCAGCCTGCGAGAACGGCACAAACTGTTCACCCTTGGTGCGCATTCCGGTAAACGAGGCGTGGATGGCGCTTCAAGCGCTGGATCAGGGCGCGCACGGCGTGGTAGTCCCGCATATTCAGGATGCCCAGGCGGCGCTCAAGTTTTCTCAAGCGATCAAGTACCACCCTAACGGCATGCGGGGGTTCACTCCTTTTTCCAAAGCGGGAGGCTTTTCGAACCAGCGCACGGCGGAGTATGTGCACACAGCCAATCGGGAAACGGTGGGAATCGCTATCATTGAATCACTCGCAGGTTTGACCAATGTAAGAGAGATTGCAGTCCAAGAGGGAATCGATGTGGTCTATTTCGGTGCTTACGATCTTTCTCAAGCCTTGGGCCACCCGGGAGAGCCGCGTCATCCCGAGGTTGTGGCAGCCATCCGTCAAGGTGCGGAACAGGTTCAGCAAGTTGGAAAGTGTGCAGGCGGATTCGTGCCCCAATCCAGAGATGACATCAAATGGCTACTCGATCTGGGTATGCGATTCATCACTTACGAGGTGGACAGCTCGATTCTTTTCCGTCATGTACGGGACTTGCGTGATTGGTTCGCGACGGAGATCGGCAAATGAGCGCTGCCAAGTCTAAAACCGTTGCATTGATCCCCGCACGCCTGCAATCTTCCCGCCTGCCACGGAAGGCTTTGGCAGATATCCATGGCATTCCGATGATCGTGCATGTTTACAAACGCTGCCTGCTTGCCAAGCATCTCGATGAAGTCTATGTCGCAACGGACAGCGATGAGATTCGTGAGGCGGTGGAAAGCCATGGCGGCCGCGTCATCATGACTTCTACCGCCCACGAAACCGGAACAGATCGCATCGCCGAGGCGGCCGACCGGCTGGATGCGGAGATTGTGGTCAATGTTCAGGGCGATGAAGCATTGGTGAATCCGGAATATATTGACCGGGTGGTGGCTGCACTATATGACGATCCATCGGTGGATGTAGCCATCCTGGTCAACCCCTTCAACAAGCGCCATTCGACTTCGGACATCAAGGCAGTGCTGAACGAACATGATGACGTGATGTATTTCTCCCGTGCCGATATTCCCTCCGACGCACGAACTCCTAATCCACCCATGCTCAAGGCCTACCATATTGTGCCGTTCCGCAAGGAATTCCTGTTGCGTTATGCGGCATGGGATAAGGGGGCGCTGGAGCGTGTCGAGTACAACGAGTATCTGCGTATTCTGGAAAAAGGATATCGCATTCGTGCGGTGCGCGTAGAGAGTGATGCACTTAGCGTAGATACCCTTGAAGATTTGGAATATGTACGCAAAAAAATGCTGACGGATGCTTATTATCCCAACTACCGCCTGACCTGAAGGGGGTAATAGTCTTGAGTGATGTAGCCAACATGCCAAAAGCACTGATCACCACCGTCCCGTTCGGGGACAAGAATCGCCTGCCGCTTGAGCTGCTTGAAGCGGCCGGTATCGCATACCTGATCAACCCCATCGGTCGCAAGCTCAAGGAAGATGAGCTGGCGGAGATGATCTCCGATTTCGACGTGTTGATCGCCGGAACCGAGCCGATCACGGACAAGGTGATGAGCCGCGCCAGCCGGCTGAAGCTGATCTCCCGTGTCGGGATCGGGCTGGACAGCGTCGACCTTCTTGCTGCCGAACGGCGCGGCATCCAGGTGAGCTACACGCCGGATGCGCCGGCGCCGGCGGTGGCCGAGCTGACGGTAGGGCTCATGTTGTCCCTGCTGAGGCATGTGCATGTGGCCAATGCCGAACTGCATCGCGGCGAATGGCACCGCCATTTCGGGCGGCGCATCCCCGAAGTGACGATCGGTATCATCGGCGTGGGACGCATCGGCCAGCGAGTGCTGAAGCGCTTGAGCAGCTTCGGCACACCGCGTGTGCTGGCCAATGATATGCACCCCGATACCAGCCTGGTGCCGCAACTCAAGCTGGAATGGACTGGTAAGGAAGAAATCTATCGCCATGCCGATGTGATCAGCCTGCACGTGCCGATGACCGTGCATACCAAGAACATGATCCGTGCAGAACACCTCAGCCTCATGAAGCCGGATGCCTTGCTGATCAACACCTCGCGTGGTGGCATCATCAACGAGCGGGATCTCGCCGAGGCGCTCAATGCCGGTCATCTGGGTGGCGCCGCCATCGACGTGTTCGAGCACGAACCATACACTGGCCCGTTGGCAAACATCGATCGTTGCCTGCTGACTTCGCACATGGGTTCGATGTCGATCGATTGCCGTACCCGCATGGAGATCGAGGCCACGGAAGAGGCGGTACGGTTTCTGGCGGGTCAGCCATTGCAGGGTGTCGTGCCTCCGACTGAATATGAAGTGCAGAGGCAAGGCCTATGAGACAGGAAAAGCAAATGGAAAAGGTTCTGGTGATCGGCGGCTCCGGTTTTATGGGCAGCCATACCGCCGACGAGCTTAGCAGACGCGGTTTTGCCGTCACCATCTATGACCGGGCAGTTTCACCGTGGTTGCGTGCCGACCAGGAGATGGTGGTGGGTGACCTCATGGACATCGGCGCATTGCAAGCGGCGATGAAGGATGCAGCCTGCGTCTATCACTTTGCAGGGATTGCGGACATCGGAGAGGCAAGGGCGCGACCATACGACACCATCGAATCGAACGTGATGGGCGTGACCAGGGCGCTTGAAGCGGCCGTGGAATGCGGCGTGCGCCGCTTCGTCTACGCCTCCACCATGTACGTGTACAGCAATCACGGTTCATTCTACCGGGCCAGCAAACAGGCCGCCGAGATCATCATCGAGGCCTATCATGAACAATCCGGCCTTGATTTCACGCTGCTGCGGTATGGCTCGCTGTATGGCCCGCGCTCGCAGCAATGGAACGGAATCAGGCGCTTCGCCACCCAGATTGTCAGGGAAGGCAGGCTGGATTATGGCGGCAGCGGACAGGAGATGCGGGAATACATCCATGTCCACGATGCCGCGCGACTGAGCGTTGACGTGCTGGACGAGAGGCATGCCAATTGCGCCATCACCATCACCGGGCAGCAACTGATCCGCGTGGACGAGTTGATATCCGTGCTGTTCGAGATCGCCGGAAGGGAATGTGCGGTCAGCTATCACGGCGATAGCGCGCGTCCCGATCACTATGGCAATACGCCTTATCGCTACACGCCCAAATCTGCCAAGAAGATCGTTCCGCAGGAATTTGTCGATCTTGGGCAGGGGTTGCTTGATGTGATCGAAGAAATACATCGTGAGCTGAATCCCGGTGAGCATTGATAGATACCGTTTGGTCTTCTGGGATTTCGATGGCGTCATCAAGGATTCCGTGGATGTCAAAACCGACGCTTATATCCGCCTGTTCGACGGATGCGACGGTGATATTGCCGAGAAAGTGCGGGCTCACCATCTGGCCAATGGCGGGATGTCGCGCTTCGACAAACTTCCGCTCTATCTGCGCTGGGCTGGTTTGGAACCGAGCGAGGCAAGGGTGAGCGAGTTTTGTGAACGGTTCAGCCAGTTGGCCCTGCAAGGAGTGATCGCGGCGCCGTGGGTGCCGGGCGTCGAGGGATATTTGCAGAGGAATCCCCACCGCCAAAGCTTTGTACTGGTATCAGCCACGCCGCAAGATGAACTCGAACTGATCCTGCAGGCGCTTGATCTGAAAAAATGTTTTACCGATGTGTTCGGCGCACCCACCAGCAAGAAAGAGGCGATCCGCATGACGCTGGAGAACTGCAGCATCGCCCCTCAGGATTGCCTGATGATAGGCGATGCGCGTGCCGATCTTGATGCCGCGGAGGCGAACAAGGTGCCATTCCTGCTGCGTAGGCATACAACCAATGCCAATGTTTTCGCAGGTTACAACGAATTTTCTGTTGAGGATTTCACCACACTATGAATCGCATGGAAAAGATTCTGGCAATACGCAGAGCGCTTGCCGCAAACCATCCATCCATCGGTAGCTGGATACAGATTCCGCATGCCTCGGTCGCCGAGGTCATGGGGCAGGCCGGCTATGACTGGGTAGCGGTGGATATGGAACATGGAGCCATCGGCGCGCATCAATTGCCTGATCTGTTCCGTGCGCTGGAACTTGGCGGCACCCTGCCGCTGGCGCGCCTTGCCCAGGGGCACCCCAAGGATTGCAAGCAGGCGCTGGATGCCGGTGCCGGTGGAGTGATCGTCCCGATGGTCGAATGCGCATCGCAACTGGCACAGGTGCGCGATGCCTGCCGCTGGCCGCCTGCCGGCACGCGCGGCGTCGGGTTCTCCCGCGCCAACCTGTTCGGCAAACATTTCGAGGCCTATGCTGAGGAAGCGCAGGCGCCGCTACTGGTGGCGATGATCGAACATATCCGCGCCGTCAATGATCTGGAGGCGATCCTCAAGGTCGAAGGGCTGGATGCGATCCTGATCGGGCCATATGACCTGTCCGCCTCGATGGGGCTGACTGCAAGGTTCGAGGAGCCAGAGTTTATGGCGGCGATGGAGCGCATCCGCACGCTTTGCGAGCAACAGGGCATGCCGTGCGGCGTGCATGTGGTGATGCCGGATGCCGCTACACTGGAACAGCGCATCGCCGAAGGCTACAGGTTTATCGCATACTCGATCGATGCGGTTTTTCTGCGTGCCAGCGCGGAAAGACCGGGCAATCCCGGAAAATGACGGAGGTTGTTGCTGGCATGAGAATCTCGCTTTGATCCCTGTACGCATGAACGGCAGCCCTTCAGACGAAATTTTCTGCTGAAATATACTCGCATGGCACCTACGCGGCATAATACTCAAGCAGTGGATACATCACAGGACTTGACCTAGGTTGAAGTGGTGATGACATCATTCAATGATTAAATCAAAGATAGGCAAGGCCGGAAGAGTGGTCATCCTGCAAACGGATGCGCAAGCGACTCACTACAAACAACACCAGCGCAAGGATAGCGATCTCGTCATCCCGATCGGCCCTGAGGCCATGTACCATGCCGAGGAAAATGGATGGGAGGTCTGTAACCTCGGTGATCTGTGGTCAGCGGAAGAGTACCGGCAGGCCGGCGATGAATCGCAATCCAGAATAGATAGCCTGATAGACGCGCTCGACGCGTACTCGAAGCGATGGAATCCTGGCTTGGGCCTCGAAATGGGGCGCTACTATGCGCTTCAGCTTTGGATCATCGTCGGCCAGATCCATTACAACCGCTTCATTGCAGATTCGATCGCGAAACATCTCCAGCCGACTAGTCTGCTGGTATACACGAAGGATATTGGCCAACCGTTTCTGGAATTGCGTCCTGACCCGGACTGCATCTTTGCCGACGTGTTGTTGCGCTCGGGCTGTTTTGGAACTGGGCAGATCGAGATACAGCGTATCGCCGAAAAGAGAAAGGGTAATACCCTCAGGGAGAAACTCGTCAATAGATTGCCGCAAAAATGGATAGTGCGGCTACGTGAGGCCAGAGACAGATGGCGGATACGGAGTGCCGGGAAATCAACTTACAGACTGCTGATGACGGGTGGTGGATATGACTGGTTCAAAATTTATCGCTATGACGGATTCAGGGATGTATTCAGCCTCCACATCCTGCCGAGACCGATAGCCGCCAAGGTCGAAATCAATCCACCTGTAGAGCTTGCAAGCATTCTGAACGGCGCTGTCGAACAAGCAGGAAATACGGCATACGACCTGGGAGGTCTCGCTTCGGCAATTCAATCCGACCTGATTTTGTTCGCAGGAAGAAATGAGAAAACAAAAAAACAATTGGAGCGATACGATGCTGTCGTGACAGCGGTGCTGACCTATCCATGGGAAAGCTGCATAGCTCACATGGCCGTCAAGATGGGCATCCCGGTCGTCGTCTGGCAGCACGGTGAAAAAGGCCAGACCCAGGACGTGACCGGGTTGTACTCCGAGCTGTTTTATGCGACCGATTATCTGGCCTATGCGCCGGCAGTACAGAGACAATACCAAGCGTGGATAGGCAAGAATCGGCTGGTCAATGTTGATGCGGTCGGTAGCATAGGCAAGAGCGTGGTTTGGCGGGGCGGCGAAGCAATCGTTTATGCAACCGGAAAGTGGTTCAAAACAGCAGTGCCCTTCATTTCCAAGGCGGACCCCGACAGGCGCCTGTTTGATGCTCATAGAACGATCCTGGGTTATCTTGATACCATTGCCGCTGAGCGCCCGGTCATATTCAAAGCGAATAACACCCCCGGACTCAATGCAGTCCCTTACCAATATAAGAATATCCGCGTCGATTACGCCACGCCGTTTACGGTATTGCTGGAGACCGCGGGTGTGATAATTCTGGATACGCCGGGTACCACGCTGGTGGAGGCGTGTAGCACCAAGGTGCCTATATTTGTTCTCGGCGGCAGGACAGAATATCGTCAGGAATTCCTTGAAATAATCAGGCGTCGCGTGGTCTGGTGTGAAACCCCGGCGGAGTTGGTGACGAAACTTAATTCATATCTCCACACGGGACTTTATGAGGCGGATGTGAACGACGATGCTTACCTCCGCGAATATTGTGCGGGTTCGGAACCGGATAAGGTGGTGCAGCAGGTCAAGGAAAGTCTGTTGTGTGCGATTAAACGGCATGGGTGAACAAGAATTGAAAAGACTAGCGATATTTGAAGACATAGGCATACCACTGAATGCCGAGCGGCGTAAGGTATTCAATGAGTTCAATGCAATGGTCTATGGTGGAGCCGTAAAGACAGAACCCGTGGAAGGATGTTTTTGCGGTAGCCGTGACTTTCATCTGCTCAGTAGATATGACAATTGTATGAACAGATCATGACGGTTCTGCAGTGGGCACACGAAAAACAACTGGCTCTTGAGGCGCGGAGAGACCGCCCGCTCGTGAAGCGCTTCAAGAATGTGGCGAAAGCCTTGCTTGGCCGGGAGGGATGATGGCTCTGATAGCGCTTCTTCCGATGAAAGGGCACTCCGAACGGGTGCCGGGAAAAAATATAAAATCGCTGAACGGAAAGCCATTGTTCTTTTACATGGCGGATACCTTGAAGGATACCGGCCTGTTCGAGTTGCTCGCGATCAATACTGACAGCGAAGAGATTGCCCATCTGGCCACAGACCGTTTCGGTGATTGGGTGCGCATCATCGAACGTCCACCCGAACTTGTCGGCGACCATGTACCGATGAACTCGATCATTGCGCACGATATTGCGTTGCTGGGCATGGAGAACGATTATTTCCAGACGCACAGCACCAATCCTCTGTTGAGTGGCGGAACGGTACGGGCTGCGGTGGAGCGGTACCGGGCCGGGAAGCGGAGCGGCGAGTTCGACAGCTTGTTTTCGGTGAATGCACTGAGGACGCGCCTGTATAACAAAGATTTGAAACCAATCAACCATAATCCAGCGGTTCTCGGACGCACCCAGGATCTCGATGTCATTTATGAGGAGAACTCGAATTTCTATATCTTCTCCGGCGAAAGTTTTATTTGTAACAAACACAGGATTGGATGTAATCCAAGTCCTTATGTGATGAGCCGTAATGCAGTGGAGGGAATTGATATTGATGAAAAATCGGACTGGGATTTCGTGGAATTGATCCTTAAATCAAATAGAGTCAATGAATCAGATTAGTGCTGGTATGTGCATTAAACATGGCTAAACAATATTTAATGGCATAAAGAGCTTTGATATTTAGGTGGAAATTTAAGCGATGAAGAGCAAGAAAATAATCAATAACCCGACGATTGTTCTGATCTCCCCACAAGTCATTGGGGCAAAAAACCAAGTCAGGAAGGCGCAGCCACCACTTGGCATCGCGTGCTTGGCAGGAATCTTATTAAAAAACGGGTATTCCAATGTTCATCTTCTGGATGCCGTTGTTGAAGATTACAATAATGTTGAAGCACTGGAGGATGATTGCAACTTTATAAAGTATGGCTTATCGGATGAGAATGTCGTTAATAGATTAAAGCAAATCAATCCAGATTTGGTTGGGATTACATCACTTTTTTCCTCGCAAGCCGAGTGTGCATATTCCGTTGCTACATCAGTCAAGGAAGCGTTCCCTCACATTCCCATTCTAATGGGCGGCAATCACACCTCTTACATGTACCAAGAAATCCTGAGAGAACTTCCCGCTGTCGACTACATTATCGTGGGAGAGGGCGAGTACAGTTTATTGGAGTTCGTTCAAAAATATTTCAGCATGCGCAATTTTTATGATGTTCCAGGGTTAGCTCGGAGGCAGGGAGAGGAAATCAAAATTAATCCTACAAGGCCTTTTATAGCGAATCTGGACGAGCTTCCTGACCCCGCTTTGCATCTATACCCTATGGAGCGGTATTTTGAAATTGGTATGCCGCACAATCCTTTTACTGTATCCGATAGGGTTGGAAGCATTATGACATCGCGAGGTTGTCCGGAAGCGTGTTACTTTTGTTCGAGTCCAGAATACACGGGGACACAATTTAGAGCTATGTCAGCTCAAAGAACGATCGATTACATTATCAGCCTAGTGGCAAACTTCAAAATTGAAGAATTGCAAATTTTGGATGATACATTTACAAGCAATCATATTAGAGTCATCAAGATTTGCGAGGGCATTAAGCATCTAGGTCTCCGTATTTCCTTGCCAAACGCAATTCGAGGGGATCGTCCACTTAATCACGAAAAACGGCTTGCCATGTTCAAAGCAATGAAAGCTGCGGGTGTTGTGCAGTTTGGCATGTCGGTCGAACATGGTGATCAAAAGTTCCTGGACAGTGTTGTGAAGAAAAGGCTGGATCTCGAAGAAGCCAAGGTCACATGTGAGTTGGCGCATGAAGCGGGACTGCTTGTTCATGCAAACTTTATTATGGGTTTCCCATTTGAGACTCAAGAATTGAGGCAACAAACCATAGAGTTCTCAAAGTCGCTAGATGCAGATAGTTTCTCCGTTTCATTAGCCAGCCCTCTTCCTGGGACGCCCATGTGGGATGTTGTAAAAAAGCATAATCTGTTCATGCCTAGTTTCAAGGTTAGCAGGATGGTTTATGTAAATGTGAATATCATCCCGTATGACATCTCACCTGAAGATTTAAAGTTGCAGGCAGAGACCCTTAATCAAGAACTTAATCAAGCGGCTCAGCGCAAGAGTCCAGAGACGGCAGAAAAATATAAGCGATTTGCAGCGAAGGGGAAGACGGCTAATGGCGATCGGAAGTACTCCTTTGATTTGGGTCTAGCCAATGATACTTTGCATCCGGATATCAGTAGTCGTCCGACGATTCCTACCGGTCGTAAAAAACCGTAACAAGCTTTGGTTTTGTGAGTACCACCATTAGAACTTATATGGGCATTTCAAATGCGCAGAACTAGTCTAATTTAATGGATTTATAACGTAATATGGGCCATGTGATGCTAAGAAAATCAGTTTATCGAACACTAAAAAATGGTGTTCCAACAATTATTAAAAATAAAATTCTAAGCACCTTTTTCCCTGAGGAAACTGAACTTGTATACGATCTGTTAAAAACAACTGATATTCATGGCAAGAGAGTGATGTTCGACGTTGGTGCGGGTCACGGTAGTACCTTTATTCAATTTGCGAATGATGGTTGGCAGGTATATGCCTTTGAGCCGGATGTATATAACCGCCAAGAGTCTCTGAAGCTGTGTGAAGGCTTAAGTAATGTAATGGTCGATGAGCGAGCTGTTACCGATAAGATTAGCAAAGACGTGCCGTTTTATCGAAGTGAGCTTTCGGAAGGGATAAGTGGACTGTCGGTATTTGACAAGACACATCGCCGTGATGGCTCTGTCGATACTACAACCATAAAAGCTTTTTGCGAAGAGAAGCAGATAGATCAAATTGACTACCTGAAGATCGATGCAGAAGGTTTCGATTTTTTCGTGCTCAAAGGGGTCGACTGGAACAAGATTAAACCCGCAGTCATCATATGCGAATTTGAAGATGGCAAAACCGAGCCATTGGGTTATTCGCTCAACATGATGGCGAGCTTCCTTGAGGAAAAGGGCTATAGGGTACTCGTGTCAGAGTGGAGGCCAGTTATAAGGCGAGGTGGGCCACATACTTGGAGACGGTTCGTCAGATTTGAGAATGATCTTGTAGATAAGCGCGCATGGGGAAATATTATAGCTGTATCAGACAATAAATTATTTGAACAGCTCGAATTGTTGTCAGGTAATTGTGTCTTGCGCTGGAAGATTGGCAATACCATTGCCAAAGCTTGGGGGTATCTGCGTGGAATCGATTGAAAGCTACAAAGCCAGTTCACTTTCCGCGGCAGAGTTGACCAAGCTGGCGCAGATTAATGAGGCATTCAAATACACAGGCCTTCCCGCTTTTTGTCTCAATAAAATACGCAGGCGCGCCAGAGGATTTTTTATTGAATCAGTTAATGCCGGGAAAATAAGGTTGGAGAAGGTGGTGTCTTGTTCGTGTGGAGTGAGTGATCTCCATAAAGTGGCGTCTCAGGATCGCTTTGGTCTACCATTTAATACGCTCATTTGCAGGGGGTGCGGTTTGTTGATAACCAGTCCTCGTGTTTGTGAACAAGACATGCCTGAATATTACAGAACAATTTATCACCCGTTGGTTGTTGGGATTGGGATGGGTAAAGAAGCCAGTAACTACTCCTTTTCAGACGACCAAGGGAGCAAAATATATTCTTACATCCTTCCATTGCTCAAGCACCCAACTTCAAATGAGATAAAAGTATTTGAAATTGGTTGTGCAGCAGGTTCGAACCTGCTTGATTTTGCCGAAAATGCGCGAAAGCAGGGAGTTGAATGCAAATTGTTTGGAACCGAATATGAGGAATCACTCGCACAGATCGCATCAACAAAAGGTGTTGAGATGGCTAAAGACTGGGCACTATTTAGAAATACCCCGGTCAAGTTTGATGTGATCATAATGAGTCACGTTTTGGAGCATTTTACCGATCCGGTTGGTTCGCTGAACGCCATAAAAAGCCTATTGGAAGATGATGGTCTGCTTTATGTTGAAGTGCCAGGCCTTATGAACCAAAAAATGATGGACGAATGGTATGACAGTAATTTTCTTGATTATCTGGTTCATGCGCACACTTTTAATTTTAATTTATCTTCCATGAAGAATTTAGTAAACCGCGCCGGGTTTCGTTTTTTGAAAGGCGATGAGGTTGTGAGGGGTGTATTTATGCCAAATGCCCCCCATGCTTATCTTGTTGAAGATGGGGTACGGTCAAACTATAACGATATATTGACGTACCTTGAAAACAATTTTGTTGGTGCCGCTGCATCCAAATGCAAGATAGGGGTGGCAAAGTATATCTATCGCGCTGTTAGAAAATTCTTTGGCCAATTTTATTATGCATATATTCAAACTCTTCCCGATATGAAGGGGGGCTGGAACTGGATGAGTCGTAAATCATCAGGGGAATCTAAGGTTGTAGATTGATTTGATTTTTGTGGAGCTTGCCAATACTGGTTCTTGCTGGAATTCTATTGGGACGCGGTTGAAGGATAGCGGTGGCGATTTTTAATGACATTTAGAGAAGGGCAGAGGGGTGGAGTGGGTTCATCGGTATTCCAAGTGGATGAGCATGAATACCTTGGGGAATACAGCAACCTTCTTTCTCGCGCTTCCGTTGAGTCGGGAGAGAATTTCGCAGCTATTGCAAGCCCAACGTTTAGCAAGCAGGAAACGGTTACTCATTTATATGAGTATTGCATTAACTCAGAATCTGGGCTGGCTCAAAAATGGCAAACATTAAAATATTTGCTGCAATTTCCGCTACGCTGGTGTTGGCATGGCTGCAATCTTATAGCCCTTTCATATGTCTACCGGGTGCGTTCATTACCAGAGAGCTGCGTATATCTGCGTAGCTGGTTGGTGCCACAAAGTTTTGTGGACGGGGGCATAAAAGATGAGTATTTCCGCAATTTGGCCAATGATCTCGGGCGGCTCGAAAATGTCGCCTTGTCATTGCAACCATTAGGTTATGGGTTAGCATGGCGGCTCAGAAAATGCGAGCTACCAGACAGTTGCATTATCCCTATAGGACTCCTTTCCCCATCTGATGTTTTTAAATGCATGTTCGAATACCTCTTGCATGCCAGGGTGTCGTTGTCAGGCTCTTATATCTTCCGTAGTAGAGAAATCAGAACCAAAATAAATTTTTCGCTATTGAATGATTATTTCGGGATGCGTTCATTTCTGGCGTATCAGGAAAAATATATTGCCAAGAAATTGATTGATGCTCGCATTAAATCTTTCATTTATGTATTTGAAAATCAATCTTGGGAAAAAGCGTACTGCCATATGTTTGAAGGCAGTGATATAAGCATAGTCGGGTATCAAAGCAGTGGATTTTCCAAGCATTGCCTTAATTTCTTCCCAAATAAAGTGGACTGCCAAATGCAGCTCCAGCCCCACTTCTTATTAACTGTCGGGGAGGGATTTAAAAAATACCTTTCCGAGTATGCATGTTACAAATCAAAAATTGCTACGTTTGCAGCATTACGATTCGGTCATCCAGTCATTAACCGAAAATATAGTATCAACGCATCCTCTTCTGTTTTGTATAGGCGTTTGTTATATGCATTTCCTGTGCATCTGACACAGTATGAGGGAATTATTAATTCCTTAATTAGGCTGTTTCAGAATTCGTCAATCGAGATTCACCTTAAGTTTCATCCGATAACTGCCAAGCGTTGCAAAAATTTCACGAACCGTCTGCCCAAGAATTTTCATGTCGTTGAGAGGGTTGATAACAGTGCTATTTCAGAGCTATATGACGCGGTGCTTTTTAATGACAATTCATATGGTATTGAGGCTCTGATATACGGTGTCAAATGTTTTGAGCTGGATTTATTCGGAAACAGTCTGGATGAAAGGCTCATATACTTTGATGTATGGCAGTGTCGAATTGATACGACTGGCCTTCAAAATTTGCGGGATAGCCTGGAGGCTGGAAGCTTTGACAAGACATTTGATCGTGAGGCTGTATCTGAATACATAAATTATCTCTACAGCCCCTATGTTGGAGATTTATCCGTTATTCTTAAAGCAATAAATAAATATGGTCGGATATCAAAAATGGTGAATAAGGGGGTGCAGTGAACATTTTTGCTGACGCTAGGGTGCTGATTACCGGCCACACCGGTTTCAAGGGGTCGTGGTTGAGCCTGTGGCTGTCCAGCTTGGGCGCAAAAGTGATCGGTGTTTCGCTTGATGTGCCCACGCAGCCCTCGCACTTCGAGGCAGGACATCTCGCCGGAGTGTTACAGGATCGCCGCCTCGATGTTCGTGATGGCGCAGCCTTGAAGTCGCTGGTGCAGGAGTTCCAGCCCGATTTCGTCTTTCACCTGGCTGCACAGCCGCTGGTCAGGCGTTCCTATGCCGACCCGGTGGAGACCTGGCAGACCAACGCGCTGGGTACTGTCAATGTGCTGGAGGCGTTGCGTGGATTGAAAACACCTTGCGTGGCCGTGCTGATTACCAGCGACAAGTGCTACGACAACGTGGAGTGGGTGTGGGGTTACCGCGAGACCGATGCGCTCGGCGGCCCCGATCCCTATAGCGCTTCCAAGGGGGCGGCCGAACTGGCGATCCGTTCCTATGTGCGCTCGTTTTTTCCCAGGGATGGTCTGGTGCGCATCGGCGTGGGCCGCGCGGGTAACGTCATCGGCGGCGGCGACTGGGCGGTCGATCGCATCGTGCCCGATTGCGTGCGTGCATGGTCGCGCAGCGAAACGGTACAGTTGCGCAATCCGCTGGCGACGCGTCCCTGGCAACATGTATTGGAGCCGTTGAGCGGTTATATCAATTTGGCGATGGCATTGCATGCGAATGCGGAATTGCACGGTGAGCCCTTCAATTTCGGACCGCCGGCGCAGCAGAACCACTCGGTGGGGGAGTTGGTAAACGCAATGGCGGAGCATTGGGATCAAGTGCGCTGGGAGGATGTTTCGGCGCAGTATGGCGGCCCGTACGAGTCCAGTCTGCTAAAACTGAATTGCGACAAGGCGCTGCATCATCTGCGCTGGCGCGCAATCTGGGGTTTCGAAGATACGGTGCGCGAGACGGCGCTCTGGTACCGCCGTTATTACGAGCAACCTTCACAATCAATCGCCGATTTCTCCCTGAGCCAGATACAGACGTATATCGATACTGCGCGCAGGCAGGGGTTGGCATGGGCGCGATGAGTGTCGGGCATATCCTTGTTACGCCCTTGAAGCGCGTCCCCGTGCCGGGCGGCGATGTGCTGCATGCCATGAAGCGGACTGACCCGGGGTATGTGGATTTTGGTGAGGCATATTTCTCCCAGATAGAGCAGGGCGCCGTGAAGGCATGGAAACGGCATTTGCGCATGACGCTCAATCTGGTTGTGCCGATAGGCATGGTGCGGATCGTCTTCATGGACGATCAGGGTGCGATGAGGGAGGAAACGATCGGGATTGATCGCTATGCACGCCTGACAGTTCCACCCGGTATCTGGTTCGGCTTCAAGGGGTTGGCCGCGCCTTGCAGCCTGTTGTTGAATGTCGCGGATATTCCCCACGATCCTGCGGAGATCGAGCGCAGGCAATTGGATGCATTCATGTTTGATTGGGAGCGGTAGCGATGAAAGTGATTCTTCTCGCCGGCGGTTTTGGCACCCGGTTGTCCGAATATACTGAAACCATTCCGAAGCCCATGGTGAGTGTGGGCGGGCGTCCGATCCTGTGGCACATCATGCGTACCTACGCGCACTTCGGCCACAAGGATTTTTATGTGGCGCTGGGTTATCGGGCGGAGATCATCAAGGAATATTTCCTGCATTATCGTTCTCTCAACGCAGACTTCACCGTTGACCTTGCTACGGGGGCTGTCAGTTCACATCAGGTGGATGATGCGGACTGGCGCGTGACGCTGGTGCATACCGGGCTGGAGTCCATGACCGGAGGGCGAGTCAAGCGTCTGCAACGCTTCATCGGCAATGAGACATTCATGCTTACTTACGGCGACGGCGTGGCGAATGTCGATATCGAACGCCTGCTGGCGTTCCACCGTAGCCATGGAAAAATGGTGACTGTCAGCGCCGTTCGCCCAGGCGCTCGTTTTGGCGAATTGCTGATAGAAGATGAGCAGGTAGCGAGTTTTCAGGAGAAGCCCCAGATGGGGCAAGGATGGATCAATGGCGGTTTTTTTGTGATTGAGCCATCGTTTTTCGAACTGATCGCAGGCGACGCTACCATACTCGAACGAGAGCCGCTTGAGCAGGTGGCGAAGATGGGCGAACTCATGGCTTATCGGCACGATGGATTCTGGCAGTGTATGGACACCAAGCGTGACCGGGATATGCTGGAAGAGTTATGGGCGGCAGATTGTGCCCCGTGGCGAGTATGAAGCTGTTCAGAACTTTTTAATTTTGTGGAGCAAGTGTTGATATGAGCCGTAATCTTGTGGTTTTAGTGAATCCTGGGCACGATGACACCGTTGATTCGAAAATCGCCATATCGTTTGGTGCAAAATCTCGCAAAGTAAGGAGAGAAGATCCCCCTATCTCAATTATAAATCTGGGGGGTTATGTTCGCGACCACGGCTACGACGTGGTGATATTGGATACGCATGTTGAGCCGAATTATTTGGAGCGATTCAAAGAGTTGGTAAAACAAAAGCCGTTGGTAATTGGATTTTCGGTCATTCTGGGCAAATTTACCAAAAACTCCATCGAGCTTACCAAGATAGTAAAAGAGCTTGACCCGGATATCACGGTGGTATGGGGTGGCAAATTAGCGTATCTCGCTCAAGGAAAAGTTTTTTCGGATACCTTGGCTGATTTCATTATTCTGGGAGATGGGGAAATTCCATTTGTCAGCCTTCTTGATTGCCTGAAGAAGAAACAAGATTACCGTCAGATACCAGGCCTTGGTTACCGGGAAAATGGTGCTTGTGTCATCAATCCGGATACTGACAATGTAGAAAATCTTGACGATATTTACATCAGCAAGGATTTTGGATGGGATCTTGTCGGAGACAAGATAAATTATCGGCAGGTTCCATACTTCATGAATCTGTATACAAGCAGGGGTTGCAAATTTAATTGCTCGTTTTGCTATCTTGTGGATATCAAAAATCTGAACAAACGGGATCGTTTCAGAAGGCGATCTGAGGAAAATATAATCAGGGAAATAGAATATCTCCGGACGACTTATGGAATCAATGTGGTCACATTTGGAGATGATGATTTTTTGTTTAACTCAAAACAGGTGGCCACTGTCTTGGAATATCTGAGACAGAACAATATGTACATTGAGCATATCTGGACGAATATCCACAACCTGACGCCGGAAAACATATCGTTATTGGCTGGCGTATGCCAGACAGTCTGCTATTCCATTGAAACAGCTTCTCCGCGATTGCAGAAGATACTTCGAAAGACCATTTCTACAGAGAAGATCGCATCGGTTAACAAAAGCCTCCGTGAGGCGGGGATCAATACCGTTCACAATTTAATGTTCGGGGTGCCCACAGAAACTGACGAGGAGACAAAGATGAACGTAGATCTCCTGAAGAAACTGAAGGAAGTAAACCCATATGTGCGGGCCAACACATATATTTTGAGTCCAATTCCGGATACCGATCTGTTTGAAATGGCAAAGACGATGGGGGGTAAAGACATCCCTTGGGAGATGTGTGACCTGGCCGATTTTCATTTTCGCTATATGGGCAAGGCGGCTTCGAAGTTTCGCCCCTACCTTACGCCAGACGATAACTTATTCTATGAGAATGTTTCGGAAATCACCAATGAACTTTTTACTGAATTAAATGATGCGCCATCACCAGAATTATTGGCACGGATTGCTGCGTCGCCACGCTTACAATACGTCTTTGGCGACGTAAGCAATATCCCATCGCCCCCTGTCCGCGAAAGAAAATATATTCTAGATAAGGTGATAGACGCAATGGAAAAGAATGCGGAATTGCCCCAACTACTTCCTTTTTAGATTACAGCGATGACCAATAAACATTTTAATGACATCCAGTACGATTGTGGTTGGTGGAGACCGGCCTATGAGGCTTATCTTGCAGGAAGAAATCAGCCACGCAGGGAAACTTGCGGAGATCAAATAAGGGAATCGGGCTACCAACATACGTCCTGCCACGGACGCGTCAAGACGGATCCAGTGGTGTTCCAGTCCGGTTGCGGCCCGATCTTGTTCGACGCAGATGGCAATGCCTTCCTTGATTTCAGTTCTGGTATATACGTCACCAATCTTGGCCATGCGCACCCTAAAATAAGCGAGGCTGTGGCGCGTACAGCCAAGGAGTTAATGAATTGCCATGACTACATGACTCCTGTCAAAGCGGCCTATATGGAACGTCTTGCCGGTGTGCTTGGAGAAGATCTTTCGTATATTCATCTATATGACAATGGAACAACAGCCGTTGAGTTTGCTGTGCGGGCAGCGCGAGCGATCACGGGCAAGCATGAAATCCTGACTTGTTTTTCCGATCATCACGGGAAGACGCTGGGGGCGGCATCACTGGGCAGGATCAGCCAGGTGGTTGGCCCTACGAGGGCGCCGGGATTTTATTTGGTACCGCGTCCAGATCCTTATCGCCCGCTATGGAAAAAAAGCGATGGCACCATTGATACGGATGCGTACCTGTCTTTTTACGACCTCTTTGTAAAAGAGACGACCGCAGATAACTTGGCTGCCTTTTTGCTGGAACCGATTCAGGGATGGGGCGGTACCATTGTTCCACCGGATGATTTCTTCCCGAAATTATCTGCATGGTGCAAGGCAAAGGGAATGCTGCTGATTACGGATGAGATACTTACGGGTAGCGGAAGAACCGGCACGTGGCTTTGCGCCGATCACTGGGGAGTGCGGCCAGACATAGCACTGCTAGGCAAGGGGATCGGTAATGGATTCCCCATGAGCGCCATGATTACCCGGAGAGAATATGCTTCCGCGATAAATAAAATAGCGCCTTCCACCACTTTTGGTGGCAATCCGATGGCTTGTGCTGCCGGTTTAGCCACGATTGAGGTGATGGAGGCGGACGGGGTGCTGGAGAATGTGCGCAAGATGGGTGATCTTGTATTGGATATGCTGCGTGATATCAAGGAGCGACACCCCATTGTGGGTGATGTACGCGGCATAGGGGGTTTGTTCGGAATCGAGTTTGTGAAGGACAGGCTTTCCAAAGAGCCTTACAGCCAAGTATCTGAATTAGTTTATAAGGAATGCATGAGGCGCAAGTTCATACCAGGTATTCCAGTCGTGCATCTGATCAGGATCGCACCACCTCTAAATGTTTCGGAAGACGTGTTGCGCCACGGAATGCAAGTGCTTGAGGAGTGTATTGCGGACGTTGAGAAGAATTTAGCTTGAGGGATTCTTGGCGTACCAATACTGTGGGTGATATAGGGAAATGGGACAATGCAACATCAGTTCAGATATGGCCGAGATAACGATGCCCTTGGTCAGTGTAATAATGAACTGCCGCAACAGCGGCAAATATCTTCGGGAAGCCATCGATAGCGTTCTTGCGCAGACCTATTCGAATTGGGAGATCGTCTTTTGGGATAACCAGTCCACGGACGATAGCAGCCAGATTTTTAAAAGCTATAACGATTCCCGGTTGAAATACTTCCTTGCCCCAGAATATTCGGCGCTTGGTGAGGCGCGCAATCATGCGATGCAGCAGGCCAAGGGCGATTTCATCGCATTCCTTGATTGTGACGATCTCTGGTTTCCGCAGAAGCTGGAAAAGCAGATACCGCTGTTCGACAACGATTCTGTCGGATTGGTTATTTGCGATACGGTATTTTTTAATGACCGGAAAGATATCCGGCAACTCTACAAGACAAGAAAACCGCCTGTCGGGCATGTCTTCAGGGAGCTTCTCGGCGCATATTTCATATCGCTGGAAACGGCCGTCATCCGCAGATCACTTCTCGATGAGATGGATCATTGGGTTGACGTTCGATTCCAGGTCATCGAGGAATACGATTTCTTTGTCAGGTTGGGATACCGGTGGGAAGTCGCCTACGTGGATGAGGTTCTTGCGAAATGGCGAGTCCATGGCGCCAGTTGGACATGGAGCAAGCCCGAGCTATTCCCTGCGGAAACGCGATTGTTCCTGAATAAGCTGAGTGCGACGATACCGGATTTCGATACGCTGTATGCGAAGGAAAGGCATGCGGTAATGACGAAGATCGCCCTCCAGGAAGCGGTTATCGCCTGGCGGCGAGGGAGTGCAGGAGAGGCGCGCGCCATCCTCAGGCCTTTCCGCGCTGAAAACCTGTCCGCGATGGTGATCTCCATGTGGTCGCTACTTTTTCCGTTCAAGACTTTTGACTTTGCGAACAAGGTTCGCGTGGGCCTGTTGTCGTGACGTATTTCGCTCATGCCAGAACCGCATTCAAATATGGCCTGATAGCTCTCGGGTTCAAACCAGGCGACAGGCTCCTGATCCCGGACTATGTTTGCGATGCCTTGCTTCAGCCGGTCAGGCAGCTCGCGCTGGAGCCGGTTTATTTCCCTGTCAATGATTCGTTCGAGCCTCAATGGGAGGTTCTGGATTCCATTGCGCGCAAGACCGCGTGTCGTGCAATCGTCATGGTGCATTATTTCGGACAGCCGCAGGATGTCGAGCGACACAGGGCATTCTGTGCTGCCCATGGATTGTTCTTGCTCGAAGACAATGCCCATGGATTCGGAGGTGAGATCAACGGGAGACTGTTGGGTACATTGGGTGATATGGGTATCAGCTCTCCCCGCAAGATACTCAATGCCATATCGGGCGGGATTCTTTACATCAATGGTGAAGAACAGCCGCCACCCTCATTGCCGTCTTGCCATATGGGCCGCGGAGAACGGTTGTTGAGGCGTGGTTTTGAACGATGGCCCAAGCTCAAGGTGCGCGCATTGGTGCTTGCTGGGCGATTGCCAAATTTTAGCGACCCGTCTGCTTTTCATGAGCCGACTGTGCATGATCAGGTTGCGGATGCAAATTCAACCAGAGTCATTTCGAACTCGGTTGCGAGTCTATCCTTGCAGGAAACGGCGCGTCAGCGCCGGGAGAGATGGATTGCCTGGCATGGCTTGGCACAGCATATCGGCTTACGGCCTGTTTATGCCGGTGTTCACCCGGGATCTTCGCCGTGGGCTTTCCCAGCCTATATCGAGTCGTCAGAGCAACGTGACCGTATTTTGATGAGGGGCTTGAAAAAAGGGGTTGTCTTCTTCCCTTGGCCAGCTTTGCCAGCAGATATCTTGCAATTGCAAGGAAGGCCCGTGAAACGTTGGCGTGGCCTTGTCTGTGCTCCATTGCACCAAGAGCCGCCGGAGCTTTTGTGATATGAAGCTAGTCCACGCTGCCTTTGTTCCTGTGATGTTTGCACACTGGGTTGGGTGGGCAATATCGCTTGGATATATATCGTGTTTGGCAACCGTGTTATTGCTGACCAGATTATTTTGGGGGCGATTGGTTCTGAATAAAACAATCGTTGGTATCTTGCTGTTTAGCGCCCTCTTTTTAAGCATTAATATGTTCCATATGGCGGTGGGGCAAAACGCCGAATCGGCGTATTCAAATTTGTATCAATACCTCAGCCTGTTCATTGTCGTCGCGATTATTCTCTTTTCCCAACCTTGGGAGATGTCCGAGATACTCAAGGTTGCGCGCGTGATTTTCTGGGTCGCCTTTTATTCAATAGCTCTTGAGTTCCTTGCGGTTAATTTTCTGGGCGTTTCCAAGGAAAGCATGCCAGCAGTTCGATACAGTCCTTCATATTTTGGGGATTTCATGGGCTGGCACCGGCCATTCGGGCTAACAGGCCAATCAAGCGCCAATGGCGGGATACTTTTGCTTTCCTTTCTGTTGCTTGCGGAGCTTAGGGTCGCCGATATCAAGGTCGTTCTGGCGCTGCTTGTTGGCGCGGCTTTAACGATAAGCGGGCAGGCGATATTGGCAACTATTTTTATTCTTGGGCTCTTGCAATTAGACAGGGTTGGCAATTTGTTAGCCAAGGCGGTTTTGGCGCTGATTTTATTGTTGTCTCTATTCTTGTTGCTCGATTTGGATTTGTTTCAAAAGATATCCCTGGATTATCTGATCTACGTTTTGTGGGAAAAGGCTTACCTCAGCGAAACAATTGGCGTATTGAATGGTTGGCAATTGCTTTTTGGAACATTGGGGTCGGTAGCGCCAGAGGGGGGCTATGGTACTGAGGTATTCATGATAGAGTCCGTCCGGTTATTCGGTATCGTGTTTACCGTAGCATTCTGGGTGTTTATTTGGTTGCTTGTGAGAAGGGCGAGGATAAGGTTTATCTGGTTTGTTGGGTGTATTCTTGCCTCTATTCATTACCCCACGGTCTTTTATATTGAGGCACAATTACCTTTGGCCATTCTCTATTTGAGCACGCTGAACAAGTCACGAAAGATCAACGTTGCTTTGCCAGTAACACTCAATAACGGCATGCAGAGCGATTCATCGCATCAAGCCACTTAGCATTTGCTATCGTGCTATGTACGCCGACCCGGATATGCCTCTGCAATTCCATCTTTATCATTCCTTCGATGCAACGCTAGAAGGAACATGGCGCCAGCTTCAGGAAGATAGTGACCACTATGTGTTCCAGACATATGAGTGGCTTGCTCACTGGCAGCGCACCGCAGGACAGAATTCTCATGGTATTGAGCCGCTTGTTGCGGTTGTTTCAAACTCACAACGCCCCTTGGCGCTGTTTCCCTTCGGGATACGGAAATCGGGTAGCGCAAGGGTGCTGGAGTTCTTGGGTGGAGGGCAATGCGATTACAACGCTCCGCTGATCTTGCCTGGGATATTTACAACTGAGCAGTTTCGCGATTTATGGGATAAGGTGCTGGATAGTTTGCCTGCCCATGATGTGCGTTACTTTGTGCGTGTGCCGCAGCAATTGGGCGGCTTGCGGAATCCTTTCCTCGATATTGCACCTTCATTTTGCGAGGGATTTGCTTATGCCGCTGCGTTGCCGGATTCATGGGGCGAATTTCGATGTGGATTGCCTGCAAAATTTCAGAAAGACAATGCCCGGATGATCCGCCGCCTCTCGGAAATGGGGAGGCTCGAATTTGTGGTGGCAAAGACAACATCCGAATTTAGCGACATTGTTGAAACCATGTTTACCCAGAAGGAGCGCCGCTATAAAGAAACAGGCGCGAGGAATATTCTTGCCGATGCCAATACGCGCACTTTTTATCGCGGATTGATGGCGTCAGTCGACAGGGATGCGCATATTCACATGTCGGCATTGATGCTTGACGATGAGGTATTAGCCACTCATTTGGGTGTATTCCATCGGAATCGGTTCTACTATCTATTCCCGACCTATGCCGGAGAAGCATGGGCAAAATTCTCGCCCGGACGGCTTCTGCTGGAGCATCTGGTTCAATGGGCAATCGCCAATCGGTTGCGTGTTTTCGATTTCACGGTTGGCGGTGAAACGTATAAGGAAATATGGTGCGATTCGGAGATGCCCCTCTACCGCATCGTGGAGCCGCTGACTTTGCGTGGACATATTTTCGCCCAATCGCAGGCGCTGCTTTATTGGGTCAGGACAAATCGGCGCGCACGTGCCATGGCCATGAAGATATTGCGCATGTCACATATGTTCAAGCGCGATTGAGTTATTTCCACGTCTATGCCGCCAGGATTTTTTACTGTTTCGCTGGATCTCGAGTTGTTCTGGGGTGTTCGCGACGTTACCTCGATCAGTCGTTATGGGGCCAATATTTTGGGGGTACGACAGGCCATCCCAGCGATCCTGAATCTTTTCCGTTCTCATGGCATCCATGCAACGTGGGCGACCGTGGGTTTCGTTACTTTCGCTGCGCGCAAGGAGTTGATTGCCTTTTTGCCAGATGAACGTCCCGGCTACCTTGATCCGAAGCTGGATCCATACCCTTATTTATCCAGTATCGGCAACAATGAGCGCGACGATCCATATCATTACGGGTACTCGTTGGTTCGGGCAATTCAAGATACGCCCGGGATGGAGATCGGTAGCCATTCATTCAGCCACTTTTATTGTCTGGAGCCGAGAGCCAATCCGTCAGCCTACCGTGCCGACCTGCATGCCTCGGTGGCAGCTTTGCAGCGCCTGGATGTTCAGCCGCGCTCACTCGTTTTTTGCCGCAACCAGTATGACGGCATGCACCTGCAAGATGCAGCTGACTGCGGGTTTGATATCTTTCGCGGCAATGAGCCGGGGTATCTTTATGCGCCGCGGTCAGCCGGGGATGAAACACTGGTTCGGCGTGCAGGCCGGTTAGCCGATGCCTATTTTGATTTTACCGGCCCCAATCTTTCCTCCGTTTCTCGTGATACGTCAGGCCTGATTAATGTGCCCTCCAGTCGTTTTTTGCGGCCATGCGGGATGAGCATGTTTGAGCAATTGCGTTTAAGGCGGATACTGAAAGCGATGGAGGTTGCGGCGAGTTCCGGTTCGGGCTTCCATCTTTGGTGGCATCCACATAATTTCGGGACGAACTTGGAGCGCAATTTGTCTTTCCTTTCTCAGATACTGATGCATTTTCGCTATTTGCAGGATAAATTCGGGATGCGATCGGCGACCATGTCCGAAGCGGTCGAGTTTAAACACGCTTCGTGGCCTCCTTATGAAGTACAGATGAATTCGGCATCGTGCAAATCATGATCGACCATGGGGATTCGGTGAACACATGAATATCTTGGTTACCGGCGGCGCCGGCTACATCGGTTCGCATACCTGCGTGGAGTTATTGACGGCAGGCCATGATGTTGTCGTGGTCGACAACTTCTCGAACAGCAAACCGATGGTTCTTGATCGTATCGAGCAGATATGCGGTCGCCGACCGCTTGTTTATGCGGAGGATATGCGCAACAGCGAGAGGATCGCGGAAATCCTTTCGGTGCATGCCATCGAAGCGGTCATGCACTTTGCCGGACTGAAGGCGGTGGGGGAGTCCATAGAACAACCCTTGCGCTACTACGACAATAATATGACCGGTAGCATGGCGCTATTCGGCGCCATGATGAAGACTGGGGTACGCACCCTGGTGTTCAGTTCTTCCGCCACCGTTTACGGCAATCCAGCCAGTGTCCCCGTTCGTGAAGATTTCCCGCTCTCGGCGACGAATCCGTATGGTCGTTCCAAGTTGATGGTTGAGGAGATTTTGCGTGATCTGGCGCGCGTAGATGATTCGTGGCACATCGCGCTGTTGCGTTATTTCAACCCCGTGGGCGCGCATGCAAGCGGTTTGATCGGCGAGGATCCGGCAGGCATTCCCAGCAACTTGATGCCATACCTCAGCCAGGTCGCAGTGGGGCGGCTCGCGGAGTTGCAGATTTTCGGCGGGGATTATCCGACACTGGATGGCACCGGCGTGCGCGATTTCATTCATGTCGTTGATCTGGCGCGTGGGCATATCGCGGCGCTGGACTGGTTGCGGCAACACAGCAGGGTGCATACCTTCAACTTGGGGACGGGGCAGGGGAAAAGTGTGCTGGAGATGGTGCATGCTTTTGAAGCGGTCAGCGACCGGTCCGTACCGCATCGCATCGTGGAGCGCAGGGCGGGCGACATTGCGCAGTGTTACGCCGATGTGTCATGTGCCGAGCGTGAATTGGGCTGGAAAGCGCAGCATGGCATCACGGAAATGTGCAGGGATGCTTGGCATTGGCAGCTGAAGAACCCCGGCGGATATGCAGACTAGCGGTTCAAAAATACTGTTCTTCGTCACTGAGGATTGGTTCGTCTGTTCGCACTGGTTGCCGCTGATCGAAGGTGCGAAGAATGCCGGTTATGAAGTGGTTGTGGTCACGCGAACCAACAAATATGCAGAAAAGATCATGCAGCATGGGGCAAGAGTGATCCCTTTCGAGATATCACGACGCGGTTCTAATCCATTTCTGGAATTCGCGACCCTTCTGCGACTGTTGAGAATTTATCGCGAAGAGCGTCCGGATATTGTTCATCACGTCGCGATGAAACCCATGTTGTACGGATCGCTGGTAGCACAACTAATGCGGGTTCCGCACACAGTGAATTGGGTGGCTGGAATGGGCTGGTTGTTTGTCTCCAATAACTGGCGAGCAAAAATATTACAAACCGTAATCCGGAGAGCTCTTGGGGCGCTTTTGCGTAGAACATCGGTGATTGTGGAGAATAAGGACGATCAAGCAATCATTACCAGTATCGGGGTTGCAGCTTCATATGTTTATCTGGTTCGTGGCGCGGGGGTGGATACATCACTTTATACTCCGTCGCCTGAACTGGATGGTGTTCCGCTGGTGGTGCTGCCAGCTCGTATGCTTTGGGACAAAGGGGTGGGGGAATTTGTCAATGCTGCGAGACAACTTCAGTTGCGTGGTGTGAAAGCCAGATTTGCTTTGGTAGGCGATCCTGATACAGGGAACCCTGCAAGTGTGCCTGAGCACCAGCTAATAGCCTGGCAAAATGAAGGGGTGGTTGAATGGTGGGGCAGGCGCGAGGATATGCCGCAAGTGTTGGCGCAATCACATATTGTTTGTTTGCCATCGTACCGTGAAGGATTACCCAAGGCTTTGCTGGAGGCGGCATCCTGCGGGCGTCCTATCGTCACGACAGATGTGCCTGGCTGCAGGGAAGTCGTTCATGATGGAGACAATGGCCTTTTGGTGGAGGCGCGTAATGCAAAGGCTTTGGCAGATGCGTTGGCCAAATTACTTGCAAATCCGGAGTTGCGCCAGCAGATGGGGCTGCGCGGACGGACACGCGTGTTGAGTAAGTTTTCTCAGGAAATGATCGTTGCCCAAGTTTTAGCGCTGTATCGCAAACTTTTATCTTGAACCGAACTTTTATCTCCAAGGCCATCGTTTATCCGGATAGCGAACATTACCGTTCAGCCGGCGATATCAAAGGCATTCCACTGGATGCGCTGGTAACGGATCTGGCTGGAGTTGAAATGAGATTGTCAGTATGGGCATGAAATTCCTGATTACCGGTGCTAACGGTTTTGTCGGCAAGCTGCTCGGTGCCAAGCTGTTGCAGCGTGGTTATTTCGTACGGGCGGCGATGCGGTCAGCGGACAAGTTTGCCGATGACCTCGAACCGGTCATGGTTGGGGACATCGACGGCGCTACGGATTGGTCGGAGGCGTTGCATGGTGTCGAGGTGGTGGTCCACCTTGCTGCGCGGGTGCATGTGATGCGCGAGATCGATGCCGATCCGCTGGCCGAGTTCCGCAGGGTGAACGTCGATGGTACGGCGAATCTGGCTCGTCAGGCGGCGGGTGCGGGCGTGAAACGGCTGGTGTATGTGAGTTCGGTCAAGGTGAACGGGGAAAGTACTACACCCATCCTTACCCCGGCCCCCCCCTTGAAGGGGAGGGTGCAAAATGCGTTCACTGAAGCAGATGCGCCTTGTCCGCAAGACCCTTACGGTATTTCCAAATGGGAGGCAGAGCAGGCATTGCATCGCGTCGCACAGGAAACCGGGCTGGAGGTTGTCATCGTGCGCCCGCCGCTGGTCTACGGGCCGGGCGCCAAGGGCAACTTCATCAGCCTGCTGAAGGCTGTGGGCAAGGGCATTCCCCTGCCGCTGGCTGCTACGGACAATGCGCGCAGCCTGATCTATGTCGGCAATCTGGCGGATGCATTGGCCGCTTGCGCGATCCATCCGGCTGCAGCGGGGCAGACTTATCTGGTCAGCGATGGCGCGCCCGTTTCGACGGCGGCGCTGGTGGCGAAGATCGCGCAGGCATTGGGATGCAGGAACCGCGCGTTCCGCTTTCCGCCGGTCATCTTGCGCTCTGTCGCGGCCCTGCTGGGACGCACGGCGCAGGTCGATCGCTTGCTCGGTTCGCTGCGGGTGAACGATGCAAAGATCCGCAGCGAACTGGGCTGGACTCCGCCCTTTACCCTGGAGCAGGGGTTGCAGGCAACGGCGATGTGGTACAGGGGCACCGAGCATTGTGCATGCAAATGAAAAACAGCTTCGACTATTTTCCGCTGTCATGAATAATGAGCGAATTCGGAAGAGAAAGAGGATGGAAGCATGATTCTGGTGACGGGAGGGGCAGGTTTCATCGGCGCGAATTTTAGTTCCGGCATAACGCGCATGCGCGCATTAGCCTTCACTGAAATCCGTGCCGGGAGTCGCATCGCACGGAAGGCATCCATATGATCTTGGTTACAGGTGGCGCAGGGTTCATCGGCGCGAATTTTGTGCTGGATTGGCTTGTGCAGAGCGATGAGGGCGTGGTCAATCTGGACAAGCTGACCTATGCCGGCAATCTGGAGAATCTCGCGCCGCTCGAGGGCGACCCGCGCCATGCCTTTGTGCAGGGCGACATCGGCGATACCGAGTTGCTGGGGCGGTTGCTGGCGCAGCACCGCCCGCGGGCGGTGGTCAATTTTGCCGCCGAGAGCCACGTGGACCGCTCCATCCTGGGCCCTGAGGATTTCATCCAGACCAACATCGTCGGCACCTTCCGGCTGCTCGAAGCGGTGCGCGCCTATTGGGGCGGACTGGCGGACGATGAGAAAACGCAGTTCCGTTTCCTGCATGTCTCCACCGACGAGGTATACGGTTCGCTTGCCAAGGACGAACCGGCATTCAGCGAGACGCGCCGTTACGAGCCGAACAGCCCATACTCCGCCAGTAAGGCGTCAAGCGACCATCTGGTGCGCGCCTATCATCACACCTACGGTTTGCCGGTGCTGACTACCAATTGCTCTAACAACTACGGGCCGTACCACTTCCCGGAAAAGCTCATCCCGCTGATGATCGTCAATGCGCTCGCGGACAAGCTGTTGCCGGTGTATGGCGACGGGCAGCAGATACGCGACTGGCTGTACGTGAAGGATCACTGCGCCGCGATCCGTTGCGTGCTGGAAAAGGGTCGTCCGGGAGAGGTTTACAACGTGGGCGGATGGAATGAAAAAGCGAACCTCGATATCGTGCAAACCATCTGCGCCCTGCTCGATGAACTGAGTCCGCGCGCCGACGGAAAGCCATATAGCGAACAAATATCCTTCGTCGCCGACCGTCCCGGCCATGACCGCCGCTATGCCATCGACGCGCGCAAGATCGAGCGCGAGCTGGGCTGGCGCCCTGGCGAGACGTTCGAGAGCGGCATCCGCAAGACCGTGCAGTGGTATCTGGACAACCGCGAATGGGTGAGCCATGTTCAGTCCGGTGCATACCGCCAGTGGATCGAGCAGAATTACGCGGAGCGCGCGTGATGAAAATCCTTCTGTTTGGCAAGGATGGCCAAGTCGGCTGGGAGTTGCAGCGCGGCCTTGCGCCGCTGGGCGAGGTGGTCGCGCTCGGGCCGGAACAGGCTGATTTCGAGGAACCCGAAGGATTGCGCGACTGCGTTCGCCAACATCGCCCGGATGTCATCGTCAACGCGGCCGCCTACACCGCCGTGGACAAGGCCGAGAGCGAGCCGGATCTGGCGCGTACCATCAATGCGATTGCACCCGGTGTATTGGCGCAGGAAGCGTTGCGCGGCAACGCCTGGCTGGTGCATTATTCCACCGACTACGTGTTCGACGGAAGCGGTGCGCAATGCTGGCTGGAAACCGATGTCACCGCGCCGCTCAGTGTGTATGGCGCGACCAAGCTTGCGGGTGATGAGCTCATCCGGCAGTCCGGTTGTAAATATCTTATTTTTCGCACCAGTTGGGTATACGGCGCACGAGGCGGAAATTTTGCCAGAACCATGTTGCGTTTGGCGCAGGAGCGCGACAGCCTAGTCGTGGTGGATGACCAGATCGGTGCGCCTACCGGCGCGGATCTGATCGCGGACATCACCGCACATGCGCTTCGCACCGTTCAGCAGCATCCGGAATTGTCCGGTCTGTACCATCTTGTTGCAGCCGGCGAGACGTCGTGGCATGGCTACGCGCGCTTCGTGCTTGACTTCGCACAACACGCGGGCTTGCCGCTCAAAGTCACGTCCGATGCAATCAGCTCCGTCCCGACCAGCGGCTTTCCGCTGCCCGCCCGCCGCCCCCTCAACTCGCGCCTCGACACGACAAAATTGTGCCGGACTTTCGACTTGAACTTGCCGGTGTGGCAAACTGGCGTGGAGCGCATGCTTACCGAAATTCTGGATAAATGACCATGAACCAACGCAAAGGAATCATTTTGGCGGGCGGCTCCGGCACGCGCCTGCACCCTGTCACGCTGGTAGTGTCCAAGCAGTTGCTGCCGATCTACGACAAACCGATGATCTACTATCCGCTGTCCACGCTGATGCTGGCGGGGATACGCGATATCCTGATCATCTCGACGCCGCAGGATACGCCGCGCTTCGAGCAGTTGCTCGGCGACGGCAGCGCGTGGGGGCTGAATCTGTGCTATGCGGCGCAGCCATCGCCGGACGGGCTGGCGCAGGCTTTCATCATCGGCCGTGAATTCATCGGCAAGCACCCTGTCGTGCTGGTGCTGGGCGACAATATCTTCTACGGTCATACTTTGCATCATCAGCTGCAAAATGCGGCTAGCCGCAATCAGGGTGCGACGGTGTTCGCCTACCATGTGCGTGATCCGGAGCGTTACGGCGTGGTGGAATTCGATGCGCAAGGCCGTGCCGTGTCGCTGGAAGAAAAACCGGCGCAGCCCAAGTCGAATTACGCCGTCACTGGACTGTATTTCTACGACAATGCGGTAGTGGATATCGCCGCCAACCTCAAGTCTTCCGCGCGCGGTGAACTGGAGATCACCGATGTCAACCGCCATTATCTGGAACGCGGAAAATTGTCCGTCGAAATGATGGGACGCGGCTATGCCTGGTTGGATACTGGCACGCACGAATCGCTGCTCGATGCCAGCCAGTTTATCCAGACCATCGAGTGCCGCCAGGGGCTGAAGATCGCCTGTCCGGAGGAAGTGGCCTACCGCAAGGGCTTCATCAATGCCGCCCAACTGGAAGCGCTTGCCGCGCCGCTGCTCAAGAGCGGTTACGGCGATTATCTGATGCGTGTGCTGACGGAGAAGGATATGCCGCGATGAAGGCCATCCAGACGGCCATCCCCGACCTGATGATCCTCGAACCCAAAGTATTCGGCGACGAGCGCGGTTTTTTCTTCGAGAGTTTCAATCGGCGCGAATTTACCAAACTGATTGGACGTGAACTGGATTTCGTCCAGGACAACCATTCGCGCTCGGTCGGGAATGTGTTGCGCGGCCTGCATTATCAGATACGGCATCCGCAGGGCAAACTGGTGCGCGTGACTCAGGGGGCGGTGCTGGATGTCGCGGTGGACATCCGGAAAAGCTCGCCCACCTTCGGTCGGCATGTCGCGCTGGAACTGTCCGCCGAGAACAAGCGTACCCTCTGGATCCCGGAAGGTTTCGCGCATGGCTTCGCGGTGCTTTCCGGGACGGCGGAGATGCTCTACAAGACTACGGACTACTGGAGTCCGGAGCACGAGCGCTGCATCTGCTGGGACGATCCCGATCTGGCGATAGACTGGCAGTTGCGCGGCGCGCCCATGCTGTCGGCCAAGGATGCGCAGGGCAAGGCGTTCAGGGAAGCGGAGGTGTTCGATTGATCGTTTGGAATCCTGAAAAATGAACATGGAAAAAACGGCGATGACTTCCGGCAATGTCGTCTGGCATCACGCTACGGTGACGCGCGCGCGACGCGAGATGCAGAACGGGCATCGCGGTGCAATCCTGTGGTTCACCGGGCTTTCCGGCGCGGGCAAGTCCACGCTTGCACACGAGGTGGAGGAACATCTGTACCAAATGGGATGCCGCACGTTCGTGCTGGATGGCGACAATGTGCGCCACGGCCTGTGTGGCGATCTCGGATTTTCGGCGGAGGACAGGGTTGAGAACATCCGTCGTGTCGGCGAGATGTCCAAGTTGTTCATGGAAGCCGGCATTATCGTACTGACAGCCTTCATCTCGCCGTTCCGCGCGGATCGCGACAAGGTGCGTTCCATGGCGCAACCGGGCGAGTTCATCGAGATCTATTGCCAGTGCCCGATCGAAGTATGCGAACAGCGCGATGTGAAAGGCCTATACAAGAAAGCGCGCGTCGGCGAGATCGGACAGTTCACCGGCATCTCCTCTCCCTACGAGGAACCGCTTGCGCCGGAACTGGTAGTGCGTACCTCCGATCTGTCGCTGGATGCGTGTGTCAAACAGGTAATGGCAGTGCTTGCGCACGGCGACAATCCCATACTGCCGTCGCGTTGAGCGCGGCTCAACCTTTGCAGAACCTCTTTGCGAGTTCCAGCGATTTTTCTGTCGCGCCGCGATTCGCCTGCACAAAACCGGCGCACTGCCGGCGCATCTCCGCCAGCGCCTCCTGATCCCCGAGCAGGCGGCGCATTTCCCCGATGAGCTGATGCGCATCCGGCACCTGAATCGCAGCGCCCGCCGCAATAGCTAGTCGTGTCGCTTCGGCGAAGTTGTGGGTGTGTGGTCCGACCAGCACCGGCGTGCCCATCGCGCAGGACTCGATCAGGTTCTGTCCGCCGTAAGGCAACAGGCTGCCGCCGATGAAGGCGAGGTCGGACGCCGCATAGTAGGCGAACATCTCCCCCATGCTGTCTCCCAGCACCGCCTGTGTCCCCGCGGGTATCTGTTCGTCCCCGCTCCTGCGCCGGAACGTGATGCCGCGCTGTTCCAGCAGACGCGCGACTTCATCGAAGCGCTGCGGGTGGCGCGGCACGATCACCAGCAGCACCTCCGGAATGTCCACCGTCTTCAGCGCATCGAGCAGCAATGCTTCCTCGCCCTCGCGGGTGCTGGCCGCAAGGAATACCTTGCGTTCCGCGCCGAACCGTCCACGCAACTGCTTGCCTAGTTCCAGCATGGCGGGCGGCGGCTCGATGTCGAATTTCAGGTTGCCGGTCACGGTCACGCCGCGTGCGCCGAGCCGGACGAGGCGTTGCGCATCCTCATCGGTTTGCGCCGCCACCGCCGCGAGCTCGCCCAGCGCATCGCGCGTCAGCCGCGCAAAACGGGCATAACCCCGCGCCGATTTCTCCGACATGCGCGCATTCAGCAGCAGCAGCGGGACGTCGTTCTCATGGCAGGTATGGATCAGGTTGAACCAGATCTCCGTCTCCATCAGGATGCCGAGCTGCGGCCGGAAGTGGTTCAGGAAGCGCCGCACCGCGAAGGGGTAGTCGTAAGGCAGGTATACGCGCAGCACGTCGTCGCCATACAGCTGTTCGCCGGCGGCGCGCCCAGTGGGTGTGGTGTGGGTGAGCAAGATACGGTGGCCGGGATAGGCCGCGCGCAGGCGCATGACGAGTTGCTGTGTGGCGCGCGTCTCGCCCACCGAAACGGCGTGCAGCCAGATGAGCGGCTGCCCGCCGCCCGGGGGATAAAAGCCGAAGCGTTCGCCGACGTGGCGCAAGTATTCCGGCTGCCGGCGCGCGCGCCACAGCAGACGTACGGCGATGTACGGCAGCAGCAGCCATAGTGCGGCGGTGTAGAAAAATCTCATGCGAGGTCATTTGCCGGTTGAGCGATGTCGCGCATGGTAGTGGCGAAGGGCTTGGCGCTCAAGAAAAACATTTGTTGACGCCCGCCGCGACCACTAGAATGCCGTGATGAAAATCCTCGTCGTGAGACTCTCTTCGCTGGGCGATATCCTGCACCTGTTCCCGGCCATCAGCGATCTGCACCGCCGCTTGCCGCAGGCCGAGATCCACTGGCTGGTCGAACCCGCCTTTGCCGAAGTCGCGGGCTGGCACGCGGCGGTGGCGAAGGTTATCCCCGTGCCGCTGCGTGCCCATAAAAAAACCTGGTGGAAGCTGCCGTCATTGCTGCGCAGCCTGCGTCGGCAATTACGCGCGGAGCATTACGACATCGTGCTGGACGCGCAGGGGTTGCTCAAGAGCGCGCTGCTGGCGCGGCTCGCGGGTGCGCCCGTGGCGGG
>Ga0209211_10001368_pt1 | contig 46254 bp, 60 predicted proteins | sample RifGroA2_FD_183992 | JGI IMG/M metagenome (GOLD analysis project Ga0209211, IMG submission 183992) | Groundwater microbial communities from Rifle, Colorado, USA - Groundwater A2 (SPAdes) (version 2) | ecosystem: Environmental > Aquatic > Deep subsurface > Groundwater | place: Rifle, Colorado...
AACTGTTGGCTATAACCAACTTAGTGATACAATCTTGTACATCTTAAACCAAGCTAAGCATCACGGTTTAGCTTGAAATTCCCTACGCGGGATACTGCGGACTTTAGTCCGTCAGAGGAGGTCATTTTATCATTTCTTTGATGGAATGTGAAATTATCGTAGGGAAATTTATTGAAGATAAAGGGCGTAAAAAAATGTTATATAACAACAACCTAAAGAAAATAAACTAATCAAACTTCTTAATCAAACAAACAAAGGAACTAATACAAGAGTTATTGTGCCTCTTGTCAAGCCCCGATTCTCAACTATAAGCGAAACAAACTAACGCTGGATTTAATTGAAGGATATTATAAGGTATTCGAAAAATATAAAATCACACTCAGCAAAGGAAAAGTTTAATAATAAGGCAAGCTTCATAAGAAAGGTGTAAGATGGGCAATCGCGAAGAATTCCTAAAAGTGTATACTAACCTCCCTTTAAACCTAAGAAAAGAGGCTATTTTGGTTTTGGATGAAAAAGGGCCTATTAGCTGGGAAGTTGCTTATTTAGAAGTTGAAAACAAAACAAAGTTAGGGGATATTATTTTAAAAAAGCTTGCTGAGATGGAGATAATCTAAAATGGAGAAAGATATTGAAGAGCAAATCAAAAAAACAGTAATTGCACGATTGGAAGTGATGGCTTCAGACAAGAAAATGTCAATAGGCGCATCAGGGGAATTCAGCAGAGACGAGCTAATAGAGAAAGTAAAGCTTGGCGATCCTGTTGGAAAAAAGATTATTCAGATAGAGCTTGATTTTCTAAGATCATTAAAAAAAGGAATTATAGAATGAAAAAATTTCTCATTACACGGCCTGAATATGATGATACTACTCATTATTTATCAAACTGGAGCAGAAAAATTATAGAAGTTGCAAATTCAAAAGGCATAAAATTGTTTGATTTACACCGAGACAAAGCAAAAAGAGCAGAAGTTACCAGCATGATTGAAAAGCAATCTCCAGGATTAATTGTTTTTAACGGACATGGTGATGATAACTGTGTTACGGGCCATAAGCAGGAAGTCTTAGTTGAAGCAGGAAAGAATGAATCATTATTGAAAGATAAGATAACTTATGCTGTTTCTTGCAGATCAGCAAAACTGTTAGGCCCAAAAAGTGTTGCTGCTGGCGCTAAAGCATACATTGGCTATGATGATGACTTTGTTTTTATCTATAGCCCTGATAAAATAACCAAGCCTTTGCTTGATGAAAGCGCAAAAATGTTCCTAGAGCCATCAAACGAATTGACTATCTCACTAATAAAGGGAAATTCTGCTGAAGAATCACATAAACGCTCACAAGAATTCTTTAAAGATAGGATGAAAAAATTATTATCTAGCGAAGCAACACCAGAAGAAACAAGTATGGCTCGTTATCTATGGTGGGACATGGTTCATCAAGTCTGCTTAGGCAACCAGAAAGCAGTATTTAGTGATGAATAAACTATAAAGAAATCGGCTCTCCGTTCTTGCTAAAAATCTTCTCTTCCTTTATCTTCTTAGGCCTTACTCTTGTCAAGCCCCCGATTCCACCTAACAACCCAGCTAATACGAAGTTCATTCATTGTAAATCGCCTTTTAGCAATTCCTTTAATCTGGGATGTGTCTTTTTTGTAAACTCCAAAACCTTATCTGCGTATTCTTTATCGAGAGAAGTGCCATAATAAAGTATTCCGTTTCTAAAATACCTCAGCTGATCTGCAAACTGAATATCCTTTTCAGTAAATCCCATTTCTCTCAGATAAGAAACTTCTGCTTCATGTGCTCCCTGACCGCTTGCGGAATATCCCTTCAGATATAATTTTGCCCTCACCAGATTCATTATAGTATCAAAGCAATATTCTACATAGTCGTTTGCATTATCTTCATTAACGCCTATTTTTTCCAGTTGCACTTTTAAGGAGCGCATTTTTCTTTCTGACTCAATTATCAGGCTTCTTGCCCTTTCACTATTTATTGAAAGTCGTTTTACAACTCCTTCTTTTATGAAGTCTTCAAATGGCTTTAAGTGCCTCATAATTCAACACTCCCATGCAGGATTATACCATTTAATATGTTGTTTTTAAGATGAGTATGTATGCTCTTCCATGAGTCATAAAAATTAACATTAATCCTTCTGTTTAAAATCTTCTCAAATTTCTCAAGTTCAAGTATTTTGTCCTTTCTCTCTACAACCGCGATATCTATGTCAGAAGTATTTGTATCTTCACCTTTTGAATAGCTCCCAAATAATATGACTGTTGCCCCAGCAAGCTCTTTTTCCAAATAAGCTGATAATCCTGAGATATAGATATTCCTCAGATTTTCCACTCTCTTGAGATCTATTGCCCTTTGCTCATCCCTGTTAAAAGAAACAAAGTTAATGGTCTTTGTTTTCTCAACTTTTATAAGATTGCTGTCTTTTAGCTTTCTGGTGGAATTAGAAACTGATGTAGGAGACACATTCAATATTTTGGCTATTTCCCTCTGGCTTAGCTCCTCTCCCGCTCTTATGCAGAGCAAGGAAAAAATTTCATGTCCAAGTATAGTCCATTTAAGTTTATATATATCCATTTTACTTTAGGTATATAAAGTTAAGTTTATATATCTTTCTATTTTTTCTGAAAAAATAATAATATGTTACCGTAGAACACAGCTAAAACTTTCTAGTTATACAAACAACGGCACCAAAACCAAAGTTATTGTGCTCAATAATTTAATAAGAACGTGCAATGAAGGCCCTGCAGTGTCTTTAAATGGATCTCCTATTGTATCTCCTGTAATAGCAGCCATATGGGCATCTGAGCCTTTGCCTCCATGCGCGCCATCTTCAATAAGCTTTTTTGCATTATCCCATGCCCCTCCTCCCGTGTTCATCAAAAGCGCCATTAAAATTCCAGCTATTGTCGCAACCATAAGGTAAGCTCCGGTTGCTTCTGCTTTTAGCAAAACTCCAACTGCAACAGTTACAACAAGAACTAATAATCCTGGAAGAATCATTTCCTTTAATGCAGCTTTTGCGCAGATGTCAACTGCTCTTGCATAATCTGGCTTAGCCTTTCCTTCCATTATGCCCTTTATCTCCTTAAATTGTCTCCTGACTTCATTGATAATTGAATAAGCAGCATCGCTGACAGCCCTTATTGCAAATGCGGAAAATAAAAACACAAGCATTGCGCCGATTAAGCCACCAACAAAAACAGGGATTTTTGAAATATCAACAGCTTGTAATGGTGTGCCATATTTTGCAACTTCATCAAGATATGCTGAAAATAATAAAAATGCAGCTAATGCAGCTGAGCCAATTGCATAGCCTTTTGTTAATGCTTTTGTTGTATTGCCGACAGCATCCAGCTTATCTGTTCTTTTTCTGATATTGGCAGGAGCGTTGCTCATTACAATAATTCCTCCGGCATTATCAGTAATAGGCCCAAAGGTGTCCATAGCAAGTATATAAGCGCAGGTTATAAGCATGCCCATTGTAGCTATAGCAGTCCCGTATATGCCGCCGTGAGGTATACCGCTCTTTATTCCAAAATAAAATGATAGTATCAAAGCTGCTGATAAAACTACTACAGGCAAAGCAGTGCATTCCAGGGCAACAGCAAAACCAGACATTATATTTGTTGCATGCCCTGTTTTAGATGCCTTTGCAATTGATTTAACTGGCCTGAAAGTGCCTTCTGTGTAATAAATGGTGATCCAAACAATTAATATGCTTGTTACAATCCCAACCAAGCCCGCGTAAAAGAACCAGATGTTGTTAAGCATCTTCATCGTAACAAAATAAAAAAATATTGTAGCCAATATGCTTGTAAGGTAATAGCCTCTGTTAAGTGCTCTCATTGGATTGCCATCTTCTTTGACTTTAACGACAAATAAGCCGGCAATTGTTGCAATTAAGCCGAATGCCCTTACAACCAATGGAAATAAAATGCCGTTAACTCCAAAATAAGGGAACAATGCTACACCAATAATCATCGCGCCTATATTCTCAGCAGCAGTGCTCTCAAATAAATCAGCCCCTCTTCCAGCGCAGTCGCCCACATTATCTCCAACAAGGTCAGCAATAACTGCCGGATTTCTTGGGTCATCTTCCGGGATTCCTTTTTCAAGCTTTCCAACCAAATCAGCTCCGACATCAGCTGCTTTTGTATAAATTCCTCCACCAAGTTGGGCAAATAACGCAACGAAGCTTGCGCCAAAGCCAAAGCCGACTATAAGGAAAGGGACCTCTGTTGGATTAGTCAAGCCTCCAAATGCATAATAAATCAAAGCAACCCCGAGCAATGACATTGCAACTATAGTAATGCCAGAAACTGCGCCTCCTCTTATTGCCATTTGCAAAGCTTTGTTTAAGCTTTTTTTTGCGGCAGCAGCTGTTCTTAGGTTTGCCCTTACTGAAATCCACATTCCTATAATGCCTGAAAGAGCAGAGCAAATAGCCCCGACTATAAAAGCAATTGAGGTTTTTATTCCAATGTCTTGTTTTCCAAATGCAGAATATCCAAAAAAGATTATTGCTGCAACAATAATAGAAATAATAGCAATTGTCAGATATTGCCTTTTAACGAAAGCATTAGCTCCCTGCTTAATGGCATTTGCTATTTCCTGCATCTCTTTAGTTCCCTTGTCTTGTTTCAGGACATAATATGCAAGGTATGCTGCAAATGCTAGTGACAGTATGCTTATTAAAAAGACGTAAACAATCATTTCATATGGGAAAAAGGCGCTGTATTTAAATTTTTTGACCCAATTGGCTTCATCCAAAAAAAAGGTTAGCAGCCTTGAGGTCGAGCCCCTTTACTTAACTCAGAAAAAGAGTTGAGGGGGATGTCCCTTACGGGGCTTCAACGATACTTCTACTAAATACACACTGGGCTCGAAGCTGCTAACCTAAGCGTTAGCGAATTTTTGGATGAAGCCGACCAATTTTAGAATTTAAAAAGTTTCTATCTCGCTTTAACCCAAAAATAAAGGTAAACAATAAAAGCAATAGCCAGCAAAAAATTAATTGCTGTTATTATAATTGCAGTCCAAGCTAAGAATTTCTGCTTTTTCTTGATTGATTTATTAATTTTTTTATTCTTTGATTTTTTATTTTTGATTTTGCTTAGTTTCTTTTTGTTCATTATTTTATTTTTTAATTATTTTTTATTGGGTTATTATTAATTATATTGCTTTTATTTTCATTGAATAATTTTTATTGTTTAATTGTTTTTACTGCACCTGCACTTTAGCCTTTATTCTCTTCATCCTGAAAATATTCTCTCTTTCGAGCTCTTCCAGCCTAAGCGTTATAAAAGCCCTGATTTTTTCAGAATTTGGAATGACAATAAAGTCAAGGGCATTAACCCTTCTTTTTGTTTTTTCAATTTCATTAAGCAGCTTTCTCATTGAAGTTTCAACTTCTGCTGCCAATAATATCTTTTCCACAACCTTTTCATAAGCAGCAGCAGCTTCATCAATGGCAGATGAATTATAAATCCCATATCCTCGCTCCATAAACGCTTTTTCTATTTCAGAATATTCTACTTGCGGAACCTTGACGCCCATGATATTTTTTGTTGTTAATTTTATTTCCGGAATTTCTTTAATCGCCATGGCAATTGACTTAACCTTTAAGTCGCCTTCCATAGTCCTTGCAATATTCATTTTTCCCAGCGCAGCTCTGTATTCTGCAACTAATTCCTCCCTTAATGTCTTTGCCTTTTTCAAAACCTCAAAGAACTCAAGAATTAATCCATCTCTTTTCTTTTTAAGCAAACTATATCCTGATTTAGCTAATTTAATCCTGTTTTTGAGTTTTATTAGCTCTGATCTTGTTGGTTTTATTTCCATTTTGAGTGTTTTTGCTTACCACTAAATTAGAATGTCACCTGAACTTGACTTTTTTTATTTTATCTTCTTCTATTGATTCTAAAGGAACTTCATGTTTATGCCCTTTTAGCTTTACTTCTTTGTCGCCGTAATATTTCTCTCTTAGCTCTGGGCTGATTCTTGTTAAGTCTTTGCTAGGCAGCATTCTAAGCAGTTCCCATCCAAGCTCTAAGCTTCTTACAATTGTTCTCTCTTCTTTGGAATCTTGCTGGACAAACCTTTTCTCAAAATCTTCAGCAAACTTCAGATATTTTTTATCTCTCTCAGATAAAGCCTCTTCTCCTACAATAGCCACTAAGCCTCTAAGATCACGGCCTTCTGCATAAGCCGCATACAGCTGGTCAGAAACTTGTTTGTGGTCTTCTCTTGTTTTATTTGGCCCTATGCCTAAATTCATCAGCCTTGACAAGGATGGCAAAACATCATTGCATGGATAAATTCCCTTTCTATGCAGTTCTCTTGATAATACAATCTGTCCTTCTGTAATATATCCAGTAAGATCAGGAATTGGATGTGTTATATCATCGCCAACCATTGTTAATATTGGAATTTGTGTAACACTGCCTTTCTTGCCTTTGATAACCCCGGCTCTTTCATATATCATAGCCAAGTCAGTATACATATATCCTGGGTAACCTCTTCTTCCAGGGACTTCCTCGCGAGCTGCGCCTATCTCTCTTAACGATTCACAATAATTTGTCATATCTGTCAAAATAACTAGAACATGGGCATCATGCTCATAGGCAAAATACTCTGCAGCTGTTAAAGCCATTCTTGGTGTAACCAGCCTTTCAACAGCAGGGTCGTCTGCCAGATTCAAAAAAACAACGCTTCTTTCCAAAGCCCCTGTTTTCTTAAAATCATCAATGAAATATTGCGCTTCCTCATTTGTAATGCCCATTGCTGCAAATATAACTACAAAATCTTCTTCTTTGCCAAGGACTTTTGCCTGGCGCGCAATTTGCAATGCCATTTCATTATGCGGTAACCCGGAGCCGGAAAACAAAGGGAGCTTTTGGCCTCTGACCAACGTGTTCATTACATCTATAGTTGAAATACCCGTCTGAATAAAGTCATGTGGAGACTGCCTTGAATAAGGGTTTATAGCTGCTCCTCCTATATCCAGCCTTTTTTCTGGAATTACTTCTGGGCCGTCATCAATTGGCTTTCCACTGCCATCCAAAACTCTGCCTAACATATCTTTTGCCACACTCAGCTTTAAAGTGTCTCCTAAGAATTTAACGCGAGTATCAATATCAATTCCTGAAGTGCCCTCAAATACCTGTACAACAACAATATCGTCGCTTGTATCAAGCACTTGACCGGTTTTTATTGTGCCATCTGGCAAAGCAATTTTTACAATATCCGCATATCCTATCGGATCTGTCTTCTGTACAAAAATTAGCGGCCCGGCAATCCTTGTTATTGTTCTGTACTCCTTCATTTTTAATACCCCTCATTAATTATTATTTTTATTTGATTATTATATTTTTTATTATTGTAATTTTTTTAATTTTTTCATTGAATCTCTTGTTTATTGAATTTTATTAATTGTTTTTTCTTTTTATTGGATTTTTTATTATTGAAAATTTTATTGAATTTTTCGTTTATTGTATTTTTTATTTTGCGCTTAACTCCTGTTCCATCTCTTTTGTTATTTCAGCAATCACTTTTTCATAGCCCTTTACAAACTTTACTTCTGATAACCTGTCTTTTGATTTTGTATCTAAAATTTTCTCTGCGCTCATTCCATTGCTCAGGGCATCATTCGCCAATTTTGAAAAATTAAGTATTGATTTCATTATATGGTATGTTTTCTTTAAATCGCAGTATGTGTCAACCTCATGGTAAGCGCTCTGCTGCAATAAAACTTCCCTGATCAGCCTTGCTACCTGCAATGTTATCTGCTGCCTTTCTGGCAGCGCATCTGAGCCTACAAGCTGCACAATTTCCAGTAATTTATCTTCTTCCTGCAAAATGCTCATCATTTCTCCAACTGTTTTTTTCCAGTCATCTGCAACATTCTTTGCATACCATTCCTCTAAGCTGCCCAAGTAAAGGGAATAAGATGTCAGCCAGTTTATTGATGGAAAGTGCCTTCTTTGCGCTAATTTAGCATCCAATGCCCAGAATACTTTTGTAACCCTTAATGTTCCTTGCGTTACAGGCTCTGAAAAATCTCCTCCTGGAGGGCTTACAGCTCCAATTATGCTTACACTGCCTTGTTTTTTTGTTCCAAGCGGAATAACAACTCCAGACCTTTCATAAAATTGCGCTAGTCTTGTGCTTAAGTAAGCAGGATATCCTTCTTCTCCTGGCATTTCTTCTAATCTGGAAGAAATTTCTCTCATGGCTTCTGCCCATCTGCTTGTGGAATCTGCCATTAAAGCTACAGAATAGCCCATGTCCCTATAATATTCTGCAATTGTAACTCCTGTATAAATAGAAGCTTCTCTTGCAGCAACTGGCATGTTTGAGGTGTTTGCTATTAACACAGTTCTATTCATTAATGGTTTGCCAGATTTTGGGTCTATAAGCTCTGGAAATTCTTTCAGTACTTCTGTCATTTCATTTCCACGCTCGCCGCAGCCAACATAAACAATAATGTCTGCATCAGACCATTTAGCTAATTGCTGCTGAGTTACTGTTTTTCCCGAGCCAAACGGCCCTGGAATAGCAGCAACACCTCCTTTTGCAATTGGAAACAATGCATCAAGAATTCTTTGCCCAGTTATCAAAGGCATTTCTGGCTTTAATTTTGACTTTACAGGCCGTGGAATCCTGACAGGCCAGTTATGCTTCAGCCTTAATTCAAAGCCATTATCGAGCTTTCCTATAATTTCATTGACATTAAATTTGCCAGATTTGATTTCAACAATTTTGCCTTTTTGGTTTGGAGGAACTAAGATTTTGTGCATTATGCCAGGAGTTTCTTCAACTTCTCCAATAATGCTCCCTCCATCTACACTATCGTTTTTTTTGGCAGTAGCATTAAGTTCCCATTTTTTTTGCTGATCAAGCCCAGGCGCATCAACGCCCCTTTTGATAAAGTCTCCCATTTGCTTGACTAAAACCGGCAAAGGCCTTTGGATGCCATCATAAATGCTTCCCAGCATACCCGGCCCAAGCTCGACCTTTAATGGCTCGCCTGTATTAACAACTGCTTCCCCTGGTTTTATCCCTGAAGTGTCTTCATAAACCTGAATAATTGTTTTATCGCCAACTATCTGGATTACTTCCCCCATCAATTTTTCATTGCCAACTCTGCAAACATCATACATTCTTGGCTTTATGCCCTTGGCTACAACAACCGGGCCTGCAATCCTGTATAAAACGCCTTTGTCCATTTTATCACCTATTCCATAAATCTACCCCAATAGATCGTCTGATAAGCCTTCTCATGCTCTCCTGCTCAGTCTTGGTTGATATGGGAATAAATACCGGATCAACAGAGTCCTCTACCTTAAGCCTTTGATGCTTGTCCAGGCTTTCCAGTATTTTTTCATCAATCACAACTACTCCAACTTCTTTTTTGTTCCTTAGCTTGTTAATATCATCGATAGGATTATTGCTTATTTCAATAGTATTTTTAATTCCAGCTAACTGAAACCCGACAACGAATTCATTGCTTCCAAGCACAGCAGTTTTTACCATTTGCTTAATACTATTTTTTAATTATTTTAATTTTTTATTATTAATAATCATTTTTTGCTATTGTATTGTTTATTTTGTTTAATGGAATTTTATTATTGGAAGTTATTTTTTATTATTGTTTTTCCTTATTGTGTTTTTATTTGTCAGATTGAAATTTGTTATTGAAATTTAAGTTTTCATTAATCAAAACACCAATTGGCTTTCGATATATTGTCCATCAACCCCAAGCTGCTTTCCTTTTATAATCATTTTTAAATTTCTGACTTCAATATCTTTTGCCATCATATAGCCCAGTATAACATCAACTGACAAGGGATGCTGATGCAGCAGCAAAATAGACTGGCTAAGCAGATATTTGTAAAGCTCAGTTTCAAGTGTTATTAACGACCCAGTTTTTTTGAATTCCTCAACGCCATTTCGAACTGCATTTTTATATCCTTTTTTTTCTAAGACCTCTGAAAGCAGCTCCAAATCTTCAATGCCGGCTAGCTCAAGCGTTCTTGAATCGGTCAAGCTGTCAGAAGGAATGATAAAATCATTTACGATTTTTTTTTCAAATTTTATTTTTCTTAACCTCAGCATTGTTAATATATTCAATATTTCAACCTCTTTGCGCAGGAAATTTCTAAACAAAACTCCTTGCCTGGGCAAAGTTTTTGAAAACTCAATCAGATGGCTGTAATAATATTTATCCATGGCATTTTCTATAGCCGCTAAAGTGTTTTTTTCTTTCAGCTCTTTTAGCCCATCTTCCAATAAAGAGAACTCTATAAGCTTATTGCTCTTCAAAACTTCTTCAATTGAATCTTTCTTCAGAAGCGAAGTCAAAAATTCAAGGCTTAATGTTCCAGCAGCGGTTATTGAATTCATAATCAACTCGTCATTCGTGTTTGTAAACTTGCCCCTCAATATAGTTTTAATGTCTTCAATATCTTTCCTTTTCATATACCCCCTAATCAATAAAGCCAGCTCTTCTGACGAAATTCTTATTAGTTTTTTAAACGAGCTGGCAAGATTTTTATTCAATGCAAGCTCCAGCAAATCAGACCCGGAATATTCCCTGGCTAGCTCATTTATTTCATGCTTGTAGTTGGAATCTTGCAATAACTTTGCAATTTCATTAAAGCTCATCTTAAGCATCTTATGGTAATCTTCTTTTTCAAAAAGCAATGACTTCATTACAGTGGTCCTTACATAAGTATAGGGATAAATTCCAAGCTTCAATTTTTTTGGCTTTCCCAACTTAGTGACTTTTGTTTTAAGTTTTAACATCTTAACCAAACAAAATATTGTTTATCGTTTGCAGCTCTTTTTCCTTTATGCTGTCCACCATTGTGTCGAAGCTATAGTCCACCCTTATGGTCTTGTCTTTGTTTTCTGCTATCAATCCTCCACTTATGTTCGCAGGATTAACTTCAATTCCTTTAACGCCCTTAAGCAGCTTCACATCATTCTTATTGCAGTAAATATATGCTGGCTCAATATCATTCCTTATTTTTTCAAGCAGTTTTTTTATATAAGATTCTCTTTCTTTGCCATTCAATTCTCCAAGCTTTCTTTTTGCTTCAACAAAGATTTTTTCGATAAGATTTTTCTTTGCCTCAAGAAGCATCTTTTTAGCTTCCAATTTGATAGTGGCTAACTCCTGTTTTTTTATTGGATCGAGCATCTTTTCTGTTTGCGCTTCACTTTCATCTTTAATTTGTCTTATCTTTTCTTCAATTTCCTTGTTTATTCTATTAACTTCTTTTCTTGCTTCAGCATCCAAATCCCTTGCTTGCTCTTGCGCATTCCTGATTATTTCTTCCTTTACTGCTTCAAGTCCCATTTTATTTAGTATGCTCCTCTCTTTATGTAAGCTTATATTACAAGTCCACTAATTTTGCTTGGCTTATCCAGCAAGTCCTAGTATCAGAATTGCAACAACCAGGCCAAATATAACCAAAGTTTCTGGTATTACAGTAAAGATCAAGCCCTTGCCAAACAATTCTTCTTTTTCTGCCATTGCGCCAATTGCTGCAACTCCAATTTCCTTTTCCGCTAGACCTGCTCCAATAGCGGTCAGGCCAACTGCTAAGCCCGAGCCTATTGCAATCAAACCTACAGACAAATCAACTGCCATTTTTATCTTGCCTCCTAGTTTTTACTAGGAGGTACCAAAAATCTACTGATTTTTAAGTACCTCCACAATTTTTATCATTTTTATTGGGAGGGGTATTATGTATCGTTATTTAAAACTTACCCAAACTTATTACTCTCTTGCTCCAAATGGGCTGTACCTTTTCGCGCCTCCATGAAAAAATTTTGTAAAAAACTCAACATAATGCAGCCTTAATGAATGCAAAAAGCTGCCAAGCATCCCAAGCCCTATGTTCACTGCATGCCCGACTACTAGGATAAGCACTCCGGCAAGTATTAGGAAGCCTCCTTTATGGAACATCCCTGCTGCATACTCATTTATAACCTCAGCTAATTTTACTGACGATAAGCCTATTGCCATAAGCCTTGCATAGGACAATATGTTGCTAAATATGCTTGGAAGCTCTATAAGCCCTCTGATTCCCTCCCCTTTGAATATCATGTATAATGACCCGATAAAGAAAACAGCTCCAACATAAATCGGCAAAATTATTATTTTAAAATATGATAATGCCAGCAATGCAGCTCCTATTTCCAATACTATCCATCCTCCTTTTGCATTTAAAGCTTGTATAATCCCATGCGACCTAAGCTCATTGACAAAACCAATTATTAAGCCGAAGTTTACGTGTACTACCCCTATAGCAATTGCCAAATATGTCAATTCATTTATTTGATGTGATCTTGAAAGTATATGTGGAAGATGAAATCCAAAAATTTCTTCATAGCCAAAAATTTCCCCAAACAATAAGCCAAAAAACATCGTTGCTAAAGATGCAACAATAAGTACGTTAAAAAGATTTTTTGCCTTGAGTATGGCCTTTTTAAGAATGATAAATAAAACAAGCGTAACTAGTCCATATCCAAAATCCCCCAGCATAAATCCAAACAGCAATGGAAATGTAAGAAAGACAAAAAACGTTGGATCGATTTCTTTATAAGTCGGCATTGAATATAAGTCCATAAAAAACTCAAATGGCTCTGCATATTTTTTATTTTTAAGTTTTACAGGGACATCATCATTTTTCTTTGGAATCTCAGAATGAATAAATACCTTATTTTCAGCAGCTTTATTCAGCTTATCAATTGTGCTGTTTAATTGCGCAGTAGGGACCCAGCCTTTTATTAAAAAAGCATCCTTTGTCACTGCAAATTTCAATGGTGCTTCTGCTTTTTCAAGTTCTCTGCTTAAGAACTCCTCAGCAGCTAATAGAAACCCTTTATATTCCGTCCGCAGCTCTTCTATTTGTTTGTTTAGATTGTCCTTTATGTTTCTAAGCTTTATATTTTCCACTTCTATTTTTCCAAAATTAGCCGCTGCTGTCCCTTTAAAGGTTTCTATATTTGTAAAGCTCACAGGAGAAAAACCTATTCCCTGCAGTATTTTGCTTACATTCTCTTTATGTTTCACATCAACAAAGAGCGCTATAAAGCTCTTTTTTTCAACTGTGTCGTACAGCAGCATAAAATTTTCCGTTATTGTTGGCAATATTCCTTTCAAATCCATTAAATTGCTCTGTTTTAAATAACCCCGGAAATGCGCCAAGGATTTATAAGACGCAAAGGTTTCAAGAGGGATATCAATATTTTTCAATATTTCTAATTCCTGCTTTACAGCTTCACTTTTTGATAGGTATTCTTCAGTTTCCTTTAACTTGTCCAAGAGATTGATTAATTCTTCATTAAGCTTTTTTGTGGTTTGGTTTATTTCCAGCAATCCCCTTTGGAGCTTAAATTTAGCCCATTTTTCCTTTATGTCCAGCGCTGTAATTAACGCTCTTACCTTGACTATTATTTCAGAAAGCGCATTTGCATTTTCCAATGGATCTCCTATATCAGCCAACTCAGACTGTGTATGCTCAACAATGTGCAATATTCTAAGCTTATGAAGCTCGTTAATAACCCTCTCCTGCAGCTTGATTGGCCCTGTTAGTATGACGCTGCTCATCTCATAAGGTCTTAGCATTTTACATCATTCCCTCAAAATTTTATTTTGAGGCTCGGAAACTATGTTTACCGCTGCCTTAAATTTGTCCATAACAAACTCAACAGCCTTGTCAATATTTTTTTCTGCTTTCGCCCTGATATGATCCAGTAGTTTTTTGCTGTTCACAAGTTTTTCATTCCGTCTAGAATTAGATTCGTTTATTAAATCCGCAAGCTTCTTTTCCTGCATCCCTCTTATTTCCTCTGTTTTTTCTGCCAACAGTTTTGAAGAATTCCTTGTTGCTTCCTTTATCCTTTCTTCCTTTTCCCTTTTAGCGCTTTCTACAATCTCTTCTGCTTTTTTTTCAGCTTCCTTAATCTCAGTTAAGATTTCAGCTTCCTTTGTGATATTTAGTGTTTCCATAATCATTAAAAATCTGAAATGCTTAGAGTTGACTTAATAAGGTAAGGTATATACTCTATAAAAAATATTTAGTCTTCCAGCCTTAGTGTAACCATCCAGTCCATTACTACCTCGCTTATTGTTATAAGATTGTGCCTTATGCGCGCCATATTATTGCTTTTTACGTCTTTAACCTCAGGCTTTTTAATTGATGAGATGACCTTTGCAAAGTCCATTGCATATTTCTGGTCAAGCTTTGAAGTGTCTTGCAGAATATTTTGCAAAATTTCTATTGGCTCTGAGATCTCATCAAGGAATTTCTTGTCGCTTTCGCTTAAGCGTATAAGCCTATCTACCATCCTCTCTAATTCCTTTGATATCAGGGAAATGTAGTAAAGCTCTATATTCTTTAATTTTGTAGCCTTGCCATAGGTCAAAGAGCCTATAACAGCTTTATCTATAAGCATCTTGCTCCTGTCAATCTCATCCTCATATCTTTCAATTAAGCCTTTATCATAATTTTTGCACATTACAATTATCATATTCTTTATCTTCCTTACCATTGTTTTTAATAAAGATCCTGGATCAGAGACAGTAACAGTGCCATGAGAAGTAATCTGCTTTTTATCAATCTCGACAGATTCCAGGCTTATCAGCCTTTTTTGATCCAATAATTTGGTAAAGTCCATCTCCTTGTCCATATTTATCTCAAACGAAGCCACAGGATTAATATAAGAAGCTACGACCAGTTTATGTATTACTTCTGGCTCCTCTTCAGCAATATTGAATTTAAGGTGTTTTGGCTTTTTTTCTATTATCTGCGGAGAAATCATTAAAGAGCCATCGCTGCTAAATTCAATGCTTACTTTGGAGTGAGAGCCTATATTATGCTCTCTGCACCATGATGTTGGCAAGTAAAGATAGTGCATGTCCCCTGTTTTCTGTATATTTCTTATTTCCATATATATCCCTATAGATAGTATTTAGTTGGTATATATAAATATTTTGTTTTTATTCTGTATTTATACGTCATAAGAGGTGGCATTGAAAAGTTGGAGGTTGCCATCAATTTGTGAGCATCTTTTATTTTTACAGCCAGCAAAAAGGAAATGTAGCGGAAAGCACAAATATCCATTCAAATTAGTTTGTGCTTTCCTGACATAGTAAGCGACTTATGCATAATGGTTATTTAGGTCGCTTACTATGCAATGGGAATTTTTGCCTTTATGCCAAACATGTAAATGCGAACAGATGGCAACCGTGAATTGCAACGAGCTCAAGCGAAGTTGCCCGCTTTCCAAATGTGAGGACTTTTCAATGCCACCCAATAAGAAAAAGGTTTTTATATGTATTGTTACTTAACATCCCAATATGCAGGTAAAAGAAATAATGCATAATGTAACGAAAGTTTCTCCTGATACAAATATTTCTGAAGCTGCAAGAATAATGGATAAAAAAGTGATTGGTTCTGTTTTGATTGAAGAAAACGGCAAAATTATAGGCATAATGACCGAAAGGGATATTTTGAGAAAAATTGTTGCAAAAGGGAAAAACCCTGACGAGGTGAAAGTAAAGGCAGTTATGAGTTATCCTATAAAAACAATTGATGCAAACGAGGATATAACAGAAGCCAGCAAAAAAATGGATGAGCACAAAATAAGAAGGCTTATAATTACTGAAAACGGGGAAATTGTTGGCATAGTAACAGCAAACAGCATAGCCAAAAACCTTAAATACGCATTAGCCAGATACTCTTTGCATACCCAAAAAGACTATACAAGACCGGAATATTGAATTGCTAATATTGAATAAAGCATTAATTTTATAAATAACTCTGCTATTCTCCATATAAAAGAGGTAAGAAATGCCTCGCTAGTTCTGGGGCAATAAAACATAAAGTGATATAATGATAACTAAATATTTTGAAATTAAGGGAGGGCCATTTTCCTCTGTCCACTTTGGATTAGAAGAGATTGCTAAATTAAAAACTGCACTGCCACCAGATGCCATAACAGGAGTAACTTTAGCATTTGCCAAGGAAAGAGGTTACCAAAATCCATTAGAGGGGAAAGGATATTATTTATCCGGCATTCCCTTGGAGCAACTAGAACTATACGCTAGCCTTATAGGTGGCAGAGAACCAGCATTATTCCACCTCAAAGGTCCAACCATAGATCTTGTTGTGGTACAACAGAAAGTTACTAATATAGACTCTTATCACATTGACGATGTTTATATCACAAGGCCTCGCCAAGATGGTTCGGGTAATGTAGTTGTATCACAGGAAGGATATGGTATTAAACCAAAGGAGGATTATGTAGAAGGGCACATGGGATTAGTTGAAGGAGCAAATCCTAAGGATTTTTCTAAACTTGAAGAAGCAATAAGAAAAAGTTGTACTTTTATAAAAGACGAAGCTGCTGAACAACTGTACCATGCTTTGAAAAATTCTACTAAAGAAGCACCAGTTCCGGCAAGTATGCTTTCTGGAAAATAAAAAACTTTATTATATACATCCTCAATCTTTCTTTATTGTGCGCCAGTAGCTCAGCTTGGATACTAATAGCCAAAAAGAGCGAAAGGTTCCTAACCTTTAGGTCCGGGGTTCGAACAGCTATGGATTATTTTCCGGCTACGAAAGTCCTCGCTGGCGCGTTTATTACTTTTTGGAGTAATATGTAGATAAATCAATTTATCATGGGTAACAGATGCCAAAAATTTTGACCTTGGAAAAAATTGCTACAGAATTATGCCAAGCATTGCCCAGAGACGTAACTATATTTGAAAAAAACGGCTTATGCCAAAAGCAGGCAGATACTTGCAAATACTGCAAACACGTCAGCGATACTGATTACTTTTGTTATAAAAAAACATATACTCATACTGCCAATTTTAATAGTGCATAAATCAGCTATGGCAATTTAAAAAAATAAGATGGCGTTATCACTTGGAATTTTATTCGGAATCATTGCAATGCTTAGCTGGGGAGTTGCTGATTTTTTTGCAGCAAAATCTGTTAGAAAATCTGGTGTTTTTAAGACATATTTCTGGATTCAGGCAATCAGCTTAGCAGTATACTCGCTGATATTTTTGCTTTTTTTTGAATTTCCAGCTATTTCATTAATGACATTTGCATTAATCGTAATCTGCGCTTTTATTGGCATTACCACTGTAATGTCATTTTATAAAGGCCTGCAGGTCGGAATTGTCTCAATTATCAGCCCAATTGCTGCATCTTATGCTGTTGTCACAGTAATTTTAAGTTTAATTTTCCTTAACGAAACAATAACCGCTTTCCATGCAATAGGCATAACTTTTGTTATTTTCGGCGCAATTTTAGCATCTTTCAAATTCCATGATTTAATAAGGTTAAAAGTAAAAAATGTTGCAGCTGGTGTAAAGTATGCTGTATTTGCAATGCTGGGATGGGGTGTGCTTATGGTTCTTGTTGATGTCCTTGTATCAGGCCTTGGCTGGTTTTTTCCAATTCTATTTATTGTAACAGTTGAGATTTGTTATTTGCTCATATATTCAGGCATAACAAAGAAAAGTATTTCCTTTCCAAAAAATATCGCACTATTTGTTATTTTAGCTGGAATTTTAGAAGTAATTGCTTTTTTATCTTTTGGCTTTAGCATAACTTCAGAGAATGTAGCAATTGTTGCTCCAATCATCTCTGCCTTTCCAGCAATAACAATTATCTTAGCGAGAATATTCTTCAAAGAAATCCTTGAATTAAATCAGAAAATTGGCATTGCTGCTGTTTTAATGGGGTTAGTTTTGCTGTCGTTATAAAAAAGAATTTAAAAAAAATTTGGGATAACTTTCTTCGCAAAATAAGCACGGACTAATTCTAAAGATTGGCTAAGGTCCTGCCCATTACAATAAGCATGTTTAAGGTAAGCCTCTGCACTTGCTAATTGCAATCTAGGCTCTTTCGGCATATCCCGGGTTAACAATACAAGGTCGCCTGTTGTTAGGTTTTTTTTATCCTTTACATTTCCCTGCTGAACTGCAGGCGGCGTGTAAAATTCATTTGGAACAAGGACATCAAAACCTGCTTCTAGTATAGCCTCTAATTCTGGGCCTTCTTTTCTTGACTCTGTAACCAAGCCCAACCAAGCATGGTTATTATATATTGAAATCTTTGGCAACAATTCGGATAAACAATTGTACAATTGTGTTACAACAGAAAGATCAGTTTCATCTTGCTTATTTAACGAAACCCTCTCATCAAGGCCCATCTGGTAAATAAATCCCAGCCCTTCGGCACCCCTCTTCACTCTGCCAGAAACTGGAAAAATTTGAGTAGTTGCTATTGCAACAGGCATCTTACTGCTGTCTACTGCAGTAAAAGCGATATAACTTGATTGCGGGTTAAGATGATAAGCTACGACATTATTTATGCTATCAAGATCCTGCAAAGCACTTTCTGGATTTGGTGCAATTCTTGCAGTATATCTTTCCATGACGTGCCATGCCATTCTGAGTTCTAATTCATCTGGCACATGAAGAAAAAGTTTCTCTCCATTCGGAGCTATAATTTGAGGAGAACAGAGCTTATGCTTACTCTTAGCTATTTGATATTTCCTCTTAGGAATCATAACTTCAAATTCAGACATATTACTTTTATAAGTGAAAACTCATTTATAAATCTTTTTCTTTCTTTGCCACTATAAAGTAAAAATAAGAAGTTACTTAACAAATTTCCTCAGCACACTAAAAAATTGCATTGCAATTTTTTGTGTCCAAAAAATTTATTTTAATAAATTTTTGAGGATTTCCATAATCTTTTTCCCGTCGACTTTTCCCCTATATTTTCCCATAAGAATTCCCATATAAGCCCCTATGTTTAAGCCTTTTTTCTTGTCTAACAGCTCTTTTATTTCTTTTTCCAAAATTTGTTCTGAAACTCCTGCAAATTCCTCTAATTTGATTTTTTCATTCTTTATTTTTTTGATTAATAAATCAATAATTGCTTCCTTTGCTATCATTTCCTTGCTCAGGTAATCCAAAACTTCCTCAAAATCCTCATTTTTTAATTTGGAAATATCTTCCTTAAATCTTGTTTTGATTTCTTTTGGAATATTAACCAAAGTGTGCGCAATTGTCATTGGCTCAATTTTACTAAATTTTTTTATTAGTGCCTCAAAAATATCATTATGAATCAATTCTTTTGCAAGCTCTTTTGTTATTTTGTATTTTTTCTCAAGCTCGTCTTCCTTATGGGCTAATAATTTTGGAAGCTGTTTTTTTAAATTCTCAACATAATTCTTTTCTACCTTGACATGCACAACATCTGTTTCAGGATAAAGCCTGTCAGCTCCCGGCATTGGCCTTAGGAAAGATGTTGTAAAATCTGGCTCTGCTTTTCTTACCTCTTCATTCAGTTTTTTATTTTGATTTATTGCATTTAACTGCCTGTTGATCTCATATTCAATTACTTTTGGAATGCTTCTTAAATCCTGAAAGCCTTTTATTTCAGTTCTTGCTCCATCTTTTATTGAGACATTAACATCCTGCCTTATTGTCCCCAAGCCGCGCTTAACACCAACACTCCTTAACACCATCCCAATGTAAGCTGCAACTTCTTTTGCATGCTCTGGGCTTTTTATGCCTGCATTTGTTGCTATCTCTATTAACGGGATTCCCAGTCTGTCTAGCCTGTACCTGACAAAATTGTTTCCATCCTCTAATTTTTGCGCAGCTTCTTCTTCTAAGCAGATGGTGGGTATTACAACTTTGCCTTGAGAAGTCTCAATAAACCCGTCTTGCGCAACTAAAGCGGTCCTTTGAAAACCAGAAACATTGCTTCCATCAACAACAGTTTTCCTCATTACCTGTATTTCATCAACAACTTTTGCATTAAAAAGCAAAGCAGCTTTTAATGTTGTTTCCAAAGCTTCAATATTTAGCTCATGCGGCGGTTCTTCATCGCATTCAACTAAACATGTATCTGCAGAATCAGCTTCATAAATAATCTTTCTGCCTTTCTCCATCTCATGCTTTGCAGCAATATCTATTTTTCCAGTCTCTCCTGCTACAGCCCTCAACCTTCTTTCAAATTTTACATCTGCTTCTGCATCAGAATTCAAAGTAAGGCAATTGCAAAATAGTTTTTTGCCCTCTAATTGCTGGTGTATTTCAAGGCCGCACTTAAAGCCCAGTTTTTGGTAATCTATTTCCATAGTATTATGTTATAAAACCCTGATTTAAATAGGTTTTGGAAACCAACGGAATTGGTGCCAAAAATCTCTGATTTTTGAGCATCTAAGTTTCCAAACCCCAGGAAACCACCTCGCGTGGTGCCAGAAATTCAAAAGAATTTCTGAGCAACTTCGTTTTCCGCTGGGTTTTTATTTCGTAACACCAAAACTTATATAAACTAATTCTTTAATCAAAATGATGTGATAAGATGGGTGGTGTAGATACAGAATTAATTGGCATAAACGGCATGCCAGATGCAGCCTTGCAGGATTTTCTAAGAAAAAATGCTATTTCTCTTAGTGTTTACGAGGCAAGAAAAATAACAGAGCTTATTGGAAGAAATCCAACTTTAACAGAATTGCATATTTTCAACATTCAATGGTCAGAGCATTCCAGCTATAAAAGTTCGAGAGCAGTCTTAAAAATGCTGCCAACAAAGGCTCCAAATGTTATTTTAGGCCCTGTAGAGGATTCTGGAATTGTAGAATTGGGCAAAGTAAATGGTGAAAGGTACGGAATAGTCATACATCACGAAAGCCATAACCATCCTAGCCAAGTAGTTCCATACGAAGGAGCTGCTACTGGCATTGGTGGAATTTTAAGAGATGTTTTATGCATGGGCGCAAAAATAATAGCAACTGCTGATCCATTAAGGTTTGGAAACCCCAACGGAAAAAACAAAAATAGGGTAAAATATATTGCAAACGAAGTAATAAACGGAATAGCTGGCTATGGAAATGCTGTTGGAATCCCAAATTTAGCTGGTGATGTTTATTTTAATGACAGTTTTGATGAGAACTGCTTGGTTAATGTTGTATGCCTGGGCATTATAAAAGAAAAGGACATAATACACAGCTATGCGCCAAAAAATGCTGCTGGCTATGACATTATAATTGTTGGAAAGCCAACTGACAATTCTGGATTTGGCGGAGCTGCTTTTGCCTCTTTAATCCTGGATGAAGAAGCAAGAGAAAGCAATAGGGGAGCAGTTCAAGTGCCTAATCCTTTCTTAAAAAATGTGCTAATAAGGGCAAGTTATGAAGTTTTTAAAGAAGCAAAAAAACAAAATGTAGAGCTTGGCTTGAAGGATATGGGCGCTGGAGGAATTATGTGCGCTACTTCTGAGTTATGCTCAGATGGTGATTTTGGTGCAGAAATTAGCCTGGACAAAATTAATGTTTCAATGGCAAATTTGCCTCCATACATAATTTTCTGCTCTGAAACACAGGAGAGATTCACATGGATATGCCCAAAAAGCTTTACAAAAACATTATTGAAAATTTATAATGAGGATTTTGCATTATCAACAATAGCAGAAAACGCAAAAGCAGTTGTAATAGGAACAGTAACAAAAAGCCAGGATTACAAAATCAAGCATAAAAACAAAGTTGTATGCAATGTTCCAATAAAAGCAGTAACCAGAGGCATACAATATCAAAGGGAAGCCAAAAAACCAGTAAGAAACTTTAACGAGCCAATACTTGACGAGCCAAAAAATTACAATGAAACTGCATTAAAAATTTTAAAGAACCCAAATGTTGCTTCTAAGGAAAAATGCTACAAGCATTATGACAGAAATGTCATTGGAAACACAGTTATCGAAGCTGGCCAGGCAGATGCTGGATTATTAAGGGCTGTGCCAGGAAGCAAATATGGGGTTGCTTTATCAGTTGACTCAAATCCAAAATATGGAAGAATAAACCCATGCTTAGGCTCGATAAACGCAGTTGCAGAGTGTATGAGGAATATTGCTGCAATTGGAGCAGTTCCAGCAGCCTTAACTGACTGCTTAAACTACGGCAATCCGGAAAAGCCCGAGCAATTTTATGATTTTGTTGAAGGCGTTAAAGGAATAAAAGAAGCAGCTGAAAACATCTACCTTAAAAATACAAAAAGCCCTGTGCCAATTATCTCCGGAAATGTAAGCTTCTATAATGAAAGCTCAAAAGGAAGCTCGATTGATCCAAGCGCAATCATTGCATGCATCGGAGTTATGAAAAATTATGAAAAAGCAATTACAATGAAAATAAAGAAAGAAAAAACTAATTTGTTTTTAGCTGGTGGCAGAAAAGACGAGTTAGGAGGTTCTGTTTATTATGAGATAAACAATGAATTGGGGGCAAATGTGCCCAAAATCGATTTTCAAGAGCAAAGAAACAGCATTTATGCTGTAATAGACTGCATTCAAGATGAATTATTGCTCAGCTGCCATGACATTTCTGATGGCGGCTTATTTACCGCAATTGCAGAAATGATTCTAGGAGGAAATGCTGACGGAAAAATTGGGGCTGAAATAAACATCAATTTTTCAGATTTAAGAAACGATAAAATATTGTTCTCAGAGACCCCGGGATTTGTTTTTGAGGTCGAAGATAAAAATATTAGCAAGGTTAAATCAATCTTCAAAAAATACAATTTGGAAATAATTAATTTGGGCAAAACTACAAAGAATGATTCATTAGTTATTTTTAATAAAAATAAAAAAATCATTGAATTAAAAATTAACGAATTGAAGAAAGCATGGACAACGGGTTTTATTGAGGCGTTGAAATGAAGCCAAAAATAGCAGTCATGTATTTTCCTGGAAACAATTGCGAAGAGGAAACTAAGGACAGATGCATAGATGTGGGAATGGAAGCAGACATTATCAGGTGGAACATGAAAGAAGATTTAAGCAAGTATCATGGCTTTATTATCCCTGGAGGGTTTTCTTACGAAGACAGGGTAAGAGCGGGTATAATTGCAGCAAAAGATAAAATAATAGATGGGATAAGGAAAGAAGTGAAAGATGGAAAGCCGTTATTGGGAATATGCAATGGAGCCCAGGTTTTGGTTGAGACAGGATTAATTCCAGGACTAAAAAACAAGGTCGAGATGGCTCTTGCGCCTAATATTAATCCACTGGTCGCTGGATATTACTGCGCATGGGTCAATATAAAAAATGCCAATAAAGTAAATTGCGCATACAATCAATTTTATGAAAAAAATGAAGTAATAGCAATGCCAGTAGCGCATGGCGAAGGTAGATTTACAACAAAAGACAAGAATTTGATTAAAAATTTAATAAAAAACAAGCAAATCATATTTCAATACTGTGATGAAAAAGGAAAAGTTGTTGATAAATTTCCAATTAACCCGAATGGAGCTGTTTACAATATAGCTGCTATATCCAATAAGCAAGGCAACATAATGGCAATAATGCCCCATCCTGAGCGCGCTTCATTTAACTGGCAGCTTCCTGATTCAATAATTAAAAACAATGAAAAAGCCAATGGAATCAAAATATTCGAGTCAATGAAAAAATACATTGTAGAAAAAATAATCTAAAATGCCAACAATAGAAATGTTTGTAAGCCTGAAAGTGCCTGACAATGTCGCAATTACAGCATTTAATACACTGAAAAAAACGGGATACAAATTAAAACAGCTTGAAAGGTCAGATTATTATAAGTTTGATGTGGAGAATGATGTTGAAAGCTTTAAGAAACAGATAAGCAATACTGATATTTTAGTCAATTCCAATAAAAACAAATGCAATTTTAGCTTAGGAAATGATAAAAAAAATAATAAAAAGCAAAATAAGAGCGGTAATTATAAAAAAATCAATGTTTTAGTTCAGGATTTAGACAATGGCTCTAGCCTGTTATCCACATTAAAAGAAAGGCTTGGCTTCACAAACATCAAAAAGGTTGAAAATGGAGTATTATGGACGATGTATTTCGACAAAAAATCTGATGCAAAGAAAATTGCTGTTGATATAACAAAAAACTTATTAATGAATGAAAACTATCAGAAGCATAAGATATTAAAACAACAAAATTCCACTTATCTTAGATAAGTGGTTTAAGTATAGCGAAAACATAACATGGAATTTTGTGTGCTCAAAAACTGCCCATATTTAGTGGAATTTTGAGTATCAAAAACCACTGAATGTTCAGCTAATGAAATCATGCTACCCATCTCTGATGGGTGGTTTTTGACATAAAAGGTGGTTTAAATGGCAGATGTTTTGGTCTTATTTGGCTCGAAATCAGATGAAAGCACTTACAAGAGCATCCTTAATATTCTCAAAAAAGAAAAAATAACCTATGAGCTTAAAATAGCCAGCGCCCATAAAACTCCTGAAGATGTTAATGATATCTTAAGGCAGGACTACAAAATAATAATTTCAGGAGCTGGCCTTGCTGCAGCTCTGCCTGGTGTTGTGGCATCAAAAACAATAAGGCCAGTCATTGGGGTACCATGCGCAGGCAATTATCAGGGATTAGATGCCTTGCTTTCAATAATGCAAATGCCTCCAGGGATTCCTGTTTTAAGCGTTGGAGTTGGAAAGGCAGATTCTGCGGCATATGCAGCTATAAACATCCTCAAGCAGCCAAAAAAAGTTGTTTTAGTTGGGGATAAAAGCAGCAAAGCATTCAAAAAGGCAGAAGAAATCTTGAGGCAGTTTGGCGTTAATCATGCCCATTCAATGCAAATAGCTGATAACGCAATAAACATCAATTTTGTTTACTTCGACGAGCCAATAGAAAAAAAGGAGCAGCTTGTCATTTACTGCCCGCTAATTGAAGACAAAGACGACAAAGCAGAAGCTGCATTAAACTTATTAAAGCATTCCAGCCACGGGTTATGGGTTGGGCTTAATAACGGCACAAATGCTGCCCTGGCTGCAATAGAAATTTTAAATGTTGACAACAGCTATGAGCAGAAATTGATTGATTATAGAAGGGAAATTGGGGATAAGGTAAGAGAGTACAATAAATAGGCTAAGATGAAAAAGATTTCTTCAATCAACCCTGCTACTGAAGAGATAGTTGGCAGTTTGGATATTTCCAGTAAGCAGGATGTTATTAATGCTGTAAAAAATGCAAAAGAGGCATTTAAGGCATGGAAAAATATTTCTTATGAAGAAAAATCAAACATACTAAAAAAGATTGCAGTTGAAATTCAAAACAATAAAAAAAATCTTTCTGAGCTGATAACTAAAGAGATGGGAAAAGTAATTAGCGAAGCAGAGGCTGAAGCAGAAAGTACAATCCAAAGAATAAATTTTTTCACTGAAAATATCAAGGATTTTATAAAGCCGGAAGAAATAAAAGTAGAAGGAGAGGAAAACATATTATATTTTGAGCCGATTGGGTGTGTTGGAGTTATTACGCCATGGAATTATCCATTATCATTGCCTATATGGTCGTTTGCGCCAAATATTTTGATAGGGAATACAATGGTTTTCAAGCCAAGTGAATTGACTTCCCTTGTTGGTGTGGAATTAGTAAAAATATTCAACAAACACCTGCCAAAAAATGTGCTTAATACTGTTATTGGTGGGGACGAGACAGGTAAAGAGCTTGTAAAAAGCGATGTTGACATGGTTTCTTTTGTAGGAAGCCAGAAAGCAGGCAAGAGCATTATGAAAAATTCTGCTGAAAAACTGCATAAATTAGTTTTAGAGTTAGGGGGCAAGCATCCTGCTATTGTATGTGAAGACGCTGAGCTGGAAATTGCAGTTGAAGGAATAGTAAATGAGTCTTTCAAAAACTGCGGCCAGGTTTGTTATTCAATAGAAAGGGTTTATGCTGTAAAAGGCATTTTTGAGGAATTTACAAAACGAGTTGTTGAAAAAGCCAAAAAAATAAAAGCTGGAAACGGTTTAGACCGAAGCAGTAATATAGGGCCCTTGTCAAGCAAAGTGCAATTAAAAAATTTTGAAGAGCATATAAAAGATGCTGTTGGCAAAGGCGCGAAAATTCTTTGCGGCGGCAAAAGAATAAATGGCAAAGGCTATTTTTTTGAGCCGACTGTTATGACAAATGTAAATATCAAAATGAAGATAATGTCAGAAGAAACTTTTGGCCCAGTAATACCAATACAAAAAGTTGATAATATTGACGAGGCAATTAAGCTTAGCAACGACACTGTTTCTGGGCTGGCTGCTTCTGTTTGGAGCAAAAATATAAAAAAAGCTAAAAGTATAAGCAAGAATCTTGAAGCAGGAGGTGTTGGGATTAACAAGGCAGCAACAAGCCGTTCAGAAATACCGTGGGGAGGAATAAAGCAAAGCGGCATCGGGAGAATGCTGTCAAAATATGGTGTAAGGGAGTTTACAAATATGAAAGTTGTAAGCAGGAGATTGTGAAAACAAAAATCAGTTAAATTTATATATAATAAAACCACTTAAGTTTAATATGGTACAGAAATTAATGAAGATACCAGAAGAGGAATATGAGGATATGGTGGACTATATGGAAAGAATGAGGGAAACAATAGACGTATTGTCTAATAAGGAAACCATTAAAAGATTGAATGATGCGTTAAAGAGAGTAGAATCTGGAGAATTCTTAAGAAAAGAGGATATGAAGTTCTAATATGTACACGTTATTATTTGATAAAGAATTCAAAAAAGATATTTCTAAGTTGGATAATCTTACAAGAGACAGGATTTTAAGAAAAGTTTTTGAATTGGAAAAAATACCTGAACTGGGAAAACATTTGATAGGGATTGACATTTGGAGCCTAAGAGTTGGCAAGTATAGGGTGTTGTACAAAATTAAGGAAAAAGAGCTACAAGTACTTGTGTTGACTGTTGAGCACAGGAAAAATATTTATGAGAATTTAGGAAGGTATAGGTAAAATGTTATCCGATGAAACAATCAAAAACCAATTGAACAATACTTTGGAAAAAACCAATCTTAACATTGGCAAAAAATATGAAGGTAAGGTAAGGGATAATTATGTTCTTGACGGCAAAAGAGTAATAATTGTTACAGACAGGATTTCTGCCTTTGACCGCGTTTTGTGCACGATTCCATTTAAAGGCCAAGTCTTAAACCAAACATCTGCTTTCTGGTTTGATAAAACAAAAAATATTGTAAAAAATCATGTAATTGATGTTCCAGATCCAAATGTTATGGTTGTTAAGGAATGCAAATTAATTCCAGTAGAAATGGTTGTAAGGGGCTATATAACTGGAGTCACAAAAACTTCTGCCTGGTATAATTATGAAAAAGGCGTTAGGAATTTTTGCGGAAATGTCTTGCCAGAAGGAATGAAAAAGAACCAGAAGTTTGAGAAGCCAATTATTACGCCTACAACAAAAGCAGAGTATGGTGCGCATGACGAATCACTTTCTGGAAAAGAAATAATTAAACGCAATATAGTCGATGAAAAAATTTACAAACAAATGGAAAAAGCTGCTTTAGCATTGTTTGATTTTGGAACAAAACTGGTCGCAAAAAACAATTTGATTTTAGTCGATACAAAATATGAGTTTGGATTGGATGAAAAAGAAAATTTAACCTTAATTGACGAAATTCATACTCCAGATTCATCAAGATTCTGGATTAAAGATTCTTACGAAAAACTTTTTTCCCAAGGCAAAGAGCCGGAAAAGCTTGATAAGGAATATGTAAGGCAGTTTTTAGCAGAAAAAGGGTTTATTGGCGAGGGAAAAATACCAGAAATACCTGATGAAGTCAAAGTTGAGGCTGCTAAGCGGTATATTGCAGCCTATGAGATGATTACTGGAAAGGAATTTAAGGCAGAAATAGGAGATGTTAACGAGAGGATAAAAAATAATTTGAAGAAAGCAGGATACTTAAAACAATAAAATTTAAATAAAACTTATAAATTATATATTTTTTAGGGGTGATAGGTCTATGCAGATAAGGAGAAATAGGAATGACAGATCTACCATTAAAAACAGGAAAATGTAAATTCTTTTTCTTAAGATATTTATCCATGAAGTGGATTTCTAAATTTGATATGAATCTAAGTGGGGTGCAGCTAAATGACTAAAAAAATCGGAATTTTAACAGGCGGCGGAGACTGCGGAGGCTTAAATGCGGCAATAGAAGCGGTAGTAAAATCAGCGACAAATGAAGGGTGGGAAGTATATGGCATAAGAAGGGGATGGGAAGGGCTGATATTGGATGCTATGCGGCCATTAAGTGTTTCTGATGTAGATAGAATTCATTCTGAAACTGGCACTATTTTACAAACATCAAGGACAAATCCATATAAGTTTGCAGGTAAATTAAATGGCCAATATCATGATAAAGCAAATGTATCAGAATTGGTGATTGCAAACGCAAAAAGGCATGGGCTTGAGGCAGTTATTGCATGCGGCGGCAATGACACCCTTAGTGTAATCCCCAACCTTAAAAAAGATTATGGAGACTCTATAACTTTTATTGGAATACCAAAGACAATGGACGGGGATTTGCAAACATACAGCCTTGGATTGGATACTGCAATTAACCGGGCAAAACAAGTACTTGAAGGCTTTGTTCCATTATTAAAGGCCAATGGCAGCATAGGGATTGTAGAATTTTTTGGCAGAGATGTGGGGAGGGTAGCATTTAAAGCAGGCATTGCTGCAAATGCAGATGTGATACTCATTCCAGAAGTGCCTATCGAATTGAATTATACCTTTAATTTTATTGCTGAAAGATATGATGCAAAGGCAAAGCAAAATGGAGGATCTGCGTATGTTTTGGTGGCTGTTGCTGAAGGCACTGAACACCCGTTAACTAGAAAAAAGGTTTACCAAACTAAAGGAGAAGACAGCTTTGGCAATGGAAAACTTGGGGGCATAGGTGATGTACTAGCCAAATTAATTGAAGACCGGCTAAAAGATGATCCAAGGATTCTAAAACATACTGAAAAGTTGGATATAAAGATACAAACACCTACTTATCATGTGAGGGGGGGAGACACCATGTATTCTGATTCGTACGTTGGCCAGAAACTGGGGTTGGGGGCTGTGCAATACCTGAAAAATGGCGCACAATCAGGCATGGCAGTAGTAGATTTTAACGAGTGGGGCAATATTGAAGTAATGCCTATCTCACGATTGATAGAGCCCAGGCTTGTTCATGCTGAAGTCATGCGATTATTTGAGATGTCTGGATTATATTGCTTTGGCAGAAAGCCTGAAATAGGGGACTATAAACCAACTGCGATAGAAATGCATTGAGGTGGTAAGAATGGCAAAAGAAAATTTAGCAACAATAGCGCAAAAGATGGTTGAGAAGCCAAAAGGCATTTTGGCGATGGATGAAAGCCAAGGGACCATAGGAAGCAGGTTACAGGCAGTTGGACTAGAAAATACAGAAGAAGTAAGAAGAGATTACCGCCAGATGCTTATCACAGCTCCTGGGCTTGGCCAGTATATCAGCGGAGCAATTTTATTTACTGAAACATTATACCAAAAAACAGATGATGGAACACCGTTTCCTAAAGCGTTGGAGGCTCAGGGAATATTAGCCGGAGTTAAGGTTGATCTGGGACTAGAGGAAATGTCAACACATCCGGGAGAATTTGTTACAAAAGGCTTGGATGGGCTTGCAAAAAGGCTCGCAAATTATAGGGAACAAGGCGCAAAATTTGCAAAATGGCGCGGTGTTATCTATATTGACTCAAAAGAATTGCCATCCCTAAATTGCATTAATGAAAATGCATACAGGCTAAAGCAATATGCTAAAATCTGCCAGCAGGAAGGGCTTGTCCCAATGGTTGAGCCTGAAGTTGAAATGAGCGGTGCACATTCAATTAGCACTTGTTATATTACTACTAAAGTTACATTAACTACGGTTTTTGACGAACTTAGGCATTATGGCGTAAACCTAAACCAAATAGTGCTTAGGCCCAATATGGTTGTTCCTGGAAAGGATTACCAAGAGAGAAGATTTCCAGCTGAGATAATAGCGGAGAAAACAGTTAAAACTTTGCTTGAAACCGTTCCTGAAGATGTCCCCGGAATTGCATTTTTATCTGGCGGACTTAGCGATGAAGATGCAACGAGTTACCTTAATGAAATGAATATGCGGTATCGCGGGAGACTGCCATGGGACCTTACATTTTCATTTGGGCGAGGCTTGCAAAGAGAGCCGCTTAGGATATTTGCGGCAAAAGAAGGGGATTATATTAGAAATGCGCAGCAAATTCTGCTGCAAAGAGCAATGGAATGTTCGCTGGCAACAGTAGGAAAATACAAGCCTAAAGCATGATTGTTGCTTTTATTTTCGATTTTATTATTATCCTATAAATCATGCAGAAATTAAGGTGGGATCATGGATTTAACAGAAAGGCTTGGTTTTAAATCTGATTTAGATTTAGGAACCGGAGAAATACATTTCGAAGGATTAAGACCTACCTTAGTATTGGAAAGAAGATTAAGCGATATGCAACCAGTTCTTGCAGAGCCGCAAGAAAGAGATGATGATCCGATAGTTCACCGCATTTACCGGATGATTGGAGACACTCCTGAAATTGTTGCTTCGGGGTTAAAGTTTGACATAACTGTAATTCTTCCAGGGCAATTTGGCAGGGAGTTTCCAAAAACAACCGGGCACTACCACTTGCCTTTGCAGAATAGTGTTCCAACACCAGATTTTTATCAAATTATATACGGGCAGGGATTAATAATGACTCAAACAGAAAATGGGCTGGATGTAAACGCCTTTGTAATTGAAGCATCGGAAATGCAGCATGTTTTGATACCGCCTGCAATGGGCCACTTAACTATTAATACCGGAGAAGAGCCTCTGGTTTTTGCCAATATATGTGTAAGGGCTGAGCATCTTAATTACCAGCCATATATTGATAGGCGGGGAGGGGCTTACTATCTGCTACGAACTACAGAAGGCATACAGTTTCATCAAAATAAAAATTACAACGATCCAACTTTAGATAAGTTGAAACCAAATAAATTACCTGGACTAGAAGATTTAGATAGATTTCCTTTTTATGATTTATTAAAAAAGCAAACCCCAAGATTAAAATTTTTAGCCCAACCTCAGGAGCATACAGCTTTGTTTAATATTGGCTTAACAAAAAAAACTAATCAAGCCTAAAAATCATTGCGTTGTGAAACCAAAACATATTAATATACCCTTATTTTTGAAATACTTATGAAATCCTTGATGCTCAAGGCTGCAAAAGCTGCTGGCAAAGTTATTTTAGAGAATTATAAAGATATAGGAACAATAAAGTTCAAAGGCCCAAGAAATATAGTTACAAAAACAGACCTTCTTTCAGAAAAAGCGATAATGGATACAGTAAAAAAGAAATTTCCAAGCCATAATTTTTTAACAGAGGAAAGCGGCAGCATAAGAAACAGCTCTAAATACACATGGATTATAGACCCTATTGACGGAACAACAAATTTTGTGGCGAAAATACCTGAATTTGCAGTTTCCATAGCTTTGGCAAAAAGGGATGAAATCTTAATGGGAGCTGTCTATAATCCCTGCACTAATGAAATGTACTTTGCGGAAAAAGGAAAAGGCTCTTATCTGAACAACAAAAAACTCCATGTTTCTAAAAAAAATAATCTTGAACACTGCATACTTGGATTCAGCTTGCCTAATGATATAGGCGTAGGCAAAAAAACACTGTCAATTCTAGGAAAAAATTTCGGAATGTTCAGAGCTTTCAGAAACTTTGGCTCTGCAGCCCTTAATTTATGCTATGTTGCTAATGCAAGATTTGACTTGTATTTTTCCTTAAATATAAAAGCCTGGGACATTGCAGCCGCTAAGCTGATAGTTGAAGAAGCTCGTGGAAAAGCAACTAATTTTGATAATAAAAAATGGAATATTAATGATCAAATTATTGTCGCAAGCAATGGTGTTTTGCATAATGAATTTATTAAATTGCTGAAATAAAATATATTCAAATGAAACTGACTGTTTTAGGCTCTGGAACTGCAGCACCTAGAATTAACAGAAATATGTCTGGATATTTATTTGAAGCGAGTAACCAAAAAATATTGTTTGACTCAGGACCTGGCACAATAAGGCAGTTATTAAAATTGAAAGTCAATTTATTAGACATAGACAATATTTTCTATACGCACTTGCACAATGACCATATTAATGACCTGCCTGCAATAATCTGGAGCAATAATTACGGCACTTACAGAAAAAAGGAATTGAATGTTTATGGCCCAAAAGAATTTAAAAGATATTTCAACATTTTAATGAAAAAAATTCTTAATCCTGCAAAATTAATTTACAAAATCAATGCCAATGAGATAAAAAATAGTACAATAATTAAAATTCCAATAATAAATAAAACCAATGAAAAATATTCAATAACCAGTAAATCCAATAAAATATTATTCAATAAAGACTATAATAAAAAAAATATTAATTTAATGAAAAACAACATAATGATAATATCAATTAAATCAAAACACACAAAAAACAGTGTTTCATACAGGATTGAGCATAACAACAAATCAATTGTTTATTCTGGCGACACGGATTATTCAACAGAAATAATTAAAATTTCAAAAAATGCTGATTTGTTAATTCTTGAATGCTCTTTTCCCTATAAAAAAGAAGGCCATTTAACTCCGAGATTATGCGGAAAGATAGCCGCAAAGGCAAATGCAAAAAGGCTGGTTTTGACACATTTCTATCCTGAATGCGACAAAATTGATGTTAAAAAGCAGTGCAGCAAAGAGTATAAAGGAAAGATAGTTCTGGCTGAGGATTTTATGGGAATAAAAATATAAGGTTAAAATAAGACATTGTCATCTTATCGGGATATTCTCTCTTTGGCACAAAAATTTAGTACCATAGTTAAACAGCTACTGACGACAAGAAATAATTATCACCACAGGCAAAGCACTTAAAGTGTGTATATCCCGTTATCTGGACAGTATCTTAAAATAGCAACGTTTAAATATCCCGAGTTATAGTGCAAAAATCAGGAAAGAGGAATCTATATGCGCGACATAGTGTTGTATTTGCACATTATTGCAGGATTGTCCATTATTGTGCTTTCGATAGCAATTCTGTTGCAAATGCAAAAAAAATCTACGTGGCTAAAGCCTCTTTCTGCTGCGACAGCTGTGCTAAGCTGGCTTCTGCTGATTCCCTCTGCTGTACTGTATATTATATTTTACCCAGCAACTAAAACCCTGATTAAAGCAGGCTCGCAGCCATGGGCACATTCTATCTTTATGGAAACAAAAGAGCACTGGGGCTTGTTATTGCCAATAATTGCTACAACAGCAACTGGCCTGATTTTTTCAGGTAAGATCAAGGAAAGCAAAAGGTGGTGGATTTTGCTTATCATACTTGCCGCATTGATAGGCATTATGGGAAGAATTATTACTCTGGGAGGAATGGCAAGATGAAAAAATTTAATTTTTATAATGGCGCTTTTGCTGCATCTGCTTTATTAGCAATCCTTGTTATTGCTGCAGAGCTTGCCAAGCCTTTTAAAGAGTTTTTGGCTTCTATTTTTAGCCATCATTGGATTGGCAAAGCAATTCTTATAACAATTGCATTTATCATTGCAGGATTTGCATATAAAAAAGATGAGTTATTTGGCATTGGGAGCAAGGAAATTTCGTGGTACAGTGTATTAGCGAGCTTAATCGTAATACTATTATTTTATATAATTTATTATTTAAGCTGATAAAAAATGGAAAAAGGGATGTGAAGAAATGGAAAAAGGGAAAATAACAGGGTTAATTGTTGTTTTAATATTCATAGGAGTTATAGCCTACTTTTTTATTTCATCAAGAAGCACTACACAGGAAATCCCTCCTTATGTAACCGGAGAAATGAGGATGATGTACGAGTGGGCAAAAACACCAGAAGGCAAAGCTTTGCTTGAGCAGGTTGCATGCTATTGCGGATGCAAATACGCAGGCCATAAGCATACAGCGCACTGCTTTTGGGATGACAACGGCAATTTTGACAAGCACGGAATAACTTGCTCTGTTTGTTTTGACATAGCAAAAAGGACAAAAGAAATGCACGAGCAAGGAAAGGGCATTTGCGAGATAAGAAAAGAAATAGACAAATTTTACGAGCCTAACAAGCAGCTTGGGACAGAAACGCCGATGCCTGAAGGGTGCTAAGCTTAAAGAATAAGTGGTAAAAATGGGAAAAAAGAAAACTAAATCCAAAAAAAACAAAGGCAATAAAAAAGCTCAGAAGAAAAAGAAAAACGTTTGTGAATTTTGCTGATGATGCTGAATTTTTGTGAAAAGGGGTAAAATATGATTGAGCAGCTTACACTGGGTATAATAATTGCAGCAGCATTGGCAGACAGCATCAACCCATGCGTTTTTGGAGTTCTGATATTCCTATTGGCTTACATGACTGCTGTCTTCAAAAACAAGATAAAAATGCTGATTGCTGGCTTAATTTACATTACTGCTGTCTATATAACCTATTTCCTTATCGGGATAGGAATATTTACATTAGCTTATACAGCAGGGCTTGCAAAACCTTTTTACTGGTTTGCCGCAACAGTAGCCATAGCTGCAGGGCTTTTTGAAATAAAAGATTATTTCTGGTATGGAAAAGGATTTTCATTGCAGATAATCCCTGGGGGAGCGGAAAGGATAAAAAAATATTCAACTGCAATGAAAAATATGGAAACAAAACATCCAATGATTAGCTTGGCAATAGCAGGCTTGCTTGGAATTTTTGTGGTTTTTGTTGAGCTGCCATGCACTGGAGCCCCGTACTTGGCAATATTAGGGCTGTTATCCAAAGGGGCGTATAGCACTGCAATACCATTGCTGCTGCTTTATAATTTAATATTTATACTTCCGTTGTTTGTCATAGTGGGGCTTGTATATTTTGGCCATACGTCCAGGACGCTTGAAAAATGGAGAAAAGAGCACAGGGGCTTAATGAGGCTTGGCATTGGCTTGTTTTTATTGGCTCTAGGAGCTTATATGATATGGTCGGTTGTTTAATAAGGTGGAATTTATGAAAAAAACAAAAAAAGAAGCTTGCAAACAATGCATTGTAAAAAGAAAAGGGCATATGGAGGATTTTGATGAAAGAAAGGTATATGCATCGGTATATGCTGCTTGTGCAAGCGCGCATTATGATGAAATACAATGTGAAAAAACAGCTGAAAAAGTAACCAATAACATCAAGAAATTTGTAAAAGGCAAAAAGAAAATTGAATCCGCAGAGATTCGTAAGAAAATAGAAAATGAATTGAAAAATAAAGATGAAGAGCTTGCATTCTTTTATGATCAGCACCTTCCTAATCTTAAGAAGCTCTAGTATATGTTCTTTAAAAACAAACACTATATCCACTAAATCACCAAAAAGTTTATAAATAATAAACATATTCCATACAGCATGGACGTTACGGGAATATTCACAAAGAAAAATATTGAAATTCTAAAGCTTTTGTCAAAAGAAAGCCTGCATATTAGGGACATAGCCAAGCAATTAGGAATATCGCCAGCTAAAGTTCATTCTACAATACAATTATTCAAAAAAAACAATTTAATCAAAGAAAACAAAGAGAAAAACAGGATAATAATAAGTTTAAATAAAGAAAGTGCATTGTTAAAAGACATAATTAATTTATTGGATGCGAATAATGCTGATGTTTCTTTTGAATCTAAAATCAATATTTTTGATAATATAAGCCCATTAGACTTTAGATATTACGGAAGAAATGAAGATATATTCCAGAAACTGCAGCCGTATCTAAGCGAAAACGCAATGATAAAGTACATGGCAAAAGTAGAGGCAGCATTGGCAAAAACCCTTGCCAAGCATAATATTTGCAGCAATAAAATAGCTGATGAAGTTGAAAAAGCGTCTAAAAAAATAACTGCAGAAGAAGTTTACATTGAAGAAGACAAGCTAAAGCACAATGTAAGGGCTTTGGTAAACTGCATAAGAAATAAAGTAAGCGATGAGGCCAAGCCATTTATTCATTTTACTGCAACAAGCCACGACATTATTGCGACAGCAGATTCTTTGAGATACAAGGAATTTACGAACAATGTTTTGATTCCAGCATTTATTGATTTTGAGAAAACACTTATTGATTTAGCTTTGCGGGAAAAAGATGCTATACAGGTTGGCAGAACTCATGGGCAGCATGCAGTTCCAATTACATTCGGCTTTGCTGTCGCGCAGTATGTCTCAAGATTTGGAAATTCTATCCTGAAAATCAGAAAAGCTGGAAATAATTTAAGAGGCAAAATTGCTGGAGCAGTAGGAAGCTATAACGCATCTTCTTTATTTTTTCAAAATCCAGAAAAATTTGAATCTGAAGTTCTTGAAGAGTTGAATATAAAGCCATCTCCAATTTCCACGCAGATACCAGAAGCAGAATTTATTGTTGATTACATTAATGTGATAATTGAAAGCTTTGGCATACTGGCAAATTTATCTGATGATATGCGCAATTTGCAAAGATCAGAAATAGCAGAGGTAGGAGAAATCTTTACCTCAAAACAGGTTGGCTCTTCAACAATGCCTCAAAAAAGGAATCCAATAAATTTTGAGAATGTTAAAAGCCTATGGAAGGAATTTTTGCCAAGAGTATTAACAGTTTACATGGACCAGATTTCAGAGCACCAAAGGGATTTAACTAACAGCGCATCTTCCAGATTTATTCCGGAAATTCTTGCAGCATTATATATTTCTGTTATAAGGTTGAATAAAACAATGAAATCCTTAAATGTTGACAAGGAAAATCTAAGAAAAAATTTTGAGATGAATAAAGGCCTTATTGTTGCAGAGCCATTGTACATATTGTTAGCAGCTTATAATCATCCAGATGCTCATGAAACTGTAAAACAGCTTACATTAAAAGCGCAAAAAGAAAAAAAGCCATTGCAAGAGATAATTAAAAAAGAAAAATCATTGCAGCCATATCTGAAAAAGTTCACAAAAGAGCAATTAAGGATAATAGAAAACCCTGAAAATTATACTGGGATAGCATCTAAAAAAACAGAAAAGGTTTGTGGATTTTGGAAAAAGGAATTAAAAGTATAGCGTTTTAATAAATTCCTATTCATAATATTAATAAAAGATTCCTGATTTCTGCCTATAAATGATAAAATTAGCTAAAATTAGAGAGTATGTTGTAACAGGAGCAATTATTGGTGCTCTTGGTTTAGGAACTTTATATGCTGTTGCTGGAGGAATATATACCGCAGTAGCAAACAATCAAAATGGTATACACAGAACTATAGAGATAGATGGTAAAAAAGTAACTTACGAAGGAGTAAGGCCTCACAATCCATTAATAAAATTTTTTTGGCAGCACCCTAAAGGCTATGCAGAGATAAAATTTGACGGTTCTGTTATTGCTAAAGACAGCGATTTAACTAAACCAGGGCTTTCGCTCGAGGACAAAGTAACAATTATACTTCCCGGAAGCCAGGAAATAGAATTTAGCTATTATGGCATTTATAACAACAGTAAATACCATCCTTTCGAAGAAGGTTTTGATGTTAAGGGATTTCTTCAAGGTATTTTTTCGCAAGTACAAGAAAACTACAAAAAAATAGAAGAAATTATACGACAATCCCAATAGGCAATTGATAAAAAAGCAATAAAAAGCTGCTTCTGCTACATAAGGCTAGTATACAAAAAGGTAAACTGGTTTACAAAAACGTAAAATTTATATACTAGCGCCACATAGAACTTTCTACATAAATTTTTTAAAAAAGCAAGATAAAGGTGAGGAGCTCAACAATTAAAATATATGTGAGGTTAGTGCTGTCATTTAAAGATTTTATTTCTAAAAACAGATAATAACGAGGCGATATATATGGAAAGAGACGAAAAAATTATGAAACAAATGGTAACAAATATTGTAGAAAATAATGAGAAAGTGCTGAGTCAAGAGCCAGATACCAGCAAATTCAGCAAAATTGTGCCTACATTGCTAAAGAAAGGCCTGGACAATATAAATCTGTCAATGTTTAGCCCAGAGCTAAAATTCAGCATTCTGACTGCGCTAGGGGAAGGCTATAAGAGAAAAGGGAATCTTAATGATGCTGTTAAGTCTTTTGTCCTTGCAGGAAACAAGGAAAAGCTAAACGAAGTAGCAAAAGACTACGAAAGGCTGCTTCAGTTCCACAACTGTATTGAGGTTTATAAGCTCTCAAATAATAAGGAAAAACTGCTTGAGCTTGGCAAAAGGTGCCTTGAAGAAAGCAGGTTGGACTCTGCAATAGAGGCATTTATGACATTAGGAGACAATAGCCAGCTGCTTGAAGTAGGTGAGCAGTGCGTAAGCAAATACAGGTTTGACTATGCCTTTGAGATATTTTCTGCTATAAAAGACAAAAACATGCTAATTGGGCTTGGAAATGCTTGCATAAGGGAAAAGAAATATGATTACGCTATCAAGGCATTTGAATTGGCTGAGGACAAGGAAAAGCTGAACTCAGTAGGAGACCTATGCATCAAAGAAGAAAAAATATCCCAGGCATTAGAGGCATATGGCTTAGCTGGAAATGAAATAATGATAGAATTCATCAAAGAAAACTTCCATGAGTAAAGGCAAAACAAAATGGAAAACGCACCTTTAAACGATTCCTACCTAATGGAAAAAAAGTTTGAATTTATGCTAGAGTCTATTAACAAGAAGGTAGCCAATGAGCTGAATTCATTAAAAACTATGATTGGCAGCATAAACAGCGAAGTCACTGAGATTAAAAAACAGCTTAATGGTGTGCAAAGAGCAGCTCCAGCAGTTTTTGAAAGCAGTAATAGCGTTAATAATCAAGGAAGAGATACCCCAACTAGAGGGCGGAGCAATGAACCAGTAAAGCCAAGATTCGGGGACTATAACCCAGAGGATGTGCCAATAGAAAAGTTTTTTTATTTTGGCAATAAAAGATAAGGTGGGAAAATGGAAAAAAAGATATCCCTTTCTTTGTACCAATGCGCTTTGTGCACGCTGAAGTTCTCATTTGATAAGATAAAATACAGCAAAGATGGCAAGAAGATTATATGCGTTGACTGCTATAATAAGATAATGAAAAAAGAGCAAAAGGCTCAAACTGATGATCACAAGCAAAACTTTGAAACAAAGCTAAGATCGAGCCAGCCCAGAGAGGGAGGCATCAAGGTTATGTGCGCCAATTGCAGCTACAAATTCACATACAAGCCCAAGCCCCAATTAAAGCCAAAATGCCCGTACTGCGGCAAGGGCAATATCAGAAAGTATGAAGAGCTTACTGCCGAGAAGCTGATTAACGAAGTTTCTAATATCGATTTTGAGCGCAGCAACAGAAGAAATATCCGTTAACTCTGGTTTTTTACCCGAACAAAATGTAATTGAGTTCTGGATGGAAAATTCTGAGCTGTAAGGCTGAGGATTATGATACAAACCGCAGAAGTTCAGAAACCGCCGCTATATTTATATATTAGTAATCCTTATTTTGTATTATGGCAAGTGAAACAAAAGTCATAATGGATAGGCTTGATGAAATCAAATCTGAATTGAACTACATAAGGAAGCATATTGTAGATATAGATGCTGTGCTGACCGAAGAAGATACAGAAGCATTGAAAGAAGCGGAAGAAGACTACAAAAAAGGAAGAACGGTGAAGCTGTAGTGTATTCTGTAGAGCTGTCTCAAAAAGCATCTAAGTTTCTGGATAAACTTGACAAATATTTGAGTGAAAGAATAAAAGAGAGATTAAAGATCCTTTCTGAAACTCCTGTTCCAACTGATGCCAAATTTATTAATCGGGAGGATAACGATAAAATGTTTAGATTAAGAATTGGAGACTATAGAGCATTATACAAATTGAAAGAAAAACAAAAGGTTATTCTGGTTGCAAAGGTTGATAAGAGGCCCAGAGTTTACCAGTAATGTACGATTTCTTAATCTAGATTAAATCTATCATTTTACTGTAAAGCTGATTAAATTCTAAAATTTTATAAATACCATAGGAATACGGATTAATGCCGGGATAGGCTTTTATGCCGAGATTGGTTTCTCGAACGCATAACTTGGCATTGCACAGATAATCTACAAGATTAGTGTAAGCCTGGAAAGCCTGGCCCGCAAGGGCATCTGGGTTCAAAACAGCTTTTTTTGCATAAAGCAAAATGCCGAGAAATCCTAACGGATTTCTTGCACAGCGTAAAGCTGAACCTGGGAAAACCTAGGATTTTGCTTCACAAAATCAAAAAAGCTGATGAAAGTCCCAGTCTCGGCGTCATTTAATCGGTTATAAACCCAAACATTTAAATACTTATTCTACTCATAGCCTTATAGACGAGGTTGATGTAAAATGCCAATAGCCAATTATGAGCATAGAGCCGAACTAGCAAAGAAAAGGTTGTTTGATAACCCAAAGATTAGCCAAAAAAACAAAGAAGCAATGCAGAGGTTTTTGGTTGCTTATGATGTAAGCCAAGCAAGGCTTACTATATTCTTTGACAAAATAAAGATATTGCTAGAAAGAACAGATGACATTGAAAGGGATATAAACAACAAAGATATAATAAATAGAATATTCAAAGAGATAAGGGAATTAAAGACAACCAAAGGCAAACAGTTAAGCGTTTCAAGCTATGCTACTGTTCTGAATGTTTCTATAAAGTTTTGCAGATGGTTTAATGATGGCAACAGGCCAACAGGGTTTAAAGACTTAAACAGCTCTATTGCTTCAAAGCATAGAAGGCAATTAACTGCAAAGGATATGATTACTCTGGAAGATTTAGAGAGATTGATTAGGGCAACAAACAGCATACAACTTAAAGCGGTTATTGCCACGCAACTAGATGGCGGATTTAGGCCTAGCGAGTTTATTGATTTGAATTATGGCGACATAACACAAAAAGGGGATTTTTTAATTGCAGATGTTAGAGATGGCAAAACAGGGGCTAGGCCTGTTGTTTTGTGGCGTTGTGTTCCGCATTTATTAAGATGGCTGCAAAACCACCCAACAAAAAGAAAGAATGATTCTTTATGGCTGCAAGAACACCAGACAAAAGAGATTAAAAAATATAATTACTTTGCATTACAAAAAGCAGTAAGGACAATAGGGGCAAAGATAAGGCTAGAAAAACCATTGGATTTCTACAATTTAAGGCATAGTGCCTGTACAATTTCAAAGATTGACAACATTCCAACAGAGGAAGCAGCAAAGAAGTTCGGGCATAGCGTAAAGTTTTATACCGAAACATACGGAAGATTGACAACAGAAGATTCTATTAAAAGACTAAGCAAGGTTTATGGGATTGTTGAGGACAAAAAAAAGCTAGAGCAGAATGTTAATTGCGAGAGATGTGATTTTATTAATGAACCTAATAAAGAGATTTGCGAGAAATGCGGGGCTGCATTAACGGTTGCTAAGGCATTGGAAGTTGAGAAAGAGAAAACCGATAAAATAGAAGCATTAGAAAATAAAATGGAACAATTTGGGAAGGCATTAGCATATCTTCAGGCAAAAGGGGAAATAAAGGTATAATTACTATTTCTTACTATTTATTTTTACTAGTAAACCGTCTAAAACCTTAAAATTCTAGGGTTATAAGTCATAAAAAGACATTTTACCAAAATACTTAAGGTTTTTATATTAGTTTCTTAAATGGCTATTTTTAGGGTTTTAAGAAATGCTAAAAAGTATTAAAATTAATCAGGATATTTGCGGGAAACTTATGGAAACTAAAAGTGATTTAGTTTCAAGTCAAGGAAAAAGTTTTTCGTATTCTGATATTATTTCCAAAATAATTGCGAAGGCCGAAGAATTAGCAAGAAAAAACGGATTTAAGGATTTAAGCGAAGCAGTACAGGATTTAAACAAACAGGGGGTAATCAAAGAGAAATAAAAAGAAGAGTGGAATAAAGCTTCCACCCAAGAAATCGCTTCCAAACTTTTTCTATGGAAGCTTTATTCTCTTCAATTTATAAAAACTTTGCGAAAATGTTAAACAATTTGATAGAAATAAAAAAAGAATTTGTAGGTTTTCGTTTTGAGAAATCCGAACTAGAAGAACTTAAACAGATTGCAGCTAAAGAAAAAATTAGTCTTTCTGAAGCAATCAGAAGGAAAATAAAAAACAAAAATGAATGAATGGCCAACAAAGACGGATATAGGAAGTTGTAGCGTTGCTATTGAAACTTATTGCAAAGTTAGAGCGGGGATTTACAAAGATAGTGTTGGAGCAGATGAAATAAGAAGCAGTTGGAAAAAAATTGTTAGGTTTATTGAAATTAATTTGCGTAAAACTTTAAAAAATGAATGGTAGAAAAAAATGCGGTGGTTGTAAGTATAACGTAGAAGAGCGTAAAATTGCTAGGAGAATATACGATTTAATAGATAAACAAAGAAGATGTTTTAACAGATGGCACACTTTAGATTTACAAATAGGTATATTAAAACACCAGTTGGGTGGTAAATACAATGGTTAAGCGTAAATATTATGGTTCAAAGAAAAAACCAGTAAATATAACCTTATCCGAAGAAGCATTAGAACTAGTGTCTAAATCTGGTATTGATAATTTAAGTGGTTATTTTGAAGATGTGATTAGGGAAAACCTATCTGATAGAGATCATCTAATTAAAAAATATATGGCAGAACTAAATACTTTGCAGGAAAAATTTAGAAGTTTGAATATTGAATTTAATATTGTTTTCAAAAATAAAAGTATAAAAATAGAAATTTCAAAAATAAAACCAAAACAAATTACTGAAATTCCTAAAGAAACAACTATGGAATAATTAAAAAATATTTATTTTCATATATAAATATACGCATTAATGCGTATAATATATAATTATATAATATTTTAATTAAGGTATGCGTATGTGTATGCGTACGCATAATTACAAATTACAACAAATTACGAATATGCGTATTAATGTGTATAATTAAAAACACCCAAAAGGAAGGAAGGGTAAAAATGAATAGAAATAACAAAGGTAGGTTTGGGGAAGGCAATAAGGCAGCACAAAAACCTATACTTTGCCCTTATTGCCAAAAAGAGCTTTCAGTAAGGGTTTATACCTATTTGCAAAAGAAACAAGAAATTATCGGTTTAAAATCGGAGTAAAAAATGAAACTACAACAAGTCAAAAATCAATTTGGCGTAACACTGCCTAGAGATTTAGTTTTAGCTTTTGGTTGGGAAAAAGGCACACAATTAAAATTTAGGGTTTTGGCAAAAGATAAATTAGAACTTTCAAAGGTTGATAGCAATGAATAAAACAAACCTATTAGAAAAATATCCTAACCTGCTAGAAACGGTTAAGGAATTAGGTAGCTATGAAGCAGCTATTAAATTTTTAGAAAAAGAAAAGCAAAGGGGTACGCTGCTGATTTATTAAAATGACAATTCAAGAAGTTAAGGAACGGTTAAGGCAAAAAAAGTTGTTAAGGTTAGAACAGACCTTAAAGGATAAGGGCTATAAGGAAGAAGCTATTAGAACTGTTTTAACGAATTACAATAATAATTTTAACGAAGAACCCCTTAAAACCATAGAACCTATTATAGAACAAAGTTTTAAGGAAGAACCTAAAGAAGTTTTAAGGGATAATGCCTTAAAAATATATTGTTTTAATTGTAAGGTTAATGTAGAACCATTAGAACCCATATTTACCCTTAAAGAAGTAAAGAAAGGCAGCTTTAGAAACTATTGTAAAGGTAATTGTCCTAATTGTAAGCGTGTAATAGTAGGAGTAGTTAAAAAAGAAGTTTTAAGGGGGGCTTTAAGGTAGAGTTATGTTAAATGTTGTGGGATTTAAACAAAATTTTATCAATATTTTAAGGGACGTCCCTTAAAATATATCGGTGTGGGTTCATATACATATAATATTATACTTACGTTTTAAGGAAGATATTGGATTGTTGAAGGTTGAAGGTTATATTGAAGATATTTTGAAAGAAAAATGAAAGAAGCAAAGCAAACAGAAATTTTAGATGTAAGAGAACTGTTACTAAAGGTATATGAGCTGCACGGTAGCAGTTTAGTATTACTTAAGATATTACAGAATGGCCGCCTACAACTAATTGCGGTAGCTAGTGATAGCAATTCACTAGAAACAATACTAACAACAAAAGAGCAATTAAAACTAGGTAGTTACGTTGGTTAATATGCCTACAATAAAAATAGCAATAAAAACTTATAGCAGATTGCAGGAATTAATGGCCAACGAATTAAATAAGCAATTACAACAAGCAACGGATAAAAAGAAAGCTATGCTTCAGCTAGTTAAAAACAAATTTGGCATTACTTATGATGTTATGGTTTGTAAGTTGATTGATAACTATAAGATTAAGTGATTAAGTTATTTCGGTTAGTTCTTTTATACTTATTGCCTTCTATTATTGTTATGACTAAAGAAGATTGTTTAAAGCTGTGGTATAAAATAAAGAAAAATAAGCAGGGTATATTTTTAGAAGTGCAAAAAGTTAGAATGGAGTTTATTAAAAATGCTAAAGCTAAAAGTAATAAAGGAAACTGAAAAGGGCATTTATATAGAGTTGCCTAAAAATCTATTTAAAGCTAAAGGTATTCCTGATTACATTACTATAAAGCTAGATAAGGCAGAATGGATTTATTAAAAACAAACATTAATATAGTTACTAATAAATAAAATAGTAATTGCTTATTCCAATGGTTTTATCGACGAGTGGGTTTAATACGTTTCGTTTCACGTTCAGTCTCGGCGCTCTCTTATTTTCATTTCTTAATATTAGTAATAAAATAGGGAATTATGCACGATTTTTTGGCAAAAAGCGAAATATTTATATACAAATTCACACTTTTGTAGGTATAAGAGTTTAATTTTTTGCAGTCGAAATAACAAGAATCAAGCAAAAATATATTAAAAAATATGGCAAAAATAGCACTTTTGTAGTAAGATGTTTAACCAAACAAAAAAAATAAACAACCGGGAATATAACTACTTGGAACACAGCTTCAGAATAGGCAGAAAAGTAAGAAAGGTGTCATTTTATATTTCTAAAGAAGAGAAGCAAAATTTAAGGCAATTTATTCTAAAAAACATAAAATCGATAGACAAAATATCCGACCTAACCGCAGATTATATAGCGAAAAACAGGAAGTTTTCAGATTTTTTCACATATGGCGGCCTAATTAAGAAGGTAGAGTCAAAGAGAATAGAGTTTCAAGTTCTATTCAAGCTTATCCCAGAAATACCCCGGAAAGGGATTGTTGAGGAATTCCTGAGAACCTTTCTTGTAAACAGCATGGCTATGGAAGGCGGCACTATAAGTTATGACATAGCAAAGGCAATTGAGCAGAAAAAGAAAATCAGATTGGAAGGTGTAAGAGAGCTGGATATTCCACTCTATATCCATCTGAAAGAAGCTTATTCTGATCTAAATAAAATTAAGCTTAGATACCCGCGGCAAATAAGAGATTTGCACTTTCAAGTCTACAAAGGGATATACTCCTTTGCAGGCAAGTTTAGGAAAGAGGAAGCCACATTTGGAAATGTTGAAGATATGGCAATAACATCAAAGCCTGAAAATATTATAAAAGATTACGCATCGGCATTGAGAAAGTATTATTCCACTAAAACTAAAGTTTATGATTTCGAAAGAGTTATACAATTCCACAAAGACTATCAGGCAGTCCATGGATTTGAGGATGGCAACAGCAGGCTGGGAAGGCTTATAATGATTAACCAGCTTATGAAGCTTGGGTATCCTCCGATGATTATTAAAGGCACACAATCCAAGGGATACAGGCAGTCATTGGTCAGAGCTATAAATAAAAATGATGATACATCATTACTAAAATTCTTTTATAATGCTTATAATAGAAGCTTCGATAAGTTCTGGCTTCCGATATTGCAGGAGAATCTTTAAGTATAACCAAGTGGATTAAAAATGGCAAATGCAGCTGGGTTTAATAGAAAATGTTTCAATGCTAGTCTCGGCACCATTTACTTTACACAATTCCAAAATCCTTAACGCAATCATTTACAAGCTTCTGGCAGTTATCAAGCATATCCCTTAGGCTTTTGTCTTCTGTAGCAGACTTTATTTGCCCCAGCTTGTCTATAATCTGCCTGAAAAACCTTATCACATCCCCTTCCAGCAGGCTTGTATTTTCAAGGATTTTGAATAAATCCGAGCCATGATAGCAAGGATGAATAAGCGAGGTTAGATTGTCCATCTCATTAAACCTGTGCTCCTTGCCTAAAAAAATGTCTCTAAAAACCATTTTTTTCAGCTCATTCACAAATTTTGAAGGGTATATCTTATAGTATTCTGTCCTTTCCCTTGCTTCATAA
>Ga0209211_10001369_pt1 | contig 46245 bp, 47 predicted proteins | sample RifGroA2_FD_183992 | JGI IMG/M metagenome (GOLD analysis project Ga0209211, IMG submission 183992) | Groundwater microbial communities from Rifle, Colorado, USA - Groundwater A2 (SPAdes) (version 2) | ecosystem: Environmental > Aquatic > Deep subsurface > Groundwater | place: Rifle, Colorado...
CGGGTCGGAGGCGATTTCGGGTGCGTACTGTTTGACGCTAACGACTTTGGCGCCGTGGGGAACTACTACCAGTTTCATTTCGGAGACCTTTCGTTTTCAGGGAGGCGGTATTGCCACCCTGTCGTTTTGCCAGCAAAAACAATAGCATATTATATGCCATTTTGTCAAACAATTAACAAATTTCCAAATATTTAAATTAATGTACAATAGGCTTAACGAAATTTGGTTTGCGCGATTTCTATGACGGCAAAAACGGCTAAAGAAAAACTAAAGTGGGAGTTTTTGGTAAACAGAGCTTATTTGCCATTTTCCATTTCATTAAGTTGTTTTGATACCAACAAAAGATATTTGGACAAAGTCTTGCCCATACCGGTTGAAGATATGTACGCCAGCTATAAGAATGAGCATTTTTTAGGTCAAAATGGTCTTAAGGCTTTTTCTAGAACCCAGATAAGAAAATTTGAAAAAGACGGTCCAAGATTTCTTTGGCATATGGCTTTCTTGTGCGTGGAAGCCGGAAAAAAATTACTCAAACTGTCTAAGAATTTTTATTCGGCGGACTATTCAGACGAATCAAACAAGGAAATAGCCGACGCTCTCATGACATTTTGCCGAGCGCAAAGGGCTTTTTCCGTCTTTCTTCTTTACCCGCTGTCTTTGGGGGATTTTTTTGACGATACGATAACTAAAATCGTTTTAAAGCGTGAAAAGGACACAAAAAAGGTTTTAGAATGGAAAAAAGTCCTTACGGAGCCAGTCAAAATGAATGAAGGGCAACGGGAGCAACTTGCAATTTTGAAACTTGCCCGCAACACCGGGCAAAAGGATAAGTTTGAAAATATGGGGGATAAAACGCATCGGGAAATTTACGATTATCTTAAAAAATACGGTTGGTTGCAGGTGCGTTGGTTAATCGGAAAACCGGCAAACGTTGAAGACGTTACGGACAGATTGAAACACCTTTTAGATGAAAACAATGTTTCCCGCAAAATAAAGTTTTTGGAAGATAAACCGAAAAAGACCCAGAAATTAACAAAAAATTTTATTTCCAAGTTTAAAATAAACAAGGATGATGAGAAAATGATCCAGCTGGTCAAAGAATATGTATTCTTGAGAACTTACAGAACAGATGTGATAAACCAAACTCTCTTTCGCATGATACCGATTTTGGAGGAATCAGCCAGGAGACTTTCAATTTCTTATGATGATTTGCTTCTGCTTTCTCCGGAGGAAATTTGCGAAAGTTTAAGGAAAGGGTCGTTATCCGAAGACATAAAAATTGAAGACAGAAAGAAATCTTGGGCGCTTTTTCGCCAAGGAGATACGGTAACTATTTTCCAAGGGGCAGAAGCAGACAAGTTCGCGGAAAATCAAGGACTCATCAGAAACCATTCTGCCTTGGCGAAAAATATAATTGGTCAAATAGGATACAGAGGAGTAGTCCGAGGAGTTGTTAAGGTGGTTATTACTCCAAATGACGTGCGAAAAGTTTTCAAAGGAGACATTATGGTTGCCGTTATGACTTTTCCTTCTTATATTGCAGCTATGGAAAAAGCGTCTGCGTTTGTCACTGATGATGGTGGCATTTTATGCCACGCCTCAATCGTCGCGCGGGAGATGAAGAAACCCTGCATTATCGGCACCAAAATCGCCACCAAGGTTTTGAAGGATGGGGACGAGGTAGAGGTCAATGCAAACGAAGGAATGGTCAAGATTATCAAAAGGGCAATGTGAGGTAAGTTTGGTGGAGGCCCGCCCCGTAGTGTGAGAAAGCGAATACTTGGAGCTTTCGCAAGACCTTGAGCATTTTGTATCAAAATGTGAAAGGTGTACAGCTCCCGTAGGGAGCCCGCTCTGCTACTGGGGTGGATGCGGAGCGGGGAATCGTAATAATCATCAAAAAAGCGTGATTGCAGGATGCTGGTTTTTATGCAACAATAGAAGCATGAAAAAAGTCACGCAACGTTATAAATACAACATTATTCTTCGGCCTGAAAAGGAGGGGGGATTCACCGTACTTGTGCCAGCTTTGCCTGGTTGCATTACCTATGGAGAGACTCTTTCAGCCGCGAAACGGATGGCAGAAGACGCCATCTTTGGTTATCTCGCAAGCATGCGGAAGCACGGAGAACTTATTCCCTCTGACGATAACACCTTTGTTTCGTCAGTTGATTTTGAGTATGCCTAAACTGCCAGCGTTATCAGCACGCACTCTCGTAAAATTTATTGAGGCTAAGGGTTTTACGCTTGACCACACAACTGGTAGTCATTTTATTTTTTATTCTGCCTATGATAAAAAGCGGGCGGTTGTGCCAAGGCACGGTAAGAATTTACCTAAAGGCACACTTCTTTCTATTTTGAGGGAGGCTGGTTTTAGTCGTGATGACTTGTTAAATTTTCTCTAGTTTACGAACGGTTTTTGAGAGCGTTTTTGATGGTGTCGGAATCGGAATATTCAAGCTCGGTGCCGGTGGAAAGACCGCGACCGAGAACGGAGAGTTTGACGCTAAATTGCGCTAGAATCGGGGAAAGAAGTTTCCCGACAAAATCGGCGGTATTCTCGCCTTCAGGGTTTAGGCTTGTGGCGATAATGATTTCTTTTAGTCCTTCGGCGGCGCGCGTTTTGACGCGCGCCGCCAGTTCCTTGCTTCTGATTTTTTTCTCCGGTTCTTTTTCAAGAATCGGCACCGTGCCTCCGAGAATAAAGTAAAACCCCCTATACGAACGGCTCTTTTCAATGGCCTCAAAATCAACATCTCGGGCGACAACCACAAGAGAGGCTTTATCACGGTTGCTATCGCGACAGATAGAGCATAAATCGGATTGAATCGCGTCTGGCGGGAAAAATCTAAAACACGACGGGCAATTTTTAATCTTCCGTTTAAGTTCAAGAATGAACTTGGCGAGATTTTCCAGGAAACCCCCATTGCGCGAGAGAAGATAATAGACAAAACGTTTGGCCTGCCTCGGACCAATTCCTGGGAATTCTCTGAAAAGTTCTGTCAGTTTGTTTATGGAATCCATTTTATGTTGATATCAAAAATTAGCAGATGATTTTTCAAAATCGCTGAAATCGCCTTTCTCAAGCGGTAAAAATGTGGCCTTTTTGTCATCAAAGTAAAGTTCAACTTTGCCAGTCGGACCATTGCGGTGCTTTTCTATTAAAATTTCAGCGATGTTGGGCTTATCAGAATTTTCATTGTACTTGTCCTCGCGGTGAATAAACATTACCACATCGGCGTCCTGTTCAATACTATTATGGACAATTATGTCATTACCAATAAAATTATGGGTACCAGGTACCGTTGCATCAAATACCTCTTCCTTACCAAGTTTTGTAATGGAAGCGATCTCGTCCCAATAAACATCTGATTCCGCAAGATATATTAAGTTTTTGTCGGCAAGAGCTGCGGCAACTTTGGCAAGACGGCTACGGGAAATGCCGGTAGCAAAAAGCGCCGTACCGTTATACGCCCATTGCATTTTTGAAGAAACATTTCTCCAACTTATTCCCGCCATTTCTTTTGCGGGCGTTACCATAAGTTGCCATGCTTCTTTCGGAATAACATCGGTATTGGTGTTTGACTTTATCGCAGTGAGATTTTTGATGAGAGTGGGAACAATATGTCCACGGGTGCCGTAAGAACCGACTTGTTCACAAAAATCAAGTTGTACTGGCGCGCTCTGAATATGCACTTGGTACGAAGGTTTATATTTTCCTTGCGGCACAACCCGAAACGTACTCCAAATACCAAGCCGCAACAGCAAATGCTGTACTCCTATGGCGAGTTTTTGACTAGTGGTGGAATAATAAATTGCGGCAGATGGTTTTCGGCCAGCCAGTTTCGTTGCGGAAATATTGCCGTCCGTAGCCCAAAGGTGATGCAAAAAAGTACGTATTACTTCAACTTGAGATCGAAACACAGCTTCCGGAATATGTTTTTCATGAGCACGGGCAAGTCGCAGTCCGAGTTTTTCAAGCCAGATTGTAATCGGATGATGCTTTCCATGAGTAAGTCGGTACGGAGAAGGAAGATACAGGTGCCACCAATTTTTTTGTTGAACTAAACGTGGTTTAATCATAAAAAGCCGTTCGGCTGTTTCTGCAACGACTCGGAGATTCTTTATATCCGCGCTTGTGTAATGGATTGGTTGGCGCGGCGCTATGCAGCCATCCCCAATGAGGTGGGCTAAAAGTATGGCCTCGTCGTTTGAGAATTGCTCTCTGGAGGAAGCTTGGGTAACCGGAAGAACTCGTGGCAGGGCTATACGGGACTGTATTTTAAGTTCATCAAGTCTCTCCCAACCGCTGAGGGTGAAAAACTTATGATTGCCGGTTGCCTTGATGGTTCTGCCACTTCGCGTTCTAAGTTCAAAGAGTTCTTTAACACCAGTGGAAAAAACCTTGGAAATTGTTTTATTGACAAGTCGGTAATCACTTCCAAGAGAGTAAACAGGAATATCTTTTTGACCGAGCAGATTTTTCATTGGTACACGTTCGCCCGTATCTGCTCGGAGCACCAATGTATCGCCGGAAAGACAACCAGAGTCGCGAAGGTCTGAAAGTCGAGGTTTGCCTCCTCGGCTTTCAACAGCGCGGGACAATTGCGATAGAGCAAGCACTGGTACATCAAGTTCTCGGGCGAGATGTTTGAGTGAGCGGGAAATTTCCGTGACTTGTTGAACCAAATTATCGTTGTGGCGGGCATTAGTGGGAACCATCAGTTGCAAATAGTCAACTACAATAAGACCGAGAGATTTTTCGCTTTTTAATCGCCTGGCGATGGAGCGCATTTTTAAAATATTGTTGCTCGGTTGGTCGTCAATATAAATCGGTGCTTTGGACAGTTTGTCAAGAGAATCCCTGATTTTATCAAACTCCGTTTCTACCGTAAGCTTGCCGGTGCGGAGTTTCCACGCGTCAACCCGCGAGTCGGCGGCGAGCATCCTGTCAACCAGTTGCTGTGAACTCATTTCCAATGAAAAAATTCCGACGGCGGTATTGTGACTAACGGCGGTTTGCCGCGCGATATCCAGGGCAAGGGCTGTTTTTCCCATAGAAGGCCTGGCGGCAAGAATGATAAGGTCGGAATTTTGCATGCCCGCCAGCTTGTTATCAAGCTCTTTGAAGCCGGTGGAAATGCCGCGAAGCGCTTCTTTTGACTTATGAAGGCGGTCAAGCCTATCCCATGCTTCAGCGAGCGTGTCTTTGAGTTCTACGAATTTGTGGACGCCGGAAAAATTGGTCACTTCAAAAATACTTTTTTCAGCCTGGTCCAAAAGTTCTTCCAAATCGCCGGCTTCGTCAAAACCAAGTTCTGAAATTCGCTCCGCGGCTCCGATTAGATTTCGCATCATGTATTTCTTTTGAACAATCTCCGCGTAGTGTTTGACGTTAGTGGAGGATGGAACGGTTTGAGCAATTTCCGCCAGAGACGAAGAGCCGCCGATTTGTTCAAGCAGACCCTTTTCCTGAAGACGGGAAGAGAGAGACAGAAGATCAATGGGATTGCTTTTTCCGAATAGTTCCATCATTACCCTGAAAATAAGGCGGTGTTTTTCCGAATAAAAAGATTCAGGTTTGACGACATCAATAATTTCATTGACAGCCTCCGGTCGGAGCATTATTGAACCAAGGAGCGCGGCTTCGGCTTCGGTATTTTGGGGAGGGACGCGCAATTTTTGCTTTGAAAAATTTGATTTTTTATCCGCCATAGTCTTGGCATTGTAGCATAGTGAGCCGAGCAAAACGCAAACACAAAAGTTGGTAAGTTGTGGGTAAAAAGTGGATAGACATAACGCAAAACCCGGCACCGAGTGCCGAGTCCTAATGTTTGGAGAGTTGTTCTTAAATTTTACCTGATTCCTAAAAGCTTCTTAAGTTTTGGTTCGTCAAAACCGACGACAATATTTCCGTCAATGTCAATAACCGGCACGCCCATTTGACCGGATTTCGCGATGGCTTCTTTGCGGGCGACTGGGTCTGCCGCGGCATTCTTGTCTGTAAAAACCACATTATTTGCCGAAAAAAAATCCTTGGCCATGTGGCAAAAGTGGCAGGTAGGGGTGCTGTAAATTGTAACTTTGCGCATGAAAATTTAAATTGGTTACGACCTAAGTTGTTCCATTATACGGCAAATCATTTTGGTGTCAAAATTTTTTAATTTTTGCTATACTTCCAATTATGTCTGAAAAAGAAAAAATCAGAACGATTGCTTTTGATTTTGACGGCGTGGTCTCGGAGTATCATGGTTTTGCCGGTTTGGAGCATGTTGGAGAGCCGATTGCGGAAGCTGTTGCGACAATCCGAAAACTTAAGGAACTTGGACACATTATAATAATATATTCCACCAGAGGCGATGACCTTATTAAAAAGTATTGTAACAAGCATGCCATTCCGGTTGATTATATTAGGACTTACGCAGTTGGCGCATTTCTTCGTTGCTTCGCTCGTTTGCTTCCGCGCAGTAGGGTCTACTACAGCTTGGTCGCAAGCCTCGCTCGCGCCTAAAACTGCATCCAACCGCGTAAGTCCTATATATAAATGATAATCCCATGTACCCGAACGAAAATAGAGGCAAGCCGGTCGCAGAGGTGTATGTGGATGATAGAGCGGTGTGTTTTCGGAAACAGTCGGCGGACGAGTTGGTTGAGGAATTTTTAAATTTTAAACCGCATTGGAAAAAGAAGAAATAAATTATAAACTTGTATTATGAAAATAAATCCATACATATTTAGGAATTACGATATCAGGGGAATTGCGGATGTTGACCTTGATGCTGAGAAAGTGGAGGTAATCGGTAAGGCATACGGGACATTTCTTCGAAGGAGAAAAATCAGACAGGCGGTCGTTGGTCGTGATTGTCGTTTAAGCGGAGGAGAGTACCAGGAAGCTTTGATGAAAGGAATGGTTGCCGTGGGAGTGGATATTATTGATTTGGGAATGGTGATGACTCAGATGGTATATTATGGCCAATACCGTTTTCAGACGAACGGAGGGGTCATGGTTACCGCTTCCCATAACCCATGGAATTTTAACGGGTTCAAGCTTGCCACTGGCTATTCACGCACCACTGAAACGCTTGAAGTTGAAGAGATACGGGCGGCTTGCCAAATAGAAAAGTTTTTTAAGTCTGATAGAGTCGGTACGATTACAAAGCTTACAGGCAAAGAGCAAGAGTCTTTTTTCGCTGATTATACAACCGATGTCCTAAAAAGGGTTTTTTTGAAAAGGAAATTTAAAATTGTGCTTGACACCGGTTGCGGTACAACAGGTCCATTCAATAAAAAAATATTTGAACTGGCGGGCTGTGAAGTTATCGGGCAGAATTTGGAGGTTGACGGCCATTTTCCGATCGGCACGCCAGACCCGACCGCAATTGTTGTCATGGAACGGGTTCGTGAAGCAGTGTTAAAGAATAAGGCGGATTTCGGCGTGGCGTTCGACGGGGACGGCGACCGTATCGGAGTGGTTGATGAGGAAGGAAATATATTGTGGAATGATGTCCTGGTAGCAATTTTCGCAAAAGAGATTTTAGAGCGTTTTCCAAAGTCAAAAATTATCTACAACGCACTCTGTTCCCAGTTGACCTCCAAAGTGATTGAACAAAACGGAGGGATTCCGGTGATGTGGCGTACCGGACACGCTTTCATTAAATCAAAAATCGCTGAAGAAAACGCGGTATTTGGCGGAGAGTTGTCAGGTCATTTCTTTTTTGCAGACAATGCTTATGGCCACGATGACGGCACGTACGCGGTGTTGCGAGTTCTTGAATATCTTTCCGATAAAAACAAATCCTTGAGCCAGCTCTATTTGGAATTTCCAAAATATGTTTCTTCTCCCGAAATTAAAATAGGTTGCCCTGATGATAAAAAGGTTGAAATCGTAAAAAATCTTTCTATGAAATTCAAAAAAGATTTTCCCAATGCCAAAATTACGGACGCTTCGGTTATACCTGGCGATGACGGTACTAGGGCTGATTTTGCCGACGGTATGATGGTGTTTCGTTATTCCCAAAATGGTCCGTATCTTACTGTGAAATTTGAGGCACAAGACCAAAAAATATACGATGAACGAAAACAGTATGTAAAAGCGATGCTCAATAGTTATCCGGAAATGATTTGGGAGGACCAACTTGCTGTTAATTTGCACGCTCTAGATTAGCTGATTTGTGACGAATTCGCGTGATTCCCGTAACTATTATTTCAATGGGGTTTGGTGGTCTGTGTTAAAACACCTCGCCGAATCACCCAACATAAAGTAAAATACAGGGTGTGGATTACTCCGCCGAAATAAAAAAGTTTTTTAAGGGCGAAGTTTATTCCGATGAAAAAACATTGGATGTCGCGAGTCGCGATGCCAGTATTTTTGAGGTGAAGCCTCTGCTTGTTGTTGCTCCGCTAGATGCGGAGGATGTTGGGGCACTGGTGCGTTTTGCGGCTGAAAGAAAAAAAGCCAATGATAATGTTTCGCTGACCGCTCGTTTGGCCGGTACCGACATGTCTGGCGGTCCGCTTTCCGAGTCAATCATCGTGGATTTTCTGCCTCACTTCAATCGCATTAAGTCGGTTGGAGAAAATTTGGCGGTAACGGAGCCTGGTGTTTATTACCGCGATTTTGAAAAGGAAACTTTAAAACAAAATTTGATTATGCCGTCGTATCCGGCTTCTCGCGACCTTTGCACCGTGGGTGGTATGGTTGCCAATAATTCAGGCGGAGAAAAAACTCTGGTATACGGCAAAACGGAAAATTACGTGCGAAGCGTAAAAATGGTCTGCGTGGACGGCAATGAATATGAATTTAAGCCGCTATCCATCCGAGAGCTTGAAGCGATAAGGCAAAAACCCGATTTTATCGGCGCGATTTATCAGCGGATGTTTGAGCTTGTCTTTGGCAACCTAGACATCATTAAAGCGGCAAAACCCCATGTTTCAAAAAATTCCGCGGGATATTTTCTTTGGAATGTTTACGATAAAGAAAAAGGAACCTTTGACCTTACCAAGCTTATTGTCGGTTCGCAGGGAACTCTCGGTTTTATCACTGAAGCCACTCTTTCTTTAATTCGGCCGAAAACCCACTCATCGCTTTTGATTGTTTTTCTGCCGACGCTTCGTCCGCTCGCCGATATAATTAATCACATTCTTAAATTCAAACCCGAGAGTTTTGAATCGTTTGACGACCACACGTTTAAAGTGGCTTTGAAGCTTTTTCCGTCAATCATCAAGAAACTTAATGGCAATATGTTCAAGCTCCTGTTTCAGTTTCTGCCGGAATTTTGGATGGTGCTTACGGGCGGCGTGCCAAAGCTCATTCTTATCGCCGAATTTACCGCTGATTCGCAAGCGGAAGCTTTTAGAATGGCGGAGCAAGCGAGAGAATCTCTTTTGCCGTATCGCCTTAAAACAAAAATCGCTAAAAGTGACGCCGAAGCCAAAAAATACTGGACATTTAGGCGGGAGAGTTTTAATCTGTTGCGCCAACACCTGACTAATTTACGAACAGCGCCTTTTATTGACGATTTTGTGGTGAATCCCGAGTTTTTGCCCGAGTTTTTGCCGAAATTAAATAAAATCCTTTTTCGGTACAAGATTACTTATACCGTGGCCGGGCATGTCGGTGACGGTAATTTTCATATTATTCCATTGATGGATTTTCACAAACCGGAAACAGTCAAAATCATAAAAGAACTTTCCGACAAAGTGCATGAGCTCGTAGTAAGTTTTAAAGGCAGTATTACCGGAGAACATAATGACGGACTTATTCGCACTTCCTATCTTCCGCTCATGTATTCGCCGGAAATCATTAGGCTTTTTGAAGAAACCAAAAAGATTTTTGACCCGCTTAACATTTTTAATCCTGGGAAGAAAGTTGGGGCCGATAGAGAATATGGGTGGAAGCATATCAGTAAGGCATAAAATTTGTATCATACTGATCTTGAATTACCAGAAAAGCAACTGACAACAATAAGGCGCTATAGGTTTCTTATTATTGTCGGTTGTCGTCGCACGATAAATTAATAGAAATGAGAATGAACTTAACAACTCTTTGTTTTCTTGTTCAGGGCGATAAAGTGTTGCTTGCTATGAAAAAGCGGGGATTTGGCGTTGGGAAGTGGAATGGGGTAGGCGGGAAAGTCGCGACGGGAGAATCTGTGCCGGAAGCGATTATTCGTGAAGCTAGTGAAGAGATTGGGGTAAGAATTGCCGCGCCCGAGGCAAAGCCTCGGGCGCGGCTACGATTCTATTTTGACGGCAAGCCCGAGTGGAACCAAGAATGTCACGTTTTTGTCGCCAAAAAATGGCAAGGTGAACCAAAGGAGTCTGATGAAATGAAACCGCGATGGTTTCCGATTGCCAAATTGCCCCTTGAGAAAATGTGGGTTGACGACCCACTCTGGTTGCCGAGGGTTTTGGCAGGCGAATCGCTTGAAGCCGAGTTTTGTTTTAACTCGGACGGCACGGTCCTTTTGTCAAATAAAGTAATCGTAAAATAATTATCTAAGCGCTATTAACCCTGAAATTAAGGGCTTATGCGCCTATCGGTATGTTGTCCACAACTACAGCTACGATATTGAGAAAATATACGTGGTATAATACAAATTACGAAACTTCAATTTTCCAAAATCTTTCCCGTTGCCGGGGTCAAGAACTGGGCTTGTTTGGAGCACTCTTTTTTGTGAAATATTTTTTTGTAATTCAAAATATTTTAACTAATACTACATGAGCAAAGTTATCAGCGAACACTTTTTATGTAAGGAAAAGCGGCCATGGAGGTTGTTTATTTCGCATTTTTACCCCGTTAGAACGTTGCCGACTCTGTCTCCGGTAGGGATGGAAAAGCTCCATGGAGTTAATGTTCCCATCAGCTGGTCGCGAAGCGCCCGTTCTAATGGGGTTTACGGTCGCGCGCCAGCCGGCTAATTTTTGTATTTTATGTTTTCACCCAATGTCTCATTATTTATTTTACTTGCTACCACTCTTGCCGTTGTCATTTTTTTTCTTGTCATATTTAATCGTGCGTCTAAAAAGCACAAACGGATAAAACCACCACCTCTCTCACGCTATCCAAACAATCCGATTCTCTCTCCAAACGGCAAACAGGATTGGGAATCACAAGGAACATTTAATCCAGGAGCCATACAAGACGACCAAGGCAACATACATCTTCTTTATCGCGCCGTTGGCTCCGATGGCGTTTCTCGCATAGGATATAATTCCAGCAAGGACGGAATTCATTTTCACGGTCAGGTGCCTTATCCGGTTTTTGTCATGCAAAATCCGCGGAGGAATACTTCATCTTTCGTGGAACGTTACGACCTTGTTATGTATCCATCGGGCGGTAGCTGGGGCGGATCCGAAGACCCTCGCGTTGTAATGATAAATGGTCGCGTTTACGTCACATTCAATGCCTTTGACGGCTGGGATTTCATACGGATCGGTCTAATTTCCATAGACAAAAAAGATTTTTTTGAAAAACGGTGGAAATGGAGCCGACCATTTTTCATTTCTCCGACGAACGAAATTAATAAAAATTGGGTGCTATTTCCGGAGAAAATCAGCGGTAAATTCGCGATACTGCACAGCATTTCGCCCGATGTCCAGATTGATTATGTCGACCGTCTTGAAGATCTTGCTTCCGGGAAACGAGTTATCAGGAGTCGTTTTGGTCAGAGCGCGCCTCGAAAAAGTTGGGATAGTTTTAGGCGCGGTGTCGGTCCTCCTCCGCTAAAAACTTCTAAAGGTTGGCTTGTCTTATATCACGCCATTGACAAAAAAGATCCTAATCGTTACAAATTGGGAGCACTGCTTCTTGATCTGGTTAATCCAAAAAAAGTGATCGCGCGCGGACCCGGACCGCTTCTCTCGCCGGATATGTGGTATGAAAATGATTGGAAGCCTGGTATTATCTACGCGTGCGGGGCGGTAATACGAAACGGCGTTTTGTTCGTATATTATGGCGGCGGCGACAAGTATGCCTGCGTGGCTACCGCTCCACTCAAGCAAATTTTAAACGGTTTAAAGGCAGTCTGACAACATTAAACGCTTTTTTATGTTTATTATCAAACGAGACGATTATAATCCAATTCTTTCGCCTAAAGCCGAACATGACTGGGAAGCCGCCGGGGTATTCAACTGGTGCCCGGTCGGCGGTTCAAGTCGAAAACCTAACGCGGCTCAGACGGTGTTGTATAGAGCGCAGTCGGAATCAAAATTACAAGACGGGGTTCACCGGTCGGTTTCTTCAATCGGAATCGCCACAAGCGCTGACGGAGTGCGTTTTGATAACCGCCGAGAGCTTTTGAAGCCGGAAGAGAGTTGGGAAAAATTTGGTTGCGAAGACCCCCGCGTGACCACTTTCGGCAAAACCCATTATATTTTTTATACCGCGCTTTCCGTTTACCCGTTTAGAGCGGAAGGAATTAGAGTGGCTTTGGCTAAGATGGACGAAAAGATGAATATCATTGAAAAGCACCCGGTCACGCCTTTCAACGCGAAAGCCATGGCGCTTTTTCCGAAAAAGATTAACGGCAAGTTTGCGGCTCTTCTTACCATCCGCACCGATGAACCGCCCTCAGAGGTATGTTATGTTGAATTTGATCGCGAATCCGACATCTGGTCTCCCGAGTTCTGGAAAAATTGGAAAGAAGATATTTCTTCGCACACTCTTCATGTCAGGCGCGGGGATAATGAGCAAGTGGAGCTCGGCGCTCCTCCCATTCTTACGGCTAAAGGTTGGTTAGTCGTTTATTCTCATATTCAAGAGTATTTTCACGGTAATCGAACCTTCGGCATTGAGGCGGTTCTTCTTGACAAGAAAAATCCCAGAAGAATCATCGGGCGAACGGAAGGGGCATTTATGGTGCCAGAAGAATATTATGAAAAGGTTGGTCAGGTGCCGAATGTCGTTTTTCCTTCGGGCGCGCTTGTTCGTGGAAACACGCTTGAGATTTATTATGGAGCCGCGGATACGCATTCTTGCGTCGCCCGAGTCAATTTAAAGCAGTTTCTAAATGTACTGCTTGGGAAAAAACAATTGTTTAAACGCGCCTCGAATAATCCAATTATAAGCCCTCGTCCCGACGAAGCTTTTGAGACTCTCGGCACTTTCAATCCGGCAGCGGTGGATATTGGCGGCAGGATACATATTTTCTATCGAGCGGTTTCAAATGAAAATATATCAACATGGGGCTTGGCGGTAAGCAAGGATGGTTTTGTCATTGATGAGCGGTTGCCTGATCCGGTCTACTCGCCCCGAAGAGATTTTGAGAAAAACGGCTGTGAGGATCCCCGCGCCACGGTGATTGGTGACCGTGTTGTTGTTTTTTATACAGCCTACGACGGCATAATTCCCCGCGTTGCCGCTACCTCTATATCAATTAGAAACTTACTTAAACGAGAGTGGAAGTGGGATATGCCGGAGCTTCTTACCCTTGCTTCCATTAGCAATAAAAATGCCTGCATTTTGCCGCGCCGGATAAATGGGAAATACATGATTATTCATCGTCCTGACGGTATAATTTGCGCCGATTTTGTGGAATCGCTCGAATGGAAAAATGAACCAGTGCGTTCATGCGTTCCCATCATTCACCCGAGACCTGGTATGTGGGATGGTGCCAAGATTGGTCTTGCTTGTCCGTTAGTAGAAACCAAAGAGGGTTGGCTTCTTTTCTATCACGGCGTTTCCAACACGACTCACTATCGTATTGGCGTGGTATTGCTTGACCGTGACGATCCAACGCGCGTCAAGAACCGCAGTGTTTTTCCAATTTTTGAGCCAGTGGAAGAGTATGAATGGAAAGGCGCGACACCAGGTGTTGTTTTTCCGTGCGGTATCGTTCGACGCGGCAACATATTGTTTCTCTACTACGGCGCCGCGGACTCGGTTGTCGGAGTTGCCACCGCCAAGCTTTCTGAGATTCTGGCTATGTTAAAAAATTTGTAATGGCATCGCCGGTCTTCCACAGTTAGTTTACAATACCCGATGTCGCTTTAGATTACAGGCTTAATCGGTACCTGCTTGATAATTTCTAAAATTTCTTCGTTGTTGTCGGTAATAGCGTAAAGATCCATGTCGGTTTCGCTGATTGTTCTGTTTTTTTCAAACAAAACATTCTTAATGAATTTGTGCAATTCTTCCCAATAATCTCGTCCAAACAGAATAATTGGCACTCGGCGGATTTTACGCGTTTGGATTAATGTTAGGATTTCAAAAAATTCGTCAAGGGTGCCAAAACCGCCGGGAAAGAAAATGTAGGCTTCAGCCGCGAAAGATAAGGCGACTTTTCTTACAAAAAAGTAATCAAATTGAATGGAGTCGGTTGTGTAAGAGTTCAGACTCTGGCGGCGGGGCAGACGAATGTTGAGTCCCACCGATTGCCCCTTAGCCTCAAACGCTCCCCGGTTAGCCGCTTCCATGATGCCGCCCCCGCCGCCAGTTAAAACGGTGTAGCCCAACTCGGAGATTTTTCTGGCCAGCTCGCGAGCTTGCTGATAGCACGGGTTGTTTTCAGTAAAGCGCGACGAGCCGAAAAAACTGACGGATTTATCGTAATTTTTTATGAATTCAAAAGCGCCGGTGAACTCGCGGTCAATTCGGTGGACTTTGGCTTTTATAATCCGACGGATTTTTTCGCAGGAAAGTTGTTCAGGCAATGTTTCGTCTTGATTTTCTTCGGTCATGTTGTTTCTAATTAATTATAGAATGAATTATAATTCATAATTCTACGGTACGCTGGCATTTTTGCAAAGTTTGTGTGCCGATGTTGAGCCGTATAAAATTAATATTCAAAACGAAGGCTGACTTTACAAATTTTTTTCAGTAAGGTGGTCTTATCGCAGATTGCAACCCTTCCAAGCTGACCGGTTTTCTTTTAGCCTGTCGCACGGTATAGTGTTTGCCATGAACAAGAAATTTCATCTCAAAAGTAAATTTAAACCCGCGGGCGACCCCGGTAGTAAGGCCTCTAGGACTCGGCCTACTACGGGGCAAGCCAGCCTTCAAGATTATGTTGAACGGTAAGTTCAAATTACATAGTAAATTTCAACCCGCGGGCGATCAGCCAAAAGCTATCAAATCGCTTATTGTTGGCCTTGAAAAAGGCGAGAGGCATCAAACGCTTCTTGGCGTTACCGGAAGCGGAAAGACTTTTACCGTGGCCAATGTTATTGAGGCAATACAAAAGCCGACGCTCGTTATCGCGCACAATAAGACCTTGGCGGCACAATTGGCCCAGGAATATCGAGAATTTTTTCCTAAAAACGCCGTGCACTATTTTGTTTCTTATTATGATTATTACCAGCCTGAAGCGTATATGCCAGTCACAGATACTTATATAGAAAAAGAGGCCGTCATTAACGAGGAAATTGACCGTTTGCGACACGCTTCAACCCAGGCGCTTCTGACGCGACGAGATGTAATCATTGTCGCGTCGGTGTCGTGCATTTACGGTTTGGGCAGTCCGGAGGAATATCAAAAAGTAAATATCAAGATTGAAAAGGGGCAGATGATTTCGCGGAGTGAGCTAATGCGGATTTTGATTCAGATTCATTATGAACGAAATGCCATGGATTTATTACCAGGCGTGTTTCGAGCGCTTGGAGATGTGGTGGAGGTGATGCCGATAAGCGAGAGGGTTATTTATCGGATTGAGTTTGAAAGCGGGATAATTGTAAGTATTGCAAAGGTGGACGCCATTACCCGAAAAATTCTCGGAGAACCAGACTCAGTTTTCATTTTTCCAGCCAAACATTTTATTACTCCTGAAGATGACCGGGCAAGGGCGATTCAAACCATCAAGCTTGAATTGAAAGACCAGCTAAAGATGTTTGAAAAAAACAAAATGCTTTTGGAGGCGGAGCGAATTAAACGGCGCACTAAATACGATTTGGCTATGATTCGCGAAGTTGGTTATTGCAATGGCATTGAAAATTATTCTCGGCATTTTTCAGGGAAATTGCCCGGTGAGCCGCCGGATACTTTGCTTTCATATTTTCCGCACAATGATGATGGTTCAGCAGATTTTCTGACGGTTATTGACGAATCGCATGTAACTATACCCCAGCTTCACGGTATGTACGCTGGCGATAAATCGCGCAAGGATACGTTAGTGGAGCATGGTTTTAGATTACCAAGCGCGCGGGATAACCGACCGCTTAAGTTTAATGAGTTTGAGAAGCGAGTAGGTCAAGTTCTGTTTACTTCGGCAACGCCAGGTCCCTATGAATTTAAAAAATGCTCCCAGATAGCGGAACAAGTAATTCGTCCAACAGGTCTTATTGATCCGGAAATTTCGGTTCGGCCGATAATTGGTTCAGAGCGCAAAATAGACGGAAAAACTGTTGAAAAAACGGCGCAAAAGTATAAAGGGCAGGTTTTTGATTTCATTGCCGAAGCGGAAAAAGTCATTAAGCGAGGCGAGCGGGTAATCGCCACGACATTAACGAAGAAAATGGCAGAGGACTTAAGCGCATTTCTTAAAGAGAAGGGAATTAAGGCGGAGTATCTTCACAGTGACGTAAAAACCATTGAACGGATTGAAATTCTGACAAAGTTTCGGCGGGGGGAGTTTGATTGCGTTGTTGGCATTAACCTTTTGCGCGAGGGGTTGGATTTGCCAGAGGTGGCGTTAATCGGTATTCTTGACGCCGACAAAGAAGGATTTCTTCGTTCCGAGACGGCGCTTATTCAGACTATCGGCCGGGCGGCTCGCAATGTGAACGGCAGAGTGATTCTTTACGCCGATTCGGTTACCGGTTCAATGGAGAGGGCGATAAGCGAGACGAATCGCCGACGCGTTCTTCAACTTGCTTACAACAAAACGTATGGTATAACGCCGAAAACCATTATCAAAAAAATTCATGATATTACCGAGGAACTTGATTCTCATAAGAAAGCCGTTCGGACACTGGTTCAGCTGGACATCGCCGCTCATCCTAAAAATCGCGCCAAACTCATCCGCGACAAAGAACGGCAAATGAACTCCGCCGTAAAAATTTTGGACTTTGAAACGGCGGCGCTTCTGCGAGATGAGATAAAGGAGCTTGAAAAACTTGTGGGGGTCAGTTAAAATCTGAACTCAAAAAGTACCCTAAAATAAGGGTTTTTCGGTTTTTAATAGACAAAATCGTTTTCTAGCTTGACAGAATATTGGGGGTATGCTAGACTTTTGGCAGTATGATTTAGGGTTGTTCTTTGAGTTTGCATTAAGCGTGCCATACCAGTTTGATTTTTAGGGGTAATTTTAGAAATCAGACTGGTGTGGCACGAAGAGCAGGTGCCAGACACCGTGGCGGGTTTGCTAGCCCGCATCAGAATCACTTCATTTGTACTCTAGCATCGTGACGCTGACCCCGCCCATTGAAGCGCGGCGCGTCCAGCAGATAAGTGGTTTGCGCCCTTTCTCAACTCCAGAGGGAGGAACGCGCAAGATTGACTGTCGGCAGGCAGTCGTCTACAAGTACCCAAATGTGGTTCAAAAGACCGCGTGAGGGTAGATGGGGTATCATCTACAGCTTACCAATGGAGGTGGAGACCTCCGGATGGTGCCATAACTCGCTCTATAGGGGGGAAGTCTACGAGCTTCTCCTAACAGCCCCGATTCGCGTGAATCGGGGCTTCACTGTATTTTGCTTCCGCGGGCAGTTTATTCATTGCTTGATTTTTTTCGTTATACTATACTTTATATGCTATGACACTTGAAGGTAAAAAGGTAATGTGGGTTGAAGACGATAGATTTTTAAGCGACATTATTTCCCGCAAGCTTTTGCGCGAGAAGTGCGTGCTTATTCATGCCGTTGAAGGAGAAGGGGCGATAAGTTTAGCGGAAAAGGAACAGCCAGACATTATTCTTCTTGACATTCTGTTGCCCGGCATAGACGGCTTTGAAATCCTCTCTCGGCTCAAGGCCAATCTAAGAACAAAAACCATTCCTGTTATTCTTCTTTCAAATCTTGGACAAAAAACGGATGTGGATAAAGGAAAAAGTCTCGGCGCCGACCAGTTTCTTATCAAAGCAACCGTTACGCTTGACGAAATCGTTGAAGAAATCAAAAATCTTTTGAAAGATAAAATGACAATATGAACTACCGCACCGCAAGCGGTGGGGTATTCTGTGGGCGGATAATAAATTTTTCCAGTAGGACTTTCCCATTTTCGCTAGCTTGCTCTTAAAGCTTAAACTCTATATACTTTTGGCTACAACCCCTAGCGATACTACGGGGTTTGTGTTTTGTTGAGTGTTTTTAATTTTGTTATGGACGATACACTTATTGTATTGTCAAAGGTGAGGAAGCGAATACTTGGAGCTTTCGCAAGGCCGGAGCGCGACGGCGCGAGGAGGGGTCGCAGAATTTTTCAGCAGAAAAATATCTGTGACCGAGAACGATCATACAACAAAATTTTATGAAAAACGAAAGTGATATGTTGGTAGTTAAAGGAGCCAGAACGCACAACCTCAAAAATATAACGGTTGAGATGCCACGCAATAAAATGATCGTGTTCACAGGGCTTTCCGGCAGTGGCAAGTCGTCTTTGGCGTTTGACACGATTTTTGCCGAAGGACAGCGGCGTTATGTTGAATCATTGTCAGCGTACGCGCGGCAGTTTTTGCGTCAAATGCAGAAGCCTGATGTTGACGAAATTATTGGCCTTTCGCCGGCTATTTCCATTGACCAAAAATCCCGTTCAAACAATCCGCGTTCAACGGTTGCCACCATCACTGAAATTTATGATTATCTTAGAATTCTCTACGCCCGAGTCGGCGTGCCGTATTGTCTTGTGTGCGACCGTCCGATCAAAAAACTGTCCCACGAAGAAATTATTGAGACCATTATTGAGACAGTTGAAAAATTCGATATCAGCGGAATGAGTAAGGAAATTTTAGCCGTTTCGTACAACACTTTAAAGCTTCGTATTTTCGCGCCGCTCGTGGTCGGTCGCAAAGGAGAATACTATCAGCTTCTCTATGACCTTTTGGGTAAGGGCTACGGCGTGGTGAAAGTAGACGGGCAAATAAAAAAACTTCGTGAGCAGATTATTCTCGCCAAAAATAAAAAGCATGACATAGATGTTTTGGTGGATGAATTTTATCTAACGGAGATTGCAAGTCGCTCCTCCGTATCGGATTTATCAAATTCATCAAAAAAATCAAGCTCGGCGGAACGTTTAAGCGAATCCGTTGAACGGGCTCTGCAAGAATCACAAGGACTTATCAAAGTAGAATTTAACGGAATTGAGAAATTAATCTCGGCGAAATTTATGTGTCCATACGACGGGTTCTCGTATCCGGAGATAGAGCCAAGGCTTTTTTCTTTCAACTCTCCTTACGGCGCGTGTTCGGAGTGCAACGGCTTAGGCACTCGCCATTTTTTTGGCGATGAGCTTTGTCATAAATGCCGCGGCGCGCGACTTCGCGAAGAAGCGTTATATGTTCGCTTGGGGGTTAACCAGGCATTATCCTCGGAATCTGAAAAAAGTGGCATTAACATCGTGGAACTTGTCGGGCTTTCAATTAAAAACGCCAGGGAATTTTTTGCCAAGCTCAGACTTTCCGCCAAAGACAAAGAAATCGCCAAGGTAATTTTGAGGGAAATTGAATCACGGCTGGATTTTATGATTAATGTAGGCATTGAATATTTGACACTTGACCGTCGGGCCCACACTCTCTCCGGCGGCGAAGCCCAACGTATCAGGCTTGCTTCGCAGTTGGGTTCCGGTCTCGTTGGCGCTCTCTATGTCTTGGACGAACCCACCATCGGTCTTCACTCGCGCGATAACGCTCGTTTGATTAAAACCCTGCTTCATCTCCGCGACATAGGCAATACAATTATAGTTGTTGAGCACGATGAAGAAACCATTATCTCCGCTGATTATATCATTGATATAGGACCGGGAGCGGGTGTCCATGGCGGTAAAATTGTTGTATCAGGTTATATAGAAAAGCTTCTTAGCGCCAAAAAAAACGAATCAAAATCTCTAACCCTCGATTATTTGCGAGGTGACAAAAAAATTGAAGTTCCGAAAAAACGGCGCGATAAAGACAAGGGAACTCTTAAAATCCGTGGTGGCAAAGTTTTCAACATTAACAATTTTAACGCCGATATTCCGCTTGGTCGGTTGGTGGCAATAACTGGAGTTTCCGGTTCCGGAAAATCCTCGCTTCTCTATGAAATACTTTACAAAAATTTGCAGGCGAGGTTTGAGAGGCGTTATCGTTCAAACGAAATTTTTAACTGCGCCAATTTTACCGGTACGGAATACCTTTCAAGAACCATTTTAATTGACCAAGGGCCGATTGGCCGGACGCCGAGGTCAAACCCCGCGACTTATACCGGCGCATTTACCTTTATCCGCGAACTTTTTGCCGAAACGGCGGAAGCGCGGGTTCGGGGTTGGAAAGCCAATCGTTTTTCTTTCAACGTAAAAGGCGGGCGATGCGAAGCCTGCCAAGGCAATGGCGAAATCGCGGTTGAGATGCACTTTCTGCCGACGGTGTATGTGCCATGCGAAGTTTGCGAGGGCAAGCGATTTATGAAAGAGACGTTTGAGGTAACCTATAAAAAGAAAAACATTTATCAAGTCTTAAATATGACCATTGAGGAAGCTCTGAAATTCTTTGAAGATATTCCGGCGATTTATGATCGTTTGAAGACACTTAGTGAAGTTGGTCTCGGTTATCTTGAGCTAGGCCAATCGGCTACGACCTTATCCGGCGGCGAAGCCCAGCGGGTGAAGATTTCCTCCGAGCTGTACCGCCAGCATGTGGAAAAAACTATATATCTTTTAGACGAGCCTACAGTGGGACTTCATTACGAGGATGTGCGCAAACTCATTGAAATTTTACAGAAGCTGGTTGACCATGGCAATACTGTTGTGGTGATAGAGCACAATTTAGATGTTATTAAATCCGCCGATTACATACTTGATTGCGGGCCCGAAGGAGGGGAGGGCGGAGGCAATTTGGTGGCGAAAGGCATTCCGGAAGAAGTTGCCCGAAGTAAGCAATCATACACAGGCGAGTATTTGAAAAAAGTGCTCTGATAAAAAAAGACAACCGGTTTTTACCAGTCGTCCACGCGTTATAAGTTGTCAGATTAAACCAATACTACGAAGCATCTGCTGGAAGGAATCCACTGTGAAAGGTTTGCTCAGCATGAAATCTGGAGCTTGTCGCTTTATGATTCTTGTGGCGTCTGGGTCATCCATTAAGTCGCTAATGACAATGACGCGACATTGCGAGTACACCTTACGAAAAGTTTCCATCAGTTCAGTTCCGAAACCGTCCGGAAGCTGGTAACTGAGAAGAACAACGTCTAAAGCAGAAGGCCTGCCCAGTTCACGGATTATCCGAACAGTTTCATTTACGGTTCGCGCGCGAATACATTCCGCGTAGCACCCGAAGGTTTGAAGGAGTTCCGTTATTGCGTCTGCGGTCGCGTCGTCATTTTCCAAAAGCAATATCTTTTTCTTCATAAATGGAATATTTCAATCAGGCGAAAAACTACACTTTTTCTAAAAAGAAAAATAGCATATAAAAAATGGTTCGTCAAGATTAAAAAATAATCCACATGTCGCAAGAAAAAAGCCGAGCATTGATAGCGCTCGGTTTTAAGGACGTGAAGGTGACGGGTGAGTCTTTGGCAGCAAGGGATCTCTCGGGCAGAAGCATATTGGGCAGGGTTCAATCAGCACCCCCAATAATCTTTCAGTGCCTGTGTGGTAACACTCCCGCTGAAGCGAGGAGAGTTTGGCTTGCAACTGTTTTTTCAGCAGCGAATCTTTTGCTCCGGCTCTATTGCCTCAATTAGCTTTAGGCACTTATCTTGTATAGCCTTGTTGGCAGATGTCATTGTTTTGCTAGAGTAGGTGCGTGTCCCCGCAACGTGTACATGGTTTGAGAGAGTTCTTCCCTTCCAAACGCTCATGTCTACAAATTAGTTGAAGCTCAAGCAAATGATCACGAGCCCCCATGATTTCCTCATCAGTGTCCCTGTTCTCAAAGTCTCTGATTTTTCTCAAGAGCTTTTTCGCCGTCTTCACTTCACTTTCAGTCAGCTTTCTCTTTCTTTTCATGCGTTTGTGGGGTTGCTTGAGGTTGTGTGTTTCCGCTCTTGAGTTTAATCTATATGTATGAAAAGTCAAGATTTGCGAAAATTTAAATTACCGGATGCACCCGGAGTCTATTTTTTTAAACGTGAAGGGAAAATTCTCTATGTCGGCAAAGCCACCTCGCTTCGCGACAGGGTGCTGAGCTATTTCTCGGCTGATGTAATTGAGACCCGAGGTCCGAGAATTGTTGATATGGTGGCAAAAGCCGACCGTATCAGTTTTCAAAAAACAGATTCCGTTCTTGAGGCGCTGCTTCTTGAGGCAGAACTTATCAAAAAGCTGGAGCCGCCCTACAACACCGAAGGCAAAGACGACAAGAGTTTCAATTACATCGTCATCACCAACGAGAACTTCCCCCGTGTTCTAGTCGTCCGCCAGAAGGATCTTAACTCTAAGCTAGAAGCTAGAAGCCATAAGCTAAAAACTATCTTCGGTCCTTTCCCCCACGGCTCGTTGCTTAAAGAAGCGTTGCGAATTATCAGGAAGATTTTTCCGTTTCGCGACAATAAATGTCAGCCCAATCAAGGCAAGCCATGTTTCAATCGGCAAATTGGTCTCTGTCCCGGAGTGTGCACAGGCGAAATTACCAAAGAACAGTACGTCAAAACTATTCGCCGTATTAAACTTTTTTTTGGCGGCAAGAAAACGCAAATTTTGAAAAATTTAGAGCTTGAAATGGAAACTGTGGCCAGAATCAGAAATTTTGAGCGGGCGGGAGGAATTAAAAAAACTCTTTTCGCTCTTAAGCATATCCAGGATATTTCCTTAATTAAAACTTTAAACTTGAAACTTACAACTTTTAATTATCGTATAGAGGCCTATGACATTGCCCATATTTCCGGCAAGGATGCGGTTGGCGCTATGGTTGTTATTGAAGATGGGTTGCCAAAAAAAGCGGATTATCGAAAGTTCAAAATTCGCGGAGGATTTGGTAACAATGACAGTGCCAGCCTGAAGGAACTTATTGATCGCCGATTAAAACACGATGAATGGCTTATGCCAGGACTTTTTGTGGCTGATGGCGGGTTAGCTCAGAAGAAAGTTCTTGAAGAGGCGCTTAAAACAAAAAGCCTTTCAATTCCTGTCGTGGCAGTAACTAAAAATAAACGGCATCGTCCGGAAGCAATTTTAGGCGACCAAGCTCTTGTCAAGCGGTACCGGCGAGCCATTTTGTTGGCAAATGCCGAAGCGCATCGTTTTGCTCTAAACTTCCATCGATTTAGGAGAAGAATACCATATAAAACCAATTAATTTTTGCCAAATATTTTTTAAAATTATCCGCATGCCACATTCATCCCCACCGCAAGCGGTGGGGTTCTGTGGGCGGATAATAAATGGTATAATATCTCAAATGGCATTTCACTCTAAAACTCGCGTCGGGGTGATTCGAGGCGGTCCGTCGCGTGAGCACGACATTTCCATAAAAACCGGCGCCAATGTCTTGAGAAGTTTGCCAGACAATTATCATCCTGTTGATATTTTTATAGATAGAGCTGGTGTTTGGTATGTACAGGGAGTGGCTCAACCTTTGGTGAAAGTGCTTCAAAAGGTAGATGTCATTTTTAACGCTTCGCATGGCGAGTACGGCGAGGACGGGAAACTTCAACGTTTACTGGACACATTTGGTGTCCCTTACACCGGTTCAGGACATTTGGCGTCTTTGTTCGCGACGCATAAAGGTCATGCTAAAAATTTTTTGAATGGTCACGGTATCAAATCGCCCTATCATAAGCTTTTGAAAAAGGATGACGCTATCGTAAAAAATTTACACGACCTTTGGAGAACTATACCCAATCCTTCTATTATAAAACCAATTGCGCTAGGTTCATCAATCGGGGTTTCGCTCGTTCAGAATTTTTCCGATTTAATTCTCGCTTTGAACAATGCCTTTGCGGTTAGCCCCGCTGTTCTTATTGAAGAGTATATCAAGGGCAGGGAAGCGGCATGCGGGGTTATTGATTCGTTTCGTGGCGAGGAGACCTACGCGCTTCTTCCCGTTGAATTTGTACTTCCGGACGATTCAACATTTTTTGACTATGAGGCAAAATACGGAGGGAAAACAAAAACCATCCACCCCGGCCGATTTTCAGAAATGGAAAAGCATCAAATTCAAAATATAGCTCGCGCTGTTCACAAACAACTCGGTTTACGCCACTATTCCCGTTCCGATTTTATAATCTCTTCGGGTCGGGGCATTTATTTTTTGGAGGTTGATAGTTTACCCGATCTTGCTTCCAATTCGCCATACATTGAAGCGCTTAACGCGGTCGGTCTGTCATTTTCTGGATTTCTTGATCATGTGATCAAACTTGCGATTCAGGGACATTAACGCTAATATTCTTTAGTCTTAATGGGCCCTTAGCCCCCGCACCCAGAATGGCATTGCAGTTTTTGGATGGATGGAGCTAGTTTGTAAGGTTCTTTATAATGGGTTTGGTAAAGTTTTTTACATTTAGAACTGGCAACAAAAAACCATGCCATTTCTGGGTGACAGGGGGCCTTAGCTCATCTGTCCCGATTTGATTTATTAAAGCGAGGATTCCCGAGGATTCGCGATAGTCTTGGTGGGCCCGTAGTTCATCTGGTAGAACGCCTCATTTGCAATGAGGAGGTAAGCGGTTCGAGTCCGCTCGGGTCCACAATTCCGAATTTGAAGAAAGATTGACCTCGCCCGCTCCAAAGGCGCGGGCTAATCTCGCGCGATTCGCAATGAACCGCTTGTGCCCGCTTTGCTGAAAATGTTACAATATAGGAATGATCAAAGTGCTGGTTGTTGAGGACAATGAAACTATACGCAGATCAATCAAAGATGAGTTATTGCTTGACGGGTTTTCCGTATCTGAAGCATCCGACGGAGAAGCGGCATTGGCAAAAATTATTTCTGACAAGCCGGATATAGTTATTCTTGATATAATTTTGCCAAAAATAAGTGGCGTGGATGTTTTTAAAAAAATAAGAAGCATTGCCGGAATCACCGAAACAAAAGTGGTAATCTTCACAAATCTTGAGGCTGACGAGAAGATGATTAAAGAAATTTCCTCTTTGAATCCATGTTTTTATCTTAATAAATCAAATTTTCACCTTGAGGATTTACCCGCGAAAATAGAAGCGTGTTTCGCGACTTAGCGTTTATTTAAGGTCGAATTACTAACCAGCAGGTTTAATATAAGAATATAATAGTAAACATGGATAACAAAGAACAATATTTGGGATTGTTGACGGAAATCATAAAAAAGCAAGCGGTCATACTTGGTCCAGACATCGCTCTTCTCAAAGCCAGAAGCATTGCCGGATTAAAGGTTGATGACGACGGAAGAGTTACGGATGTTTTCGGAGACCCTAAGGTTGTCATTCAAAACTTGGTGAACATTTATGTGGAATTATCCGGTTTGATTGTTAAAAATGCCCTAAGCTCGGTTTTTGAAAAATACCCGAGCATTAATAAGGTTGAATAAGTAAAAATTTATTAAGATTGATTATTTGAAATTAATAATTATGTCAAAAAAATCCACTTTAGTTTTTTTGTCTCTTTTGGCTTTGCCGGCCATTGCGCTCGCGGCTGAAGGCGCGAAATTTGAAGCCGTAATTTTTTCCGAGCAGATTGAACGGTTTGTTGAAATTATCAATCTTGTGGTGGCGTTATTCGCGGGAATTTACGCTATTAAATTAGCCGCGCTCTCGCAAGGAGGCACGATGGAAAAAACATGGAATACTCTTGCCGTTGCGACGGTATCATTCGTACTGCTTGAAGTAGTCGGAACTTTAAAGGGTTTTGAAGTAGTTGAAATTGAGGGTTTAGCGGAAATTTTTGAGTTTTTATTTGTAACGGTGTTAGCGTATTGCTTGTATTTTACCAAAGCGGATTTGTTGAAAAAAATGTTGGGGAAGTAATTCAAAATACCACCCTTTCAAGTTAAGATTGGCGATTGTGCTTAAGTTGCTCGCGTAAATCCACCCAAAGCAGTTTATGTATGACATTATCGTGTTGGCTGTCGCGGTTGTTTCTATGCTGGCTGGCATAGCTTTTTACGCCAGAAGCCGTGTTTTGATGTTTGAGATGGAGAATAAGGAAAAAGAGACGAGCCGCAGAATGTACGAATTGGCGATTCTAAAAGAGTTAGGCGACAGAATCGGTTATTCTCTGGATATTCATCAGATTATTGATATTATCACCGGATCTCTTAGGCAGTTTATTGAATATAGCGCGGTTTCCTACATGCTTCTTCAGCCGGAAAAGGTGATATTCAAAGTACAGCTTGAGAAATCGGTTCATCGGAAATTTATCAATGAAATTCGGGACAGAATGTTGAATTCTCTCTCGGCTCTTCTTGATAAGGAACTTAAAAATAGCGCCGTTGAAGAAGTTCTTTCCGGAGCCATACTGATTGAAGAAGTTAATGAACCCGTAAGGTCTTTTTTTAACATCCCGCTAGTCATTGGCGATAAGGTTGTTGGAGTTTTGACCGTTTCCGACATTAAACCGGGACTTTATAAAGAAGAGGAAATGACCATTCTTTATAAGATTACTCAACAGGCTTCAAAAGCCGTCAGTAAACTTGAAGAAGTCGTAAAAACAGAGCAGAGAAAATTAAATTCAATGGTTGAGAGCATGGCTGACGGCGTGGTAATGACAGACAATGATTACAGGGTGGTCGTGGCTAATCCGGCGGTAAAATTGACGCTAGGCATAGGAAAAAACATTGAGCCGACAATTTTTGATTTCATTGACAATTTGGGAGGAAAGTTTGACATAAGAGGCAAATTAGAGGAGAGCATTAAGCTCGGCAAAGTTTTGGAAACGCCGGAGGCGCTCATCGGGGAAAGATTTTTTCAGATTTTAGTTTCGCCGGTCAGAAGCGTCACAACAATGTCCAATGGAGAAATATTGGGCGGGGTGGTGATTTTTCACGACATTACCCGCGAGAAGGAACTTGAGGAACTCCGCAAGGATTTCACGTCCATGATGGTGCACGAGTTGCGTTCGCCTTTGGACGGAATAAGTAAAATGGCGGATTTAATCATAAGAAAAAAAGCCGTGATAAAGGCGAAGCAGATTACCGACGAGTATTTGCCTATAATTTACAAAAATTCATCGGATATGTTGCGATTAGTTAGCGATCTTCTTGACGCCGCCAAAGTAGAATCAGGCAAGTATCAAATTTCAAAAGAACCCGCGGTTGATATCAGGAAACTTGTAGATGAAAGAATCAAATTTTACGAACCTTCCGCCAAAGAAAACCACATTGTCATTACTTCTATGATTGCCGATGATGTTCCGAACGCGATTGCCCTTGACCCAAACGCCATTACCGAAGTATTTAATAACCTGATTTCCAATTCATTAAAATTTAACAAGGAAGGCGGAGAGATTGCTATTCAAATTTTTACTCACAAAGATAAGAGCGACATATTAAGTGAAGCGAAAAAGGCCGGTGTAAAATGGTTTGTAAAGGCGGCGGACAAAGCATTGGCGACTCTTTCAAGTTCCACTCTCGTAGCCATTACAGACTCCGGGTCCGGTATAAGTCAAGACAATATTTCACTTTTATTCAATAAATTCAAGCAATTTAAAACCGCCGCCTTAACGCCAAATAAAAAGGGTACCGGTTTGGGATTAGTCATCTCTAAAGGTATAATTGAAGCCCATGGAGGCGTGATTGGGGCGGCGAGTGAAGAGGGTGTTGGCAGCACTTTTTATTTCAATTTGCCGTATGAACCCGCTTTGGAAATTAAAAGCTAATGTAATTATCATGGATAAGTTTAAAAAAATATTGATTGTGGAAGACGAAGTCGCTTTTTTAAAGTCGTTGGCTGGCGAGCTTAAGTTTCAGAGAGTCAAGATTTTTACGGCAACCGATGGTAAGAGCGGTTTAGACCTAGCCTTAAAAGAGCATCCTGATTTGATTTTTCTGGATATTATGCTTCCGGTGATGGACGGCATCACTGTTTTGAAAGAATTACGAAAAGACAGCTGGGGGAAAAATGTAATTATTATTTTGCTGACGCAAGTTGATGACATGAATAAGGTGGCTGAAGCCATGAAGAACGACGTATTCAAATATTTTATCAAGGCAGACCACTCTATTCCCGATATTATTGAGCAGACCAAAAAGTATTTGTCCAGCTTGGATACTCCGACCGTAAAATAGATTCGGAGTATTTTTTAATATCCGTTCCCATATAAGTCGGGAAAAAATCATTAAGGAGACTGGTTTGAACAGGTGATTTTATGATATGCTTTTTCTTGTCGGAGACGGGCTTATAGTATAGTGGTAATACGCTGCATTCGCATTGCAGAGACGCGAGTCCGATTCTCGCTAAGTCCACAAATAGAAACTTCTCGTTTTGAAAGCCCAAAGTCGGCGCGCGCAAAATGAAAAGAGCAAAGAGTGTTTTTCCGTGGTACAGCGAGGGTTAGGGAGCGGTGGCGGGCTGACTTCCTTAGTGAGAGTTTTTCTACAAAATGGGTTCTGACTCCAGCAGGAGAAGAACAAAGTTCCCTACGGGGCATGCTTTTTCAAACAAACACGGCTATTTAATTCAAGACGATATAGTAAACATTTGTTATAATAATATAGCGTAATGAAAAGTTTTAGCCTAAAATTTATTGATATCTTAATCGGTATAGTGCTCGGCCTTGGTTTTCAGTGGTGGCCCATTCTTCAATATCCGTGGCAATATATCGCATTTATCTTTGCGTACTTTGACATAGTTGATTATTGGATTGACTATTCTCCGTCCTTGAAAAAATTTCCGCCAAAAAGGGAGATAGATGTCATGCTTGATATAGCGATTATGTTTGTACTCTTTTTGTACATATACGCCACCCAGCTTACCACAACTTATTTTTTGACTGTTTTTATCATTTGGCGAGTATTAGATTACCTCTGGCTTCTGAGCTCAAAGCATGAATATCATCCGACTGGTACCGATAAACTTTTTGTAGATACATGGATGCGGTTCAATCTTATAGAGGCCGCTATCTCGCTGTGTCTTATTGGAGGAGCTGTTTTATTTCACATTCAAGCTTTAACGATTATCATCGTATTCATCGCTATTAGAATTATTGTACGAGTGTTGGCCAGTCTCCGCTATAAAAAAGTACATTTTACATAAAATGAGTATTGGGTTGTCGATTCCCTTGCCAAAATTCCCCTCTTACTAGGAGGGGAATTTTGGTGTTTAGAAGCGGTAAAACCAATTTTTTGGTACAATATCGTTTCTATGAAGCAATATGACGCAAAACTCAAACATTCCGGCGTCGGAGAAGCCACAAATCTTGATGTTTTGAAGGCTTTTTGGCGTGGCGTTCGGTTCCACAAATTATCCATGTTTTTGGTGATTTTTGGGATTGTGCTGGCCAGAATCGTTAGTGTCGTCATACCGATTTATTATAAAAAGTTTTTTGACGCGCTTAATCTTATATTGCCGATTGATAAGCAAACAAGCGAGCTTGTGCAAATTATAATTTTGATTTTCGGACTCAATCTTTTAGTTTGGGCTGGATATCGTTTTTCCACTTTTGCTTCAACCCATTTTCAATCGTCGGTTATTGCCAAACTTAAACAGCAGGCGTTTGATTACATGATAGGCCATTCTCATGGCTTTTACGCCAACAATTTTACCGGCTCATTGACGCAGAGAGTCAACCGTTTTGCTCGCGCTTTTGAAACTCTCGCCGATAGAATTAGCTACGATGTGCTTCCTTTGGGTATCCAAATTACAGGCGTGAGCGTTGTCTTGTGGTTTACCAATCCGATGATTACCAAGGTATTGATCGTTTGGGTTTTAATCTTTCTTGGATTCAACTATGCGTTTTCACGCTGGAAACTTAAATATGACGTTAAAAGAGCGTCTTTGGATTCTTTCACGACGGGAGTATTGTCCGATTCAATATCCAATCAAAATACCATTCAACTTTTTACCGGCAGGCGAGCCGAATCCGCTTATTTTAGAGAAGTGACCAATGACCAAGCCAGATTTACCAGGTTTGTTTGGAATTTGCAGGGTGTGGTTGATTCGGTACAGTCCTTTTTAATTTTTATCATTGAATTTCTATTGTTTTATTTTGCCATCAAGTATTGGCAGCAAGGACTTTTATCTATCGGCACCTTCGTGTTGATTCAGGTGTATCTTGTCGGTTTGGCGGGGCATCTTTGGGATTTCAGCCGAGTTATTAGAAACATCTATGAAGCGTTTGCCGACGCTAAAGAGATGGTTGACATATTGAAACTTAGGTACGATATTAAAGATATTCCTAACGCGGGTAAGCTTCACGTGCCGGTTGGCGAGGTTAAATTCAAAGATGTGGAGTTTGGTTTCAACGATGAGCGAAAAGTGCTTCGCGGTATAAATTTAGTAGTTAAACCCGGAGAAAAAGTCGCTCTTATCGGTCCGTCTGGAGCGGGTAAGTCAACTTTTGTTAAGCTTTTGTTGAGGCTTTACGATGTCTCTTCAGGACGGATTCTTATTGACGGACAAGACATCAAATTGGTGACGCAAGAAAGCGTGCGCCAAAATGTGGGCTTGGTACCGCAGGACCCGGTTCTTTTTCACCGCACTCTTTTGGAGAATGTTCGTTACGGCAGGCGCGATGCCACCGATGCTGAAACCCTTAAAGCGGCGCGGTTGGCGCATTGCGATGAATTCGCGTTAAGTTTGCCAACCGGTTATGGCACTTATGTCGGCGAGCGGGGCATCAAGCTTTCAGGCGGTGAACGGCAGAGGGTGGCGATTGCCAGAGCCATCTTGAAAAACGCGCCGATATTGGTTTTAGACGAAGCTACATCAAGCCTGGATTCTCACTCCGAGTCTCTGATTCAAGACGCTTTAGACAAACTTATGAAAAGCAAGACTACCATTGTGATTGCCCATCGGCTTTCCACTATCAGAAAGATGGATAGGATTATCGTTGTGGAGAAGGGTAAAATAATTGAAGAGGGAAGTCATGAGGAGCTATTGCGGAATGACTCCAGCTTGTACGGTAAGCTTTGGAATCTCCAGGCGGGAGGATTTATTAGATAAACATACCAATTAATTAATGCCTGCCCGCGTGTCCATGCAGGGACTGTTGCCGAATAGCGTTTTCGCCACTTTTTGTCTAAAATAACCCTTATTCCTGCGTAGCAAAACCGATGATTTTGTCATTCGGCAACAGTCCCATGCAGGCTGGCGAATGATACGAACCTGTTTCGCAGTTGTTTGCGCTCGGAATCGCGATTTGTTATACTTCATTCCAAGATGAAATCATTTCTAGCGAGCATGTTGATTTTAAGTTTTGCCGCCATAGCTATTTTTGGAGCTTTTGCTATGGACCATAACGGCTCTCATGGCAGTTATGACTGTATTGCCGCGGCGGTAGGAGTTATTGATTGTCCTATTGAGAGCGGTCTAATTCAATTTCTCAATTTCCATCTTGAAATTCTAAAAAACTTTTCGCTGGCAACCTTCGGTACAGGCGTGGTTTTGCCAATTCTCCTAATATCAGCTTTGCTATATTTATGGTTAATTTTATTTTTCGACGCGGATTTTCAACAGACGCCGATATTTAATTCTTGGCGGCGAAGGTTTGGTTTAAAGTTTTTACCCCAAAACAGAAAATTAAATCACTGGCTGGCTATTCACGAAAACAGCCCGTGTCTTTTTTAGAGCGCCGATATCAAACTATTTTGCTTGGATTGTCTGTGTTGACATACCGCTAAAGAGCAAGCATTTGAAGTTTGTATCGCGCGTTAAACGACCCTTTTACAAAGGGTTTTTTGCATTATTAATCTAATAAATAATATGAATAAAACCACTATCAGTATCGCTGTGAGCATCCTAATCCTCGCGGGTCTCATCTGGATCGCGCGTCCGGACGCTCTGAACACAATATCCGCGACTTCAAGCAGTGCCGGTTCGCTCACAGTTGAAGAAGCAAGCAATTATGATTTTGGCTCTATATCAATGGCCGCCGGAAAAGTAAAGTATCAGTTCAAAATCAGAAACGCGAGTAATGACGCGGTTACCATCAATAAAATCTACACATCCTGCATGTGCACGACTGCCGCGCTTACGGCCGGAGGCAAAAAGTTCGGACCTTACGGTATGCCAGGACACGGAGCCATTCCAAAAATAGACGGCGTAATAAACCCAAATGAAGAAGCGGTCGTTGAGGTTGTCTATGATCCAGCGGCGCATGGCCCGGCTGGTATCGGTAGAATCCAAAGAACAGTTACCCTAGAAAATACCGCGGGACAGCCGGTTGAGCTTCAAGTCGCGGCCACTGTGACACCCTAAACCATATGAGCAAAAAACTTACAATTCTTATTACCCTCGCGGCGCTTTTGTTCGGCGTAGTCATCTTGTTAAAGACCGGCAACATCGGCACCACAATGCTCTGGAATCTAAGCAATGAGGGACAGTGGCTTCTGCCTCTTGTGGGCATTGCCGCTTTGATTGACAGTATCAACCCGTGCGCCTTCGGTATCCTTCTCCTGACTATTGCCTTTTTGCTTTCTATCGGCAAGATTCGTTCCGGTATTCTGAAAATCGGCGGTGTTTATATCTTAGGACTCTTTACGGTTTATCTTCTGATTGGGCTGGGCATTCTTCAAGCTCTCCATATCTTCAATACGCCGCACTTTATGGCAAAAGCCGGAGCGGGCTTATTGATTGTTCTGGGATTTATAAATCTCATCAACGAATTCTTTCCGTCGTTTCCATTAAAGTTAGCTATTCCACAGTCTGCTCACCATAAAATGGCGGAGTTAATGAACAAGGCCTCGTATCCGACCGCGTTCCTTTTAGGCGCACTTGTTGGCATTTGCGAGTTTCCTTGCACCGGCGGGCCGTATCTTATGGTGCTTGGGCTATTGCACGATCAGGGAACATACCTTGCCGGAGTCGGATATCTCCTGCTTTACAACTTAATCTTCATTCTGCCGCTTGTGGTCATCCTGGCTTTAGCCAGCGATAACGCGCTGCTTGAAAAAGTGAGCGCGTGGAAAAAGTCCGAAACCGGTCGCATGAGGTTGTGGGGCGGCATTGCCATGGTTATTCTTGGTCTTGTTATATTCTTTCTCTAAATAAATTATCATGATTACTAAACAACAACCTACCCCGTACGATCCGGAAAGGATTCGTTCGGGGTTTGACGCACTGTTAGAAAAGGTGGAACAAATGAAAAAATCCGGAAATGTTGACCTTTCAACCGAAGAGGATTTGAGTCTCGCCGTCATGAATCTCATCAGTCTTGAGGAACATTTCTTTTTCACTGGCGTGAAGACAAAAAAGTCGGAATATTTTGATTTGCTCGGCGAGGTGCGGAATATAAGAAAGGAATTACTAGCCAAAATGATGGACAGGAATGAGGGTGAGACATGGTGTATCTCAAAACATCTACTGGCAACCACAATGCGTCTCATGGAAGTTGGCACAAAACTTCACTCTGACGGCAAACAATCTGAAGCAAAAGAGATGTTTGACAGGGCATACAAGATGTATTCCATATTTTGGGCATTGCGTCTCAAACTGGTTGATTCTTCCGGATTCAAGAAAATAGCGGCGAATGAAAAACCATGGACATTTGAAGACATTGTAAACAAACTCGTTGACTGCTGCGATGAAAAATAGACGTCTCGTTATTGTCGGTGTAGGCATTGCGGTAATTATAGCCGTCTATTTGCTGTATCCTCGACAGCAAGCAATCGGCGAGTTTGACCTGTTCGCCCAATGCCTTGCGGAAAATGGCGTCACTATGTACGGCGCGGATTGGTGTTCGCACTGCCAAAATGAAAAGAAAGCTTTCGGAGATTCTTTTCGCTTTGTGCCTTATGTAGAATGCCCGGACGATCCGCAAAAGTGCTTGGCGAATGGAATAAATAGCTATCCGACATGGATATTTTCTGACGAAAAGAAACTTGAGGGCGAACAAGGGCTTGAAAAATTGTCGCGAGAAAGCGGTTGTATTTTACCGAACAATAAAAAATAAACTTAAAAACTATGGAAAATGAAACACAAGAGCAAATTGCAGAAAAAATTGTAACAAATTCTAACAATGAGCAAGAGCAGATTGTTCAGAACAATCAAAACCCCAAAACTGGCAATAGTTTTAGTGTGGGGACAAGCATTCTGATTTCCTCAATAATCCTTGCGGGAGCGTGGATGTACACGACGGGACTAAAAACCGCTAATACCCAGCCAAAGACGAATGTTACGGCCAGTTTAGAAAAAACACAGGTGTCGGCGCTGGAAGAAAAAGTATTGCCGTCCGAAGGAGTTATTCTGCCTGTCATTTGGAACGACCTTGGCGCGAAACTTGTCAGCGTTGGCGCGATTGACGCCGATAAATTCAAAGCAATATATGACCAGAGAGGGGCTTTTACTGATGAGTATAAAAATCTCCTTTTGGGCCAAAACGACGAAAAACTTACAATCACGAAAGATAATGCCGGTTATTTATTGAATCTATTTTGGGCATTGGGTCTCGCGAGCAAAAACCCAATCTTGGATTCAGGCGAGATGAAAGATCCCAGATATGACGGAGCGGGAAACTTCGCGTCAACCGGCGGGTGGACGATTGCCAAAGGCAGCCCAATGGACCATTACAGCCGTCATAAATTATTTGATCTGACTTCCGAACAGCAAGCCCTTGTAGACAAAGTATCAAGGGGCATATACAGGCCGTGTTGCGGCAACTCTACGCATTTTCCAGATTGCAATCACGGCATGGCCATGCTCGGACTTCTTGAACTCATGGCTTCGCAAGGTGCGAGCGAGCAAGATATGTGGAAATCGGCTCTGGCTGTTAACTCCTATTGGTTTCCGGATACCTATCTCACTATAGCGACTTACATGCAGAACAAGGGTATTGAATGGAAAAATGTTAACCCGCAAGAGATTCTTGGAATCAATTATTCCAGCGCTCAAGGATATGCCAGAATCGCTTCTCAAGTTGTCCAGCCGCAACAACAACGCGGAGGGAATGGCTGCGGCGTGGACACCGGAGAAACAGCCGTTCCGCAACGCCCGCAGAGCGGATGTGGGATATAATAAGGCATGCTTAATTAATAGAATATATGGAAACACAACAAAAAATTTCTAATGGGGCGGACTTGCAAATATCACTGACCAAAAAGGAGCGGAAGGAGCTTGAATACCAAGAAAAACTGGAGGCGAAAGAATCGTTTGCGCAAAAACGTCGCGTTAAGAAAATTGCCTCATGGGGTGCCGGTGGTTTAATAATCGCGCTAATAGGAGGTTTTGTTTGGTATATAGCTACACGGCCTCCGATTCCGGAATCCGATATTGTTTCCAGGACTGGCTTCCACTGGCATCCAGAGCTCGCTATCTATGTGAAAGGTGAAAGGCAGGAGATACCGCCTAACATCGGTCTTGGCGCAGTTCACCAACCGATTCACACTCACGCTGATGATAGTAACCAAGGAATCGTTCATATGGAATTTCAGGGAATGGCGCGAAAACAAGATGTAACGCTCGGTCGATTTTTTAAAAACTGGAACAAGGACATGCACTCATTCGGCGCAAACATGAAAATGACAGTCAACGGGGAAGAAAATGTTAAATACGAGAATTATGTCATGCGCGACAAGGACAAAATTGAGCTGCGGTACGAATAGCCGTTATCCACAAAACTTGATTTGACAGATAGGGGATAGGGGTATAATCTATAGATAAGATTTAAATATTATAACCCTTACAAAATCTATGTTGGATCGAAAACTCAAAAAAAGATCATTGCACCGAGCGAAAATTATTCGCGGGCAGTTAGACGGTTTGGTTAAAGCAATCGATGCTGAAAAGTATTGCGTTGACCTCATTACGCAATCTCGGTCGATTCAATTGTCACTCAAAAGCCTTGACGGCTTTCTTTTGGAGAATCACTTGCGAACTCATGTGAAGCATCAGATGCGACACAAGGGTGATGACGAGAAAGCGATAAAAGAATTGATTAGAGTTTATACTTTATCAAATAAATAAAAAATATGATGTACGGATTAAATAACGATTATGGGAGTTTTGGCGCGGGGAATATGATGGGCTGGTTCGGTGGCGGAATTATGATGGTCTTGTTTTGGGCGGCGGTAATTATTTTTATCGTCTGGATTGTCCGAGAAGTCGGCGGAAGAAATTCTGAAAAAAATGATTCAAAATCAAAATCAGCTCTTGATATTCTTAAAGAACGCTACGCCAAAGGCGAGATAGATAAGAAAGAATTTGAGGAAAAGAAAAAAGATTTGAGCAACTAATTATGATTAACACAGTAAAATATATGGAATTTGATTACACCATAATTACAACGAAAACTTTTGACGAGGCAGTAGGGCGCGTACAAGATGAGATCGTCAAAGCTAGCATGCGCGTTTTATATGTTCACGATGTGCAGAAAACTTTAGGTGAGAAGGGCTTCCAAAGAGATCCGTTCAAAATTATTGAGTTTTGCAGCGCCAAGTTTGCCAATGAGTTTCTGGATAAGGACATTAAAATCGGCCTTTGTTTGCCCTGCAAGATAAATGTGTATATGAAAGATGGACAAGCTTTTATTTCCGGTATGCGTCCAATTGTTCTATCGCAATTTTTCCCGCAAGCGGATTTGGGCGATAGACCAAATGAGATTGACCAGATAATCCAAACTATAATCAATAACGCAAAATAGCCTATGAAAAAAATCTTTTTTATTACAACTTTTATTTTTATTTTCGTTTTTGTCTTACTCCCCAATCTTTCTTTTGCTCAAGGAATAATGGGAAATACAGCAACCGTTTCAGATGGCCATACCGCCCGCGAAGAAACCGAGGGGAAAGCAGTTTGGGAAAAACTCCAAACTAAAGAACTGGCTTGCAAGGATTTATCCGATGACAATTTCGGAACTCTCGGTGAATACTTTATGGGCCAGATGATGGGGACTTCTCATGAGGCAATGAACAACATGATGATTCAGGCACACGGCGAAGACGGCGAGGAGCAGATTCACATCGTTATGGGCAAGCGACTTTCTGGTTGCGACACCTCTGTGATGTTTCCGTCGCAAGGCATCGGCTTTATATCAATGATGATGGGAAGGTGGTCGTCTCCCGCGGGTCCTAATCAATCAAACAATTCTATGATGAACTTTGGATTTTCGCCCTTTGGCGGGTTCGGTTGGATCTTTATGATTCTTTGGTGGGTTCTGATAATCGCAGGTATTGTCGCGCTTATCAAATGGCTCACAAGCCAATCTCGCGGCACTCGCAATCACGAAAAATCGGCGGTTGATATTTTGAGGGAGCGATATGCTAAAGGCGAAATTGACAAAAAGGAATTTGAGGAGAGGAAAAAAGATTGTCAATGATCCTAAAAAATATATCAGTTAATAATTAACAAATAATAACATGAATCTTTCACTAAAATCTTACGGTTGGAAGTGCGTTTTAGGTTCGGAAATAATTTATTTTGTTTGCCTTTTGGGCGGATTTCTTCCTATGCGAAGCGTGGAGGCGACAAAATTGCACCACATGTTTTTTGAGATTTTTCCCGGTTTTACCTGGATAAACATTGGCAGTGTAATCTTGGGGGTCATCTACTCCTTTATCTTTGCCTGGATATTCGCGTGGTATTTCGTTTGGATGCATAATTCAAGTTTAGTCCACGATGCTAAATGAAAAAAGAAACATATAAAATCCAAGGCATGCATTGCGCCAGTTGCGTTGCGACAATCGAGCGTGTGCTTTCAAAGACGGTCGGCTTGCGTTCGGTTTCGGTTAACTTCGCTTCAGAATCGGCTTTAATTGAATTTGATGAAAATATCATTTCTGAATCGGATATTATGAAAGTGGTAGAATCGGCGGGATATCGTCTCATTTCTAAAAATATTAAGCTCAATTCTCCTAAAAAAGATGAGACAATTGTTGGTGGAAATGTTGAAACAATCTCAATAAAAGTGCTGGGAATGGATTCTCCTCATTGCGCCATGGTCGTGGAAGGGGCCATAAAAAAATTGCCGGGCATAAAAAATACCGATGTTGATTTTTCAAACCAGCGGGCAAAAGTAGTTTTTGATTCCAAAAAACTCACTGCCGGTGAAATTTTTAAAGTAATAACTGACGCAGGATACAAACCGATTATGGAGAAAGGGGAAGCGGAAGATATTTTGGATAAGGAAAAAGTTGAACGGGAGAAACAGATGAAAATTATGAAGCGCAAGCTTATCATTGGTGGTATTTTTGCGTTTTTTATATTTTTAGGCAGTTTCCCGCAGTGGTTTTCTTTTGTTCCAAAAATTCTAAACAATAATTGGATACTTCTCCTCCTGACGACACCGGTTCAATTCTGGATTGGCTCCCAATTTTACAGCGGGCTCAAACTTCTCATTAAATACCGCACTGCTGATATGAATACCTTGATTGCCATCGGCACTTTGGCGGCATATTTTTACAGTCTGGTGGTGACGGTTTTTCCGGCATTTTTTACAAAAGGAGGAATAATCCCGGCAATCTATTTTGATACTTCGGCTATTATTATTGTTTTGATTCTTCTTGGAAAATATTTTGAGGTATTAATGAAGGGGAGAGCCAGCGAAGCGATTAAAAAGCTCATCGGTTTGCAGCCTAAAATGGCGAAGATTTTGCGGAATGGAAAAGAAATTGAAATGCCGATTGCCGATGTGATAGTGGGCGATTTAATAATTGCCCGGCCCGGCGAAAAAATTCCGGTCGACGGAAAAATCACCGAGGGAGACTCGGAAATTGACGAATCAATGATTACTGGGGAATCAATGCCGGTTCATAAAAAAGTTGGCAGCGCGGTCATCGGTAGCACCATAAATAAATTCGGCACATTCACTTTCCGCGCGACTAAAATCGGCAAAGACACGGTGCTTTCGCAGATTATTAAAATGGTGGAGGAAGCTCAAGGCTCCAAAGCGCCGATTCAACGGCTGGCTGATTTAGTTTCTTCTTATTTTGTTCCGGCGGTGTTTGGGATTGCTGTTTTAACTTTTGTCGTTTGGTTTTTCTTCGGACCAGCTCCCGCTTTTACTTTCGCTCTTATTAATTTTGTTGCCGTCTTGATAATCGCTTGCCCGTGCGCTCTTGGTCTAGCCACTCCCATGGCCATTATGGTTTCTTCGGGCAGCGCCGCGGGCAAGGGGATTTTAATCAAAGACGCCGCTTCGCTGGAAATTGCCAACAAAATAAACGCGATTATTTTAGATAAAACCGGCACTCTCACCCAAGGCAAACCGGCGGTCACCGACATTATCTCGGTTACAAAATTTTCTGAATTTCAAACGGATAATGAAATTCTTAAAATTGCCGCAAGTTTGGAACAGCGGTCGGAACACCCTTTGGCGCGGGCGATTCTTGACGATGCCGCGAAAAAGAAAATTGAGCTTTATAAGCTGGAAGATTTTAAGGCCGTTTCCGGAAAAGGCTTGCGAGGATTTTTACAAATCCAATCCGGAAAGGTTGAGGTGTATTTGGGAAATCGAGCTTTGATGGTTGATGTTGGTCTCGGTGTGTCTCTCTATGAAGATGCTATCACTAAGCTGGAAAACGAAGGAAAGACGGCAATGATTTTGGCGGTTGACAAAAAAATAAAAGGCGCGCTGGCCGTGGCTGATGTGTTGAAAAAAGAATCAGTTGAAGCGGTGCGAGCGCTCAAAAAGAATAATATAGCCGTTTGGATGCTCACTGGGGATAATGCCCGCACGGCTCGAGCCATTGCGGCCGAAGTTGGCATAGACAATGTTATGAGCGAGGTCTTGCCGGACAAAAAGTCGGAAAAAGTGCGCGAACTTCAAGAACAAGGGAAAATTGTGGCAATGGTTGGCGACGGCATAAACGACGCGCCCGCGCTGACTCAAGCTAATATCGGTATCGCTATGGGCGAAGGCACGGACATTGCCATGGAATCAGCTAACATTACATTGATGCGAGGAGATTTGACGCTTATTCCGGAAGTCATAAAGCTTTCAAGGCGAACGATGAGAATAATAAAACAAAATCTTTTCTGGGCGTTTTTCTACAATGTCGCTTTTATTCCGGTGGCGGCCGGCGTTCTCTATCCGTTTTTTAAGATTTCGCTTAATCCGATTTTTGCCGCCGCCGCTATGGCCTTTTCCAGTTTGAGCGTCGTTTTGAATTCCTTGCGTCTTAAGAATATGAAGATATAATAGAAAAGATTCTTGTTTCGCGCCAACCCTCCCGCGGACAGCGGCGCGGGAGGCGTTCCAAAGCCAGAGCCGATTGAGAATTTCGCAGCTAGAGACTAAAAGGCAAATTTGATGAATCTATCAACTCAAAAAACCTACATTTTTCATGTGAGCGGTATGCATTGTCAATCCTGCGTTCTAATGACAGAAAGCGAACTTATGGGCATACCCCATATTAGCGTCGCAAAATCTAATCTCAAAAATCACACGGTAAAAGTGACGGGTGACTTCGGTGATAAGAGTCCTGAAGCAATCGCGGAAGAGCTTTCCGCCATACTGTCCAAGCGCGGATACTCGCTTTCGGTTGAGAAAAAGAACCATCGGGTAAAGTGGCATGAGTTTCGGTTGGCATTTCCTTTCGCGCTGGGATTTATAGCCATTTTTATTTTTCTGCAGAAGATCGGTGTCGTGAATTTAGTGAATGTTTCAAACCTGTCGTATGGCACAGCATTCATTGTCGGACTTGTGGCGTCCATTTCAACTTGCATGGCCGTCGTGGGGGGACTGGCGCTTTCGGTTTCCGCCAATTTCGCCAAGGCGGGCGAATCTTTTCGTCCGCAGATACTTTTTCACTTTGGCCGTCTCGTTTCGTTTTTTATTTTGGGCGGAGTTATCGGAGCGATAGGTTCCGGCTTTGAACTCGGCGTAACCGGAATGTTTGTTCTAAATTTGGCGGTTGCCGTTATCCTGCTTATTCTTGGCGTCAATCTTCTTGATGTTTTTCCCATAATGAAAAAAATCCAGCCGACTTTGCCGAAGTTTTTCGGAGAGCAGGTGCGCGTTCTAAAGGGGTTGAATCACACGCTTACTCCTTTTCTTGTCGGTGTCGCGACATTTTTTCTGCCATGCGGATTTACCCAATCAATGCAAATTTACTCGTTTGGATCAGGCAGTTTTTGGACAGGAGCGCTTACCATGTTTTCGTTCGCGCTTGGCACTTTTCCCGTGCTGGCGCTTTTAAGTTTCAGCTCCGTTGGTATCCATTCCAAAGCCTTCTTCGGTATTTTTTTCAAAGCAGCCGGAATTGTCGTGATTTTTTTTGGACTGCTTAATTTCACGAACAGTTTTGTGGGTGCCGGTATTATTCCACCATTATTTAGTTTCTAATTTAGTTATCATGAAATCAATGTCAACATCAACATCAATCATAATTTCCAGCGTAATTATTGCGGCCGCTGTTTTATTTGTGAATTTAGGCGGCGTTTCTCAAAGCAGTGGGAATAATGAAAATGTTTCTATCTTAGACGGCAAGCAAATTGTTGAAATCACCGCTCGTGGCGGATATAGTCCGCAACTATCCTTGGCGAGAGCGAATACCCCCACAATATTAAGAGTCAAGACTGTTGGAGCGGTTGATTGTTCAAGAGCGCTTTCCATTCCTGCTATTGGCTATCGGCAAAATTTACCGTTATCCGGAGTGTCAGAAATTGAAATACCTCCCCAGAAGGCAGGCGGTATCCTTCGCGGCGTTTGCGCCATGGGAATGTACAGTTTTGCGGTTAATTTTGAATAGAGCTTGCTTTGTTTGTATGATACAATGTGATTATTAAATGAGAGCGCGTTGAACTCTCAAAATTAACGCTTGAAATTTATGGAAAATACGAATTTTTCAAGATGGGTCCTGCGTATAGCGGTAGCCGGTGAATTCATTGGTCATGGGGTATTTGCGATTCAAGGGAAAAAGGATTGGGTTGGTTGGTTTTCAACCTTCGGTGTTACCGACGCTGGTTTAGCTACAAAAATTCTATTTTTCATTGGGCTTGTAGATATCGCAATGGCGATTCTTATTTTGATTAAGCCCGTGCGTTTAGTGCTTCTTTGGATGGTATTCTGGGGATTTTGGACGGCGCTTTTGAGGCCTATTGTTGGAATGCCGGTTTGGGATTTCGTTGAACGATGGGCTAATTGGGGAGCGCCTTTGGCTTTGCTCTTCTTGGTCGGGTGGCCGAAAAATTTAAAAGATTGGTGGCGATAAGATATTAATTGTATAATATTCCGCATGGAAGGAATTTTTGCTCCGCTTGCCACGGTTTTTGCGGTCTATAAATATCCGCTGGTTTTTTTAGGCACAATTGTTGAAGGACCGATAATGATGGTTGCTTCGGGACTATTGTTTCGATTGGGCAATTTTAATTTTATTTATCTTTATATCACTCTGCTGGCCGGCGATTTATTCGCTGACATTTTATGGTATGGAATCGGAAGAAAGGCCGCGGAACCGTTTTTAAGACGTTTCGGACACATTTTTGGCGTAACTCAAGGCGTGTTTGAGAGGATGGAGGGTATTTTTCGGCGCAATGACACAAAGATTCTTTTTGTTTCAAAAATTACCATGGGTTTCGGTTTCGCCATAGCGACTGTTATGGCGGCCGGTGCCATGAGAGTGCCGTTTAAAAAATTTATTACTTTTAATATTCTCGGCGGTTTTATCTGGACCGCGATGCTTATATCGGTCGGATATTTTCTTGGCGGTTTTTACGGCTATATCGCGGATGGATTTCAGTGGGCATTTATCGTAGCGGTATCCGTAGTGGCAATCGCCGCGCTTTACGGTTTTATTTCTTTTGTCCGCAGAAAATATACCCGTTTATTGATATGATTTCAATTATTATTCCAACGTTAAATGAGGCGTCGGTCATTGAGAAAACTCTATTGCGACTTAGGTCGTGCAAGAAACATAAGTTTGAAATAATCATATCCGATGGGGGCAGTACCGACGGAACTGTTGAAATTGCGAAAAAATACGGAGTCATCGCTATTGTTTATCACGGCACTGCTCGCCAGACTATTGCCATGGCTAGAAATGAGGCGGCCGGACGGGCTTCCGGCAACTTTTTGCTTTTTTTAGACGCGGACGTGCTTATTCCCGAACCGGACGATTTTTTTGATGAAATACTTCGGGTATTTGAGAACAAGAAGATATCGGCCGTAACCGTTCGCATTAAAGTTATTCCGGAATACGAGCGACTTAGCGATCGAATTGTTTTTTCCATGTTGAACTGGTCTATTTTTTTGCAGAATAATGTTTTGAGGATCGGGGGGGCTCCTGGTGAGTTTCAAATGGTCCGTCGCGAGGTTTTTGAAACTCTCGGCGGTTACAGGCAAGATTTGGTGGCAGGCGAGGATTACGAATTTTTCTACCGCATTTCAAAAAAAACCGGCGCGACGTATTTTAACCGCCGATTAGTCGTTTTCCACACCGGCAGGCGGGCTCATAAAATCGGCTGGCTTAGGCTTTTGGCGGAGTGGTGGGCGAATGGCATTTCAATTATTCTGTTTGGCCGTTCGTTCAGCAAAGTTTGGAAAGAAGTCCGCTAATGGCAAAGCTCGCGGATTCGTTAAGAAAATCAATCATGAAGATTAGTATTGTTATTCCCGCTCACAACGAGGAAAAATACATCGGCGCCTGTCTTTCCAGTATTTTGAATGAAGGACTCGGCGCGTTTGAGGAGATTATAGTGGTTAATAATCTTTCAACCGATGGCACCGCCAATATTGTGAAAAAATTTGACGGGGTGCTCTTGATTTCGGAAACGCAAAAAGGGCCGAATAAAGCTCGCCAACGCGGTTTGGAAAAAGCCAGCGGCGACTTAGTGGCCTACATTGACGCCGATACCGAGGTTAACAAAGAATGGTTTGCTTCTGTTGAAAAAGAGTTCGCTAAAAATCCCGACCTTGTATGTTTAAGCGGCCCACTTTTTTATAACGGTTTGACAAGTGCTGAAAACGCTATGGTATGGATATACTGGCACTGTCTTGCCATACCGACTTATTTTTTGTTTGGATATATGGCTACCGGAGGCAATTGTGTCGTTAGGCGCGACGCATTTCTTAAAATCGGGGGGTTTGACACAGATGTTAAATTTTATGGCGATGACACAAACACCGCGCGCCGTTTGTCCAAAATCGGCAAAGTAAAATTCAAAACCTCTTTTTTCGTTTTGACATCCAGCCGGAGATTCAAAGGACAAGGATTTTTTAAAACCGGTTTTCTCTATGCTAGTAATTTTCTTTCCGAAGTATTTTTCCACAGACCCGTCACCAAAGAGTACAGAGATATTCGCTAAATTGAATTTGAGAAATTAACCGCATAACCATGAAATTCAAAAAAATTTTTATTTTACTCGGCCATCCCGATAAAGAAACTTTAACCGGTTCGTTTGCTGATGTTTATGAAAAACAAGCTCGGGAAGTGGGACATGAAGTCAGACGGACGAATCTCGGCGAGCTTTCCTTTGACCCAATTTTGCACAAGGGCTACAAAGAAATGCAGCCGCTTGAACCGGATTTGCTTAAGATTCAGGAAGATGTGCGCTGGGCCGACCATCTCGTGATTATTTACCCCGCGTGGTGGTCCACCATGCCAGCGCTTCTTAAAGGCATGTTTGACCGCCTTTGGTTACCGAAATTCGCTTTTCAATTTCATGAATCTGGAATTTTCAAAGACCTTCTTTGGCGAAAACTGCTTAAGGGGCGAAGCGCCCGAGTGTTTGTGCTTTCAGATTCTCCTCCGATTTTGGCTCGCCTTGTCTTTGGCGATACGACCAATGAAATCCGAAAAGGCATTTTGTGGTTCGCGGGATTTAAAGTTAGCGTAAAAAAGATCGGCCCTCTGAAATTCATTACAAAGAGAGGAGTGGGCAAATGGTCACAAAAATTCATGCGATGGGGCCGGAGAGCTTTCTAGCTGATTAGCTTTTTAGCTTGCTTGCTTTATACAACTCCGGGTTTTGCTAGAAAGCTGATAAGCTAGTAAGCTAACAAGCTATGTCCTTAAGCATCGGAATCGCCTGCATACAAATCAACTTCAAGATATTGGTAGCATTCCCTTTGAGTTCACGATAAAACTGCCTCCACGAAAGAAACTCTTCGGCAATCCCTAGCACGACTCCAGCTTTTAGCCTTACGGTATTGATGCTATCATTTCCTCATGAGTAACGGTTTACACTATCAGAAATTGAAAGGGCTCGTAGATGACGAGCGTTTGTCCATGCCGAAAATCGAGAGCGGTTGCGTGAGTTTGGTGTCATCGGAGAAGATGTGTCCTCTGGCACGGAGGTTTCCGTGAAATTAAAGTATATCGACCCTATCTACCTACGCGATTACGAACGAACCAAAGTTGTCAGAGAATGTCGAGTTTACGGAGCATAAGCGAGCGTATGCGGATGAAATGAAGGTAGTTACCGATGTAGTTGCCCAACAAGATGAACATGTGCGTGAATGGAAGCGTCACCATCACGAAATGAGACTCCGCTAATTAAGGCAAAATATGTTTGATTCCGAGTTGATAGATGTCGTTGACAAGAATAATAACATTATCGGGGAGTCCGATGTGGCGACATCGCATGCGAAAGGGCTTAGGCACAGAATCGCTGGTGTTTTTGTTTTTGACACTGAGGGAGCTTTATACCTTCAAACTGGCAATAAATACGGGAAGCACGATCTTTCAGTTGGAGGACATGTGCGAAAGGGCGAATCATACGAAGATGCGGCCAAGCGGGAAATGTTGGAGGAAATCGGGCTCGAAGTGCCACTACAACTTGTGTCCACTTTTCTCCCCACGGACGCGCGTCTTAATCATTTTTGGGCAATTTATAGGGCTACTGCGCCAATGGATTGGAAGTTCAGGCCTACTAAGGAGGTGTGGTCGCTTGAAAAGATGAAACTGGAAGATGTAATTGCTTCAATAAACCAAGAGCCGAAGCAATTTACACATGGATTTATTAGCGCTATGCGAGAATATATTCGGGTCAAGCACTCCTCATTGAAACGGTAATTTCTGCTTGAGAGCTACCTAAAAAAGCGACAATAACGCTCATTATTATGCCTAAATTAAGTATCGGTATCGTCGGGTTACCGAATGTGGGGAAGTCCACGCTTTTCAACGCGCTCACGAAAAAGGGCGTGCCGGCGGAAAATTATCCGTTTTGCACCATTGCTCCGTCGGGGG
>Ga0209211_10001371_pt1 | contig 46205 bp, 51 predicted proteins | sample RifGroA2_FD_183992 | JGI IMG/M metagenome (GOLD analysis project Ga0209211, IMG submission 183992) | Groundwater microbial communities from Rifle, Colorado, USA - Groundwater A2 (SPAdes) (version 2) | ecosystem: Environmental > Aquatic > Deep subsurface > Groundwater | place: Rifle, Colorado...
TGCGCCTCTTCTTCCCCCCTTTTGAGCAGTTCTATGACTCTCGGCTTGGCTTCAATTTTTCCTTCTTTCAGTTTGGCAAAAATATTTTCAATCCCGCCGTATTTTTTTATTAGCTCGGTGGCGCTTTTTTCTCCTATGCCTTTGACGCCGATAATATTGTCCGACGGGTCGCCTTTGAGCGCCTTGTAATCAACTATCAATTCCGGTCCGAAACCATATCTTTTTGACACCGCCTTTTCATCATAGATAATCGTTTCGTTTATTCCTTTTTTAAGGGTGTAGACAACCACATTGTCATCTTTTATAAGCTGAAGGGTGTCCATATCGCCGGAGGCAATAATTGTTTTTACGCTTTTTTCCCATTCTGAATTTTTTTGAACCATCTCTGCGATTGTTCCCAAAATGTCATCCGCTTCAAAACCTTCCGCGCTGTAAACGGGAATATTAAAGGCTTTTAAAATGTCGTGGGAACGGTTTATCTGCTTCGCCAAACTGTCGTCCATTTTTGCCCGCCCAGCTTTGTAGTTTTCGTAAGCGATGTGCCGAAAAGTCAGCTTGGGGAGATCATAAGCGGCGGCTATGTAATCCGGCTTCAGCTCGCGAATAACTTTTATCAAAAAAGCGGTAAAACCGTAAAGCGCTCCCGTCGGCTCGCCATCGGGCGAAGTAAAATCCGGCAAGGCGTGGAACGCCCTGTGCAATATCGCGTGAGCGTCCAAAAGAACAAGAATTTTGCGGTTGGTTTCAGGCATTAACTCAATTCTACCACAGTTTAATTATTCTTTAACCGTGAAACTTTTTGGAAAGCCTGGTCAATTTCCATCTCTCTTTTATCCCCTTTCAAGTGTTTGAAATTTATTTTTACGCAATTTTTCGGCAGAATATTTTCTATCTTGTCCGCCCATTCCACCAGAACGATATTTTTCGGATTGGAAATTATTTCTTCCCAGCCAAGATTTAAAATTTCTTTTTCGTTATGAATTCTGTAAATGTCAAAATGATAAAAATATAAAAAACCTTTTTCCCGCCACCCTTTATTTTCCCTGCCCGCCGGCGAGGCGGGTATTTTTGACTTTCTGAAAATTATAAATGTCGGGCTCTTTATTTTCTCTTTCACACCCAATCCTTCGGCGAACGTGCGCGCGAAAGTCGTCTTCCCGCTTCCCAAATCTCCAATCAAAGCTAAAACCAAAGCGCCCCCGCCTATGTCAAGGCGAGACCTTGACATTAGGTTGACGGCCAAATCTTTGGCAATTTTATTTAACTCTTCTGCGTTATTGGAAACAAACTTTTTCATAAAAATTTATAAGTATTGTCATTTTTTCTTTCAATGCTTAATAAAAACACTTCCTTATTCTCATCAATTCTGTAAATTATTCTTATTTCTCCTTTTCTGATGCGAAAACAACGGCACTCCTCCCTTTTTAATCTTTGCAAAATCAATAATCCTTTCCCACGCCCCTTCATCGCCCCACACATCCAACGGAGCCAATCTGAAAACAGGTTTTGACTTTCTCACCACAATAAAAGATTTCCCTTTTTCAATTTGAGAAATATAATTATCCATATTTTCCCTTAAATCTTTAAGCCCTATTATTGAATTTTTCATAATAAATCAAGTTTATCTTAAGATAAACTTGCCGTCAATCAGTCGGCAATTTAAATACAACAAAAGGCAGATACAAAACAGCCTTTTGTCGCTATTTTAAATATCTGCCTCCTTTACATAATCCATAATCAAGCCGGCGACGTTTCTAGATTTGCCTGTAACGGGATAATGGTGCATGTCAATGTAGGGCAAGGAATTGGCTTCCAAAATGGCGCATTCCTGCTGATGATACGGGCGGGAAATATCCTGGCAGATGAAGTCCAAGCCGATAAGTGGAGCCTCGCAAAGGCGGGAAACTTTTTGGAAAAGCGCGGTGTTATCAGGATGAACTTCGTCGGTTTTGTCGTGGATATCCGCGCCGCATTTCAAAATAATTTTGTCCCGCAAATACGCTTTTGATCCTTCCGGTAAAACGGTTTCAATTGTTAGCCCCCGCTTGGCCAGAAAAGACCGCGCGTTTTCATCTGCGGCAATTTTATGCAGAGTAAAATTTTTCTGATGAGCCTCTCCCCGCCACGGATGCCTGTTTTTTATTTCAATCAACTCCGCCATAGTATGAATTCCATCGCCTGTAACATTTGGCGCCTCCCGCATACAGCACCCCGCCATTTTGTGATTAACCAAGGTAATGCGGTGCGTATCGCCCTTGATAAATTTTTCCACGATAAAATACGGATTGATTATTTGAGCGATGCGAATCGTTTTTTTCAAATCGGCCTCGTTTTGGATATCGCAGGTAATGTGCTTGCTCAATGAACTATTGTTCGGCTTGACAACCAAAGGAAACGCCAGTTTCTTGGCGTAAGCGAGCGCCGGCTTAATTTTGCTAAAACGCTCTCCTTCCGCGCGGGGCAAATTGGCGGATTGTAAAATCAGTTTAAATTCATACTTGTCGTCAAAATCTATCTTAGTGATTTTCGCTATTTCTTCGGTGGGCAAAACCTCAAAAAATATTTTTTTGTTTTTTATTTTTATGGAGAAAAAGTTCGTGGTCTCTTTGCCTAAAAATTTAAAAGACTTGACGACAATTCCTCTTTTGGCCGCCTCTCTGGCAACGACAAGAGTTCTGTTGGAGACGGTTTCGTCGTTATCCGCAATGTCGGCTTCTTTCAATATCCGGACAATCAGAAACGCTCTGAACAAATTGTATAAAACAATTCTATGAAGGCTGGAAATAAGTTTGGGAAACTTGTTTTCCAACCGTTGCCGGGCCGGCGTTAAAAATCGTTTCAGCGGAAACAAAAAACTTCCCGCCCGTTCCGAAAAATGCCACGGATGGCTGATGATCGGATCGCAATGCCGGCAAATTTTTCTGGGCATTATTTTATTATAGTTGAATCAAGTTCCAAGTCATGCTAGGAATGGAGCATAAACGCTTTATGATTCCCGAGCAAGAAGAAAAAATAAGAAAAATTTGCGCCAACATCGGGTCTTTTGCCGTTGTCTCAAATGATGAAGCGGCGGAAGAAGTTTATTTGGCCCAAGAGGCGCTTGCGGCGGCGATAAGAAACACTGGATTGCCTGTTCATTCATACCCCGAAAGACAAAAGGATTTCGCGGAAAAATGGGCGGCCATTCTTCCTTCTGGAACTGGCGCGTCTGCCGTTTTCTCCACTTCCATATTGATACCGAAAAACAAAATAGAGACAAAAGAAATATCTTACACCGAGGACGACCGTTTCGTCAGCATCAACATCAACGCCGGCAAAGAAGAAATAACCAAAGAAAATGTCATTTTCAAAACCTTGCCGGCCAAAGTTGACATTATTTTTTCCTTTCCGCCGCCCGACCAAGAAAATAAGGACGGCAAACTGCCGGAAGAAGTGTCCAAGAAAATAATCGCCGCAGAACCGGATAACATAATCACCATTTCCTCTAGCGTCGGCGAAGAAACTCTGGCGGAAAAAGTTTTCTCCATAATCAACATAATTGAATCAAGCGGCGATATTTCCTTAAAAAAATCCCCCGTTCCCGACCTCGTCTTGGCCGCCCTGATGGCGGAAACCGACCAGCTCCAAAACAACATCGGCGCAGAAACTCTGGCGCTGGCCTCTTCGCTTCTAAAACTCGGCGCAGATAAAGAAAAAATCGCTGTCATTATGAGTGATAAAAGCCAAACTTTCGCCAGATTGCTCGGCCGCACCTTGGCCAGAAGCTATCCGAACGAATCACTCAAAAGCATGTGGACTTTTGTCGCCGAACAAGATTTGAAAAAGACTGGTAATGAACCGTCGCCCGCGCTTTTCGGCAAAATAATGAAAAAAATAAAAAAAATTCTGGAACCCCGTCCATTTTTTGTCTTGATTTGGCAATCAAAGCAAGAAGTCTGGGCGATGATTTCTGTCTCATCCCGACCGGAGCGTCGGGACGGCCAAAGCATTGAAGAAAAACTGACAATCTCCTTGTTGGCCAAAAAAGAAAACGGCAATTTAATCTCCGGTCCGTACAAAAATTTCTCCGAAGCGGAGCTTAAAATTCAAACCGTGTTGAAAGAAATTGCGTAAAGAGATAAAATAACAAAACAAATGGCATTGCTTAATGACGACAAAAACAAAGAGCAAATAGACAGTATGAGAAAGAGCGAGGCTGAAGACTTGGCCAAACTTCTGTCGCAAAAATACAACTTGCCTTATCTTGACCTTTCCCGAATGACCATAGACATAGACGCCTTGAAAATTCTGGCCGAAGAAGAAGCTCGCGCGGGCAAGTTGGCCGTTTTCCAAAAAGTTGGCCAAAAGCTCCAAGTGGCCATAGAAAGCCCCAACCCAGAGACAACTCAAAGAATATTAAGAAGCCTCCAAGAAAAGGGCTACAAAATAAATATATTTATGGTCTCCGAAGAAAGCCTCGCCCGCGCGTGGAAACGATACAGCGAAGTGCCGGAATACGAAGAAACGCAAAGAGGCGTCATAGATGTTTCTTCCGAAAGACTGGACGAGTTTTTAAAGCAGACTTCCACCACAGAAGAACTGAAAAAAATGTTCGCCTCTTTGTCCGCCACCCAGAAAAACCGAAAAATTTCCGAGGTGCTGGAGATAATCCTGGCCGGAGCCTTAAGCTCCGACGCCTCCGATATCCACATAGAACCGCAGGAGAAACAGATACGGCTTCGTTTCCGCCTTGACGGGGTGCTCCACGACATTTTGCTGTTTGATTACAAAATTTACAATCTTCTTCTTTCCCGAATCAAACTTGTTTCCGGCTTGAAGCTGAATGTCCGCAACCAGGCCCAAGACGGCCGCTTCAGCATCGTCAAAAAGGATGCCCCGACGGGAAGTCGGGGCTCCGACCAAAGCGTCGGAGAAGAAATCGCCGTCAGAACTTCGGTCATTCCGGAGGCTTACGGCGAATCAATCGTTCTAAGAATTCTTAATCCTAAATCAATCGCTATAGCTTTTGACGAACTCGGGATAGACAAAAACTTGATGGCTATTTTGGAAAAAGAATTAAGCAAGCCCAACGGCATGATTTTAACCACCGGTCCGACCGGTTCGGGGAAAACCACCACTCTTTACGCTTTTTTGAGAAAAATTTACACGCCAGACACCAAAATCATCACCTTGGAAGACCCGGTGGAATACCATCTCCCCAACATCGTCCAGACCCAAGTGGAAGAAGCTATCGGCTATTCTTTTTCCGCCGGACTTCGTTCCATATTAAGGCAGGACCCGGATATTATAATGGTCGGGGAAATCCGCGATTTGGAAACGGCCAAAACCGCCATCAATTCCGCCTTGACCGGCCACCTCGTTTTGTCCACCCTGCACACCAACAACGCCGCCGGCACTATCCCCCGGCTGATAGACCTCGGAGTCAACCCGACCAGCATCGCTCCGGCCGTGAACATCTCTATGGCCCAAAGACTGATAAGAAAATTATGCGACAAATGCAAAGAAAAATATCCGGCTTCGGAAGCGGAAGCGACCGCCATCAAAAAAGTGATTGAAACTTTGCCTCCAAACAAACAAAAGCCGGACACACTGGAAATATTTGTCTGGAAAGCGAAGGGCTGCAAATTTTGCAACAATCTCGGCTACAAAGGAAGAATCGGGGTTTACGAAGCGATATTGATAGACGAGGAAGTGGAACCGCTTATCCTTCTTAACCCGACCGAAACGGAAATTCTGAAAAAATCGGAAAAACAAGGCATTCTGAATATGAAGCAAGACGGAATCTTGAAGGTCTTAAACGGAACGACTTCGCTGAACGAACTGCAAAGAGTGATTGAACTTTAAAAAATCCGCCCTATAAATCTCTAAGCAACTTCTTTTAATATGCGTACTAAAAGCTTAGAATAACTTCTAAGGATAGCCCCAGGAATTCCGACAAGTCGGAACACCAAAGCGTCCTTTGACGATATTCCGTAAATCCCGTTTTAGCGGGACCGTTGCTTAGAGTTTTATAAGGCGGATTTATCCCGCTAACAGTGGGATTGGCCGAAAACTCTTTAATTTTCATCATACTAGCAAATAATAACACAAATGTCAAGCCCCAAAAATAACAATTTAAACAACCCGAAATCAACCGCTTCGCTGGATAAAGCGCTGGATCAGACCCTGCGTCCGCAAAAATGGGACGAATACATCGGCCAAGAAATGATAAAAAAGAACCTCCGCATTCTTATTCAAGCCGCTTCCGAGCGAAAAGAGAGCATAGAGCACTTGCTTTTTTACGGCCCGGCCGGCTTGGGCAAAACCACCTTGGCTCTTTTGATAGCCAAAGAGCTGGGGGCGCAGATAAAGACCACTTCCGGCCCGGCCATAGAGCGCGTGGGCGATTTGGCTTCAATTCTAACCAACCTTTCCCCTGGCGACATCCTTTTTATAGACGAAGTCCATCGGCTGAACAAAACAATTGAAGAAGTCCTGTATCCGGCGATGGAATCCAGGTCGCTGGATATCATAATCGGCAAGGGGCCATCGGCGCGAAGCATCCAGCTGGAACTGCCGCCGTTCACTCTTATCGCCGCCACCACCCGGGTGGCTATGCTCTCTTCCCCGTTGCGGTCGCGGTTTTCCGGCGGCACTTTCCGTTTGGAATTTTACACCAACGAAGAGGTTAAAAAAATAATCACCCGCTCGGCCGGCATCTTGGGAATGGAAATTTCCAGCGATTCGGCCGAAGAGATAGCCAAAAGAAGCCGCTACACCCCAAGGATCGCCAATCATTTCTTAAAACGTTGCCGCGATTTCGCCCAAGTTCATAAAGGCAGTGGGATAGATTTGAATTTCGCCCAAAAAGCCCTGGACTTGATGGAAATAGACGAGCTGGGACTCAATAATCACGACCGCCGCATTTTAAACATCCTGATAGAAAAATTCAAGGGCGGCCCGGTTGGCTTGCAAACCTTGGCCGCCGCCACTTCCGAAGACGAGGCAACCATAGAAGATGTCTACGAGCCGTTTTTGCTCCAGCTGGGGTTTATAGAACGCACTCCCCGCGGCCGCGTCGCCACCGAAAACGCCTACAAACATCTCGGCCAATCCCAAATCCAAAAAAACTTGCTGTAACCAAAAACCAACATCGGATGTCAGTTTTTGGCGCAGTTACTCTGAATTTTTTAAAAGATTTTTGGCGAAACTTAAAAAATATTGGTAGGACGGCTGGGCATCGTCTATAAATTTCTTGATTTGCTTAAACCTGATATCCAAATACTCGTGGGCTAAAATATTTCTAAGCTTTGTAAAGTCGGCCATAATTGCCGCCATTTCTTTATCAAAGCCGGAAATTAAGGCCAAATCTCGCAAAACATCATTATAAGTTTGAGGAATTCTCTTTTTTTGTGAAGCCAAAATTATTTTTGCCATATCAACCGACGCATTAACTATATTTTCCGCCCACCTCTCCGCGCTTCTTCTTAAATTATGATTCTCTTCATAATTCCACTGGTCTAAATTTTTAAAATCATTGGAATCTTTTAATTCCGCCTCAAGAAAATCACATGTTCTTATCAATCTTTCTTTGTCTTGCTCGGATAATGAGCGCGACCGTTGTTTAATCTCCCAAAAATCTTTGACAAATTCTCTAAAATCAACGGCGATGGAAGTAATAGCCAAGAAAAAATCAAGGTAAAGCTTCTTGTTTTTTATAATTATCGGTCGGCCTTCTCTCATCACAGAATCAGCCAGCGTTGACGGCGCGCGATTAAGCACCACAAAATCAGTAGGGATGCCCAAAATACTTTCAACTTCATTCCATATTTTATTTTCGTTTTCATACTCCCCCGCTTCCTCCCATTCAAACCGGCCTGTTTTCGGTTTAAAATAAACGGCAACATCGGCGTCCGATTCGCTTGTTTCTTGACCTTTCGCTCTTGAACCAAAAAGAAAAGCCATCTCCACCTCCGGCCTTTTTTCAAAATATTCTTTAAGCGATTTTAGTTTTTCCGCCAGTTCTTTCTTCATTTCTTATATGATAACAAAACTATGGACAGATACAACAAAAGGCAGACATAAAATAGCCTTTTATTGCGACTATTTTATAATCTGCCTCCTTTCTTTCCGCTTATTTGCGGAATTAAATGGAATCTTTGACTCATCCGAGCCAACTCCTTGCCTTTTGGTAAATAACGCTTTTGCGTTTTATGTTGCCGAGGCGTTTCCCCGCCTTTTTTCAATCTGCTCATCAGTATACACAGGTGAATTATTTTGTCAAGCGGTTTTGACATTTCTTTGTGTTAAACAACAAAAAAATGGCTTTATTAAGCCGTTTTATAACAACATCTTTTTGTTTGCGGTGGTTGATGTTTTAAATAAATATGCTCGGAAATTACTTCATTATTTTATCTGCGATTTCCGGTATTTTTTTAATGAAAAAGTTTTTCACCTTTTTCCAGTTGGCATCAAAATTGATCTCCGGATCAGGATCGTTTTCCGCATCTTCAAAGTAGACCATGCTTTTTAAAATATGGTGGTAGTCGTGCGCCACTGACGGATATTGGACTTTAAGTCGCTTGATAATTTCCTCCAAAGGTTCTATGTTTTTGGCGCACCAGTAGAGATCAAAAAAGTCCCTTTTTCTGCCTCGTTGGGAGATGGCGGTTATTTTCATAACGGCAATATCTTTAGCTTGGAGTACTTTAATCGCCCCGTGCCGTAATGGTTCCTGTTTTGGAATAAAAAAAGGGTAAGCAATAAAACTCACCTTAGCCATTAGAAGTTGCCCGTAGATAGTGTTAGTATCTTCCACCTCTGTCTGCCAATCATTATTTCCCACAAAATGCGCGATTAATTTTTTTCCATCAAAATTTCTGTTTTGCGTAAAAAAATCCAAGTCCAACGATTTGCGGTTTCCCGTTTGAAGCGCCAATGCCGTCCCGCCAGCGAGATACCAGCTCGATTCTTTAAGCCAGTTTTCTTCAGATAAAAACATCAAGGCTTTCTTGGTTTGGCGAGGCAATGCTTCATAATGCCAATTTTGTCCATAAGAAAACTGGTTTTTATTAGGAGTTATTTTTTGAGAATGAGTGTCCATAAAGCTTTTGTTCTTGGTCGCAGGCACCTTGACTTAGTAATGACTTTTCTCAATAAGTTTTTGTCGTAATGATTTAATGCCCAGTGTGCCTCTTTATCATTGCCGAAATCTGCAATGCGCTCAATGACATATTGAGCATTCTTTTTCGGGTCTATTTTCTTTGGGTTCACATCCCAAAAAAGAGTTGATCTGAATTTCATTTTCATATTTATTTTTTAAGTATACCATAAATGCGGTCTGATTAACATGGCTTGTATTTGCAATGAGAAACAAAAAACCGCAATAAATTGCTGGTTTTTTGTTTGTAAAAAATTTTTCTGTTTTCGCTCTTTTGAGCTCATCAGCACCGATACGCATCGGCGGAACAGGGAAAACTAGCTTCCAGATATTAAAAGGTACTATTCTTCGGGAAAACATTTTCCCCTCTTCTTCTTTCAATCTGCCTAGTAGTATACACAAGTGAATTATTTTGTCAAGCGGTTTTGACATTTCTTTGCATTAAACAACAAAAAAGTGGCTTTATTAAGCCGTTTTATAACAACATCTTTTTGTTTGCGGTGTTTAATTTTGGGTCAATTCAGCTAATTCGCCGATTTAATTTGTTATCCTCGCTTGACATTTATTTTGCGCTGTGTATACTAACATTAGTTTGCACATTTTTATTTTATTTCGTTGAATCCATTTTAAGCCACTGAAAGGGGGTGATAGAAATGGCTACCACTCTTACAAAAGAGAGGCGAGGGGAAATCGCGGAGATTCTTATCAAACAAATGATGTTTGGTAAGGGGATTACTCTGCGACCCGAAGAAACAAGAAGGGAGCTTGGCAATCTGGCAAAAAAAACTGGATTGTCAAAAGAAGAAATCAATTTGTTTCTTCGTCCAATCATAGAGGATATGACGCAATGAATAAGGCTTTTTCTGTGTAGTACCCATTCTTTCCGTCCTAAAACCACAGGTTTGAGCCAAAGGCTCACTAAAAGGGTAATTGCGCCTCTCCGCTTTTTTGTGCGGATAAGGGCAGAACAAGAACCTCACCTCGGTTTGGCAAGCGTTCGCTTGCCACTAAAATTTAAAAATTTTAGTTTAGGAAAGGAGTGAATCAAGTGGGTTTGGATTAAAAAAATCAATAATTAAAAAGGGAGATGTTGTTTTTTAATTATTGATTAACCGACCGGGCGCCTGAAGTTTAGGCGCCCGTTTTATTTTTGATATTTTTCTGCTCCTTCCCACGCTAGATTAAAAATAGATTTGAATGTATTAGAAATTTCATTATTTTCAACAATAACACCGACTAGTTTACCCTTCAAAGAGACCATACTGATTTTATCATCATAAATAATTAAGGAGGATGTTAAAGGAAATTTTTCCTTATGTATAAACATTCTTTCTGTTAAATCAGACTGTCTTGTTATTTTTTCACTGTTTGTATAAATTAATTTAATTTTAATTTTTCTTTTTTCTCTTTCAGACGATGCTTTAATTCTCTCGTCTTCCGAAAAAATATTTTTCTCTTCATCTATTGCAAAAATTCCCAAAACATTTTTATCTTTCGCCTTGAAATAGTCTTCTCTTATCGCTATGAGCCCATCCTTCCCTTCAAAAAACCTTACCTTTGGTTTTTCTTCGGCGATGTTGAATAAAGTTTCCAACTCCGGCAGATATTTTTTGAATTCTTCTTCTTTTCTTCTCAAACCTTCTTCCTGCTCTTCTAGAAGTTTTAGTAACCGCTTCGGGTCTTCTGTTTGGAAATAAGTTTTCTTGCCTTTTTCCACCGAGCTCATCAAACCTTTTTTCATCAGCTTTTCTATAATCACATAGGTCGTCGCCCTGTTTATCTCCGCTTTTTTGGCGATTCCCTGCGCCGCGCTTGAGCCCAACTCAAGAGAAGCCAAGAAAACCTTCGCCTCTTTCTCCGCCAACCCTATTTTCTCCAATTGTTCTTTTAGCATTTGCGTTTATTATATCACAAAAAATTATATTTTACATTTTTTGTTTTTAGTTTTAAACTTTATTTTATGTTAATCCTCGGCATTGATCCCGGTTTTGAACGAATGGGCTGCGCGGTTTTGGAAAAATCGCATGGTGGCGAAAAACTGCTTTATTCCACTTGCCTTATTTCATCAAGAAGCGACGCCCACGAAAAAAGGCTTCTTTGTTTGGCCAGTGGCTTAAAAAAAATAATTAAGGATTTCAAACCGGACACGATGGCTATAGAAAAACTGTTTTTTTTCGCCAATCAAAAAACAGCCTTGAAAGTGGCGGAAGCCCGGGGCGTCGCTCTCCTTTTGGCCGCCGAAAACAATTTAAAAGTGCTTGAATTCACCCCACTGGAAGTAAAAATGGCGATGACCGGCTATGGCAGGGCCGAAAAAAACCAGGTTAGAAAAATGGTGTTGGCTATGCTTAAAATAAGCGACAGTAAAAAGCTGGACGATGAAATTGACGCCATTGCCATAGCTTTAACTTGCCCCGTTAAAAATTATTCACAGGGTCGCTCTTGAAGTACTTTACAAATTTTTTATACTTGCTACAAAGATAATGTCGAAGTTTTATTTAATAAATAATTCAATAAATATGGACGATTTAATAAGAGTCAACACTCTATTAATAAGCGGGGAAGATGAAAACGAAGAAATGCCCGATGAAAACATTGATGCGGAAGGGTCTGAAAAACCCGACGACGATGAGGATGATGAGCGCGTGGATGCGGGTAATTGGGAAAATTAATTTAAAAATCAATCCCGCTTGAAGCGGGATTGATTTTTTTATTGCCGTTTTTTGATACAATACCATCATTATGGCCAAAAAGAGCAAGAGAAAAAAGATTTTTAAAATACTTTTGGGTGTTTTTTCTTTTTTGTTTGTCGTTTTTCTTTTTATCGGAACATTTGTCGCTTTCTGGATAGCCACCCTAAAAATTCCAGACGCCAGCTCTTTAAACGACCTTAAAGTCGCCCAGTCCACGAAAATTTACGACCGGACGGGCAAAATAATCCTTTGGGATATTCATAACGACATCCAAAGAACGGTGGTGCCCTTGGCTGATATTTCCCGCCACATTAAAAATGCCACCATCGCCATAGAAGATTCTTCTTTTTACCAGCACGGGGGCATTGATGTTTCCGGCATTTTAAGGGCGACTATGGTTAATCTAAAATCAGGCCGGTTAAGCCAGGGCGGATCCACCATCAGCCAACAGTTAGTCAAAAACACCTTATTGACCACAGACAAAACTTTCGCCAGAAAAATAAAAGAAATAATTTTGACGCTAAAAATCGAGAAAAAACTTTCCAAAGACAAGATATTGGAGCTTTATCTTAATGCCGTGCCTTACGGCGGAAGCAATTACGGCATTGAATCGGCCAGCCGTAATTTTTTCGGCAAAAACGCCTCCGATATCAGTTTGGCCGAAGCTTCCTACTTAGCCAGCTTGACCAAAGCCCCGACTTATTATTCCCCCTACGGCAACCATCAAGAAGAGCTGTCCCAAAGAAAGGATTTGGTTTTGAGCAAAATGGCTGCCTTGGGCTTTATTCCTCCTCAAGAAGCCGAAACAGCCAAAAAAGAAAGGGTTGTTTTTATCAACAAGGGCCAAAATTCCATTAAAGCCGCCCATTTTTCCGTTTATATCAGGTCTTATTTGGAAGAAAAATATGGCCAAGATGTTGTGGAACAAGGCGGACTGAAAGTCGTCACCACGATAAACTACCCTCTCCAGCAAAAAGCCGAAGAGTTGGCGGCTAAATACGCCAAAGAAAACAAAGAAAAATTCAACGCTTCCAACAACAGCATCGTGGCGATAGACCCGAAGACCGGCCAAATTCTGGTGATGGTCGGCTCCAAAGACTATTTCAACCAAGAAGACCAAGGTAACTTCAATGTGGCTTTGGCCCATCGCCAGCCCGGTTCGGCCATCAAACCGTTTGTCTACGCCAAGGCTTTTGAAAAAGGTTATTCTCCCAATACTATTGTTTTTGACGTCCAAACTGAATTCAATCCGTCTTGTCTAGACAAATACGCCACAACAACCTTTTCGTCCTCATCATCCAGCTTGTCCGCCGAAGAGGCGGGCGAGAAAGATGAATGTTATATGCCGGAAAACTATGACCATAATTACCGCGGACCCGTAACACTTCGCGAGGCCTTGGCTCAATCTCTAAATGTTCCATCTGTTAAAACTCTCTACTTGGCTGGTATTCGCGACTCTCTTGATATTATGAAAGATATGGGTATCGCTTCTTTGACCGACCCAGACCGCTACGGCTTGACGCTGGTTTTGGGCGGCGGTGAAGTGAGCCTCTTGGAAATGACCGGCGCTTACGCCGTTTTCGCCAACAACGGCGTCCGAAATCCGCCCGTCGGCATCCTGAAAATAGAAGACAAAAGCGGGAATGTTTTAGAGGAATACCGCGACGAATCAAAACAAGTCTTGGATAAAAATATCGCCCTATTAATAAGCGACATTCTTTCCGACAATAAGGCGCGAACGCCGGCGTTTGGCGCCGGCTCGCCACTGTATTTCCCCGACAGGCCGGTGGCGGCCAAAACCGGCACCACCAACGACTACAAAGACGCTTGGGTGCTAGGCTACACGCCCAGCATCGCCGTCGGCGCTTGGTTCGGCAACAACGACAACACCCCAATGGAAAAAATGGTGGCTGGTTTTATCGTCGCCCCGATGTGGAACGAATTTTTAAACGAAGCGTTCAAAGACCTACCCAAAGAAGAATTTGAAAAGCCAAAAAATTTAAGAGGCAACAAACCTTTTTTAAACGGCCAATGGTTGGGCGGACAAACCTATCTTGTGGATGAAGTTTCTGGTAAACTGGCGACGGAATTCACCCCACCGGAAATGGTCCAAGAAAAAGTTTTGACGCAAATCCATTCTATTTTATATTGGCTGGATAAAAACAACCCAAGCGGAAGCAAGCCAACCAGTCCGGAAAATGATTCTCAATTTAGAATGTGGGAAATTCCAGTCAGGCGGTGGGCGGAAAACGCTAATATTAAAGACCAAACAGAAAACGATATCCCGAAAGAAAAAGACGATGTTCATAAGCCGGAATACGCGCCGAAGCTCAAAATAGAATCGCCAGAAGAAAATAAAATTTATAATATCAGCGACAATATCACCATTAAGTTTTCCGCCAAGGCCAGCAACTTCCCCTTTGGTCAAACTGATTTGTTTTTCAACAACAACTATCTCGGCTCATTAAACCAAGAGCCGTACGTTTTTATCTTTAAGCCGAGTGACTTCGGCCCCGCGCCAAACAACTCGGATATTAAGATAATCGCCTACGATAAAGTCAGAAATAAAAGCGAAACAATAACACCTATTAAAATTAACTATTAAAATCTTATGTCTTTAATTCCGCTTTTTTTTATTTTTTGATATAAAAATTGAATTATTTTTTCTTTATTTAAAAATATCTCGTTTTTAAGAGCGCCGCTTATGGTGTGATTTTTTATATAAATAATCCCAAAGCGAAAATCTATATCGTCTTCGGATAGGTTTATATTAAAAATTTCATTAAGAGCTTTAATAATTTCTTTCTGATAAAATTTTCCCGGCGGAGAGATTATAAAAAATTTTTCCAAATACTTGGCTATATTATTCCAAGCCATATTTTTTAGATTTTAGATTTGAGATTTTATTTTAATTAAACACTCATCGGCATTACCAAATACTGGAAAGTGTTGTCTTGGGTGCCGGTTATAAGCAATGGCTTGCCTTCGCCGGAAAATCTTAAAATTATTTCTTCGGAATTAATATTGGGCAGGCAGTCGTAAATATATTTATGATTGAAGGTTATTTTCACACTTTCGCCGGTAATTTTCGCCGGAATTTTGGCTATATTTTCTCCGGATTCATTGTTGGAAGTTTTAATAGTGAAAAAACCATCTTCCGAACTTACCACCATGTTTAATTCATTAAGTTTTCCAGAAAACAATCCGGAAATTTTCAAAGAATTAATAAAAAATTCTTTATTGATAATCACATCAACGATGAATTTTTTTGGTATAATTTGGTTGTAATCGGGAAAAATTCCATCCGTTAACCTGGAAATAAAAATAATATTGTCTTTTATTATATTTATTTGATTTTTATTAAATAAAATATCCAACTTACCCTCCTTCCCTTCAAAAATCCTTATTATTTCCACCACCGCCTTAAAAGGAATTAAAATTGGTCCAAGTTCCGGAAAAAAGTGATTTATTTTTTTCTCCGCTAAACGAAAAGAGTCCGTCGCTGTGAAAGTAAGCATATTGGCTTTATTGGAATAAATATAAACTGAGGAAATTTCCGGTTTTATAGATGATGTGGCGCAAGAGTAAAAAACTGTTTTAAGTCCAGAGATAAAATCAAACACAGAAAGAGTAAATTTATTATCTTGTTTTAATTTCGGCAGATTTGGAAAATCATCAGTTGGTTGGCTTTTAATAAGGGTGGAGTTGTTATTAGTGGAAATTATTAGATTATTATTTTGAACTTCTAAATTAATTTGGTCACTTCTGGAAATATTAGATAAAAAACTATTAAAAATATTGGCTGGAATGGTAATTTTGCCATTTTTTTCTATTTTTGCCGGAATTATTATTTCTGCGCCTAGTTCAAGATTAGTAGAGGTTAATTTTAAGTCTTTTCCTTCAGTGTTAAGTAAAATATTACTCAAAATCGGCAAGTTTAAATTCTTGCCGGAAATTCTATCACAAATAAAAACAGCTTCTTTGAGATCTTTTTTTAAACAAATTAATTTCATTTTTTAAAAATTATTATATTAAGTAATTCTTTTTATATATAAATACATTATTTTTATTATTATATCTATGGATAAGTGGATAAATTAATTTAATAGTTTTTAATTATAATTATTCTAAATTTTTAATGTATATATTTTTAATATTAATTGTGTTTATTTTAATAATAAAAAATAATCTAAAAAATATAAAATTTTTACCCACAACTTATTTTAATTTTATACCCATAGTTATTGTTTTTTAATTCACATTTTTTACACTCCATAAAAATATAATTAACTTTTTAAAATAATATCCCTTATATTGTTTATTTCTTGTTCTAGTTTTTTGTCTATTTTTATATCACAAGTTATTTTTTTATAAGCGTGAATGGCGGTGGTGTGGTCTTTTTGGCCCAACCTCCGGCCAATATAAGGGTAAGGAGTGTTTAAATCATTTCTTAATAAGTACATCGCTATTTGTCTTGGTTTAACAATTTCCTGCCTTCTTGTTTTTTCACTTATATTTTTTTCTTCAATATTATAATAATTAGCGATTATTTTAATCATCTGGTCGGCGGTTATTATTTTTACCGGCTTAATTTTTCTTTTTAAAATCTCTTCCACGTCGGCTAAACTTAAAATTCTACCTCTTATTTTTGACTGGCCAATAATGGAATTAAGCACTCCCTCAAGTTCGCGGATGTTTTCTTTGATGTTTTTAGCGATAAAATCAGTTATTTCATTAGGGATTAAATACCCCCGTTGTTGCATTTTAACTTGTAAAATAGCCATTCTTTCTTCTAGTGAAGGTTGGGAGATATCCACCATCATTCCGCCCTCAAAGCGGGATTTAAGCCGATCTTCCAGGCCGACTATATATTGAGGAGGTTTATCAGAGGAAAAAATAATTTGATTGTTTTTGTCGTATAAAGCGTTGAAAATATGAAAAAATTCTTCCTGGATTTTAAGTTTGCCGGAAAAAAATTGGATATCGTCCACTATTAGAAGATTATATTTGCGGTATTTTTCTTTAAAAAGGTGGATGTTTTTATTTTGAATAGAAAGAACATAGTCGTTGGCGAATTTTTCCGAAGTTAGGTATTGGATTTTAATGGAAGGGTTATTTTTTTTTGTTTCATTGCCGATAGCTTGGAGAAGGTGAGTTTTACCTAAACCAACCCCGCCGTAAATAAAGAGGGGGTTATAAAGATTGCCGACATTTTTTGAAATAGCGGCGGCGGCGGAATGAGCCACCTCATTAAAAGAAGCCACCACAAAATTATCAAAAGTGTATTTGGGGTTCAAGTTGGCCTCCGTGTCTATGTTTAATTCTTGAAAAACAAGTTGTTCTTCGTTGTTTTGTTGTTGTTTAAAATACTGTTTCTTTTCTTTTGGTTCAATTTTGGGCGGGTTGGGCATTATTAAGTAATCGGCGTGGCGGATGCTTGGGTTAAGATTACGAAGAGAGCTGATAACGAATTTGTAGTATTTTGTGGACAACCACTCTTTAGCGAAATCATTGGGCACATTTATAGTTACCACACCATCTTCATATTTACTTATGTAAGTGTCTCTAAACCAGGTGGAAAAATTAGCTTTTGAAACATTGGGCTCTATCTCAAAAAGAGCGTCTTTCCATAGTTTTTCAAAATTATCCAACATAGTTATTTTATTATACTCAAAGATATTTTTAATCAAACTCCAGCAAATACCAAAAAAACCGCCATTAACTTAATATCCTGTGAACAATGTGTTAATATTGACGACAAGATGTTTCCCCGAAAAAACAGGATTGATAAAAAATTATTTCCGGAGTTTATGAAAAAGGCGAAAACTTTTTCCTCAGACAATCTTAATTTGAAAGTCGCCTACAACTGTCCCAAAAACAGAGCCTTCGCCTTTGTTGCGTCTTTGAAGGTGTCTAAAAAAGCCGCAGAGCGCAATAAGTTGAAAAGAAGAGCGAGGGCGATAACTTATTCTTTGCTTAAAAATGTCTCGCCGGGAATTTGCGCGGCGGTCTTTTTTAAACCGGCGATAATGGGCAAGAAATACGCCGGAATAAAAGACGAGCTGACAAGCCTTTATAAAAAAGCGAAAATAATATAGAATAAGCGGTATGTTTTATTTATACAACTTAGTTTTCTTTGAACCTTTGTTAAACGGACTGGCCTTGCTGATAAAATACATTCCCCTTCATGATATGGGACTGGCCATTATTGTTCTTACTGTGGCGGTGCGTTTTATAATTTTGCCTTTTACCCACAAATCAACCGTTACCCAGATAAAAATGAAGAAGCTGGAACCGGAGTTGAGGGAAATAAAAAACACCCACAAGAACGATTCGCAGACGCAGGCGAAAAAGACGATGGAGTTGTATAAAAAGCACGGCATCAATCCTGTGGCCGGCATTTTGACCCTTTTTATCCAAATTCCCATTATCTTCGCTTTGTATAAAGTTTTTTTGGGTGGAACGGTTTTTGATCCGGCCCACCTCTACGCTTTCGTAACCGTTCCGGATTTCGTCAACATTAAGTTTCTCGGTCTTATTGATGTGACTCAAAAAAGCTACATTATGCCGGTCTTAGCCGCCTTGACCCAGTTTTACCAAATGAAATTAGCCATACCGCCCATCAAAAAACAGGATACAGGCAACACCTTTAAAGACAGTTTAGCTAGGAGTATGAATGTTCAAATGAGGTATGTTATGCCCTTTTTCATATTTTTTATCGGCCTGAAGCTTTCTTCCGGCATCGCTCTTTATTGGACGACGATGAATATTTTTGCTATAGTGCATGAAGCGATAGTGCGAAGAAGAGCGGAAAAATTATATGGAGAACCAAATCAAAATAATATCAGCCTTACTGGAGGAACTGCTTGAAAAAATGACCGTTATCGGCCAAGTTGAATGCTCGGAAATGGACGGCGGGCCGGTTTTCACCATCAAAACAAAAGAAGCCGGGATATTAATAGGAGAAGACGGAAAACACCTGATAGCCCTAAGCCATATTGTCAAAAAAATAGCTGAAAATAAACTTAAAAGGGATAATTTGGAAGAAATGCCTTTTCTTTTGGATGTCAACGACTATCAGATGAAAAGAATTGAGGAGTTGAGGAATATCGCCCGAATGAACGCTCAAAGAGTTATTTTTTTCAAAAAAGAGATGGAAATGGAGCCGATGTCGGCTTACGACAGAAGGATTATTCATTCAGTTTTGGGCGGGTACCCGGATATTAAAACGGAAAGCGTCGGAGACGGCTTGGACAGAAGGGTGGTCATAAAACCCATAATATAATGTTGGAAATAAAATTATTGCCCAATTCGGAGATGGAAATAATCGGCGAAATATCGGCCGAGATTTTTATGTCCGGCCGGGACGGGGTCGTTAAAGAGTTTTCCGAAAAAGTGGAAATGGACGGTTTCCGGAAAGGAAAAATCCCCGAAGACATTTTGATTAAAAATATCGGGAGGGGTGCCGTTTTAGAAAAAATGGCCGTTATCGCGCTGGAAAAAGAATACCCGAAGATAATAAATGAGCACAAAATCAAAGCCATTGGCCGGCCGGAAATAACTTTAACCAAACTAGCCGAAAATAACCCCCTTGGATTTAAAGTGACAACTTCCATTTTGCCGGAAATCACCCTTCCCGACTATAAAGGCATCGCAAAAAAAATAATGGCAAAAAAGGAAGAAGTTTCCGAAGAAAATAAAGCCCAAGAAAAAGAACGAAGAAGAATGGAAATTTTGGAAAAAACAGCGGAGGAAATCAAGCAAGATATGCCGAAATTTCTGGTGGAAGCGGAAAAAGACAAAATGGCCGAAGAAATGGAAAGAAATATCGCTCAAATGGGCTTGAAGTGGGACGACTATCTGAAACACATCAAAAAAACGGAAGAAGAATTAAAGAAAGATTGGGAAAAAGACGCGATAAAAAGGGTAAAATACGGCTTGATTCTTGATCAAACGACGGAACAAGAAAAAATAGAAATCCCCGCCGAGGAATTGGAAAAAGAGGCGGCGGCGATGATTGAATACCACAAAAACCTAGGCCAAGATTTGGACAAAGAAAGAGTGAAAAATTATTTATCCGGCATAATGCGCAACGAGAAATTGTTTCAAATGCTGGAAAGCCAACAAGGGTAAGGTAATATCAAGGACCGTCGATGTTTGACAGGAGAAGCGCTTGCCTTTATATTTTAATCATTATGTTGATACCCACAGTCATAGAAAAATCGCAGTTTGGGGAAAGGGCGTATGATATTTACTCCCGCCTTTTGAAGGAAAGGATTATCTTTCTTTCCGGACCGATAAGCGACGCCACAGCCAATACCGTCATCGCCCAACTGCTTTTCCTCCAGCACGAAGATCCCAAAAAAGACATTTATTTGTACGTAAATTCGCCGGGCGGTTCGGTTACCGCCACTTTGGCGATGTATGACACAATGAAGCACATCAAACCGGATGTTTCCACTATCTGCGTCGGTGTGGCCGCTTCAGGAGCCGCCGTCATTTTAGCCGCTGGCGCCAAGGGCAAAAGATTCGCCCTGCCCAACGCCGAAGTGATGATTCACCAATTGATGGGCGGAGCGGAAGGTCAGGCCACGGAAATAGAGATAACGGCCAGACACATGATAAAAATCAAAGATCGGCTCAATAAAATTCTCTCCGACGCCACCGGCCAATCGATTAAGAAAGTTGAAGCCGATTCCGACCGCGACTTCTATATGGATGCCGAAGAAGCCAAAAAATACGGAATGATAGACGCAGTTTTGAAAGAAAAAAGCAAATAAGCTGTTTTAAATTCTTCCCACCAAACTTTTGCCGGTCATTTCCGTCGGAGTTTCCAACCCCAATAATTCCAAAACCGTCGGGGCGACATCGGAAAGAGTGCCGGTCACTTCTTTATAATTTTGGTTTACCTCTTCCCCGCTCAATTCTTTTTTTCTTTTGAAATCATTGCCTATCAAAAAAAAAGGAACAGGATTGAGGGAATGTTTTGTTTTGTTTTCCCCGGAAAATTTATAAATTTTTTCTTCGGCGTTGCCATGGTCGGAAGTGATAACAGCCACTCCGCCCAGCTCCAAAACACTGGAAGCGATTTTGCCGACGCACTCGTCCACTTTTTCTATGGCGCGGGCCGTCGCATCAAAGTTGCCGGTGTGTCCAATTATGTCGGCGTTGGCGAAATTAACGGCGACAAAAGGATACTTTGTAAGATTTTCTAAAACATTTTCCGTTATTTTATCAGCCGACATTTCCGGCGTTAATTCATAATGCCCACCGGGCGGCGACGGCACCAAAAGTCTATCTTCGCCGTCAAAAGACGTTTCCGCCCCGCCGTTTAAGAAATAAGTGATATGGGCGTATTTTTCCGTTTCGGCAATGTGCAACTGCTTTAAACCGGCGGCGGAAATAGTTTTGGCTATAGGGTGTTCAACTTCGGCGGACTTAAAAGCGGCCGGACAAGAGTTGTTGGAAAAGCACGGCAAGCTTTTGTCGTATTCGGTCATCGTCACTAAAAATAAATTTTCCAGCTTTTTTCTGGGAAAAAACTGAAAAGTGTCGTCAACAAAAGATTGAGTCAGTTGGCGGATGCTGTCTTCTCGAAAGTTAAAGACAATAACGCTGTCGCCGTCTTTGATTCTCCCCTCTCGGCTGGAAATAACGCCGGCCTCAACGGCATCGTCGCCCAAATCTTGGGCGTATCGGCTTTTTATGTATTCGGAAGCTGAATCAAAAGAGTTTCCTTTGCCTTCGGTGAAAAGTTCGTAGGCCTTTTGCGTTTTACCCCACTCGCCGTTTCTGTCCATGGCGTATCCTCGGCCGATGATTGAGGCGATTTTTACGCCGGAATAATTTTCCGCCAGATTTTTTTCCATTTCGGCGTAAAAGTCGCCCCCCTCTTTTTTGTAAGAGTCTTTGCCGTCGGTGAAAAGATGAAGATAAGCCGGCAGGTTGTTCTGCTTGGCCAAATCAATCAAGGCTTGCAGGTGTTCAAAATAACTATGAACCGTTCCGGTGGAATACAGTCCCATAAAATGCAAATGCCCGCCGGTGTTTTTTATGTGTTCTATGGATTTTGCCAAAGCTTCATTTTGAAAAAACGAGCCGTCTTTTATGGCGGAAGATATTTTGGGCAGATAGTTGTGGATTATTTTCCCCGCGCCGATGGTCAAATGCCCCACCTCGCTGTTTCCCGATTCGCCCCACGGCAAGCCGACGGCGATTCCAGAGGCTTGCAGGGTCGTGAAAGGAAAATATTTTTCCAGCTCGGCGAAATTGGGCTGTTTGGCGGCTTCCAATGTGGACATTGACTTTTCTTCCGGCACCCCCAAACCGTCTATTATCACCAGAACGACGGGACGGTAATCTTTTTTCATTGCCCTATTTTACCACACATTTTAGAAAAACTGGACAAAAAGAGCCGAATTTAGTAGTATGAAAATGTAATTTTATTGATTTAATTTTTTAGTCTTATGTTCAATTTCATTCCTTTGTTGGAACCGAGCATAAAACTTACCCAAATTTATGAACCTAACCAAAGTTTTTCTTTTGGCCGGTTTTTCCGGTCTGGGAGGGTTGGCAATTGGATACTTTTTCCATATGCTGCTCTCTCTGCAGAAAAAAAATTCTGCGGACTTAAAGACAAAACAGCTTCTTCTTGAGGCTAAAGACAAAGCGCAATCAGTCACAGAAGAAGCCGCTAAAAAAGCCCAAGCTATCTTGGATAGCGCCAAACAGGAGGAAAAAAACTCCCTTATTCAGACGCGAAAAATAGAAGAAAGGATTTTGCAACGGGAAGAAAGTTTGGAGAAACAAAGGCTTAGCGTAGATCAAGCCAATGCGGAAATAAGGGATGGCATAGAAAAACTGAAAAAGAAAAAAGAAGAAATAGAAAGCATTGAACAGCAGAAATTGACCGATTTGCAGAAAGTCGCCTCTATGACCGAAGAAGAAGCCAAGTCCAGCCTGATGAAAGCGACAGAAAAGAAATACGAAGAAGATATTCTGGGACGAATTAAAAAACTGGAATCCCTCGGGCGGGACGAGTTTGAAAAAAGAGCCCGAGACATACTTGTAACCACCATCCAAAGGCTGGCTTCTTCCACCGCTTCGGAGGTTACCACCACGACCGTCCCAATTCCTTCAGACGACCTCAAGGGCAAGATTATAGGAAAAGAAGGACGAAACATCAGGGCGCTGGAAAGGGCGGCGGGGGTGGAAATAATCGTGGACGACACGCCTGGTTCAATCGTTATTTCCGGCTTTGATCCGATAAGGAGGCAGATTGCCAAGGTTGCCCTGGAAAATCTTGTTTCTGATGGACGAATTCAGCCGGCCAGAATTGAAGAGGTGGTGGAAAAAGCCAGGAGCGAGGTGGAAAAAACCATCAAGCAAAAAGGAGAAATGGCCGCCTATGAAGCCGGAATAATTGACTTGGATCCGCGCCTCCTTACGGTATTGGGCAGGCTTTATTTCAGAACCAGTTATGGGCAGAATGTTTTGCAGCACTCCATTGAGGCGGTCCATATCGCCGGAATGTTGGCATCCGAACTGAAGGCCGATGTCAATGTGGCCAAAAAAGGAGCCCTCCTTCACGATATAGGCAAGGCGATGGACCACGATGTTCAAGGAACGCACGTTGAAATCGGCAAAAGAATTCTTCAGAAATTCAATGTTGACGAGAAAATAATCAAGGCGATGCAGTCTCATCATGAAGAATATCCGTTTGAGACGACGGAAGCGGTAATAGTGCAAGTGGCAGACGCCATTTCCGGAGCCAGACCGGGCGCGAGGAGAGATTCTTTGGAAAACTATCTAAAGCGCTTGGAAGATTTGGAAAATATCGCCAAATCGTTCGGGGGCGTAGAAAAAACCTACGCCATTCAAGCCGGCCGAGAGATAAGGGTTTTCGTGATGCCGGAAAAAGTATCCGACCTGGAAGCCAAAAAAATGGCTAGGGATATAGCCGACAGGATAGAAAAGGATCTAAAATACCCGGGAGAGATAAAAGTTAACGTGATAAGAGAAAGCCGGGTGATTGAATACGCGAGGTAAGCATTGACGGAAAAGTTATCTTGCTATTGCCTAAAATATGGCTTAATATATAATCAACAGTAATAGTAACAAGCCTGCCTGTCGGCAGGCAGGGTCGAGTTTAAAAAAATAAGATATCAAAACATAAATTTATGAATAAAGCAGGAATAGCGGACGCTGTTCACGTTGTTGTCGGGGGCACAAAAACAACAGCCGAACAAGCGGTGGAAAAAGTCATTGAGGTTATAATCGGTTCTTTGAAGAAAGGAGAAGAAGTTTCTATCGCCGGACTAGGCATTTTTTCCGTCAAGGAAAGAGCGGCCAGACAAGCGCGAAATCCCAGAACGGGAGAAGCAATAAGCGTCCCAGCCATGAAGGTTCCGAAATTCAAGGCCAGCAAGCACCTTAAAGAGGCTGTTAGGTAGTTGGAAAATTAAGGCAAAAAAAACAATCCCGCTTATAGCGGGATTGTTTTTTTTGATATACTGAAATCAATGGATTTAAAATCTTTACATCAGCAGTTTCTGGAACACCTTGAAGTAGAAAAAGGGCGGAGTTTGAAGACGATTGAAAATTATGACCGATACATAAAGAGGTTTTTGGAGTTTGCCAAAAGCAGTTCCCCTTCTCAAATAGACGACGAGCTAGTCAGAAAATACAGGCTTTTCCTTAATCGGGAAGAAAAAAGCGCCGGCGGAAACTTGGACAGAAAAACGCAAAATTATTATCTTATAGCCCTGCGGGTGTTTCTGAAATATCTGGCCAAAAGAAATATCGCTTCCTTGCCCGCGGAAAGGATAGAGTTGGCCAAAACTCCCCAAAGAGACTTGGATTTGATAACGGAGGAAGAATTGCGGAGATTGCTGGATATAAAAGGCGATGAAACAAAAGATTTGAGAGACAGGGCTATTTTAGAGCTTTTGTTTTCTACCGGCTTGCGCGTTTCCGAGCTTTGCGCGCTTAATCGAGATTCTTTTGGAGAGGCCAAAAACGGCGAAATTTCCATCAGAGGGAAAGGAGGCAAAATCAGGGTGGTTTTTATATCGGAAAGCGCAAAACAGGCTGTCAAAAATTATTTAGATAAAAGAACGGACACGGAAGAAGCGTTGTTTGTAAGCGATAGATTGATGTCGTTCGCGACGCCTTTCACAGCGCGGCGGCGCGAGAAGAGCAAATTTTCAGCAGAAAATTATGCGAGCCGAGAGAATGATATCAATTTGTCGCGCTTATCAAGTTATTCCCGCCTCACTCCCCGCTCCGTGGAAAGAATGATCAAACAGCGCGCCATAGAAGCCGGAATTTCCAAAAAAGTCACCCCGCATATCATTCGCCATTGTTTTGCCACCGACTTATTGTCCAATGGCGCCGACATTCGCTCCGTCCAAACCCTCCTTGGCCACTCCAACATCGCCACCACCCAAATCTACACCCACATTACCGACAAACAACTCCGCGATGTCCATAAAAATTTCCACGGAAAAACAAGAAAATAAATTAAACCTTAGAGGGGAAGTAGGCGTATAATTTTAAGGGTTAAAAATATCTTTGCCTATAAGCTCCCAAAAGGGAATGAAGTTGATTTCGGTTTTTCCGACATTCAGCGAGCCTTTAAAGTTTTTGTTGACGATAAAAGCTTTTTCCGGCGAGTATTTTTCAATGAAACTCCTAAACGAGCGGTTAATTTCCGGTTTTTTAATATCGGCGTATTTTACTTCAATAGGAATCAATTTATCGCCCGAACTTGCGACAAAGTCCACCTCGGCTTTTTCTTTCGTTCTCCAGTAATTTATTTTTGCTCCCGAAAACAAAAATTTTATTTTCAAAACGTTAAAGATAAAATTTTGGAAAACAAATCCGGAACCGTCCATCTCCGAGGCTTTTCCAAATAAGCCCAAAGAGTAATTTCTGAAACCAATATCGTGGAAGTAAATAACCGGAGATTTTGTTATTTCTTTTCTAGCGTTTTTGAAGTAAGGCGAAACCGCTTCCGTGATGAAGGTTTTTTCCAAATACCAAAGATAATTTCTGACGGTAACTGCGGAGATGCCGACGGTGTTTGATAATTCCGAATAATTAATCATTTTCCCCGTCTGGCTGGCCAAAATTTTGACCAAAGAATTGAACGCCTCCAGTTTCTCAATTTTTAACAAATAAGCGATGTCTTTTTCCATATAACTGCTATATATCTCGGAGATTATTCTCGTTTTTTCTTCCAATGTGTCTTCGGTAACAACTCGCGGATACCCGCCAAAATTAAGATACTCGGCAAGGAATTCAACAGTTTTTTTATTTTCAATGGCGAAATAATCAGCCAGCCGTCCGTTATATTTGTATTCCGTTTTAAAATTGACAAATTCACTAAATGACACGGGGAAAATTTCAAACATCGCTTTCCTGCCGGCTAAAGACTCGTGGATTTTTTCTTTCAGCTCAATGCTTCCCGAGCCCGAAACAATAAATTTATAAGGCAAGGCTATATCATAAATCCCTTTCAGAAACACTCCGGCATCCTCTTTTCTCTGGATCTCGTCAATGAAAACATAACCTCCGTTGTTGCCGAATTCCAGTTTCAATTTTTCCACCAGGCTGTTTTGAGACGAAAAAAATTTTTGGTCGTTTTCAAAATCAAAACTTAGAAAAACAGTCTTTTTGCCAGAGAGCTCAAGGTGTTTTTTGAGCAACATCATTAAAGTTGTCTTTCCGGCCTGTCTTGGCCCGGCGATAAGAGTGATTTCTTTTTTAGAAAGATGCTTTTTCAAGTCTTCAAAAATATCCCGTTTTATAAAAGGCTTTATTTCATTCATACTTACATTTTAGCCCGAGTATTCTTAAAGTCAAGTGTATTTTTGGTAATATCCACACATATTTGATGATTTTAATGCTAAACTGCATATAATCTATGACCAACGAAAACACGCTTAATCCCCAAATTGAAGAAGGCTGGAAGAAGGCTTTAGCGGAAGAGTTTGGTGCGGAATATATGAAGGAACTGAAGGGAAAACTCGTGGAAGAAATGAATAACGGTATGGTTATTTATCCGCCAGCCAAGCAAATTTTCAACGCTTTCAATCTCACCCCTTTTGATAAAGTCAAAGTTGTAATTCTCGGCCAGGATCCTTATCACGGGCGCGGACAAGCGCACGGGCTTTCTTTTTCCGTGCCGGACGGTGTCAATCCCCCGCCGTCTCTGCTAAATATCTTTAAAGAAATAGAAAGCGACTTGGCGGTTAAACCGCCAAAAACAAAAAACGGCAATCTGGGAAGCTGGGCGAAACAAGGCGTGTTATTACTCAATGCCATTCTTACCGTCCGCGCCAATTCCCCCGCCCGCCATCGCAAGCATGAGCTTGGCTCAGGCGTTGCGGGCGGGCCCGCTTCTCACCGCGACCTAGGATGGGAAAAATTGACCAACGCCGCCATCAAAGCCCTTTCTGACAAAAGAGAACACATCGTTTTTCTTCTTTGGGGTAAATTCGCCCAAGAAAAAGAAAGACTGATAGACACCAGCAAGCACCTTGTCCTCAAAGCCCCTCACCCCTCTCCCTACTCCGCCAATTCCGGCTTCTTTGGTTGCAGACATTTCTCCAAAACTAACGACTATCTTATTAAAACCGACCAAATGCCGATTGAGTGGGGTGAATAAGAGTCAATGTGGCATGTTGACTGTGGCGATAAAGTAAAAATGGCGGATAGTTTTAAAACTATCCGCCATTAAACCAATATTTTTTACACAAGATAAATACTTTTAAAAATTTTGTTTGTCGGAGCTCATATAATTTGGATATTTAAAACCCCCGCTAGGATTGGGCGCTGTAAATATGTTATGACCTGTTTTTACAAAAAACTGATAAGAGGGTGTGGTGATTTTTTGCGCCCCAGTATCCAATTTTTTTAAAATCAATTTTCTTTTGCAGATAAAAGCATGTCTTGGAAGCTGAAGCTTGTTTGGATTAGTACCGACAACAATAAAGCCGCAACTTGCATCGTTTACCATCCCAGTAATCAATAAATGGTTCGGCCTGCCGTAACTGCTGTAAATGCTTATTTCCTTGCCCAAATATCTGCTCAATCCCTTTTTCATCTTATATCCCCCAATAAAAAAGTTGAACTATTAAAGTACAATAAATCAAGCCCAGTTTTACATAAAAAGGCGCAATAGTCAAATTTTTGTATGAGGCCACCCATTTTTGCGCTTTTCAGGCAATTGGTTAATTGGTAATATGGCCAGATTCTTTTTCTTTTAATCTTCGGCGTTGTCTTTTTTTCGTTTAGTCCTTCAAACTTCCCTTCGGCTTCTTTCAGCTTCCTTTTCCACAAAAACAAGGTTCGCCGTTTAACGCCAAAAGCTTCTGCTGTCGCTTGCAATCCGTGTTTTTCCCAAAAGGCCAAGACTCTGGCCTTACGCAATGCTTTTTTGGTAATCATATATTGATACCTTAAAGCATCGTTGTAGAGTTTTACAAATCCTTTTATCCCTTTGTATTTACAAAATATCCGCATCTCTTTGCTGGCTCAAAGAGTGCAAGAAGTATGTGGCCTTATGCAATTTTTTTTCACTACTTCACCCACCATTTTTGGCGGATTTCTTTGATTTCGGCTTGTTCCAATTCGTTTTTCTTGTCTTTGGCTTGTTTGGCGAGATTTTCCAGCTCTTTGTCGCCAAGCGCGTTTAACTCCACGGCTCTTTTTTCTAAATATTCCGCCGTATTTTTTTCCGGCTCGTCTAAAACTTCTTCAAAAAGAATGTTTAAAATTTGGCCGATTTTCGGGACGGGCTGGATTTTCAGCAGTTCCATAATTCTTATCCCGTTTATTTTAAGGGCGGTAACAGATAGTGGCGCGCGCATCGCTTCATCTATCATTGATTCATATTTTCGCAATCGGTACGGGCTTTCTTTTGGCCTACCCATGCCGATGCGATCGCAGAAACGCACATTCATCAATTCCCAAATGTTTTCCGGGCCGACATTGCGGACAAGCCGCCTGACGGCGGACAAAGTGATTTTTTCCGTGTCGGAGAAAAATAAATGGTAACGGACGAGTTTGGCGATTAAGTCAATGGATTTTTTGGAAAACTTCAATTTGGCCAGCATTTTAGCCGTCATTTTGGCGCCTACCACATCGTGGCCATAGAAGGTCCAATCCCCTTTTTCCTCGCCCCATTTTCTAGTGGCCGGTTTGGCCACATCGTGAAGCAGAGCCGCCAGCCTTATTTCCAATGACCATTTTTTAGACACGGCGTGTTCCAAGCTTTTAAGATTATGTTCCCAGACGGTAAAACTATGCGCCTTGTTTTGCTCCACGCCGATTCCTTCCTCCAATTCCGGCATAATGTATTTCAGCATCCCAGTTTCGCGCATAAGCTCAATTCCCTCTTTCGCCCTATCGCTTATTATAACCTTCACAAATTCGTCATGAATTCTTTCTTGGGCGATTTCTTTAAGGTGTCCAGCGTGTTTCTCAATAGCCTTCTTTGTCGCCGATTCTATTTCAAAGCCGAGTTCGGCGGCAAGTCTGACGGCGCGCAAGATACGCAAAGCGTCTTCGTTGAAACGATTGTTCGGATCGCCCACCGCCCTTATTATCTTTTTTCCCAAATCATTTTGCCCGCCAAAAAGGTCAATAAGTTCATATCCCGCCTCATCGCTTGCTTGTCCGGCAGGCAGGGCTAAAGCCATAGCATTGACGGTAAAGTCGCGCCTTTTCAAGTCTTCTTCAATGTTTGACGTGAAACGCACCTCATCCGGCCGGCGCTTGTCGGAGTAGCCGGATTCTAAACGATAAGGGGTTACCTCCACCACCTTCAAGGTTTCGTCGTCCGTGTCGTTTATAACGCCAACGGTGCCGTATTTATTTTCGTAAACGGAATGGGGAAAAAGTTTTTGGATTTCTTCCGGCTTGGCGTTAGTTGTAATGTCCCAGTCTTTCGGTTTCATATGCAACGCCAGACTGCGGACGCATCCGCCCACAAAATAGGCTTCAAAACCATTTTTAATAATAGTGTCGGCTATATTTTTTACCAAGGGAGGAATTTTTTTGATTTTTTCTCGCATTATCTTTATATTCTAGCATTTTTGTGATAAATTAGATAGAGTTTTTAAAACGCCCCCGTAGTGAAATGGATATCACGCAACGCTTCGAACGTTGTATTGTGGGTTCGAGTCCTGCCGGGGGCAAACGAGCGAAGCGAGATTGACAACGACAGGACTCGAACGGATTGACCAACGTCAATCCGCGGGATTTTCCAAAAGAAAATCGAGTCCTGCCGGGGGCACCAGAAAGTAAAAGACAAAGGACAGCTTATGGACTGTGGATAACTCCTGACCGTAACCGTCCGATAATGTCTAAAAGTTATTCACACTATTCACAAGTTATATACACAGCCACAAAATCAAGCAAAAGGACATTGTCCATTACCTTAAAAGACATAAAACAGCCTGTCCATTAAGTTTCGTTAAAGGACGATAAAAACGTCCATTAAAATACCCTTATTTTTAGCCGTTTTTTAGAATTATATGGATAAAACTACTGATGATCCAAAACATAAAAAGAAAATAGGCGCTCTTGGAGAAAATATGGCTTGTAGGTTTCTCGTGGAACATGGTTTTAGGATTTTAGACAGAAATTACAACAAAAAATGGGGAGAAATAGACATTGTGGCGGAAAAAGACAAGATTTTTCGTTTTATAGAGGTAAAAAGCATTGTTTCATATGAAACAAATAGGTATAGGCCGGAGGAAAATGTTCATTACCAGAAACTTAAGAGATTATCCAGGGTAATTCAGACTTATTTACTGGACAAGAAAGTTTCATATGAAACAGAGTGGCAAATTGATGTTTTAGCCGTTTTTTTGGATTTAGAGAATAAAAAAGCGAAGTTTAGGTTTACGGAGAATATAATCATATAGAGTTCCACATGAAACACGAAAGGGTGGCTTTTTGTTGAAATTAAGATAAAATAATGCAATACGGGGTGTCGTATATTGGTAGTACGCCTGCTTTGGGAGCAGGTAGGCCGAGTTCGATTCTCGGCACCCCGATTGACAGGACAATTTTTTGAGGTATAATTCTAAATAGAATAAAGAAGTAGTTTTTTTGACATAAAAATAAAAATTGTGTTGGTTTTCATTTTAATCTTTTTTAAGCAAAGAAAGGAAAGGGAAAATGAGCGAAGGTGGATTTTTTAAAAACCTAGAGGAGGTTTCTAATTTTTATAAAAAACAAACAGAAGAGGATGAAGAATTTTCGCAGTATGGTGAAGGGGGCGCTGTTTCTCTCTATATCTACAACAATGCAAAAAGGCATTTTGTTCCTGCCGAAGACGATTCTATCGTCAAGCAGATGCGTGGTTATTAAAGTAGTAATGCCAAACAACCAACACAAAAACATAGGTTTTTTTGGGTGTCACTTGTTAGTGGCACCCATTTCTTTTTTGACTTTTGTCAGGAAAGGGATATAAATAAAGGGCATTAAAGCGGTTGTTTAAAAGGTCAAATAATTATTAATATTTAATAAAATTTTTAAAAATATGGCAGACGAAGAACAAAAGAAAACAGAAGAAGAAACAACTGAAGACGCGGATCATAAATTTGATCCGGATTCGGATGCGTGCGGAGCTTGCGGCGGATGCGGCCTGCCCGCAACGCCTTAGAGCGGCGTAGCGATGGCGGGCGGGCGGGATTAGTTAAATGGTATAACATCAGTTTTCCAAACTGAGGTCAGGAGTTCGATTCTCCTATCCCGCATTTGTGTTTATTGTTCACAAAATTTCATTTTGTGCTAAGATTGGAATATGAAAAAATTTAAAAAAATTTACAATTTCACGGCTATTTTTGAACCGGCTGAAGAGGGTGGCTATGTTGTGTATGTTCCAGCTATTCCTGGCTGTATGACGCAGGGAGAAACATTTGAAGAGGCCGAAATGATGGCTAAGGATGCCATAGAAGGATACCTGGATGTTCTCAAAGACTTGAAACAAGAAATTCCTTTTGAATCCGACAAGTTTATTGTCGCTAAAATTCCAGCCGAAGTTTCTTGCTAAACACAATGAAATTTCCTTCTTTGAGGCACAAAAAGCTTGTCAGGGTTTTAAAGAAAATTGGCTTTGAAGAAGCGCGGCAAACGGGAAGCCATTTGATTTTGTTGAACCATGAATCTAAAAAAATAATCTCAGTGCCTATTCACAACAAAGACATTAAAAAAGGACTTCTGATTGGTATTATTAAACAGGCGGGTTTAACAACGGAGGAATTTATTAAGATGCTTTAAAAATTTTTTCCAAAAACTAAACTAAACTAAACTAAATGGAAAAAATTTTAAACATTGGTCGCGCCATAATTCCCAAGCCGGTTTTTGAATTTTTTCAGCCGGCGTATCATTGGGCGCTGGCGTATTTGGCGGCGCTGGTTTACGGTTTTCCATCACGGAAATTAAAAGTTATAGGCGTAACCGGCACGAAAGGGAAGTCGTCCACCGTTTATTTCCTAAGCCGGATTCTGGAAGGCGCCGGTTACAAAACGGCGGCCATTTCCACCATTCAATTCAAAATCGCCGAAAAAGAATGGCCCAATAGCCTAAAGATGACTATGCCGGGCCGGTTTGCTATCCAATCTTTTCTCGCCAAAGCGGCAAAAGCCGGTTGTCAGTTTGTCGTTTTGGAAGTTAGTTCGCAGGGAGTTCTTCAAAATCGGCACAGATTTATAAATTTTGATACGGCGGTTTTCACCAAACTGGCGCCGGAACACATAGAAGCGCACGGCTCCTTTGAAAATTATAAAAAATATAAGCTGAAATTTTTTGAATACGTGAAAAATAATCACGTTATAAACAAAGACGACAAATATTTTCAAGAATTTTATAATGTTCTTGCCAAAAATAAAATAACTTATTCGGCGGGCCTGCCCGCCTCGCAAGCGGAAGCGTTGCGGGCGGGGGATTATAAAAACCTTAAATTGAAACTATGGGGCGACTTTAACCTTGCCAATGCGGCGGCGGCCGTCAAAACGGCGGAAATTTACGGGATTGACGCGGAAAAGTCCGGAAAAATTTTGGAAAACATTGAAAGTTTGCCCGGCCGGATGGAGTTGATTGATGAAGGCTATAATTTCAGAGTTATCGTGGATTACGCTCACACGCCCGATTCTATGGAGGCGGTTTATGGCAGCTTAAAACCAAAATTGGCCAAAAATTCCAAGCTAATCTGTGTTTTTGGCGCCACCGGCGGAGGAAGAGATAAATGGAAAAGGCCGGAATACGGCAAAATCGCCGAAAAATATTGCGATGAGATAATTCTGACCAACGAAGACTCGTATGACGAAAACCCTGTTTCAATTTTGGAACAAATTGAAACAGGGTTTTCGCAAGCGGAAAGTGTAAAGTCGAAAGTCCATAAAGTGTTGGACAGAAAAGAAGCGATACAAAAAGGCATCAGTTTGGCCAAAGAAGGGGACATCGTGATAATCACCGGCAAAGGGAGCGAATCAACAATGATGATAGCGGGTGGTAAAAAAATCCCCTTTGACGACAGGGCGGTGGTGCGGGAAGAATTGAAAAATTTCCAAAAACTCTAGAATTTGCAAAAAAGGAGCGTTTCTGATATTATTACGGGCAAATGTTAACTATAAATAGAGAAGAAAAAGAAATAAACAAAAAAGAAATTGAACGACTTCAAACAAAAGCGGCCATTTTGGATGATCTGATGGAATTTATTGAAGACAAGTATCTCGGGCAGTTAATGAGCATTACGGAAAAAGAACCGAATTTTTCGCTTAAAAAAGCAAAAACAAGTCTCCGCTAATGGACATTTTCTTTAAACCGAGTTTTATTAAAGATTTTAAAAAACTCCCCAAGAACACAAAGGCGGATGTAAGAAAAACTTGCACGGAAGATTTTTTAATTGCCAAAGACCTGACGGAAATTAGGCGAGTAGACATTAAGCTCATTAGAGGATTCAAAAATTATTTCAGGATAAGAATCGGAGACTATAGAATTGGTTTCAAAAAAGAAGACCAATCCGTTGTTTTTATGAGGGTCAAGCACAGAAAAGACATTTACAAAAATTTTCCCTAGCTCCAAAAATTCCTAAAAAATTTGCAAAAAATGGGCGTTTCTGATATAATTACGGGCAAATGTTAACTATCAAGAAAAAAGCCAAAATCGTTGAAGAATTCAAGGTTCATAAGACCGACACCGGCTCTCCGGATGTCCAAGTCGCTCTTATAAGCGGGCAGATTGAACAGCTGGTCAAGCATTTAAAATCTCACCCCAAAGACAACCACTCCCGAAGGGGCTTGTTGAAAATGGTAGCCGACAGAAAAACTCTGATGAATTATCTAGCCAAGAAAAACAAAAGAAGACACAACACTCTGGCCGGCAAATTTGACCTCAAAAAGAAATAATTTAAACGATGATGACTTCCATATTTAATTCGGCGCAATACAAAAATCAGCGGGTTGCGGTTTTGATAGATGTTCAGAATCTTTATCATTCCGCTCGGGCGTTGTTTCAAAAAAGGGTTAATTTCAAAGAACTTTTAGCCTCGGCTGTCGGCGAAAGACAGCTGGTGCGGGCTTTCGCTTATGTCGTGCGGACAAAAACCGGCGAAGAAAAGCCGTTCTTTGAAGCGCTTACCAAGCTTGGAATAGAGATGCGGGTGAAAGATTTGCAGGAATATTATGGCGGGATGAAAAAGGCGGATTGGGATGTGGGCTTGGCTGTTGACGCCATCAAAACCTCGGAAATAGTGGATGTGGTGATAGTGGCCAGCGGCGACGGCGACTATGTGCCTCTCGTAGAATACCTTAAAAATCAAGGCCGGAGAGTGGAGGTTTTCGCTTTCGGCAAATCCGCCTCGGCTAAACTTAAGGAATCGGCCGACGAGTTCGTGGACTTGAGCGATGAACCGAAGAAATTTTTAATTAAAGGATAGATAAGCGGGGCGGCGGCAACTAAAAATATGCAAACAAAAACATACGAAACTGATTATTGCGGGAAAAAATTGAAGGCGGAAATTTCCGATTTGGCCGACCAAGCCAATGGTTCCGTTTTGGTCCGTTACGGCGAGACGGTTGTCTTCGCCACGGCGGTGATGGGCGGTAAAAAAGAAGGGGCGGATTTTTTCCCTTTGACCGTTGATTACGAGGAAAAGTTTTACGCCGCCGGGAAAATAATGGGCAGCCGGTTCATCAAAAGGGAAGGCCGCCCTTCGGAAGAAGCCATTCTGACAGCCAGAATCATAGACCGGACAATCAGGCCGCTGTTTGACAGGCGGTTGAGAAACGAAATCCAGGTTGTCGTTTTGGCCTTGTCGGTGGACGGGAAAAATGATTCCGACATACCGGCCATTATCGCCGCTTCTTTGGCGCTGGGAATTTCCGATATATCGTGGGGCGGGCCGGTGGGCGCGGCCAGAGTCGGGCAAGTGGACGGCCAATTTGTTTTCAACCCCACTTACGAAGAGAGGGAGAAGTCAACGATGGACATCGCCGTTTGCGGTAAAGACGGCAAGGTTAATATGGTAGAAGCCGGAGCTAAAGAAATCGCGGAAGAAGTCGCCGTCAAAGGCATTGAAGGCGCGCTGGCAGAAATCGCCAAAATGGAAGAATTCCAGAAAAAAATCATCAAAGAAATCGGCAAAGAAAAAATAAAAATAGAAATAAAAGACAAACCGAAAGAAGCCGTGGCGTTATTTGAGAAAAATATCTTGCCGAAATTGGAAGCGGTTTTGTATTCCTCCGCCCAAAGCGGACAAGCAAGAAAAAAGCCGGACATTGACCCTCTTAAAAAAGAATGGATGGAATTGCTTAAGGCTGGTGCCAATGAAGAATTTTTGACATTTGCCGACGAAATTTTTGAAGACGGCGTGGACGAATTGGTGCGCAACAAAGTCATAGACGCGCCGAAAGGCCAAGAAAAAAGACAGGACGGCCGAAGAACGGACGAGGTGAGAAGTCTGCACGCTAGTGTTGATTTGTTGCCGGCGCTTCACGGATCGGCCGTGTTTTACCGGGGCAATACCCATATTCTTTCCACTGTTACTCTCGGTGGGCCGCAGGACGCCCAGCTTATTGAAGGAATGGAAGTCCAAACTATCAAGCATTTTATGCACCATTACAATTTCCCGCCCTTTTCCGTCGGCGAAATTGGCAGAATGGGCAGTCCGGGTCGGAGAGAAATCGGCCACGGCGCACTGGTGGAAAAAGCTTTGTTGCCCGTTTTACCGCCCAAAAGCGACTTTCCTTATACTATCAGAGTCGTTTCTGAAGCGATGGCCTCCAACGGCTCCACCTCTCAAGGTTCAATTTGCGCTTCAACACTGGCTTTGATGGACGCCGGCGTGCCGATCAAAAATCCGGTGGCTGGAATTTCTATGGGGCTGATGATGAGAAACGACAAAGAATACCGAGTTTTGACCGACATTCAGGGTTTTGAAGACCACTTTGGCGATATGGATTTCAAGTGCGCCGGAACAAAAGACGGAATCACGGCCATCCAGCTGGACATAAAAGTCGGCGGTATTCCTTTGGATGCCCTAAAAGAAGCTTTTGCGCAGGCTAAAGTCGTCCGAGATGAAATTTTGGCCGTGATGCTCAAGGCCATACCCGAACCGAGAAAAGACCTTTCTCCGACCGCGCCGAGAATTATAAAAATGATGATAAATCCGGATAAGATACGGGAAGTAATCGGTCCCGGAGGCAAAATGATAAACAGCATCATAGATAAAACCGGCGCGGAAATTGACATAGAGCAGGACGGAAGCGTCTATATTACCGGCAAAAATCTTAAAGAAGCCGACGAAGCCAAGAAAATAATTGAAGGGCTTACTCACGAATACGCGGTGGACGAACTGGTCAGCGGGCCGGTGACAAGGCTGTTTGACTTCGGAGCGATGGTAGAAATAGGTCCGATGCAGGAAGGTTTGGTCCATATTTCCGAACTGGCGCCGTTTAGAGTTAACAAAGTTACCGATATGGTAAACTTGGGAGATACGGTGAAAGCCAAGATTATAAGCATTGACGAGAAAGGAAGAGTAAACCTTTCTATCAAGCAATTGGACCCCAACTATGGCCGAGGAAAATTCAACGACAAATGAGGGAAAAAACGACTCGGTAAAAGGAATACGCACTTTTGAGGACGATATCGCCAACTACACCAAAGAGAAAAATTTTTCCATCCTTGATATCGCCGCCGAAGAAGCGAAGGTGCGCGGTCTTAGCTTTGAAAATCCAGAAGAAAGGAAAAGTTTTCTCAATTTCAGAAAAATAATTTTTATTTTGATTGCCGTTTTGCTTGTTTCTGCCGGCGGTTACTTCGGCTTCGCCAAGCCTCTGCTTAAAAGAAGCAGTGTCGCCGATAATTTTATTCAAATAACGCAGGGGCCGATTTTAACCGACCAAAAAATTGAAATTATCGCCAGCCAGGACAAAAAGGAAGTTTTCAAAAGGGATTTGAAAAGCGCGCTGGATGGAGGGGAAGGCGACGGGACGCTCTCGGAAATATCCATTGTAAAAATAAGCGGCGAGCGAAAAACAAGCCTGACCAAAGACGAATTTTTATTTATGCTTGGCGTCCAAATGCCGCAAGGCCTAAAAGATTATCTGGAAAAAGATTTTATGCTCCTTAGTTTCGGCGGGACGGACAATTCCCCGATTCTTGTTTTCAAATCCAAATCCTACACTTATGTTTTTTCCGAAATGTTGAAATGGGAAAAAAGCTTGACCGACGACCTGAAAACGATTTTTCCCAGTAATAATTTGATAAGCAATGATTCTTTCGCCGATAAATATATCCAAAATCACGATGCCCGCATCGCCGAAAAAGACGGTGAAATTGACTTGGCTTATGCTTTCATTGACCGGAAATATCTAGTTATAACAAACAGCCAAGAAGCCCTATCCGAAATTTTCCGCCGATTTTCCTCCGTCCAATACGCTAATCCAAACGCGGGGTGGTAAAAACTTGAAACAAAACGCAAGTATCACACATAATTCCTATCGTAAAAATAGGTGATAGGTAAAATATTTATCCCTTCACTTAGACATTCAATGTCCAAGTGACAAGCTCCCCAATTTTTGTCCGCGAGCTAAATGCAGAGAAATGTTGACTAGATTCATAATTTCTGCCAAATAAAGTTATGAACAGGTTTAGAAGTTATGAACATGTTCAAATGGTTCCGTTTGTAATATAATAAGGATGTTATACACAGATACTTTTATGCCAAGAAATAGCGAATTTCGCGTCTATAATTACATAAATCAATCCCTTAGGGATATTGGTTGGGATACTCGCAATCCATCAAAACATAATGGCGGTGAAGTTTATACTCAAAATGAAGCACTTCAACACCCAGAACTAAAAAAATATCTCGGAGCAAAAAAGCCGGAAAATGTAATTAGAGTTGATGATAAATTTTTTTGGGCAATCGAAGCAAAAGCCGAGCATAAAGAAATAGGGCAAGCAGTCGAGGAAGCAAAAGAATATGCCGGACTCATAAACCAAAGCATGAAAGTTAAATGCCTTTTTGCTACGGGAGTAGCAGGCAATAGCAATGAAACATATCTAGTTGAAACTTTTTTCTTTAACGCCGGCAAATGGGAAAGAGTAAAAATCAATGATTTTACAACTACTGGCTTTATTGATCGCGAGCAAGCTCGGCAAATAATTTTCTCAAAAGAGGCGAATGTTAAGGACCAAGAAATCCCCGAAGAACTTTTTATTGCCAAAGCGAACACTATTAACGAAATTTTACACAAAGGGGCTATAAACAAGAAAAATAGAGCGCGCGTTATCGCTTCTCTACTTCTTGCCTTAGTTAATGATGAATACTTAAGAATTAGCCAAGACCCCACCACTCTGATTGAAGATATTAATGCGCGCGTTCGCGCTCTTTTGAGAAAATACAATAAAGAAAATTTTGCGCAGGAAATAGCAATCAGTTTACCTCTTTCAAAAGACAATCATGTTAAAAATAGGAAAGCGTTAGTTGATTGCATGCAAGAATTAAAAAACTTAAACATAAAATCAGCAATCAATAGCGGTTCTGATATTCTTGGACAGTTTTACGAAATATTTTTGAAATACGCTAACGACGCAAAAGAAATAGGCATCGTTTTAACCCCACGACACATTACCCAGTTTGCATGTAAATCTCTTAACATTACCGAAAAGGATTATGTTTTTGACCCAACTTGCGGTACAGGTGGGTTTTTGGTTTCAGCGTTAGATGCGATAAAAAAGAAGGCACCCAATTATGTTGATGATTTCAAAAACTCTCATATTTATGGAATGGAGCAAGACCCCGAAATAGTTGCGTTGGCTTTGGTTAATATGATTTTCAGAGGAGACGGCAATAGCAACATCTACGAAGGCAATTGCTTTGATAATCGTTTTGTAAAAAGCGGTGGAAATTTTAAAAAAATAAAAAATGCTCCAAATAGTTTTGATGTAAAAAATAATTTTATCACGAGGGTTTTGATGAATCCTCCATTTGCATTAGATGAGGAAGAATATACTTTTGTTGACCATGCGCTATCTCAAATGGCTCCAAACGGCTTTCTTTTTGCCGTGGTGCCAACCTCGACCATGACCTCAACAAGTGATGGGCGCGGAGAAATCGCTTGGCGAGATAATATGTTAAAACGACATACGCTTAAAGCCGTCGTCAAGCTCTCGGACGAACTCTTTCAGCCAAACGCGAACAAAGGAACTTACGGAATAATTATTGAGGCGTGGAAACCTCACGAAACCCAAAAAGTTTTATGGGCCATAATGGACGACGGTTTTACTATGAAAAAAGCAAAAAGACTTCCGAGTGAAAACTTACCGTCAAATATAAATTTGATAAGTGAAACGATTAGGGACTTTCTGGCTTTCGGGAAAAAACCCAAAGATATGTCGAGGGTCATACAATTTTCCGAGATTAGACTTGATGACTTTTTGGATTGTGGAGCGGAAGCATACATTGATGATGATATCGGGAATAACATAAATATTTCTTCCACAGCCTCAAATCTGTTTCAATCTTTAATGCTTCAAAAACAACGGAATAGTAAAAAACAGAACGCCAAAATTGATTACAAAACAGTTTCTATTGATGAAATTTTTGAAGATGTTGTACGCGGAGATTGCCCGCCTCTTTCTAGTATCAATTTTGGCGATACTCCAGTTATTACAACGCAGGAAAGTGATAATGGTATCGTAGGTTATTATGATGTCAAAGACGCAATAATTTATGAGGACATGATAACGATTTCAGCAAATGGTTCTTCGTGCAAGGCGTTCTATCATCCATATAAATTTAGTGCGGTGGCTGATGTCTTGGTCTGTAAGATTCGTAAAGAATGGAGCGACTTAGAATTGAAAATGTTTATTGCTTCAGCGATTAACCAATCCGGTTGGAGGTTCTCTTACTATCGCAAATGTACCGAGCAAAAGTTACGAAAGGATGTAAAAATAAGTTTGCCAGCAAAAAACGGTAAAGTTGATGTTGTGGCGATAAAGAATATTGTACATAATACTGTTGGTTTTGACCAAATTCGGGAGTATATTGCTGGCAAAGAATAGTCAACGCTTCTATGCATTTAGCTCGCCATCCAATGTTCAACATTGAATGTCTAACAAATTAAATTATCCGCTCGCATTGTCCACAAACGAGCCGATCGGCACAAATATGGACAATGGGAATTAAAAAATGTTGGACATTCGATGTCGCGCATATTACCCCAAATTTTAATCTTAAAATCTTAATCTTACGAAATATTGCAAATTTAAAATGTTACCGTTTTTAAGCCGGAGCATAAATTCGGTAACATTTTTGCCTAAAGATTTTAAAACTTAGCCGAATAGTGCAAAAGTGGGTGGGGTTATGCAAGGCTTTGACTTTTTAATTCGCCTTGCTATCATTAAAGCCAATTAAATTTTATGCCGTTGACCAAAGAAAAAATAAAACACTTCCAAGAGAAGCTGGAAGAGGAGAAAAAACAGCTGGAAAGCGAGCTTTCCCGCGTGGGAAGAAAGAATCCGGAAGTGGCGGGTGATTGGGAAGCCGTTCCGGAAGATCTGAATGTGGAAACATCGGACACCGGCGAATTATCCGGCGCTTTTGAAGAGATGGAGAATCGCTCGGCCATTGAAAATACTTTGGAAGAAAGATTTATTTTGGTGAGCAAAGCTTTGGACAGCATCAAAAAAGGAACTTACGGCGTTTGCGCCAGCCAAGAAGGCAAATCTCATCCAATAGAATCAAAGCGGCTGGAAGCCAACCCCGCCGCCACGGAATGCATTAAGCACGCCGGCATATAAATAAAACTTTAAATCTATGGCGGTAAAAGTATTTTCCTCGCAGGTTGTCGGATTGAAGGCCGATGTTATTGATGTTGAGGTTGATTTGACCAACGGGCTCCATTCTTTCTCTTTGGTTGGCCTGCCGGACAAGGCGGTGGAAGAATCCAAAGACAGGGTTTGCGCCGCCATAAAAAACTCCGGTTTTGTTTCGCCCAAAACCCGCAATCAGAAAGTGGTGGTTTCTCTGGCGCCAGCCGAACTAAAGAAAGAAGGGCCAGTTTTTGATTTAAGCGTCGCTATGGCCTATCTTCTCGCTTCCAAGCAGATATTTTTTGAGCCGGCAGGGAAAATATTTTTGGGCGAGCTGGCCTTGAATGGGGAAATCAGGCCGATAAAAGGCGTTTTGTCACTGGTAAAAAATGCCAAGAGACTCGGGTTTGAAGAAATCTTCCTGCCGAAAAACAACGCAAAAGAAGCGGCGCTGATAGACGGCGTCAAAATTTTTGCCTGCGAAAAATTGGAAGACATCGCCAATCATTTTGACAAGGAAAATACGATAGCGCTGGAAGAACAGCCGAAAACTGAAATTGATTTTGATAATTACCAAAGCGAAATTTTATTTGATTTTTCCGACATAAAAGGGCAGGAGACGGCCAAAAGGGGATTGGAAATTGCCGCCGCCGGCGGACACAATGTGATGATGTCCGGTCCGGCCGGCACCGGCAAAACCATGCTGGCTAAAGCGTTCGCTTCCATTCTGCCACCCTTGTCTTTTGAAGAAATTTTGGAAACCACTTCCATTCACAGCGTCGCCGGAGCGTTAAATGGAGACTTTGTTTTGCAGAGGCCTTTTCGGAGTCCGCACCACACCTCGTCTTACGTGGCTTTGGTTGGCGGAGGGGTTTATCCCAAACCGGGAGAAATAACTTTGAGCCATCGGGGAGTTTTGTTTCTGGACGAGTTTCCAGAGTTTGAAAGAAGAGTGATAGAATCTTTGCGTCAGCCGTTGGAAGAGGGTTTCGTCAATGTTTCCCGAGCCAAAGGAAGCGTTACTTTCCCGGCCAGATTCATAATGATTTGCGCCATGAATCCTTGTCCTTGCGGGAATCATGGCTCAAAGAAGAAAGATTGCGTTTGCCCGCAAGGCGCGTTGATAAGGTATCAGAGAAAAATTTCCGGTCCGATAGTGGACAGAGTGGATTTGTGGGTGGAAGTTCCTCAAGTGGACCATCAAAAACTTTCCGATGAAAAAATTGTTTCCGAACCGTCGGAAAATATAAGAAAAAGAGTGATTAAAGCCAGAGAAATCCAGAAGAAAAGATTTGCCGCAGAAAATAAAATAAAAAAGTCAAAAAGAAAAGGCGAATTTGAGGTTGGCGTTATGACCAACAGCGAGATGGGAATAAAAGAACTCAAAAAATTCGCCGTATTGTCCGAAAAAGTAAAAGATATTTTAAATTCCGCCGCCGGCAAACTGGACTTGTCCGCCCGCGCCTATCATCGCGTCATCAAGCTCTCCCGCACCATCGCCGACTTGGACGGCGCAGAAAACATAGAGGCCAATCACATTTTGGAGGCCTTGCAATATCGGCCGAAATAAAAATATCAAGGTTGAACCTTGATATTGCAAATACACAGCTTTTTGTTTTTAAGCCCTACACGGCAACAATTATTTTAATTAATTCTATAAATAAGTTGAGCATAAATTTCAGATATTAAAACGGATTCTTGGCGCCACGGACTTCAAAGTGAAGATGGCAGCCGGTGGAATTGCCGGTGGAGCCGACATAGCCGATAACCTGGCCTTGCACCACATGCCAACCGGCGGAAACAATGTTGGATAACAAGTGAGAATAAAGAGTTTGCGTTCCATTGGAGTGGGAGATAACGATATAGTTGCCGTAACCGCCGTTCCAGCCGCCTTCTCGGCTAATGATGACATCGCCGCTGGCGGAAGCCATAACCGCCGTTCCGCAATAATTAGCCAGGTCAATGCCGTTATATCCGTGCAAGTTTTGAGATTTGCGGCCGCCGGCGATTGGTCTTAGATAATAGCCGACATAAGACGGGCCATTGGCGCCTCGCACCGGAGTTAATTTTATGCCCGGTTTGACTGAAAGCGCGGGAGCCATTTCTCCGTTGGGGACGATAATAGTCTGGTCTTCGGCCAATTGTCCATTGAAGGGAAGGTCGTTGAATTTTATTATTTCGTCAGCGTCGCCGTTAAGCTTCTTGGCGATGCTTTTTACGGTATCGCCTTTTTTGACTTCATATTTTACTCCCGAGATGGGCAGAATCACCAAAGTTTGCCCGGGAGTTATTTTACCCCTTCTTTCCAAGGCGTTTGACCAGACGATAGTGTTGACGGAAACATTAAACATAGAAGCGATTTGGGACAAATTGTCTCCTTCGCGAACAACATAAATGCTGATTTGGTCGCTGCCGGATCGGTCTTCTATGTCGGCGATAGTGCCGAGCGGGCCGGAATCGGGCAAAAGAGAATTGTTGTTCACAATAGTAATGTCGCCGCCTCCTTTGGAACCGGTGGCTTCATAATTTAAGGAACTCTCTAGCAGTTGAATGTTTTGAGCGTTAAAATTAGCCGTTTTTTGGCTGTTTGGAGCGCTTGTTTTCAGTATTTCCTCGCCAAAATAGAAGAAACCGGCATTAGCGACGCCGGATAAGGAAAAAATGGCTAAAAATATGACCAAAACAGATAATTTCAATAGGTAATTTTGCTTTTTAAACACTTCCTTATCCTACTCATTTTTAGGCAAAAGTCAATCTGACAAGGCAAGTTATCCACAGGGCGTTTTTTGCGATAAAAAATCAATTTTAGGAAAAATTTACCGTTGGCTGTATAGTTAAGAATGTTTTAAGTTTAAAAACATGAATTTTTTATTGGAAGGACTGAATGAAGCCCAAAAAAAAGTGGCTCTTCATAAGGAAGGACCTTTGCTGGTATTGGCGGGCGCCGGTTCGGGCAAAACAAAAAGCGTTAGCCACAGAATCGCTTATCTTGTCGGGCAGGGTGTTCCGCCCGAGAATATTTTGGCGATAACTTTTACCAACAAAGCGGCCAACGAAATGAAAGAAAGAATTTTGGGGCTGTTGGACAAACTTCCAAACGCAAAAAATTTCACAAGACATCCATTCATCAGCACTTTCCACACTCTCGGCGTTTATATTTTAAGAAAAAGCGGCGACAAAATATGGGTGCCTAAAAATTTTTCTATTCTGGACAAAGATGACAGTTTGGATGCGGTAAAAACGGCCATAAAGGAATTAAACATTGACCCCAAGCAATTCCAGCCGACCAAAATTCAGTCCATAATTTCGCGGGAAAAAGGCGACTTGATGGACAGTGAGACTTACGCCAATGAAGCGGGGAGCGATTTTTACCCTTCCGTTATCGCCAGAATTTGGAACAAGTACGAAGAACTGCTCAAAGCCCAAAAATCTTTGGATTTTGACGACCTTGTTTCCAAAGTCGTTTTTTTGCTGAAGAAAGACGAAGAGGTTAGAAATTATTATCAAAATCTTTGGGAGTATATTCTGATTGACGAGTATCAAGACACTAACAAGAGCCAATACGAATTGTCCAAGCTTTTATCGGCCAAACATAAAAATATCTGCGCCATCGGCGATATGGATCAGAGTATTTACGCTTTCCGCGGGGCGGATTTTCGGAATATTATAAACTTTGAAAGAGATTTCCCCAATCTTGTTTCCGTCGTTTTGGAAGAAAATTATCGTTCCACCCAAAACATCCTGGAAGCGGCCGCCAAAGTGATTGAAAAAAATAAAATAAGAAAGGCCAAAGATTTGTATACCAAAAATGCCAAAGGGGCGGAAATATCCTTGTTTGAAGCCATAGGCGAGTTGGAAGAGGCGGAGTTTGTCGTTCATAAAATCAAAGAATTGCTGGCGAGTGGGTGTCGGCCGTCAGATATCGCCGTATTGTTTCGGGCGAATTTTCAGTCGCGCGTTTTTGAAGAAACATGTTTGAAACATAATGTTCCGTATCAGATGCTGGGGACGCAATTTTACTCCAGAAAAGAAGTAAAAGACGTTTTCGCTTATTTGCGGGCGGCTACCAACAAGGACGACATGATAAGCGTCAAAAGAATAATAAATGTCCCTCCTCGCGGCATCGGCAAAGTTTCTTTTTTAAACAAGCTGGCCGGCAAAGAATTGCCGGCGGCCGCTAAAAAAAAGTTTGAACAATTCGTGGATTTGCTTGATTCCATAAATAAAGCGATTTTGAGCCAGAAAACTTCGGCCGTTATCGCTTTTGTTTTGAAAAATTCCGGCCTGGAAGAATTTTTGGAGAACGGAGACGGCGAAGACAAAGAAAGGCTGGAAAATTTGAAAGAGTTGGTTTCCATCGCCACCAGATATGATCAAATTGCTTCGCCGGAAGGGACGGATAAAATGCTGACCGACGCTGTTTTGATGAGCGCCCAAGACGCAATGGAAAAAAAAGAAAACAGCGTTCGGCTAATGACCGTCCACGCCGCCAAAGGTTTGGAATTCAAAAATGTTTTCATTGTCGGGCTGGAAGAGGGGCTGTTTCCTCACAGCGGTTTCGGCGACAGGAACAAGGAGAGAGACGAAGAAGAAAGAAGATTGTTTTACGTGGCGGTAACCAGGGCGAAAGAAAAACTTTTCTTGTCTTTCAGCGTGATACGAACGGTTTACGGCAATAAGCAAATGAATATGCCGTCCAGATTTTTGTCCGACATTCCCGACCATCTTTACAAAATGGAGGAGTTTAAATTTCAGCCGGAAGATGTTATAAGATATGAGTAAACCTAAAAAATCATTGGGGCAGAATTTTTTGAAATCGGAAAAAATCGCCGAAGAGATTGTTTCAGCCGGAGAGGTTGGTTCCGACGACATTATCTTGGAAGTCGGGCCGGGCAAGGGAATTTTGACCGAAAAACTGCTGGAAAAGGCCAAAAAAGTGATTGCGGTGGAAAAAGATGAGCAGTTGGCGGAGTTTTTAAAAGAAAAATTTAAAAACAACCCCAAGTTGGAAATAATTCGCGGTGATATTCTGAAGT
>Ga0209211_10001372_pt1 | contig 46190 bp, 44 predicted proteins | sample RifGroA2_FD_183992 | JGI IMG/M metagenome (GOLD analysis project Ga0209211, IMG submission 183992) | Groundwater microbial communities from Rifle, Colorado, USA - Groundwater A2 (SPAdes) (version 2) | ecosystem: Environmental > Aquatic > Deep subsurface > Groundwater | place: Rifle, Colorado...
AAGGGCGAGAAGCAGCCGGTTACCGGCGACAAGTGCAAGGGCAATGCCAAGACCAAGGCCCTGATCGACTGCCTGCAGCCGGATCGTCGCGTTGATATCGAAGTCATCGGCACCAAGTAATTCGCCGCCGCTTCAATGAAAGCCCTGCTTCGGCAGGGTTTTTTTTCGCACAAGGAATGACGATGCCGATTCGCCGCCTGGCTGCCGCTTTCATTTTTGCCCTTTTTTGCCAGTCGACCGTAGCATTCGCCGCCGATGCCGCCCGGCCGCGCATCGGTCTCGTGCTGGGCGGCGGCGGGGCGCGCGGGGCGGCCCATATCGGTGTGCTGGAAACGCTGGAAAAGCTGCGCGTGCCGATCGATTGCGTCGCCGGGACGAGCATGGGGGCGCTGGTTGCCGGGGCCTGGGCGGCCGGCATGTCGCCGGAAAAAATGCGCGCGGCGCTGGCCGCGGCCGACTGGTCCGACATGTTCGTCGACAACCCCGAATACGCCGAGATGAGCTACCGCAACAAACTGGTCTCGCGCAGCTATCTGCCCGGTTCGGAGAGCGGTGTGTCGGCCAATGGCGTGGCCTATCAGGGCGGCGTCGTGGCCGGCCAGAAGATCAAGCTGTTCTTCAACCAGCTGGTGCGCGCCAACCAGGGCGAACGCAACATCGAGGATCTGCCGCTGCCGTTGTCCATCGTCGCCACCGACATCGGCACCGGCGAGCGCGTGGTGTTCCGCGACGGCGCGCTGACCACGGCGATGCGCGCCAGCATGTCGGTGCCCGGCCTGCTCGCCCCGGTCGACCATCAGGGGCGCAAGCTGGTCGATGGCGGCCTCGTCGACAACCTGCCGATAGCCGAAGTCCGCGAGCGCTGCCGGGCCGACGTGGTGATCGCCGTCAATGTCGGCTCGCCGCTGCTCAAGGCCGAGGAGGTCGGTTCGCTGCTCACCGTGTCGGCGCAGATGGTCGGCATTTTGACCGAGCAGAATGTCAGCCGTTCGCTGGCCACGCTCCGGCCGGGTGACATCTACATCCAGCCCGAACTGGCCGGCATCACGGCAGGCGATTTTTCCAAACATGCCGAGGCTGCCGCCAGCGGCCGTGCCGCCACCGAAGCGGTGGCGCCGAAACTGGCCCGTCTGGCCGCCAGCGAAACGGCCTACGCCGCCTGGTGGCAGGGCATCGAAGTCCGCCGGCGGACCTCGCCGCGTATCGACGACATCGAGATCGTCGGGCTGAGCCGGGTGAGTCCCGAGGCCATCGAACGCCACCTCAGCGTGCAGCCCGGCGAAACCATCCGGCCGACCGTCATCGGGCGCGACCTGTTGCGCATGTATGGCGACGGCTATTACGAGAGCGTCGATTACACCGTTCTCCGCCAGCGCGACCGCAACATCCTGCGCGTCATGCCGGTGGAAAAGCGCTGGGGGCCGGACTATGCCCGTTTCTCCGTCAACCTGCAGGCCGACAACAGCCAGGGTTCGACCTTCGGCCTGCGCGCCGCCTACCACCAGACCTGGCTCAACCGTCTCGGCGGCGAGCTGATCTACCACGGCGAGATCGGCACCGCCAACCGTCTCGGCATCAACTACTACCAGCCGCTCGACGCCCGTCAGCGTTTCTTCTTCGAAGGCACGGCCGGGGCCGGTCAGACGCGGCTCAACATCTACCAAGACGACAAGCGGATTGCCCAGTACCGCGACAGCGAAACCGGCGTCGGCACCCATCTTGGCGTCAATGTCGGCCTGCTCGGGCCGCTGCGCCTGGGCTGGGTGCACCGCCACCGCTACTTCGACCTCGATATTGGCGACCCCGCGCTGCCCCGGGCCGACAAGCGGTTTTCCGGCTGGAAGGCCAGCCTCGATTTCGACCAGTTCGACCGCATGTACTTTCCGACCCGGGGCTGGGCGGCGCAGCTTTCGTGGTTCGAATCGCCCGGCCAGAACTACGCCCGGGCCGAGGCCGATCTGCGCGGCGCCTATGCCTTCGGCGGCACGGTGGTCAACGCCCGGCTGCGCTACACCGGGTCGCCGCGCGGCGACCTGCCGATCTACGACGCCGGCACGCTGGGCGGGTTCCTCAACCTGACGGCCTTCGCCAGCAACCAGATCATCGGCGACGACATCCGCTACTTCGGGCTGCGCGGCGAGCAGATCATCGGCCGCCTGCCGCTCGGCCTGCGCGGCGACATGCGCGTCGGCATCGCGCTCGAGGCGGCCAGGGTCGGCTCGCCCTACACCGAGTCGCAGCGCCGCGGCGTACTCGATTCAACCGCCCTCTACGTTGGCGGCGAAACGCCATTCGGGCCGGCCTATATCGGCCTCGGCTACTCGACGAGCGGCGCCTCCAACCTGTTCCTGTTCGTCGGCACGCCATGAGCGGCAAGCAATGGCATACTGGCCGACTGAGTTTTCGGGAGAGTAAAAATGAAATCACGTTTCCTGCTGTTTGCCCTGGCCGGCCTGCTGTGCGTCGGCCAAGCCCTGGCCAGGGTCAATGTCAATACGGCCACCGCCGAGGAACTGCAGACCCTGAACGGCATTGGCCCGGTCCGGGCGCAGTTGATCATCGACTATCGCCGGCAGAACGGACCTTTCAAGTCGATTGACGATTTGCGCAAGATTCCGGAACTGCGCGGCACCGTTGTCGAAGGTTTGAAGGGCCGGATCACCTACACCGGCCAGACCAAAATCTCCGGCGCCGAGCGCAAGAGCGAGGGCGCCAAACCCGTCAGCGCCGCCGCCAAGCCGGCCAAGATGCAGGCGCTGCCGCCGCCCAAACCACTCGCCAAACCGGCCGCAAAGGCATCCTTGCCGGCCCCCGCGAGCACGGCAAATCGGGCTGGCCCGGCCTCTCCGGCCAGACCGGCGATGCCGGGCAAGGCGGCCGGCGAGCGCCGGCCGGTTGCCGCCCCTGTCCCCGCTGTATCCGTTGCCAAACCGGCTACTCCGGCTACTCCGGCCGCGCCCGCCCGGCCAGCCGGCCCGGCGGCGATCAAGCCTGTCGCCTCTCCGGCCAAACCGGCGACGCCGGGTGCCGTCCCGGCCCAACCCGCCGCGGCCAAGCCGGCCAGCCCCGTTGCCCAACCGGCTGCTCCGGCGATGCCAGCGAGGCCGGCCCGGCCCGCGGCTTACTGACCGCAACGGCGGGTTTTCGAGGCGCGTTTGAGCGATAGCCTCTACCTCTGCGCGACGACCCGCCTGGCCCAAACCCTGCGCGGCGAGTTGCCGGCCGGGCAGGCCGTCTGGCGCACCCGCCAGGCGCTGACCCTCGGCCAATGGTTGGCCGCGCTGGCCGACGAGGCACTGCTCGGCGGCATCGCCGATTTGCCGCAAGCGCTCGATGCTTTCGCCGAACGCCTGCTCTGGGAAAAGGTCATCGCTGCTTCGCTGAGCGAAGCGGCGCCGCTGTTCGACATCCAGGGCATGGCCGCCTCGGCCGCCGAGGCGCAGGCGCTGGCCCGGGTCTGGAAAATCGCGGCGGCTGGCAGCGAGCTGTCAGATGAGGCAAAACTGTTCATCGGCTGGCAGACGGAATTCGACAAGCGTTGCCGCAGCAATGGCTGGATCGATGCGGCCGGCCTGCAGCGGCAAGTCATCGAGCTGATCGCGGCCGGCCATTTTGCCCTGCCGGAAAGCGTTGCCTTCATCGGCTTCGACCGCTACACGCCGCTCGAACGCGACCTCATGGCGGCGCTGACGGCGTGCGGGGTCGGTGTGCAAAATCAGCCAAAATTTCCGGTTGACCGCAGCAATCAGCAAGTCGTCGCCTGCGCCGATGGCGATGCCGAATGCGCCGCCGTGGTCGCCTGGGTGCAGGCGCGGCGGGCCGCCAATCCGGCGTGCCGGCTCGGCATCGTGGCGCCCGATCTGGCCGGCGTGCGCGACCGGCTCGAATTCCTGCTTGACGACGCCCTGCATCCGGCGCTGATCCGCCCCGATGCGGCCGAAGTGCCGCGCGCTTTCAATTTCTCGCTCGGCCGGGCCCTGGCCGATCTGCCGCTCATTCGCGTTGCGCTGGACTTGCTGGCCCTGGGCAGCGGCCGGGCCAAGGTCGAGCAGAGCCGTCTGTCGGCCTTGCTGCTGGCCGGCGGCTGGTCGGCGGCCGACGGCGAGGCCGATGGCCGGGCCCGGCTCGACGCCGCCCTGCGCCGCGATCTGCCGTATTTCACCACGCTGCCGGCCCTGGTCCGTCTGGCTGGTCGACTGGCCGAAAGCGAAGCGCCGCTCTGCCCGCAAACGGTTGCCGCCCTCGACGCCTTCGCCGAAACCGCGGCAGCCGCCAGTCGCAAGCTGGCGCCCGGGCAATGGGCCGGGGTTTTTCGCAATTGCCTCAAAGCCGCTGGCTGGCCGGGCGACCGGCCGCTGTCCAGTCACGAATTCCAGGCCCGCCGCGCCTTCGGCGAAGTGCTCGACGGCTTCGGCCGGCTCGACGGCCTGCTCGGGCCGCTGGCTTTCGCCGAAGCCGTCCGCCGCCTGGCGCAACTCTGCCGACAGCGCCTGTTCCAGCCGGAAACGCGCGGTCGGCCGGCGATCCAGGTGCTCGGCGTGCTCGAAAGTGCCGGCCTTGAGTTCGACGCGCTGTGGGTCATGGGCATGAACGACGACCTCTGGCCGCCACCGCCGCGCCCCAATCCGCTGCTGCCGGCCGAGTTGCTGCGCGCCGCCGGGGCGGCGCACGCCAGCGCCGAGGTCGAACTCGATTTCGCCCAGCGCGTCCATGCCCGACTGGCGCAGTCGGCGCCGGAGGTGACGTTTTCCTTCGCGCAGGCCGACGGCAACCGCGTCCTCCGGCCGAGTCCGCTGATTGCCGGCATTCCGCTGTCCGCTGATGTATCGGCCGAAGTCGTGACGCTGGCCCGGCAGATGGCCGGCGAATCGGCAACGGCCCTCGAACTGATAGCCGACGCCTTGGCGCCGGCGGTCGGCGAGGGCGAAAAGGTCTCCGGCGGCAGCTGGATACTGCGCGCCCAGGCAATCTGTCCAGCCTGGGCCTACTACCAGTTTCGCCTCGGCGGCGAGGCGATGGACGAGCCGGTCGAAGGCCTCGACCCGGCGGCCCGCGGCACGCTCGTGCACGAGGCGTTGGAGGCATTCTGGACGGTGGTTCGCTCGTCCGAGGGGCTGGCCGCACTCGGTGAAGCGAGCCGCCAGCAAGCCATTGCCGACGCCGTCGCCACGGCCCTGCAAACCTTCGAACTCGACCGTCGCATCACCTTGCCGGCGCGTTTCCGCGAACTCGAAGCGGCCCGCCTGGCCAAGTTGATCGAGGTCTGGCTGCAGGTCGAGGCCAAACGCGGTCTGCGCTTCGAGGTCATTGCCTGCGAAGCGCCGGCCGAAGTCGAGATCGAGGGCATCAAGGTCAAGATGATTGTCGACCGCATCGATCAACTGGCCGATGGCCGGCAGGTCATCATCGACTACAAGACCGGCGCCGCCATCGACACCAAGAACTGGGCGGCGCAGCGCATCACCGAGCCGCAGTTGCCGATCTACGCCGCGCTGGTGAACGAAGACGTCGCCGCCGTCGTCTTCGCCAAGGTGCTGCTCGACAAGTCGGCCTTCGCCGGTGTCGCCGACGAAAAGGACATCCTGCCCGGCGTCCAGGGCATCGGCGACGACAAGCAGAAGACTTTCGATCCGGCCGAGTTCCCGGACTGGATCGCCGTCATCACCCACTGGCGCGAACGCCTGCACGCGGTGGCCAGGGAAGTGAAGGAGGGCGAGGCCGGCGTCATGTTCGCCGACCTCAATGATCTGCAATATTGCGAGGTCTTGCCGCTGCTTCGCCTGCCGGAGCGCCAGCGCCTGCTGGCCGAAGCTGCGGCGAAGAATGGATTTTTTGAACGGGCCGACGTGTCGGCTCGAATTGCCAACTAGAACCATCGGGAGAAAAGCATGCGCGAACTGAAATTGTTGGGCATCTGCGGCAGCCTGCGCCGCCAATCGACCAATGCCGGCCTGCTGCGGGCGGCGATGGCCGAACTGCCGGAAGGCGTTTCCATGGAAATCGCCGATCTCTCGGCCGTGCCGTTCTACAACGCCGATCTGACCGAAAAGCCAGCCGCCGTCCAGCGTCTGCTCGCCCAGATTGGCGCTGCCGATGCGCTGGTCCTGGCCTGTCCGGAATACAACTATTCCATCGCCCCGGCCATGAAGAATGCCCTCGACTGGGCTTCGCGCGAGCCGGACAACGCGCTGCTCGCCGGCAAGGCCGTGGCGATCATGGGGGCGGGCGGCGGCATGGGCACTTCGCGCGCCCAGTATCATCTGCGCCAGGTTTGCGTTTTCCTCGACCTGCATCCGCTCAACAAGCCGGAAGTGTTCTCCAGCGCGTTTGCCGGCTTGTTCGATGCCGACGGCAACCTGACCGACGCCAAGCTGATCCAGCAGGTCGCCGCCCAGATGAAGGCGCTGAACACCTGGGCCAGGAAGCTGCAGGCCTGATGCCGCTGACGGTCGACCGCCTCGAAGAAGACAAAACCGCCCGGCTGCGCGCCCTCGACGTCGCCTCCTTCATCGTCGAGGCGCCAGCCGGGGCCGGCAAGACGGAGCTGCTGACCCAGCGCTACCTGCGCCTGCTGGCCGTCGTCGAGCATCCGGAAGAAGTGCTGGCCCTGACCTTCACCAACAAGGCGGCGACCGAGATGCGCGACCGCATTCTCGGCAGCCTGGAGCGGGCGGCGCGCGGCGAGCTGCCGAAAGAGGCGCACAAGCAACTGACCTTCGGCCTGGCGCAGAAGGTGCTCGCCCACGATGCGGCGCAAGGCTGGCAACTGCTCGGCCACCCCGGCCGCCTGCGCATCACGACGCTCGATGCGCTGTGCGCCAGCCTGGCCCGGCAAATGCCCTACCTCAGCCGCTTCGGCGCCCAGCCGGGGGTCGCCGAGGATGCCGAGGCGCATTACGCGACAGCAGCACGGCGGACGCTGGAGATGGTCGAGGCAGGCGGCGCCGATGCCGACATCGTGGCCGACGCGCTGGCTTTCATGGACAACAACGCCGGGCGGCTGGAGAAACTGTTGATCGCCATGCTCGGCCGGCGTGACCAATGGCTGCAGCACGCTTCGCGCATCGAAAGCGGGGCGATGAAGGGCGAGGTCGAGGCCGGTTTTGCGGCGCTCATCGAGCGCGATCTGGCCGTTGTCGGCGAACGGCTCGACGGCCGTTTGCAAAGCCTGCTCATGCCGCTGGCCCGCTTCGCCGCGGCCAATGTGCCGGGAACGCTCGATGCCATTTTTGACTGGAATTTCCGGTTGACCGTAGCAATCGACGATTTGCCGCGCTGGCAGGCCGTGGCCACGCTGTTGCTGACGAAAGACGGCGAATTCCGCAAACAGGTGAACAAGAACATCGGTTTCCCGGCCGACAAGGAGTTTGCCGAGCAGAAAAAGGCCTTCGTCCAACTGCTCGGCGAGTTGCGTGACGTGGCCGGGCTGGAAGAAGCGCTAGCCGTGCTGGTCAAGCTGCCGCGGCCGGAACTGAGCGAGGGCGAATGGGCCACCGTCGAGTGCTTTTCGCGTCTGCTCCGGCTGGCCGCCGGGCAACTCTGGCTGGCCTTCCAGGAAGCCGGCGAGGTCGATTTCATCGAGATCGCCGCCCGCGCCGGGCTGGCGCTCGGCGACGACGAAGCGCCGACCGACCTGGCCCAGGCGCTCGACTACCGCATCCGCCACCTGCTCGTCGACGAATTCCAGGACACCAGCCCGAGCCAGGTCGACCTCATTCAAAAACTGACGCGTGGCTGGATGCCCGACGACGGCCGGACGCTGTTCGTCGTCGGCGACCCGATGCAGTCGATCTACCGTTTCCGCAAGGCCGACGTCGGCCTCTTCCTGCGCGTCCGCGAGCGCGGCATCGGCGACATCAGGCTCGACCATCTGCGCCTGTTCCGCAACAACCGCTCGTATCCGGGTATCGTCGATTGGGTGAACACGGCCTTCCCGAGCATCTTCCCGGCTGCCGACAGCCCCGAGGCCGGCGCCGTGCGCTACGCCGAATCGGCGGCCACCCGGCCGGCCCGTGAGGATAGCGGCGTCGAGGTGCATCCGGTCATCGAGCGCGATGGCAGCGACTCAGCCGGTGAAGAAGCCTGCCGCATCCTGGCCATCATCCGGCAGGCGCGCCGCGAGGCGCCGGATGAACGCATTGCCGTCCTCGTCCGTGCCCGCAGCCATCTCGACGCGCTCGTCGGCGAGATCCGCCGCAGCGCCCCGGATCTGCGCTTCCAGGCTGTCGACATCGAGGGGCTGGACGGTCGCCAGCATGTCCAGGACCTCATCACCCTGTTTTGCGCCCTGCAGCACCGCGCCGACCGCGTCCATTGGCTGGCGCTGCTGCGCGCCCCGTGGTGCGGCCTCAAACTGGCCGACCTGCACGCCCTGGCGGCCGACGACAAGAAGTCCACGATCTGGCAACTCATGCAGGACGACGCCCGGATCGCCCGCCTTTCAGAGGACGGCCAACAGCGCCTGAAACACGTCCGCGAGATCCTGCAGCTGGCCTTCGCCGGCCGTGCCCGCCAGCATCCGCGGCGCTGGCTCGAAGGCGTCTGGCTCATGCTCGGCGGGCCGCGCTGCCTTGAGGCGCCCGAGGCCCTCAACGACGTCGACGCCTTCTTCAAGCTTGTCGACAAGCTCGTGGCCAGCCGCAACCTCAGCGCCGAAACGCTGGCCGTCCATGCCGCCGAACTCTACGCGCCGTCCGACCCGCTCGGCGACGCGGTGCAGATGATGACCGTGCACAAATCCAAGGGCCTCGAGTTCGACACCGTCATCCTGCCCGGCCTCGACCGCGGCACCGGCGGCAACGACAGCAGCCTGCTGCTCTGGGACGAAGTGGCCGGCGCCGATGGCGATGAACACCTGCTCGTCGCGCCGATGAAGCAAAAGGGTGCCGGCAATGGCGAGCCGACCGCCTACGACTACCTCAAGAAGCTCGAAGCCGAACGCGCCGCGCACGAGGACGAACGCCTGCTCTACGTCGCCGCCACGCGCGCCATCCGCAGGCTGCACCTGCTCGGCGTGGCGGTGGCCGACGACAAGAAGGACGACGGCCTCAAGCCGCCGGCCACCGGCACCTTGCTCAATCTGCTCTGGCCGGGTGTCGCCCAGCCGGTATTCGTCGCGGCACTGGCCGGGAGCGAGGCCGTTCCACCGAGCCGCCCCGGCATCGATCCGGCGACCTTCGTGCCGCCGCTCGTCCGCCTGCGCCAAACCGTGCTGCCGGCCAGCCTCGGTGCCTTGCCCGACGGCCTGCGCCCGGCCGACAATCCGCTCGACATCGACGCGGCGGAACCCGGCCTGGCGCTCGAAGCCTCGGTCGGTACGCTGGTCCATCGCTACCTTGAACTGATCGCGAAAAATGGCCTGGAAAGCTGGTCGACCGCAAGAGTCGGCACACTGCTCCCGGCCTGCCAGCGCTGGCTGCGCAGCCAGGGTCATGACGAGGAAGAGGTCGCCAGCGGGGCGGCGGAAGCCGTTGCGGCACTGCTCACCACGCTGGCTTCGGACAGCGGTCGCTGGGTGCTCGCCGATCATCCCGAGGCTGCCGCCGAGCAGGCGTGGAGCAGCGCGGAGGGCGATGCTACGGTCAACCACGTGATCGACCGCATTTTCATCGCCGACGGTTGCCGCTGGATTGTCGACTACAAGACGGTCCGCCTGCCCGAAAGCGAGCTGGCCCAGCGCGCCGAAAGCTTCCGGCCGCAACTCGCGCGCTATGCCGGTCTGTTTGCCGATTCACCACTACCGCTCAGATTGGCGATTTTCTTTCCGCTGCAAGGGCGGCTGGTCGAACTCACTGCTTGAGACAGGTGCCACCAGACATGCGGCCGGGGCAATTGCCCGGCATTTGTCATATTCATTTCGACTATAATCTCGCTCCGGTCGAAATTCTGCGAAAACAATGTCTCGCGCTGCGCTTCTCCTCCTGTTGTGGTGCGCACTGCCCGCCAGTCCTGGCAGCGCGGTGCTGGCGGCTGACCGACCCGCGCTGCGCGTACTGGTTCTCGACAACGCGCCGCCGATGTCCTTTCGCGACGAGTTCGGCCAGCTGACCGGCTTCAGCGTCGAAGTCGCCCGCGCCGTGTGCAGCGAAATGCGCGTCAATTGCGCGTTCGACGTCGTCACGCAAAGTGCGCTGCTCCCGGCCATCAGCCAGGGCAAGGCCGACATCGCCGCAGTTGGCCTGCTCGCAACCACCGAGCGGCGCGCCAAAATGCTGTTCGCCAAGCCGTATTACCGCTCGATGTCGCTCTGGCTGGCCCGCCCGGGCATCGTTCCGGGCCAGGCCGGGGTGCGTGTCGCGGCCGTCGGCGGCTCGGTACAGGAGGCCTATGGCCGCAAACAAGGTTGGGAAATGAACGCCGTGGCGACCCATGGCGAGCTGGCCGAACCGCTCATTTCCGGCCAGGCCCAGGCCGTCCTCGTGCCGATGATCTCGGCCCTCAACCTGCAGAAAGTGGTGGCTTTCCGGAAACTGGGCCTGGCCACGACGGTGATTCACGCCGCTGAACTGAGCGGCGACGCGGCATTCGGCATTTCGCCCTTTCGTCCCGAGCTGCTGAAAGAAATTAACGCGGCGCTCGATCGCATCAAGCGCAACGGGACGTATGATCGGATCAATTCACGGTTTTTGCCCTTTCGGGTGAGTTGAACCTTAATGCCTGCCAAATTACAGCTTTCAGCCTGCCCTCCGGCGGTACGGGGCCGATCTTGATTCCGGCCCCCAAGGCCATTCAGGCCGGCCGCGCCTTTGCCCTGCTGGCGGCGCTGTTTCTCTTCGCCTTCGGCCTGGCCGTCGTGCTCCTCGCCCTCGATCAGCAGCGTGTCGTCGATGCGACCAGCCGGCTGCAGGATCAAACCGTGCCGGAAATCATCCGTTTCCAGCGCCTGGCCCGGAATCTCGAGCAACTCCGCCAGGAGGGCGAGCGCATTTTTGCTGTCAGCTCGCAGGCTTCGCGCCAGCAGTCGATGTTCGTCGTCACGCTGATCGCCAGCCACCCGAGCATACTCGAACATCCCGGGGCGGCCCGCCTGGCCCGCGAAACCGAGCAATTCCTCAGCGAAGTCGTGCGCCAGGCCAGTGCCGACGACCGCCGCCCGGCCACCCGCTACGACGAGTGGCAGCGCATAGCGGCGCGCCTCGGCATGCAGGTCGATGACGTCTCGGTGCAGGGCATCAATCTGGCCAACAGCGACCTCAATGTCGCCACCACGGCAATGCGCCTGGCCCGCTACAAACTCATGACGGCTCTCGTTCTGGTCGGCGTCTTCCTGGTTGTTTTCATGGTTCTCGTGCGCCGTCACCTCATCCACCCGCTGCAGCGCATCAACCAGTCGCTGTCGACCCTGAGCGCCGACCGCCCGGCCCCCGAATTCGGACCCTCGACCATGCTCGAAATCTGCGCCGTCGAGGACTCCGTTCGCGAGCACCACGCCCTGCTCATCCAGAACGAGGAAACCCGGCAGGTGCTCGAGAAGCTGGCCAACAAGGACGGCCTGACCGGCCTCATGAACCGTCGCCATTTTATGCAGTCGGCCGAAGTCGAACTGCAGCGCGCCCAGCGCTACCGCCGGCCGGTCACCGTAGCCATGGCCGACCTCGACCTGTTCAAGAAACTCAACGACACCTACGGCCATGCTGCCGGCGACGCCGTGCTGCGCGCGTTTGCCGATCTGGTCCGCGACACCCTGCGCCAGTCCGATTTCGTCTGCCGCTACGGCGGCGAAGAATTCGCCTTCCTGTTTCCGGAAATCGGCCCGGCCGAGACGGAAAAGCTGGCCGAACGCCTGCGCGCCCGCTGTGACGCCATGGATGTTGCGTTGCCCGACGGCCGTTCGGTCAAAGCCACGGTCAGCATCGGGCTGGCCGATGCCAGCGAATGTCCCATCGAAATTGCCCTCAAGCGCGCCGATGAGGCGCTCTACGAAGCCAAACGCCTCGGCCGTAACCGGGTCGTTGTGTCCAGTTCGTCCGCGGCGAAAATCGACGGCGAGCCGGATACGCTGACCGGCAGCCTGTTCTGAGGTTTACGGCCAGAGCAGGCAGGCCCAGACGGCAGCGGCGTTGACCAGGCTGAGCAGGACGGCGGCACTGCCCATATCCTTGGCCCGCTTGGCCAGCTCGCTCTTCTCCGGCGAGGCCTTGTCGACGACGGCCTCGACGGCGGAGTTGAGGATTTCGACGATGAGGATGAGCACGATGCTGCCGATCATCAAGGCCCGTTCGACACCGGTTTTGCCGAGGTAAAACGCCAGCGGCAGGGCGATGGCGGCGAGCAGGATTTCCTGGCGAAAGGCCGCTTCGTTGCGCCATGCCGCAGCAATGCCGTCGCGCGAGTAGCCCAGCGCGTTGATCAGCCGCCGCAGGCCGCGTTTGCCTTTGAGGTCGGCGGCGCTCATCGTCCGGCCTTGCTCCGGCGTTTTGAATTTTGGCCTTTTTTGCCGGTTGACCGTGGGATCATCGCTTCCGGCTATTTCTTGGCGAGCAGCGGCTTGAGGAAGCGGCCGGTGTGGCTGGCCTTGCACTTGGCGACCTGTTCCGGTGTGCCGGAAACGAGGATGCGGCCGCCGCCGTCGCCGCCTTCCGGGCCGAGATCGACGATCCAGTCGGCCGTCTTGATGACGTCGAGGTTGTGCTCGATGACGACGATGGTATTGCCGTTGGCGGCCAGCCGCTGGAGCACGCTGAGCAGCATTTCGATGTCCTGGAAATGCAGGCCGGTGGTCGGTTCGTCGAGGATGTAGAGGGTGCGGCCGGTGTCGCGCTTGGACAGCTCGAGGGCCAACTTGACGCGCTGGGCTTCGCCGCCGGACAGCGTGGTGGCGCTCTGGCCGAGCGTGATGTAGCTGAGGCCGACATCGACCAGCGTCTGCAGCTTGCGGGCGATGTTGGGCACCGGGTCGAAGAATTCGCGCGCTTGCTCGACGGTCATGCCGAGGATGTCGTAAATGTTCTTGCCCTTGTATTGGACTTCCAGGGTTTCGCGGTTGTAGCGTTTGCCGTGGCAGACGTCGCAGGGGACGTAGATGTCGGGCAGGAAGTGCATTTCGACCTTGATCATGCCGTCGCCCTGACAGGCCTCGCAGCGGCCCCCCTTGACGTTGAAGCTGAAGCGTCCCGGCCCGTAGCCGCGCACCCGCGATTCCGGCACCTGCGAAAACAGTTCGCGGATCGGCGTCAAGAGGCCGGTGTAGGTGGCCGGGTTGGAGCGCGGCGTGCGGCCGATCGGCGCCTGGTCGACGTTGATGACTTTGTCGAACAGTTCTAGGCCGATGATTTCCTTGTACGGCGCCGGCTCGGTCGTCGAGCCGTAGAGATGGCGGGCGGCTGCGGCGTAGAGCGTGTCGTTGATGAGCGTCGATTTGCCCGAGCCGGAAACGCCGGTGATGCAGGTGAGCAGGCCGCCGGGAATCTCGAGCGTGACGTCCTTGAGGTTGTTGCCGTAGGCGCCGACGACTTTGAGCTGTTTGTTCGGATCCTGCGGTCGACGCGATTTGGGCGCCGAAATCGATTTGCGCCCGGACAGGTAGTCGCCGGTCATCGACAGAGGGTTGGCTGTCACTTCGGCTGGCGTGCCCTGGGCGACAACGGCGCCGCCATGGACGCCGGCACCGGGGCCGATGTCGACGACGTAATCGGCGCTGCGGATGGCGTCTTCGTCATGTTCGACGACGAGCACCGTGTTGCCCATGTCGCGCAGGTTTTTGAGCGTTTGCAGCAGGCGGTCGTTGTCGCGCTGGTGCAGGCCGATGGACGGTTCGTCGAGGACGTACATGACGCCGGTCAGCCCCGAGCCGATCTGCGAGGCCAGGCGGATGCGTTGCGCCTCGCCACCGGACAGCGTTTCGGCCGAGCGTTCGAGGCACAGGTAATCGAGGCCGACGTTGATCAGGAAGCTCAGGCGGGCGGTGATCTCTTTCAAGATCTTGTCGGCGACCTGCGCCTTGTTGCCGGCTAGCGTCAGGCAGTTGAAGTAGTTGCGCGCCTCGCCGAGCGGCAGGCGGCTGATTTCGTGCAGGGTATGCGTGCCGACGCGCACATGTCGCGCCTCGACGCGTAGCCGGGTGCCGGCACAGCTCGGGCAGGCCGAACTGCTGACGTATTTGGCCAATTCCTCGCGCACGGCATTCGATTCGCTGCCGCGGTAACGCCGCTCGAGATTGGGGATGATGCCCTCGAAGCTGTGGCTGCGGTCGAAGCGCGTGCCTTTCTCGTTGAGGTAGCGGAAATTGATTTCGGTCTTGCCCGAGCCGTAAAGGATGAGCTGGCGCTGCGCCTCGGTCAGTTGCTCGAAAGGCGTGTCGACCGAGAAACCGTAGTGGTCGGCGATCGATTCGATGATCTGGAAATAGAACTGGTTCTTCTTGTCCCAGCCGCGGATCGCCCCGTTGGCCAGCGAGGCGGCCGGGTTGGTGACGACGCGCTTGGGGTCGAAGAACTGGATGACGCCGAGTCCGTCGCACTTCGGGCAGGCGCCCATCGGGTTGTTGAAGGAAAACAGGCGCGGTTCGAGTTCCTGCAAGGCAAACGAGCAGACCGGGCAGGCGAACTTGGCGGAGAACATGTGCTCCTTGCCGCCGTCCATCTCGAGCGCGATGGCCCGGCCTTCGGCATGGCGCAGGGCGGTCTCGAAGGATTCGGCCAGGCGCTGGCGCATGTCGTCGCGCACCTTGAGGCGGTCAACGACGACGTCGACGGTGTGCTTGTGCGTCTTGGCCAGTTTCGGCACGTCGTCGATTTCATAGACCGTGCCGTCCACGCGGACGCGGGCGAAACCCTGGGCGCGCAGTTCGGCGAAGAGGTCGAGCTGCTCGCCCTTGCGGTTGGCGACGACGGGGGCAAGGATCATGAGCCGGGTCTCCGCCGGCAGGGCGAGGACCGAATCGACCATCTGCGACACCGTCTGCGCTTCGAGCGGCAGGTTGTGGTCCGGGCAATACGGCGTGCCGGCGCGGGCGAAGAGCAGGCGCAGGTAATCGTGGATTTCGGTGACGGTGCCGACGGTCGAGCGCGGGTTGTGCGAGGTCGCCTTCTGCTCGATGGAAATGGCTGGCGACAGGCCTTCGATGAGGTCGACATCGGGTTTTTCCATCAACTGGAGGAACTGCCGGGCGTAGGCCGACAGCGATTCGACGTAGCGCCGCTGACCCTCGGCATACAGGGTGTCGAAGGCGAGTGACGATTTGCCCGAGCCGGACAGCCCGGTGATGACGATAAGCTGGTTGCGCGGCAGATCGAGGTTGATGTTTTTTAAATTGTGGGTGCGCGCGCCGCGAATGCGGATGAATTCCATCGCTGTTTTTTTCACTATTGGGGAAGGGGAAACTATACGCAAAAAAGCCGGGTTCGCGCCGGCTTCGTGCACTTGATCTGCCTGTCGGCCAAGCGCCGATTGTGGCAACGCGCATGCCAGGCCTTGCAGCGTGGACGACTTGCCATCAGAATATGCGCTAAACATTTTTTGGGGTTTTCATGGCAAGGAAACGGCGCTCGTCGCTGGCTGTCCTCAACGATCTGGCGGTGCTGCTTCCCTGGCAATTAGGGGGACTCCTTGCGTTGCTGACGGTCTGGGTCGCTTACGATCCCGCCGCCCCGGTTGGCGGTCCGGACTTCTCGCTGGCCGGCCTTGCGCGCTACATCCTGCCCGGCCTGCTGCTGGTTGCCGCATTCATTTCCTACCGTCGCCGGCGTCAGATGGGCGACCTGTCGGTCGATACGATGATCAGCCCGACCGAGGATGCGCTGGTAAAAATGAGCGCGCATGATTTCGAGAAACTGGTCGCCGAGGGCTTTCGGCGCGAAGGATTCCTCGTCGTCGCCCGCACCGGAACACGCCACATGGGCAGCGTCGACCTCGAGTTGTTCATGGGGCGCGACCGTTACCTCGTGTTCTGCCATGGCTGGAAACAAACCTCGGTCGATGCGCAGACGGTGCGGGAGTTGCAGGCGGTGATCAATGCCGAAAGGGCGGTTGGCGGTTTTATCGTGGCTTCCGGCAAATTCACCGACGAGGCGAGAAAAATCGCCCTGGGGCGGTCGATTCGTCTGGTGCCTGCCGACTCGCTGCGGCGCCTGATCAAGAGGGTAAAGGCGTCAAGTACCGGCGAGGTGACGGTTTCCCCGGTTTTCTCGCGGCGCCGTCACGACCCCGTGCCGCCGGCCTGCCCGCAGTGCGGCAAGGCGATGATGCCGCGCACGACGAAGCAGGGCGGAAGCCTCATTCAAACCGATTGGGGATGCAGCGGTTTCCCGGCCTGTCAGGGCAGTCGGGCGCTCTAGCGGCCAACCGGGGCGGGCCGGAATTTCGATTTTTGGCCATATTTCCGGTTGACCGTGGAAGTGCTGCCGGAGCGATGGCCAGCCGTCCAAACCTGCTAATATTGTTGCCTCGCTGCGATGCAACAATTAAAAACGACAATGGCCCCCCTCAACGACCGCATGAGCCCCGAGGAACGCCGCGCCGGCGCCTCACTGGCCTCCATCTTCGCCCTGCGCATGCTCGGGCTTTTCCTCATCCTGCCTGTCTTCTCTGTCTATGCGAAGACGCTGCCCGGCGGCGACAACCTGGCGCTCGTCGGTCTTGCGCTCGGGGCCTACGGCCTGACCCAGGCCTTTTTCCAGATTCCCTACGGCATCGCCTCCGATATTTTCGGGCGCAAGCGGGTCATCGTCATCGGCTTGCTTGTTTTTGCGTTGGGCAGCTTCGTCGCCGCCTGGGCGCCGGACATGACGTGGATCATCGTCGGTCGCGTCCTGCAGGGGGCCGGCGCCATTTCGGCTGCGGTCACGGCGTTGGCTGCCGACCTGACGCGCGAGGAGCACCGGACCAAGGTGATGGCCATGATCGGCTCGTCGATCGGCCTCGTCTTCGCGCTGTCGCTGGTCGGTTCGCCGATTCTCTACGGCTGGATCGGCATGGGCGGCCTGTTCGCGCTGACCGGCAGCCTGGCGCTGGTCGCCATCGTTCTCCTGCTCAAGGCCGTACCCCCCGCGCCGCCATCGCTTGGCCATGACAAGCTGCCGCTGCGCCGCGTGCTGCTCGATCCCGACCTGATTCGCCTCAATGTCGGCATTTTCGTCCTGCACATGACGCAGATGGCCATGTTCGTCGTCCTGCCGCATGCTCTGGTCAATCACGGCGGGCTGGAAGCTGCCGCGCACTGGAAGGTGTACCTACCGGCCGTGCTGCTCTCGTTCGCCATCATGGTCCCGGCCATCATCGCCGCCGAGCGCAAGGACAAGATGCGGCCGATTTTCCTGGCTGCCATCGGGTTGCTTGTCGTCGTCCAGTCCGGCCTGCTCATTTACAGCGCCAGCCTGTGGGCGCTGGCCCTCTGGCTGGTGTTGTTCTTCGTTGCCTTCAACGTCCTCGAAGCGACCCTGCCCTCGCTCGTTTCGCGTACCGCCCCGCCCAGCGCCAAGGGCGCGGCACTCGGCGTGTACAACACGACGCAGGCCCTCGGCCTGTTCGTTGGCGGCGCAGCCGGTGGCTATCTGGCGCAAAATTTCGGCGATAATGCGGTTTTTGCCGCGAGCGCCGGGCTGCTTCTGGTCTGGTTGGTGGTGGCGAACTCGATGAATTTTCCGCAACGGCGCGTGACCGCCGCAGCGACACAATCTGCTTAGGAGACAAGGGCAATGGCGGGATCGGTAAACAAGGTAATTCTCATCGGCAACCTGGGCAAGGATCCGGAAGTGCGTTACACAGCAAGCGGCGAGGCCATGTGCAATTTCAGCCTGGCGACGACCGATAGCTGGAAGGACAAGTCCAGCGGCGAACGCAAGGAACTGACCGAATGGCATCGCGTTTCCTTCTTCGGCAAGCTGGCGGAAATCGCCGGCCAATACCTCAAGAAGGGGTCGCAGGTGTATGTCGAAGGCAGCCTGCGCACGCGCAAATGGACCGACAAGGAAGGTCAGGAACGGTACACGACCGAAATTCGCGGCGACCAGATGACCATGCTCGGCTCGCGCCAGGGTCAGGGCGCTCCGGCCGGCGGTGGCGGCGGTTACGACAACGAACCGACCGATTATTCCCCGGCCCCGGCCAGGAACAAGCCGAAGCCGTCGTTCGACGATCTCGGCGACGACATCCCGTTCTGAAAATGGAACTGCTTGCGCTGCATCGTGTGATGCGGCGCGTTTCCATTTTTTTCCTGAGGTAATCCAGCATGACCAGCGCAGTCACTTTCAAGATTCTTGAGGACATTGCCCGGGATCTTTCCGGCAACGAGATCACTTTCCCGACCTTTCTCGACATCACCTTCCAGGTGCGTGCCGCGCTCAAGGATCCGAATCTGAACGTCGAGCAACTGGCCAAGCTGGTCGGTGCCGAGCCGCTGATGAGCGCCAAGATCATCCGCATGGCCAATTCGGTGGCGATGAACCCGAGCGGTCGCGAGGTCGCCGACGTCAAGAGCGCCATCGTCCGCGTCGGTATGGAGGCGGTGCGTACCGTGTCGTTCGCCGTGGCCATGGAGCAGTTGCTCAAATCGAAGCAGATGCAGCCGTTCGAGGAGATTTCCCATCGGCTGTGGGAGCACACCTCGCACGTTGCCGCGCTGTGTCGCGTGCTGGCTCGCAAGCGGGCCCGGATCAACGGCGACGAGGCGATGTTTGCCGGCCTGGTCCATGATCTCGGCGTCTTCTATTTGATGTCGCGCGCCGCCAATTTCCCCGAGCTGGCCAACGACAAGGTCGAGTTGCACGCCCTGCTCGTCGGCTGGCACGACAATATCGGTCACGCCCTGCTGTCGGCCATGGGCTTGCCGGAATCCGTCCTCGAAGCGGTTCGGGATCACGAAACCGAACGCGAAATCAAGGCCATCGACAACCTCTCCAACGTGCTTTATATCGCCAACAAGATTGCCAACCGGACATCGAGCTGGCGCGACAAGGAACTTGACGGCGAGATCGACACCTCGATTCTCGATACCCTGTTCGACGCCGATGCGCTGGCCGAAATCGTCGAAGAGTCGGAAGAGGAAGTGCATTCCCTGAAAGCGGCGCTGGGCGGCTAAGCCAGCCCAGGGGGGCATGCTCGGCCGATTGGCTGAGCAATCCGATTCACACGGTCAACCGGGAAAAAGCCCCAAAATTGAACTCCACGGTTAGCGCGTGGACGCCTTGCCGGGCCCCTTGGAAGGTGCCGAGCAACGCAGGGGCTGGCGGGAAAAGGGCGAGGACTGTCTGAGGGCGCAGCCCGAGTTCCGCAGCCCCCCGCCAGTCCCGAGTAGCGCAGGGAACCCGAAGGGCACCGACCCAGGGTCGCCTTCTTCTTTGGCTACTTTCTTCTTGGCGAAGCAAGAAGAAAGTATGCTCGCGCCGCAAGCGCGAAACCACCGGTAGAGAATGACTCCCGCCCTTCAAGCGGGAAAGCCCGGCCCCCTGGCGGCAAATCAAAGCCGCCGAATCTTCTCCAGCAAGGCCGTCGTCGATTTCTGGTGGATGAACGGGATCGAATGTACCGTTCCCCCCCAGCCGCGCACCTCGGTGCAGCCGACGATCTTGTCCACCGGCCAGTCGCCACCCTTGACGAGAATGTCCGGCCGGCATTCGAGGATGCGCTGGATCGGCGTGTCTTCGTCGAACCACGTCACCAGCGCCACGCATTCCAGCGCGGCCATCACGGCCAGCCGGTCGGCGAGGGCATTGACCGGCCGGTCGTCGCCCTTGCCCTGGCGCTTCACCGAGGCATCGCTGTTGAGCGCCACCACCATGCTGCTGCCGAGGGCCGCCGCCTGCGCCAGGTAGGTGACGTGGCCGCGGTGCAGGATGTCGAAACAGCCATTGGTGAAGACCAGGGGGCGGGCGAGTTGGGCGACTCTCGCGGTCAACTGGTCGGGCGGGCAGATTTTGGTTTCGAAGCGAGGGGCGGCGTAGGTCATGGCGACATCACGGATTGAGGACAGGCGGCTATTTTAGTGGCGTTTGGCCATCGGCGCCGTGTGTCATCCCCATGTAACATCGGCTGGCTAGTGTGCAGGGCACTCCATCGAACCCAGCGGAATTCAATTGCCCTTGCTCCGGCGCAACATCTTTTCGGCCCTCGTTGCGCTGCTGGTCAGCGTCTTGCTGACGGCCTGCTCGCCGCGCCAACTGGTGGTCGGCAGCATCGCCGACGAACTGGCGGCGCAAGGCCAGGCCAGCGAAAACGATCTCGATCTGGCCCGTGAAGCCAGCGCCTTTTACCTGAAACTGTCCGAATCCGTGCTGCGTAGCGACCCCGGCCATCGTGGTCTGGCCGAGTCGGTGGCCGGTGGCTTCACGCAGTACGCCTACGCTTTCGTCGCCTTCGAGGCGGACCGCATCGAGGCCAGGGATGCCAAGGCGGCAGAGCGCCTGCGCCGCCGCGCTGCGCTGCTCTATCGCCGGGCGCATCGGCATGCCATGGCGGCGCTGGAAAAGGAAATCCCCGGTTTTGCCCGAACCCTCAGTGCGCCGCAAGTGGCCGACTGGCCGACACTGGCACCGGCCCAGGTCGGCCTCGCCTACTGGGCCGCGGCCTCGTGGGGCGGCTGGATTTCGTTGTCCAAGGATGATCCCGATGTTGTCGCCGATCTGCCGCTCGCCGTGCGCCTGACGCAACTGGCCTGGCAGGCCGACCCGGCCTGGGGGCAGGGGGCGCTGACCGGGTTGCTGGCTACCTTTGAGGCTTCGCGCCCGGGCGGCAGCCAGGCACAGGCGCTGGTCTGGTACGACCAGGCGATTGCCCAGGGCGGTGGCAAGAGTGCCGGCGCGCTGCTCGGCAAGGCCGAGGGCTACGCCCAGCCGGCCGGCGACCGGGCGCTGTTCGAGAGCCTGCTCACACAGGCGTTGGCCATCAAGGATGCGCCGGATAGCCCGCAGGCCCTGCAAAACGAAGTCATGCGCCGGCGTGCGGCATGGTTGCTGGAACAGGCGCCCGACCTGTTCTGAAATTTCCGGAGATGACAATGAAAACCAGACTGGCTGCGCTCCTGCTCGGCGCCGTGCTTGCCCTCAATGCCTTTGCCGCCGACAAGCAGTTGCGCATCGGCACGCTGGCTTCGAAGAATTCGCTCTATCACCGCCAGCTCATGGAACTCGGCGAAGCCTGGCGCAACGCGCAGGGCGGCCAAGGCAAATACCTGGTTTATCCGGATGGCAGCCAGGGCGGCGAGACGGACATGGTGCGCCGCATGCGCATCGGCCAGTTGCAGGGGGGCCTGCTCTCGGTGGTCGGGCTGCGCGAGATCGAGCCATCGATTGCCGCGCTGCAGAACATGCCGATGATGTTCAGGAGCTGGGAAGAGGTCGATTACGTGCGCGAGAAGATGCGCCCGGCCATGGAAAAGAAGTTTCTCGACAAGGGTTTCGTCGTGCTCGCCTGGGGCGATGCCGGCTGGGTGCGCTTTTTCAGCAAGACGCCGGCCTTCGCGCCGAATGATTTCAAGGGCATGAAGTTCTTCGCCTGGGGCGCCGAGGCCGACCAGCAGGAAATCATGAAGAACCTCGGCTACACGCCGGTGCCGCTGGAAACGGCCGACATCCTGCCGGCCATCCAGACCGGCATGATCAACGCCGTGCCGTCGACGCCGTATTTCGCGCTGGCGACGCAGATCTACACGACGGCCAACAACATGCTGGACATGAACTGGTCGCCGATTGTCGGCGCCCTGATCATCACCAAGAAGGCCTGGGACGAGCTGACCCCGGCAGGCCAGGCCATCGTCCGCGAAGCCGGCGCCAAGGCCGGCGTCCAGCTGCGTGCCAAGGCCCGGCAGGAAGTCGATGAGGCGGTAGCGGCGATGAAAAAGCGCGGTCTCACGGTCAACAAGCCGAATGCCGAACAAATGAAGGAATGGAACGCGCTGGCCGACGGCCTCTACCCGCGCATCCGCGGCAAGCTCGTACCGGTTGAGCAGTTCGATGAAGTAGTCGGGCTGCTCAGGGCCTTCCGGGCCGGCCGGAAGTAGGGTGTTTGGAGGCGAAAAGCATGAATCCCTGGCGCCGTCTCGGTGAATTCGACGCGCTGATCGCCGGCGGCGCGCTGCTCGTCATGCTGCTCGTGCCGTTGCTTGAAATTGTGCTGCGGCCGCTGTTCGGTTCGGGCATCGACAACGCGCCGGTGCTCGTCCAGCATGGCGGCCTGCTGCTCGCCATGTTCGGTGCGCTGCTCGCCGAGCGCGGCCAGCACCTGAGCGCGCTCGGTGCCGGCTTCACCGCCTCGGCCAATCCGCTGGTTCGCCATGGTGCGCTGGTTTTCGGCAAGGCCAGCGCGGCCGTTTTGTGCGGCATGCTGGCGCAGGCGAGCTGGACTTTCGTCGCCACTGAAATGGAGATGCCGCGCGACATCGCCTACGGCATCGCCGGCTGGATGTTCGAAATCGCCATGCCGCTCGGCTTCGCGCTGCTCGGCCTCAAGCTTGCCGCGCGCATCACGCCCAACCTGGCCGGCCGCATCGGGCTGGCCATCGCCCTGCCGGCCGTCGGCTACTGCTTCGCCCGGCAGTTCGACGGCGGCATCTTGCCGATCTGGCCCTTCGCCCTGTGGCTGACGCTGATCCTGTTCTGCGGCGCGCCGATCTTCGCCGTGCTCGGCGGCCTGGCCCTGGCGCTGTTCTGGAGCGAAGGCCAGCCGCTCGCTTCGGTACCGCTCAGCCATTACCAGATCACGGTCAATCCTTCGCTGCCGGCGCTGCCGCTGTTCACGCTGGCCGGCCTGATCTTCGCCCGGACCGGCGCGGCGGCGCGGCTCGGCGCGGTGTTCACGGCGGCCTTCGGCAGTGGCGTGGCCGGCACGGCGATTGCGGCGGCGGTGCTGTGCTCGTTTTTTACCGCCTTCACCGGCGGCAGCGGCGTCACCATCCTGGCCCTCGGCGGCCTGCTGTTGCCGCTGCTCACCAAGGCCGGCTTTCCCGAGCAGCGCGGCATCAGCCTGGTGACCAGCGCCAGCGCCCTCGGCGTGCTGCTGGCGCCGTCGGTGCCGTTGATCATGTTCGCCATCATCGCCCGCGTGCCGATCAACACCATGTTCCTGGCCGGTGTGCTGCCGGCGGTGCTCATGGTCGCCTGCCTGCTGCTGGTCGGCGGTTATTTGCGGCGGGGCGGCATTGTTGGGGCGACGACGGGCGATGCTACGGTCAACCCGGAAAAAGAGCCAAAAACGAAAAGTCTGGTCAGCGCGCTGTGGCTCGCCAAATGGGAGCTGCTGGCGCCGGTCGTCGCCATCGGCTCACTGGTCGGCGGCATCGCGACGCCGACCGAGAGCGCCGCGCTGACGGCGATGTACGCGCTGCTCACGCAGTCCATCGCGCATCGCGAACTCGACTGGCGGCATTTCCGGAAAACGCTGGCCGATTGCGCCGAGGTCATCGGCGGCATCATGCTCATCCTCGGCATGGCGCTCGGCCTGACCAATTACCTCGTCGATGCCGGCATCCCCGATGCGGCCATCGAATGGGTGCAGTCGGTGCTGCCCAACAAGTTCGCCTTCCTCGTCGCCCTCAACCTGTTCCTGCTGCTGGCCGGCGCCTTGATGGAAATCTACGCGGCGATCGTCGTCCTCGTCCCGCTGCTTCTGCCCGTGGCCATCGCCTACGGCGTCGATCCGGTGCATTTCGGGGTGATTTTCCTGGCCAATATCGAGATGGGCTTTCTCTGCCCGCCGGCCGGCATGAACATCTATTTCGCCTCGGCCATGTTCGGCAAGCCGATCCGCTACGTTGCCGCCGCGGTCCTGCCGGCCGTGCTCGCCATGTTCATCGGGGCGCTGACCATTTCGGCCTTGCCCTGGCTGGCGACCTGGTTGCCGAAAATGGCCGGTTTTTACGGTTGACCGTGTGAGATTGCTCAGCGGGCCGCCAGCAGGCGACCGAGCAGGCTGCCGGAGTTTTCGTGACCGGTCAGCACAAAGTCCAGCTCATTGGCGTTTTTCAGGGTCAGTTCGAGGTCGCGCTGGGCGTGCAGCGGGCTGGCCATGAGCAGTTGATCGCCGGCCTCGAGCCGGAAGTCGTCGTCCGGCAGCAGGTGGCAGTCGGGGCCGCGCTCGATGAGCAGCGGAACGACCGGCAGACGCTGGCTGCGGTCGGCGCCGTCGGGCAGGATTTCGCCGAGCCGGATCGGGCGGTTATGCATGAGAGCCTGCCAGGCGGCCGGCGCTTCGGCGGCATTGAGGCGGATGTCCCAGACGACCGGCGTCAGGCCGCCGCATTCGGCCTGCAGACGCTCGACGAGCTGGCGACAGCGGTTTTCATCGAGATCGTGCAGGCGGGCCAGAAACTCGGCAAGGAGCGGCGCGGTGAGGATGGCGATGCATTCCTGGGCGACGATGCGGCTCGGCAGCACGGTGAAATCGGCGCCGTAGGCGGTGAATAGGGGGCTGTTGGCGGCGTGGTTCTGGCGCGTCACGACGAACAGCTCGGGCTTGATTTCGCTGGCCGTGACGGCGATCGACAGGTTGTTCACGTCGTTGTCGCTGCCGGCGACGATGCCTGCCGCGCCGTCGATGCCGGCCTGGCGCAGGGTGATGGCTTCGGTGCCGTCGCCGATCAGCTGCTGGTCGGCATCCTTGGCGGCGGGGTCGATGATGGTCAGGGTGATGCCGGTGTCGCGCAGGCGGTCGGCCACGGCATGGCCGAAACGGCCGTAGCCGCACAGAATCCAGTGGCCGCGCGGCGGCCGGTGCGGTTCGGGGATGGGGCTTTCGGGCAGGCTGGTCAGCAGTTCGATGAGGCGAAAGCGTTCCGGGGCGGCGACGGCCAGGGCCAGATGGTCGGCGAAGCGCTCGAAGGGGTTGATGATGTGGTTGGTGCCGAAGGAGGCCATGTTGGCCGTGACCGACGGCGAACGGGCGCGGGCGATGACCGGAATGGCCGGGTTGAGCAGGCGGACGGCAATGGCGATGGCGAGGTTGGCCAGCTCGTCGTTGGTGACGGCCAGCACGCCCTGGCATTTCGGGTGCTTGAGGCCGGCCAACAACAGGTTGTCGGGCAGGCTGGCATCGGCTGCCAGGGCCGGGGTGTCGGTCTTGAAGTCGAGCAGGTCGAGCTCTTCGACGCGCAGCTCGTCTTTTTCGAGCACGACGAAAGGCTGGTTGATGTGGTCGAAGGTGCGGGCGATCAGGCTACCTGTTTCACCGCAGCCGCAGACGATATAGAACGGCGATTTCAGCTGGCGGACGCGGCGCACGAAGCGGTTGGCCGTCAAGGTGTTCTGGAAACCTTTGTCCTGGAGCAGGGCGATCAGCGTGATCACCGAGTACGACCAGCCGATGACGGTCAGGTAGATGCAAATGGTCACCCAAAGCCGCTGGGCGTCGGAAAAGGCGCCAGGGATTTCGCCGAAGCCGATGGTCGTCGCCGTGTAGCTGACGAAATAGAAGGCGTGGAAGAAACTGAGCGGCGCCGCTGGCAGCCCGTCGGCATCAATGCCGGGGACCAGCGTCAGGCCGATGATCGAGATGGCGTAGATGACGATCAGGCCGATGATTGGCGCCCGCATGCGACGCAGGACGAGGAAGAAGGCGCTGTTCACGCGCGGCTCCCGGCTGGCCTAGCGGCGCAGCATGACGGTTTCGATGATGAGGATGATGACCGAAACGACGTTGGCGAACAGGGCGCCACCAGACAGGGAAATGACGCTGGAGGTGACATGCACGGTCATGCCGACGCCAGTGATGTGCTCGGCGACACCCCAGGTGATGGCGGCAGCGATGAGCTGGAGGTCGGCGACCAGGCTGGTGGACAGGTGAATGGCGCCAATCTGCGTGCGGTCACCGAATTTGAGCGCCGTGGCGATCAGGCTGACGAACAACGCGGCGGCCAGTTAGTAGATGCTGTGCAGTTCCGGCCGCCCGATGTCACCGATGAAGAAGCCGAAATTCAGCGTCGCCGCCAGCACGATGAAGAAGCCGAAGATGACCTTTTCCAGATTCATTGTTCTTTCCCCCTTGCTGCGCCCCGGCTCTTGCTGGCCGGGGTTCCACGGTCAACCCGGCTTGCTACGGAACGTAAAAATCAGCGATTTTCGACCGGAGCAGTGGCCGGTGGCGGGTTGCGCGCGCCGAGCGTCTGGTTGTCGATGTGGCGGGTTTCTTCTTCACCGATCACTTCGAGCACATTGACCACCTTCTTGACGCCCGAGGTGGTGCGCGCGACATCGACCGCGACCTTCGCTTCGCGGGCGTTGACGATGCCCATCAGATGGACGATGGCGCGTTCGGTGACGACCTTGATGTGGTTGGCCGAAACCTGGTTGGAGTCGACCAGCCGGGCCTTGACCTTGGAGTCGATGTAGGAATCGGTGCTGCGGCTGCCGAGCGACGAGATCGGGCCGATGCCCAGCTCGTTGTACACCTCGCGGACGCCGTCGAGCTTGCGTGTTTCGGCCTCGATGGCGGCCTTGGCTTCCTCGCTCGGCACTTCGCCGGTAATCAGCACGCGCCGGTTGTACGAGGTGAAATTGATGTGCGAGAAAGTCTTGTACTGGTCCGGCACGCGTTGGGCAGCCTTCCATTCCGTCGTTTCGTCGTCGGTTTGGGTGCCGGTCGAGCGGCGGTCATGGGCCGACATGACGCCGACGGCAGCGCCGCCGACGATGGCCGGGACGCAGCCCTGAAGCGCCGGCAGGGCAAGGACAAAGGCCGTGGCGGCGAGGGTGAGTTTGGCTTTTTGCATCATTCGACTCCCAATAAAAGTGCATCGATGCCATCGCACAGGCAATGGATGGCGAGCAGGTGGGTTTCCTGGATACGCGCCGTCCGCTCGGCCGGCACGCAAAGATGAATATCGTCGTCGCGCAGCATCTCGCCGATCAGGCCACCACCCTTGCCGGTCAGGGCGACGATGTGCATGTCGTGCTCGTGCGCCGATTTGATCGCTTCGATGACGTTGGCCGAGTTGCCCGACGTTGAAATGGCCAGCAGCACATCGCCGGCATGGCCGAGACCGCGCACCTGGCGCGAGAAAATCTGGCTGAACGAGTAGTCGTTGGCGACGGCCGTGATGATCGAGGTGTCGGTGGTCAGCGCAATGGCTGCCAGCTCCTGGCGTTCGGCCTCGAAACGGCCGATCAGTTCGGCGGCGAAATGCTGGGCATCGCCAGCCGAGCCGCCGTTGCCGCAGGCCAGGATCTTGCCGCCGTTGATCAGGCAGTTGGTCATCGTTTCGATCGCTGCAGCAATCGGGGCAGCCATCATTTCGACGGCGTTCAGCTTGGTTTGGGCGCTGTCTTCGAAATGCTGGGTAACGCGGGCGATCAAATCCATATCGTTCAATGAGTTGGGGATAGAAGTGAAAGCATTCTACCTCACCGCCCGGCGAACACTCCGCACGCCGGTCATTGCCATCGATTTTTGTTGTCGCTGCGAGGCGACAGGCGTGCCGTCGGCGGTCAGGCCAGGCTAATCATCGGCCGAAAACGCGTTCTTGATCCATTCGAGCCGCTCGCCGTCGATCAGCACGCAGTCGAAGCGGCAGTCGCAATCGCGCTGGCCGAGCAGGTAGTGCTGGGCGGCGAAGACGATGCGGCGGCGCTTGGTCGCCGTAATGCTGGCTGCGGCCCCGCCGAAATCGCTGCGGCTGCGCTGGCGGACTTCGACGAAAACCAGCACCTTGCCATCGCGACAAATGAGGTCGATTTCGCCGCCGCGGACTGTGAAATTGCGCGAAATGACCGGTTGACCGTGGGATTCGAGATAACGCGCCGCCCGCGCTTCGGCTTCGCGGCCGCGCGTCGTGGTGGTATCGTTGGTCTTTGCCTGCATCTTGAAAATAATGACGGAAGAATCCGCTGCATTGTATGTCGTCCCGACGCCGCTCGGGAATCTCGCCGACCTGACCCGCCGGGCCGAGGAAATCCTGCGCAGCGTGCCCTGGGTCGCCGCCGAGGACACCCGCCACAGCGGCCCGCTGCTCAAACAGCTCGGCGCCCAGGCGCGGACCATACCGGCGCACCAGCACAACGAACACGAAGCCGCTGCCCGCATCGTCGAAAAGCTGCAGGCTGGCGAAGCCGTGGCGCTCATTTCCGACGCCGGCACGCCGGGCATTTCCGATCCCGGCGCTCGCATCGTTGCCGCCGTGCGTGCCGCCGGCTGCAAGGTCATCCCGCTGCCCGGCCCGTGCGCCGCGACGACGGCGCTGTCCGGTTCCGGCCTGCTCGACGACCATTTCCTGTTCTACGGCTTTTTGCCGAGCAAGGGCGGCCAGCGCCGGCAAGTCCTCGAAGAACTACGCGAACAGCCCTGCGCCCTGGTCTTCTACGAAGCGCCGCACCGCGTCCTCGAAACGGTCGAAGACATGGCGACGGTATTCGGCGACCGTACCCTGGTCATCGCCCGCGAACTGACCAAATTGTTCGAATCCATCCATTCCCTGCCGGTGGCCGAAGGGCTGGCCTGGCTCAAGGCAGATCCCAACCGCCAGCGTGGCGAATTCGTCCTGATGCTCTCGGGGGCGCCGGCCAATGCCAATAGTGGCGAAGGCGAGCGTGTCCTCAAATTGCTGCTGAGCGAGGGCTTGCCGACCAAACAGGCAGCCAAGTTGGCGGCGCAGATTACCGGCGCGGCCAAAAATGCGCTCTACGATCTCGCGCTGACGCTCAAGGCGGGATAGGCGCCGCGCGCAGTCAGCCGATTTCGAAGACGAATACCTGAGTACCGTCGACCTGGCTGGACTGACCAAAGCTGATCAGTCCGCAGCCGGGCAGGGTGACCATGTTTTTCCGGATCGTTTGTTCCGGGGCATCGCCCGATTTGATGAAGGTGCCATTCATGCTCAAGTCGACGAGGACATGATGATCGAGCCGATGGATGATCCGGCAGTGCTGACGGGAAGCCTTGGCGGCATCGATCACGACATCGTTGCCCGGGTCGCGGCCGATGGTGATGACGGATTTCTTGCCGTCGAAGCGATAGATCGTTTCGCCATGGCGCAGGATCAGGCCGGTTCTGGCTTTCGGGCGGGGCGCCGGTGCCGGGGCGGGGCGCATCGGAATCGTCCCCCAGTCGACAAGGTGGGCGGCGACACCCAAATTCTCGCCGGCGATGACCGACGTCTTTTCCCGCAAAATTTCCGGCAGGGTGGCGACAACCTTGGCCGCGGCAACTATGCTGCCGGCCCCGAGCAGCATCGCCAGTTCGGCCGCGGCATCCTCGGCGGCAGTTTGGTCTTGCCCGGCGGGGGCCGGGCAAATGCCGATTTTCAGCCCGATCTGCGTTTCGAGAATCTGGGGGATGACGGCGCAACGGCGCTGCATCTCGCAGGCCACGAGCACGGCCGACTCCGCCGTATCGAAGGCGGCCAGCAGGCCTTGCGGCACCAGTCGAACCAGTGTCCCGCCATGAGCATCGAGCACCCGCTCCAGGCGGCTGAGTCGGCGCCGAACCAGTTTGCCGAGCAGGGCATCGTCGAGGCTGTTGCTGGCTGACGAAACGCTCAGCACGACGGCGTGAACAAGATAAGAGGTGGCGAGTCTGCCGTTGGCCAGATGGGTTCCGGAGAAGAGGCTGCGGGCTTTGTTGTGCATGAGAGTCAGTGAATCCGGTTGGCTTTTGTGCCGATGCCCAGCTTCGGGAGGGTGGCCGCGGCGGGCTTTTTCCCGGGAGTCGATGTGCGGGGAAATCGACTAGGCCAGATTAGCAGTTTGCGCCCGCCATTTTGTAAAGGATTGTGGCGGGCTTGCAAAATCCGCATCGATTTGGCTACGCCGAATCGCCCCGAGGATCGCGCGTGGCCTGTTAAAATCGGTGCAATCCGACCCGAGAAACGCCATGCAGATCACCATCACCCGCCCCGACGACTGGCATCTTCACCTGCGCGATGGCGAAGCCCTGGCTTCCGTCCTCGCCCACACGGCCGCCCAGTTCGGCCGGGCCATCGTCATGCCCAACCTCAAACCGCCGGTGACCACCGTAGCCCAGGCTGCCGCCTACCGCGACCGCATCGTCGCCGCACTGCCGGCCGGCGCCAGCTTCGAGCCGCTCATGACGCTCTACCTGACCGACAACATGCCGGCCAGCGAGGTCGCCAAAGCCGCTGCTTCCGGCTTCGTCAAGGCCATCAAGCTCTACCCGGCCGGGGCGACGACCAATTCCGATGCCGGCCTGACCGATATTCGGAAAGCCGACGACACGCTGGCCGAAATGGAGCGCGTCGGCCTGCCGCTGCTCGTCCATGGCGAAGTGACCGATCCGGCAATTGATCTGTTCGACCGCGAAAAGGTCTTCATCGACACCGTGCTGCTGCCGCTGACCCAGCGTTTTCCCAAACTCAAGGTGGTCATGGAGCACATCACGACCAGGGATGCTGCCGAATTTGTGCAAAATTCCGGGTTGACCGTAGCAGCCACCATCACCGCCCACCATCTGCTCTACAACCGCAACGCCATCTTCCAGGGCGGGGTCCGGCCGCACTGGTACTGCCTGCCCGTGCTCAAGCGTGAGACGCACCGCGAGGCGCTGGTTGCCGCGGCCATTTCCGGCAATCCGAAATTCTTCCTCGGCACCGATTCGGCACCGCACGCCAAGGGCGCCAAGGAAGCCGCCTGCGGCTGCGCCGGTTGCTACACGGCCTACGCCGCCATCGAGCTTTATGCCGAAGCCTTCGAACAGGCCGGCGCCCTCGACAAACTCGAAGCCTTCGCCAGCTTCAACGGCCCCGACTGGTACGGCCTGCCGCGCAACAGCGGCAAGCTCACGCTGGCCAAGGAAACGTGGACCGTGCCGGCCGATTATCCCTACATCAGGTCCGACACCATCGTTCCGCTGCGCGCCGGCGAAACACTGTCCTGGAAAATGCTCTAAGGAAAACCATCATGCGTCTGCGCCACCTTCTCCTGCCGCTGCTGGCCGCCCCGTTGCTCACCGCCTGCGTCAATGACGGCGCGACGTATGAAATCGACAACACCCGCGAACACGTGCTGTCGCTCATCCGCGAGCAGCCCTATTTCTGGGAAGACCAGGTCAATCTCTTCCTCGTCGTCTCCCGCATGCCGGCCTGCATGCGCCGCCACAGCATCGGCTCGGTGCCGGCCAATACCAAGGTGGAAATCTACCAGGTGCCGTCCGGTGCCTTCATCGTCAAGGCCGGCAGGAAAATGTTCGCCACCGAGACGCAGACCTGCGAGAGCTTCGCCAAGATGGACAGCGAGCCGCCCGAAGGCATGGGCGAACTCAAGGGCGTCTTCCGGGTCGTCAAGGGCGAACTGGCTTTCGTCAAGGAAGAGAAGGGCGCGTCGTCGGCCAACGAGTGAGCCCCGTTTCGCTCTTCGCGTCGCCGCTCTTCGAGCCGCTGCGGCCCTGGCTCGATTGCCTGCCGCAGGCGCCCGATGCCTCGGCCGTGGCGGAACTGGCCGAACAGTTTCCCATTCATACGGCGAACGGCCAGCGGGTCCGCTTCGTCCCACCGCGCCCGGATGGGCTGGTCTACGAATGCCGGATCTGGGCGAGCGGTGAGGTCGAAACCCGTCCCGACAACTGGCATGACTTTTTCAACGCGCTGGTCTGGCTGACTTTTCCGCAGACCAAGGTCGCCGTCAGCGCCGCCCACATGGGCGCCATGCAGGGGCCGGGCGAAAGCCGTGGCACGACACGCGATGCGCTGACGCATTTTGATGAATGCGGCATCGTCGTGCTGGCCAGTCAGTCGGAACTACTCGATCTGCTGCGCAACTTCGAATGGAAGCAATTGTTTGTCGAGCGGCGTGCCGAGGTGATGCGCAGCATGCGTTTCGTTATTTTCGGCCACGCGACCTACGAGCAGTTGCTCAGGCCGTTTCGCGGCCTGACCGCCAAGGCGGTACTCTACGAGGTGGACGAAGCTTGGCTGAAAATGGACGGCACGGCACAGATTGCTGCGGTCGACAAGCTTCTGGCCGCTGATTTGATCAGCGGTCGTTACACCCGGCCGCGCGACTTTCAACCGCTGCCCTTGCTGGGGATTCCCGGCCTTACGCCGGACAGCGAAGATCCGGCGTACTACGACGATGCCTGGCAGTTCAGGCCAGGCCGTCGGTCCAAGGCAAAACCGGCGGCTTAGTAGCGGCGGCGTTGCGGGGCCGGGGCGCCGCGGTTTTCAATGTGACGGAAAGTGATGCGACCCTTGGTCAGGTCGTAGGGCGACAGTTCCAGCGTCACCTTGTCGCCAAGCAGGATGCGAATGTGGTTTTTCTTCATCTTGCCGGCGGTGTAAGCAATCATGACGTGACCGTTTTCCAGCGTCACGCGGAAACGACCGTCCGGAAGCACGTCTTCAACGACGCCCTGCATTTCAAGTAGTTCTTCTTTTGCCAAGTGTTTTTCTCCAGTAAGCGGAATGAGTGTTTATGGGGTGGCGACAGCAGCCAGTGCCGCGTCGGTGGAAAGCGCCTCATGCCGGTGGCGGGGTAATTCCCACGGCTGGCCGGCTTCGGTAATGGCGCTGATGGTGATCACCGGCGGCGGCGAGATGACGCCGCCGAAGATCGTTGCAAAGGAGACGTCGGCCGCATCGCGGCCGGTGGCCAGACGGACGAAGCCCATCGGGATCGCCGTGCCGGACGGGTCGAACAGATACCAGCGGTCGCCGAGGAAAACTTCGACGTAGGCATGGAAATCGGTTGGCCCGAGCGAAGGGTCGGCGCCGTAGTCGATGCCCGTCGTAAAGCGGGCCGGTATGTTCAGGGCGCGGCAGATGGCGATCATCAGGTGGGCGAAGTCGCGGCAGACGCCAACGCGGTCGATCAGGGTGTCGAGCGCAGCGGTGGCCGAACTCGTGGTGTTGCCCCGGAAGGACACGTGCTTGTTGACCCAGTTGCGAATCGCCTCGACCCGCCGATAGCCCTTGGGCAGATGGCCGAATTCGCTCATCGCCAAGGCGGCCAGCCGATCGGACTGGCAATAGCGGCTCGGGTAGATGTAGGTCAGGGCCGACAGCGGGAGCTGGGCAATGGGTGTTTCCTGGATCAGATCGGGAAGATCGACCTGCTGCTTGATGTCGACTGTCGCCGTGTAGCTGAGGTGCAGCGGCCCCGGCGCCCCGGTCAGGCGCAGGTAGCGGGTGCAGGTGGCGGGGTCGGTCAGGATCGTGTGCGGCACCTGCTGACTGATCAGCAATTGCTCGCTGACGACGGTCTGGCTGGGTGTTTTTGCCGCATGGATGTTGAAAACGAAATCGGCGCCCTGAAAACCCAGTTCATAGTGAAGATCGATTGTGAACTGGATGCGGACCATTTATTCCCCGATAAAGATGATCGTCCGGTATCCGGTAGTCCGGACAGCTCGGGCGAGCATTGAAGTAGCGCTTTGCGACGGGAAATGGTGACTTCGGCAAGCCGGAAATCCTCAATGGACGGGCGGCAGGGGAACGGCATTTACGCGGGCAGAACGGTTAAGTCGGGAATTGTTGACCCGACGCAGGCAGCATCTTACGCGCCGATCGCCCTTGTTGGCAAGGGAGAGTGCTGAAAAGCGCCGAATATTCAATCCCTTGCCGATGTTTTGGCAAGGGATTTGAGGGCCTCTCAGGCCGCCTGCGCTTGCTCTCCGCGCATCTGCATGGCGCCGAGCCGATTGACGCCGCTCAGCAAGGCTTTGATCGAGGCGGTGACGATATTGTTGTCGACGCCGACGCCATAGCATTCCCCACTGTTCTTGCCGGCAATTTCCATGAAGGCGCAGGCGCGGGCATTGCCGTCCTCGCCCATGGGCACCATTGAGCGTTCCTCGTAGCTGCGCACCTGGATGTTGATTCCGGCACTCTGCAAGGCGTGGACCGTAGCATTGATCGGCCCGTTGCCTTCGCCGGTCAGGATGTGCGGGGTGCCATCGATGTCGATGTTGAGGCGGATGCCCTGGCGCATTTGCGTGCCCTCGCCATGCTCGAAAAGGTGATGTTCGCGGTAGCGGATCGGGGTGTTGGCATCAAGGTAGGTCTGGGCGAACATGGCCCAGATGCCGTCAGCGCTCACTTCGCCGCCGTGGGCGTCGGTGTGTTGCTGGACGACCCCCGAAAACTCCACTTGCAAGCGGCGCGGCATGACCACGCCGTGCTCGGTTTCCATGAGGTAGGCGATGCCGCCCTTGCCCGACTGGCTGTTCACGCGAATGACCGAATCGTAGCTGCGGCCGACGTCGGCCGGGTCGATCGGGAGATAGGGCACGGCCCATTCCTCTTCCGCCTTTTGAGCAGAGAACCCCTTCTTGATGGCATCCTGGTGGGAGCCGGAGAAGGCCGTGAAAACGAGATCCCCGACGTATGGGTGGCGCGGATGGATCGGGAGCTGGGTGCAGTGTTCTACGGTACGGGCAATGGCGTTGATGTCGGAGAAATCGAGGCCGGGATGGACGCCCTGTGTGTACATGTTGAGGGCGAGGGTGATGAGGTCGACGTTGCCGGTTCGCTCGCCGTTGCCGAAGAGACAGCCCTCGACGCGGTCGGCACCGGCCATGAGACCGAGTTCGGCGGCGGCGACGGCGGTGCCGCGGTCGTTGTGCGGGTGGAGGCTGATGAGCACGCTGTCGCGGCGGGCAAGGTTCTTGTGCATCCACTCGATCTGATCGGCGTAGATATTGGGCGTGGCGATTTCGACCGTGGTCGGGAGGTTGAGGATCACCTTGCGTTCCGGCGTGGCTCCCCAAGCGGCTGTCACGGCATCGCAGACTTCGAGTGCAAAATCGAGTTCGGTGGCGGTGAAAAGCTCCGGGCTGTACTGGAGCGTGACCTTGGTTTCCGGCATTTCGTCGGCGAGCTGGCGGATGAGACGGACGGCATCGACGGCCATGGCGACGACTTCTGCCTTGCTCATGCCGAAAACGTTGTCGCGGAAGGTCTTGCAGGTGGCGTTATAGACATGGACGATGGCTTGTTTAGCCCCCTTGATCGATTCAAAGGTACGGCGGATGAGGTGCTCACGGGCCTGGGTGAGGACTTCGATGGTGACGTCGTCGGGAATGTGGCGGCCTTCGATGAGGCTGCGGACGAAGCCGAATTCGGTTTCGGAGGCTGACGGAAAGGCGATCTCGATTTCCTTGAAGCCGATGGTGCAGAGTGTCTTGAACATCTGCATCTTCTTTTCGGCATTCATCGGCTCGAAAAGCGCCTGGTTGCCATCGCGAAGATCGGTGCTCATCCAGATCGGCGGCTTCTCGATGGTGCGATTCGGCCACTGCCGGTCAACGAGGCGGACGGGTGGGAAAGCGCTGTATTTGGTGGCGGGCTGGGTGATCATGGCGGACTCCGGATTGATTTTTCGATAACGAAATATTAGGCCAAAGGCGCTGGCAGATGATTGCGAGTTGATGCGGCGTTTGATGTAGTATTGGCAGAATATTGCGTAAACTATCTGATATGGGAAATTTCATGGAAATAGATCGGTATGATCGGCAAATTCTCGCCATCCTCCAGGTGGACGGACGGATCAGCAATCAGGATCTGGCCGACCGTATCGGTCTGTCGCCCTCGCCCTGCCTGCGTCGCGTTCGCGTGCTGGAGGAGTCGGGCCTGATCACCGGCTACCGGGCCATGCTCGACGCCAGGAAACTCGGCCTGTCGCTCATGGCGCTGATCGGTATTTCGATGGATCAACACACGCCGGAACGTTTCGCCAATCTGGAGGCGGCGATTGGTGATATTCCCGAGGTGCTGGAATGCTTGCTTATCACCGGTCAGCAGTCGGATTATCAGCTCAAGGTGGTGATCCGCGACATGGATGCCTACCAGGATCTGCTGCTCAACAAGATTACGCGGATTCAGGGCGTGACCGGCGTGCACACCAGCTTTGTGTTGCGCAAGGTGATTGATCGCACCGCTTTGCCGGCTTAGGCGGGCTAGTCGCGAACGCGCTCAAAAACAATCGATGCAGTATCGGCGACTTCGTGAAGTTGCGTTTGCCGCGCCGTCGGTTGGGTTTGCGCAAAATAGCGCTCCCACTGCAGGTCGGAGAGTTCGACTTCGCGGACGAAGGTGGCGCGGCGCTCGCGCGACCTGCGTCTCTCCCGGCATTCGATGGGCGGGCCGACATCGCGTCGTCTCCGGTCGCCCCGTTTGCGTCGTTCATCGGCCTTGGCGCCGGGCAACTGGACGCCGTCGGGCACTTCGGCGCCATGCTCCATGAGGAGTTCGATGATATGGCCATGCTTTCCCCGGGCGGCCATGCGGATCGGGCCGCCGGCCCCCTGGGCATTGGGGGCATGGATGTCGGCGCCGCGTTTGATCAGTTCGCGCACGATGTCGGCGTCGCCCTGAAAGCAGGCGATGCGCATGGGCAGGCCGGGGTCGCCATGCATGTCGGCTTCTTCGATGAGGGCGCCGTGATCAAGTGCCGCGATGACGGCTTGCAGATTTCCTTTTTCGATGGCTCGTCTGAGTGCGCTGTGCATGGACATGAAAGTGTTCTCCGAGATAAACCGGCGAATATCTATTTTGCATTTATTTTTCGCGTGGTGTTGGAGGCTAGCAGTAGTCGCTCGTACGCCATGTCAGATATTTCACGAATCGTCTGCCGTTGGCTTGTCGGCGCTGATTGCCGGGGGCGCGTATAATCCGCCTCGGAAAGTCGGCCAGGCAATCGCTGGGCACGCAAGTGTCGGGAGGAAAGTCCGGGCTCCATTGGGCAGGATGCCAGTTAACGACTGGGTGCTATAAGTCGCAAGACCCAAGGCAACGGAAAGTGCAACAGAGAATAGACCGCCGATGGCGTCGCAAGACGCACAGGTAAGGGTGAAACGGCGAGGTAAGAGCTCACCGCGCTGGCGGTAACGTTCAGCGGCACGGTAAACCCCATCCGGAGCAAGACCAAATAGGGAAGCTGAGGCGTGGCCCGCGCTGCTTCCGGGTAGGTTGCTTGAGCCTGTCGGTGACGGCAGGCCTAGAGGAATGATTGCCGAACCCCGCAAGGGGGGAACAGAACCCGGCTTATCGGCCGGCTTTCCAATTCAGATCTGTTTCGCTTAGCGGCCGGCGACCCCGTTTTCTGTCATCCATTCCCGGGTTATTTTCCACTCGCCGTTTTCGCGGGCGACGAGCAAAGTCTTGGTCCGCGCTGTTTCGCGGTAGCTGCCCGAGGCGTAATCCTGCAGGAAAGTGGCCTTGAACTGGTCGGCATTGAGTCGTTCGATGCCGAGTTCGCGGATCTGGATATCGATCGGTGCTCCGGGGGCCAGTTTTTGGGTCCTTGCCGCCGCCCACGTGGCGCGGGGCTGGCCGTCGGTTGGTACGAATCGCTGACTGTAGCTGTTCAGGTAACCGGCGATGTCGCGTTGTGTCCAGGCTTTTCGCCAGTTCTCGAGAAGGTTGCCGATCTTCGTTTTGTCGCTGATTTTCGCTGCGGCCGGCGCGATGGCGGGAACCGGGATGGGGCGTGCGGCGGCCCGGAGGTAGGCCGTCGGCTCGGCGGGGAGCGGTGGGGTCTGCAGTGCCAGCCACGTCAGGCTGGCACCAAGCAGGGCGGCGAGCAGGCCTGTTGTGACCAAACTGCCCGTGCCGACCGTGTTTGTCGATTGAATGGCGGCTGCAGGGCGGGGGATGTTTTTTGAACTATCCGGGACGCCGTCGGTTTCGCCCAGCGCGGTATGCAGTTGCTCAAGGCGGCGGGCCATAGCGCAGTCTTGTTTGCCCTGTTCGGGAGCGCCTTGGCGCCTGGGTGCCGTTGAGCTGCTGTTGCCGAAAAAGCCGCTGGCGGCTCCGATCATGTTGTCGGCGTGGAGGGGGCTCGAGATGGCCACGGGCTGATCCTTCGGGGTGGGGATGGGCGTCGAATGTGATTGCTTGGCTGGCATTGTTGATGCCACGCAGCTTATCGACTATCGAATAATTCACAGATTCGTTGATTGCGACATTGGCAGGGGGCGGCACGCGGTCGTCGCCGCACTTCTGTCCTACAATGCGCGCCATGACTGCCAAACCATTTCCTGTGATCTCCTGGCTTGAAAAAGGCGAGGCGAAGTCGGCCCGCTGGCGTTCCGAGGCGGGATTGCCGCCGCATGGCAAGGTTGTCATCGCTGATGATCGTTTGAGTGTCGATGCCGCTTGGAAACTGGCCGGCGAGGGCAGCGCCATGCTCTGGCGGGGCGATTGGCAGAATGCCCGCCATCTGTTGCAGGGTTTGAGTCGTCGGGCCGACCGACTGCCGCGTTCGGGTAGCCGAAAAGCGCCGGCAACGCCGGCCGAGGCTTTCGCGGCGCATCGCCTGAACCAGGGGCGACGGGCGCAGACGCTGGCCATGTTACTGGTCCCGCTGGGTGCCGATTACAGCATTCCGTTGCGTCGGGCGCAGGATGTCCGGCTGGCTTGCGTCGAAGCTTATGGGCCGCCGACAGGTGAGGATTCGCTCGTTTCGCTGCGCGAATTGCTGGCTGTCGTCAGCGCCCACGAGTGGCGCAAAAAAGGGGTGCCGGTGCCGGCGGTGGAGGGGCGCATTTACCCGCATTTCGGCGTGTTTTCGCCGGTGCGCGGGGAGTATGTCGATCTGGTCGCCACGGCACCGTTGCCAGCGAATTGCGATGTGGCGTTCGATATTGGGACCGGTTCAGGCATCATCGCGGCGATTCTGGCCCGGCGTGGCGTCAAGCGGGTGGTGGCAACCGACATGGACGAGCGAGCCTTGGCTTGTGCTGCCGAAAATGTCGAAAAATTGGGGTTGACCGTAGCAATCAGTCTGCTCAAGACCGATCTGTTCCCTGAGGGAAGGGCCCGGCTGGTGGTGTGTAATCCGCCGTGGTTGCCGGCCCGGCCGACTTCGCCGGTCGAGTATGCGGTCTATGACCCGGATTCCCGGATGCTGCGGGGTTTTCTCGGTCAGTTGGCCGCGCATCTCGAGGTTGATGGCGAGGGTTGGCTGATTATGTCGGATATTGCCGAACTTCTCGGCCTGCGTTCGCGACAGGAGCTTCTCGGCTGGATCGAGGCGGCCGGGCTGACAGTGATCGCCCGTCTCGATACCCGGCCGAAGCATCCCAAGGCGCAGGATGCAAGCGACCCGCTGCACGCGGCGCGGGCCGCCGAGGTGACGTCGTTGTGGCGGCTGGCCCGGACCGATGGAATAAAGTGAACGTATCTGCCGTATACCTTGGTGTAGCCCCCCAAAACCAACGGAGATCATCATGAAAACGAAAAACCGGCTTCTCACGCTGCTCCTGTCCGCCACGCTGGCCGCCTGTTCCGCTTATGGCACACGCGCCGCGGCGCCCGCCATGGTGTCTGATGGCATGCTCACCGGCAGCAACGGCATGACGCTCTACACCTTCGACAAGGATGCCGCCGGCAGCGGCAAGAGCATGTGCAACGGCCCATGCGCTACCAACTGGCCGCCGCTGATGGCCATGGATGGCGACATGGCGAGTGGCGATTACAGTGTTGTTACCCGCGACGATGGCAAGAAACAGTGGGCTTTCAAGGGCAAGCCGCTGTATTTCTGGGCCAAGGACATGAAGGCCGGCGACAAGACCGGTGACGGTTTCAACAAGGTCTGGCGCGTCGCCAAACCTTAATCGGCCAACGTGGACAGCCGCGCCATCATCGCCGAATTGCCTCGCCTGCGCCGCTATGCGCGGGCGATGCTGGGCGACCGCGCGGCAGCCGACGATCTTGTGCAGGACACCCTTGAACGCGCCTGGAGCCGCTTCGCCCAATGGCGGGCCGGCAGCGATTTGCGGGCCTGGCTGTTCGGCATCATGCACAACCTGCGCGTCGACCAGTTGCGCCGCGGCAGTTTGCCGACCCATGCGCTCGACGATGAGGCTGGCGAGGTGCCGACGCGCGCCACCCAAAGCGATCGGCTGGAAGTCATGGACCTCGAATCAGCCCTCCGCCAATTGCCGGACGAGCAGCGTGAAGTGCTGCTGCTCGTTGGCCTGGAGGAAATGAGTTATGCCGAAATCGCCGCTGCGCTGGGCATTCCGATCGGTACCGTGATGTCCCGCCTGGCGCGTGGACGCGAACGCTTGCGCCAGATCATGGAAGGCCGGCAGTCTGGCGCCAATCTGAGGGTCGTGCGATGAGCCCGCTCAATATCACCGAAGACGATCTGCACGCCTACGTCGACGGCGCCTTGACGCCGGCGCGGCGGGCCGAGATCGAGGCTTATCTGGTTCTCCATCCCGAGGACGCCGAACGCGTTCGCGCCTATCGCGCCCAGAACGAGGCGCTCAAGGCGCTGTTCAATCCGGTGCTGGTCGAGCCTTTGCCCGACCGCCTGCATGCCTTGACCGTGCCGCCGGCAAATCCTACGGTCAACCGGAAAAAATGGCCAAATTTGAACTCCCGGCAGTGGCAGCAGATGGCCGCCGGCCTCCTCGTTGCCACGCTCGGTGGCGTCGCCGGGTGGCTCGGGCATGGCCAGTACCAAGGCGCCGAGCGGATGGCGCTGGCTGTGCCGCTGTTCCGGCAGGCCGCCGTCGCCCACGTGGTTTATAGTCCCGATGTGCGCCGCCCCGTCGAAGTGACGGCAGATCAGGAGGAGGCGCTGGTCAAGTGGCTGTCCAAGCGTCTGGGAACGCCGGTCAGTCCGCCCAAGCTCGGCGCGCTTGGCTATGAACTGGTCGGCGGTCGCCTGCTTCCCGGCAACGCCGGCCCGGTTGCCCAGTTCATGTATCAGGATGCGGCTGGCCAGCGCATGACCTTGTACGTGACGACCGAAAATGCGGCCCGGCCCGAAACCGGCTTCCGCTTCGCCCGCGAAGGCGAGGTCAATGTTTTCTACTGGGTCGATGGTAAATTCGGTTACGCCCTCTCGGCGAGTTCCGCCAAGGGCGAACTGGCCAAAGTTGCAACGGCCGTGTATGACCAGCTCGAAGCAAAGAAATGAACGCCCTTGTCCTCAACGAAAGCGAAGTCGAATTCACCGCCATCCGTGCCCAAGGGGCGGGCGGACAGAACGTCAACAAGGTATCGAACGCTGTGCATCTGCGCTTCGATATTGCGGCATCGAGCCTGCCCGACGAGGTCAAGGAAAAACTGCTGGGAATGCGCGATCAGCGGATCAGCAGCGAAGGCATCGTCGTCATCAAGGCACAAAAACATCGCAGCCTTGAGCGCAACCGGGAAGACGCCCTGGTTCGCTTGCGCGAACTGATCGCCTCGGCCGCCTTCGTCCCGGCCGTGCGGCGCCCGACCAAACCCAGCCGCAACGCACAGCGCAAGCGCGTCGAGAGCAAAATAAAACGCGGCCAGGTCAAACTACAGCGCGGCCGCGTTATCGAATAGCCGGGGCCACCTGTCGTGTGCCCGGCGCAATTTACCTCAGGACGTTTTGACGCCCGGCTTGCGACCCGGAGCGGCCGACGGCATGTAGCCGGAAACGCGGCAGAACATGCCTTCGGTCGGCGTGCCGTTCTTGAACGTCGTCATGCTGCACACCGAAATGGCTTTTTGGGCGGACAGTTCGAGGATCGACGTACGAACATCCGACAGCGGAATGCCTGTGCCCTTCGCAATGTCAGCATCGAGCAATTGGCCGTGCTTCTTGAGGTGCGTGAGGATGGATTCTGTATTCATGTCGAATGCCTTTACAAAAAATGCCTAAAAAACCTGCCACTTCGCGGTAGCAATGAAGCATTCGTCGAAGTGCCTGCCGGGTGCTGCTGAAACATGCGGCCAACCCCGGAGGGTTGATCGCAGAACTGCTAATTGGTGGGCCTGCACGGACTTGAACCGTGGACCAAAGGATTATGAGTCCTCTGCTCTAACCAACTGAGCTACAGGCCCGGAAACCTTAGTTGCCGTTTTGGTCCAGGAAGCTGCGCAGCTTGTCGGAACGGGTCGGGTGACGCAGCTTACGCAGCGCCTTGGCTTCGATCTGACGGATACGCTCGCGGGTGACGTCGAACTGTTTGCCAACTTCTTCCAGCGTGTGGTCGGTGTTCATTTCGATACCGAAGCGCATGCGCAGAACCTTGGCTTCCCGCGTCGTCAGCGTGTCGAGGATCTCCTTGGTGACGCCGCGCAGGCTCGAGTACATCGCCGCATCGGCCGGAGCCAGCGTCAGTTGGTCTTCGATGAAATCGCCGAGGTGCGAGTCGTCGTCGTCGCCGATCGGGGTTTCCATGGAGATCGGCTCCTTGGAAATCTTCATGATCTTGCGGATCTTGTCTTCCGGCATGTCCATCTTCTTGGCCAGCGTTGCCGGATCGGGTTCGGCACCCGTTTCCTGCAGGATCTGGCGGCTGATCCGGTTCATCTTGTTGATCGTTTCGATCATGTGCACCGGGATGCGGATGGTCCGCGCCTGGTCGGCGATGGAGCGGGTGATGGCCTGGCGGATCCACCACGTGGCGTAAGTCGAGAACTTGTAGCCGCGACGGTATTCGAACTTGTCCACGGCCTTCATCAGGCCGATGTTGCCTTCCTGGATGAGGTCGAGGAACTGCAGGCCGCGGTTGGTGTATTTCTTGGCGATCGAGATGACCAGGCGCAGGTTGGCCTCGGTCATTTCGCGCTTGGCGCGACGAGCCTTGGCTTCGCCGGTGGACATCTGCTTGTTGATGTCCTTGAGGTCCTTGAGCGGAATACCGATGTGGTCCTGAAGGGCGAGCAGCTTCTTCTGCTCTTCCTTGATGTCCGGTGCGCAACGGGTCAGGATGGCCAGATAATTCTTGGGGGCGGCGGCGATTTCGGCGTCCACCCACTCGAGCGTCGTTTCCTTGCCCGGGAAGCTCTGGATGAAATGCGGGCGCGGCATCTTGACGCGGTCGACGCAGATTTGCTGAATTTTTCGCTCGGAGCCGCGAATTTGCTCGACCATGCCGCGCACGCTGTCGCACAGGCGCTCGATCGAGCGCGAGGTGAAGCGGATGTTGAGCAGTTCGTCGGAAATTTGTTGCTGCAGCTTGAGGTAGGCCTTGTCATGCGGGCCCTTGCTCGAGAGCAGTTTCTGCATCTTGGCGTGTACGCCCTTGATGACTTTGAAGTGCTCCAGTGCATCGGTCTTCAGTTGCAATAGCGAGGCCGAAGCAGCGCCGGCGCCGCCTTCGTCTTCGTCGCCATCGTCGTCCTCGTCGTCGTCCTCGGCTTCGGGCAATTCCGGTGCAGCGGCGACCTCTTCCGTCGCGTTCGGATCGATCAGGCCATCGACCAGCTCGTCGATGCGCATTTCATCGCTCTCGACCTTGGCGGCCATGTCGAGAATGTCGGTAATCGTCGTCGGGCAGGCGGAAATCGCCTGGATCATGTGCTTGAGGCCTTCCTCGATCCGCTTGGCGATCTCGATTTCGCCTTCGCGGGTGAGCAGTTCCACGGTGCCCATTTCACGCATGTACATGCGGACGGGGTCAGTGGTGCGGCCAAATTCCGAATCGACGGTCGATAGCGCCTGTTCGGCTTGCGCTTCGACTTCTTCGTCGTCAGCGGCAACGGCAGTCGTGTCCGACATCAGCAGGTCTTCGGCGGCCGGGGCCTCGTCAAAAACCTGGATGCTCATTTCGCTGAACGTGGAAATGATCGCCTCGATACTTTCCGCGTCGACGACATCGTCCGGCAGGTGATCGTTGATCTCGGCGTAGGTCAGGTAGCCGCGCTCCTTGCCCAGCTTGATCAGTGTCTTGAGGCGCGTCTTGCGCGCTTCGGCATCAAGCGGCTCGGGTTTTTCAGCCATCTGCCCCTGCAGCAGGGCCTTTTCGGCTGCCTTCTCCTTGGCCTTGCTGATGCGAGCCTTCGGGGCTTCCTTCGCGGTGTCTTTTGCCTTAGCCATGAACACGATCCATAGAATTCGAGAAAACCATAAATTTTACCACAACTTAGCTGTGATTTGCTTGCTTTGTGAGCAGTTGTATGTAAGCCAGCTTTTCCGCAGCACTGAGACCCGCCACGCCGAATTGATGGGCTTTCGCCTGCAACTCGGCAAAGGCGCGTTTCTGGCTGCCTTCCTGCAATTTTTCCAGCGTGTCGCGGAATTCGGTTTCTGCTTCTTCTTCGTCAAAAGGCTGGCCGAGAAGTTCCGATGCCGCGTTTTCGATCATGCTTTCTTCGGGCTGGCCGCGAAGTTGCTCACGCAGGCCGGCGTAGCTGCTCGCCTCGTGATTGGCGCTGACCAGCTCGTGCAGGCGTATCAGTGCGGAACGTTCCGGCGTGTCAGGGAGGAGTTCTATCGGCAGCCGGCCAGCCAGTTGCGGCTTGTGCAGCACGATGCGCAGCAGGTTGCGGGTCAGCGATGGCGCTGTGCGCTTGGCTTTGGGCGGGGCGGACGGCGTATAGGACTTCAGTTCGCACAGGCGCTCCACTTCCCCCTGGGCAAAGCCGCTGGCTTCCGCCAGGCGCTTGACCAGCTGCAAACGCAGCAGCGGCGTCGGCAGCTTGAGCAGCAGCGGCTTGGCTTCGTAGATCAGTTGCGCCTTGCCTTCGGAACTGGTCAGGTCGCAGCGCTGGGCCAGTTCGCGCAGCAGGAAGTCGGAGAGCGGCATGGCTTGCGTCACTTGCCGGTCGAATTGTTCCTTGCCGAATTCGCGGATGTAGCTGTCCGGGTCATGTTCCTGGGGCAGGAAGATGAAGCCGAGGCGCTTGTTGTCGGCCAGCGCTTCCAGCGAGTTTTCCAGGGCGCGCCAGGCGGCCTTGCGGCCGGCGTTGTCGCCGTCGAAGCAGAAAACGATGCGGTCGACCTGACGCAGCAGCTTGGTCACGTGGGTGGCTGTGGTTGCCGTGCCGAGCGTCGCAACGGCGTTGCCGACGCCATTCTGGGCCAGCGCGATGACATCCATGTAGCCTTCGGTGACGATGGCGGTGTCGGTTTCGCGCAGTGCCTGGCGGGCTTGCGGCAGGCCGAACAGCTCGCGGCCCTTCTCGAACAGTGGCGTTTCCGGCGAGTTGAGGTATTTCGGTTCGCCCTGGTCGATGATCCGGCCACCGAAGGCGATGATTTCGCCCTTGGGATTGATGATCGGGATCATCAGGCGGTCGCGGAAGCGGTCGTAGCGGCGGCCGGACTCGTTTTCGATGACCAGTCCGGCGAGCTTGAGTTCGTCGGTGTTGTAGTCGGGGAAGACGGCCTGCAGGTTCTGCCAGCCGTCCGGGGCGTAGCCCATGCCGTAGCGGGCGGCGATTTCGCCGGTCAGACCGCGTTTCTTGCAGTATTCGATGGCGCGCGGCGAGGCCTTGAGCTGGTCTTTGTAATACTGGGCGGCGCGCGCCATGATGTCGATGAGCGTGCGTGTTTGGCCGGGCTTTTCATCCTTGAAGCCACGTCCTTCGCTTTCCGGCACCTGCATGCCGGCGCGGGTAGCCAGATCCTTGACGGCGTCGACGAAGCCGAGGCCCTGGTATTCCATGACGAAGCTGATCGCCGTGCCGTGGGCGCCGCAGCCGAAGCAGTGGTAAAACTGCTTGGTCGGGCTGACCGTGAAGGACGGCGATTTTTCGTTATGGAAGGGGCAGCAGGCGGCGTAGTTGGCGCCGGCTTTTTTGAGCGGCACGTAGCCGTCTACCAGGTCGACGATGTCGACCCGGGCCAGCAGATCCTGGATAAAGGAATCCGGAATCACGGCGAGCTTCGCTGCTTAACCGGCGAGCGCCGCTTTGACCAGTTTCGACACCTCGGCCATGTCGGCCTTGCCGGCCAGTTGCGGTTTCAGCACGGCCATCAGCTTGCCCATGTCGGCCGGGCCCTTGGCGCCGGTTGCGGCGACCGCAGCAGCGACGGCAGCGGCGGTTTCCTCGGTGCTCATTTTTTCCGGCAGATAGACAGCGAGGACGGCGATTTCAAACTTTTCGGCGTCGGCCAGTTCCTGGCGGCCGGCGGCTTCGTATTGGGTGACGCTGTCCTTGCGCTGCTTGGTCAGCTTTTCGATGACGGCGACGACGGCGGTATCGTCGAGTTCGACGCGTTCGTCGACTTCCTTTTGCTTGAGGGCGGCGAGCAGCAGACGAATCGCGCTCAGCTTGGCCGTTTCCTTGGCCTTCATGGCCGACTTCATGTCTTCGGTGATGCGGGCTTTCAAACTCATTTTCGGCTTTCTTAAAGCAAAGAGCCGCCAGCTGTTGGGCGGGCGGCTCTTTCGTGCTGCTATACTTTTCCGATTAGAAAAGTTTCGGCGGCAGGGTCAGGCTACGGAGGCGCTTGTGCTGACGTTTGACAGCAGCGGCGGCCTTACGCTTGCGTTCGGCGGTGGGCTTTTCGTAAAACTCACGGGCACGCAGCTCGGTCAGCAAACCAGTCTTTTCGACCGTGCGCTTGAAGCGGCGGATAGCAACTTCGAACGGCTCATTTTCCTTGACACGAATGTTCGGCATATAAATCACCCCCTTCCGTTAGGCGCCTGCCAGGTCAAGTAAA